>Ga0136617_10000016_pt1 | contig 103446 bp, 101 predicted proteins | sample AntDrymUQ3222106_2_FD_129672 | JGI IMG/M metagenome (GOLD analysis project Ga0136617, IMG submission 129672) | Polar desert sand microbial communities from Dry Valleys, Antarctica - metaG UQ322 (21.06) | ecosystem: Environmental > Terrestrial > Soil > Desert | place: Antarctica: Dry Valley...
GGAGAGCTCGCGGATCGCCTCCTGCTGCTGGCGGATGACGCGCTCGCGCTCGCCGACGAAGTTGCCGGCGACGGTGTTGGCGATGCGGTTCGCGGCCGGCTCGTAGGCGTCGAAGACCCGGTTGAGCAGCTCGATGTCGGCCTGGTACTTCTCGATCAGCGATCGCGCCAGCACGTCGCGCAGGAGCAGCACGATGCCGATGACCTCGTCGACCTCGACCCCGCGCGGGATGATGCGCTCGGAGAGGTTGCGCGCGTAGTCCTGCAGCGCCTCGACGGAGCCCGTCTCGAGCACCCCGACGTAGGAGTCGTAGATCGACGTCGCCTCGGAGAAGATCTCCTCCTGCGTGAGGGCCGTGAGCAGCCGCGCCTCGGAGATGCGGCGCGCCCATTCCTCGCGCAGCTGGGTGCGGTTCGCGCGCAGGTGGGAGACGAGCTCGCGGAGGAGACCCTCCGTCGCCTCGCCGTGACCGTCGCTCGCCGTCGCGTCGGGTGTGTCAGCCATCGCTCTCCTTTGGTGGGTCGTCGTCCGCCGCGGCGCTGGACGGGTCGGGAAGCATGACAGTCTCGCCGCCGGTCACAGGGTCGGGTCCGAGCACCAGCACGGCCATGTCGTCGCGCAGCTTCCCCATCGAGGCGTGCATCACCGCGCGCTCCACGCGCTCGGCCACGTCGTCGGAGCGCAGGCCGCCGCATTCCTTCAGCAGCTCCACGAGCTGGTCCGTGCCGAAGACCTCGCGGCGGTGGCGGCGGACCTCGGTCACGCCGTCGGTGTAGAGCACCAGCACGTCCTCGCCCTCGAGCTCGACCACCACGTCGGCGAGCAGCGGATCGGCGTCGGAGCCGAGCAGCGTGCCGAGCCGGCCGACCTCGTCGACGGTCCCGTCGCCGTGGACGATGAACGGCAGCGGATGCCCGCCGCAGGCCAGCTCGAGCCGCACGTGCCCCGGCACGACCTGCATGTAGGCGTAGGCGACCGTGCAGAAGCGCCCGTCGGCCACCTGCTCGCGCAGCGCGCGGTGCAGGAGCGTGAGCACGCCGCTCGGGCGGTGCTCGTACGCGGCCGCCGCACGCAGCGTGTGGCGAGCGAGCGCGGTCACCGCCGCCGCCTCGGGGCCCTTGCCCTGGATGTCGCCGATGAGCGCGGCCCAGCCGCCGTCGCGGGCGCGGAAGACGTCATAGAAGTCGCCGCCGAGCTCGACGCCCTCGCCCGCCGCGTTGAAGCGCACCGCGGACGCGAGCCCCGGCACCTCGGGCAGCGCACCCGGCCGCAGCGAGCGCTGCAGCGTGCGCGCGATCGTGCGCTCGCGCTGGTAGAGCCGGGCGTTGGCGATCGCGACGGACGCCAGCCCGCCGAGCTGGGTCAGGATCGCGTCGTCGCGGGCCGTGAACTCACGCTCCCGGACGTCCACGACCTCGAGCGAGCCGAGCTCGGCCCCCTGCGCGCGCAGGTTGACGCTCAGGCGCGACGGGTCGGGGTCCGAGACGTCCTGGAGCTCGGGAGACGTCGCGCCGAGCGGCGGGCGGCGCGGCTCGGCGGGCATGATCGCGATCGAGGCGCGGCGCGCCGCGAGCGCCGCGCGCGCGGCGTCGGCGGTCAGCTGCAGGATCTCTTCGGCGGTGAGCGAGGAGTTGATCGCGACGGAGGCATCGGCGAGCGAGCGCAGCTGCTCGACGTGCTCGTGCTCGATGCGCGCGATCTCCTGCACCTCGTGGTAGCCGCGGGCGGCGATCTCGAACGCGGACAGGCTCTCGCGGATGAACTCCGCGGCGGCCTGGACGATCGCGCCCTGCCGCCCGACGGGCGCGGCCGTGAGCGCGGCGGTCAGCGCACGGTGGTGGGCGTCGGCGAAGTCGAGCACGCTGGACTGCTCCGCGACGGCCTCGCGGCCGAGCGCGTAGGCGGCGCCGAGCCCGCTCTCCCCGCCCTCGTCGAGGTGCGCGGCGAACGCCACGGCGTAGCGCTCTGCGAGGCCGCCGACCTCCGCTGACGACACGTCTGGCTGCTCGACCCCCACGGCGCGACAGCCTATTCGGGTCGCGGCCCCGCTGTGAAGCATCGGTGCGTCGGCAGAGCGGGTGCGTCAGTGCGCGGCGCGGTGCTCTGCCGGGAGCTCGGAGATCTCGTGCCTGGCGGCGCGGATCCAGCGGGCGAGAGTGACGAGGAAGAGGACGAGCCCGGCCGCGGTGACGAGCAGTGAGACGGTGACCCCGACGATCGCCACCGACAGGCCGATCGCGTTGAGGATCGGCAGCAGGCTCGGCTCCGGCATGTGGATCTCCTCGCCGACGGGAGCGGCCTCGGTGTCGATCGCGGCCATCAGGCGGTGTAGATGGCGGCGGCGACGAAGGTGAGACCGAACACGAGGAGCATGATCGTCGAGACGATCAGGCCGGTGCGGATGTTGCGGCGGGCGAGCTTGCGGTCCATGCGGTGCGCAGTCTATAGGCGGGTGTCGGCCACCATCGCGACGAACAGCAGCGCGAGATACAGCAGCGAGAACAGGTACGTGCGCAGCGCGGCGCGTCGGTCCGCGCGACGCTGCAGGCGCAGCGCGAGCAGGAGGAAGGCGCCGCCGAGGGCGACGGCCGCCGTCGCGTACAGCGCGCCGAAGAAGCCGAAGGCGACCGGCAGCAGGGTCAGCACGACGAGCAGGCAGGTGTAGAGGACGATCTGGCGCCGGGTCTCGGCCTCCCCGTGGACCACGGGCATCATCGGCACGCCCACGCGCGCGTAGTCGTCCTTCATCAGCAGCGACAGCGCCCAGAAGTGCGGGGGCGTCCAGTAGAAGACGATCGCGAACAGGTAGAGCGCGGTCGGGTCGAGCGAGCCGGTCACGGCGCTCCAGCCGACGAGCGGCGGGACGGCGCCGGCAGCGCCACCGATCACGATGTTCTGCGGGCTGCGGCGCTTCAGCCACACCGTGTAGACGAACACGTAGCCAAGGAAGCCGCAGAGCGCGAGCGTTGCGCTCAGCACGTTGACGGTGAGCGACAGCTGGACGAACGAGAGCGCCGCCAGGACGATCCCGAACCACAACGCCGCCGCCGGGGCGATCCGCCCCGCCGGCACGGGCCGGTTGGCGGTGCGGGCCATCTGGGCGTCGATGTCGCGGTCGAACCAGTGGTTGACGGCACCGGCGCCGCCCGCCGACAGCGAGCCGCCGAGGCACGTCAGCGCGACGAGCGACAGCGACGGGTCGCCGGCGACGTACATCGTCGTGATCGTCGTCAGCAGCAGGAGCGACTGCACCCGCGGCTTGGTCAGCTCGACATAGTCGGCCACCACTTGGCGCGCCAGCGGCCACGCGTGCGTTGAGGTGGTGACGCGCGACGCTTCCATCAGCTAGATGGTGGTCGGCGGTCGCCCGGCCTGGAAGCGCTGCTCGGTAGCGGTCTGCTGCTCCACCTCGCGGCGGATGTCGCGCATCGGCTCGACCGAGCGCACGCGCGGGATCACGTCGAAGTTGTTCTCCGGCGGCGGCGACGGCATGAACCACTCGAGCGTGTTGGCCTTCCACGGGTCGGAGCCCGCGATCGCCCCGGACTTGACCGAGCGCACGAGGTTGATGATCGTGAGCAGCACGCCGATCGACAGGATGAAGGAGCCGGCGGAGGAGATCTGGTTGTAGATCGTGAGGCTCCCGGTGTCCGTGTACTCGTAGACCCGCCGCGGCATGCCCGACAGGCCAGCCGAGTGCTGGACCAGGAAGGTCACGTGGAAGCCGACGAGGAAGAACCAGAACGACACCTTGCCGAGCTTCTCCGACATCATCCGGCCGCTCATCTTCGGAAACCAGAAGTAGAGCGCCGCGATCATCCCGAAGGCGGCGGCGCCGAAGGCCGTGTAGTGGAAGTGGGCGACGACGAAGTAGGTGTCGGTCAGCTGCCAGTCGACCGGGAAGACCGCCAGGAAGATGCCGGTGATCCCACCCATCAGGAACGTGCCGATCCCGCCGATCGAGTACAGCAACGGCACCCGGTACTCGATCGTGCCGCGCCACAGCGTCGCGATCCAGTTGAAGATCTTCACGCCGGTCGGCACCGCGATCAGGAAGCTCGAGAGCATGAAGAAGGCGAGCACGACGGTCGACATCGGCGTCGAGAACATGTGATGCGCCCACACGAGCAGGCCGAGGAACGCGATCGCCGCGGTCGAGGCCGCGATCGCCTTGTAGCCGAAGATCGGCTTGCGGGCGAACACCGGCAGGACCTCCGAGAACACGCCGAAGGCCGGCAGCACGAGGATGTAGACCTCCGGGTGGCCGAAGAACCAGAACAGGTGCTGCCACAACAGCGCCGACCCGCCCTGGGTGGGGTCGAAGAACGAGGTCCCGAAGTTGCGGTCCAGCAGCAGCATCGTCGCGGCGGCCGCGAGCGAGGACAGCGCGATGACGATCAGGTACGCGTAGACGAGGATCGTCCAGACGAACAGCGGGATGCGCCCCCAGCCCATCCCGGGCGCGCGCATGTTGTGGATCGTGGCGATGAAGTTCACCGCGCCCAGCATCGAAGCCAGGCCCGTGAGGTGGACCATGTAGATCCATGCCTCCTGGCCGCCGCTGGGCGAGTACTCCTTCAGCGAGAGCGGCACGTAGGAGAACCAGCCGGCCTCGGGCGGGGTGAAGAACATCGAGGCGTAGAGCGCGATGCCGCCGAACAGGAACATCCAGTACGACCAGGCGTTGATGCGCGGGAAGGCGACGTCGCGCGCGCCGATCATCAGCGGCACCAGGTAGTTCGCGAAGCCCGCCCACACCGGCACGATGACCAGGAAGATCATCGTCGTGCCGTGCATCGTGAAGAGCTGGTTGTACGTCTCGGGGGAGACGAACGTGTTCTCCGGCGACCCCAGCTGGATGCGCATCAGCAGCGCCTCGACGCCGCCGAGGCAGAAGAAGACGAGGGTCGTGTAGAGGTAGAGGATGCCGATCTTCTTGTGATCGGTCGTCGTGATCCACGACCTCCAGCCCGTCGGCTCGGGCCGCACCTCGTGCGCGATGATCTGCGGCCGCGCCTTCGCGCGGACCGCGGTCGTCTCGGTGGTGGGGGGTTCTGAGGTGATGGCCATGGCGTGGGGGAAGGGCAGTCTTGCCTACTCGGATTCCGCTTGCTCTGCGGCTTCGCGTTCCTGCTTCAGGATCTCGGCGCGCTGCCTGGCGCCTTCTTCGCGCGCCGCCTTGATGTCGGCGGCCTGCTGGTCGTACCAGGACTGGTACTCGTCGAAGGGCACGGCCCGCACGCGCGCCAGCATGTTCGCGTGGTTGCGCCCGCACAGCTCGGCGCACTGGCCCGAAAAGCTCCCCGCCCGGTCGGCCTTAAACCAGGTCTTGTTGGTGTAGCCGGGGATCGCGTCCATCTTGCCGCCGAGCGCGGGGATCCACCACGAGTGGGCGACGTCGTCGGCGGTGATGTCGAGCGTAACGGTCATCCCGACCGGCACCACCATCTCCTCGTACGCGAAGACCTCCTTGTCGTCCTGGCGCGGGTATTGGAAGCGCCAGACGTACTGCTGGCCGTCGACGACGATGTTGAGCTTCGCGCCCTTCGGCACCGCGGGCTGGTCGGTGGATGCCAGCAGCGCGGCCGAGGCGACCTGGTTCCCGTTGGCGTCGATGTCCGACGCGGCCGGGTTCTTGATCCCGGGCAGCTTGATGAAGGTGACGACCGTGATGAACACGAGGATCACCGCGGCGCCCACCGTCCAGCCGATCTCGAGCCGCGTGTTGCCGTGGATCTGGGCCGCCACCCGGCCGCGGCGCGCCTTGAACTTGATCATGAACCAGATCAGCGCGCCCTCGACGCCGACGAAGACCACCAGCGCCATCACGAGGATCAGCGCGTAGAGCTCGGCGATGTCGTCCGCGTTCTTCGACGCTCCGTCCTCGGGGAGCAGGATGCCGGCGAGCGTGTTGAGGGCGGCGAGCAAGGCGGAGCGCAGTATATGGACGGCCCGGAGCGCTTCAGCGTCCGGTTAGGACCCCGTGAACTCCGGCGGGCGCTTCGCCAGGAACGCCTGGACGCCCTCCGTGAAGTCGCCCGAGGCGGCCATCTCCTGCTGCGTGGCGGCCTCGAGCTCGAGCTGCTCGTCCATCGCGGCGTACATCCAGGCGTTCAGCTGGCGCTTGGCGCCGGCGTAGGCGCGCGTCGGGCCGGTGGCGAGCCGCTCGGCCAGCGCGTCGACCTCGGACTCGAAGGCGTCGTTGGCGGCCACCCGGTTGATCAGGCCCCACTCGAGCGCCTGGGGGGCCGGGACGCGCTCGCCCAGCATCGCCATCTCGGCCGCGCGCGTGTGCCCGACGCGCGCGGGGATGAAGAGGGAGGAGCCGCCGTCCGGCACGAGGCCGATGTTCACGAAGGCGAGCAGGAAGTAGGCCGATTCGCGCGCGACGACGAGGTCGCAGGCGAGCGCCAGCGAGCAGCCGATCCCGACCGCCGGGCCGTTGACGGCGGCGAGCACCGGCTTGGGCATGCGGCGGATGCCCGTGATGATCGGGTGGTAGCGCTCGCGCAGCGCGGTGCCGACGTCGGGGTGGCCCTCGGGCGTCGGCTCGAAGCCGGCCTTCAGGTCCGCCCCGGAGGAGAAGCCGCGGCCGGCGCCGGTGATCGTCACGGAGCGCACCGAGTCGTCCTCGGCGGCCTCCTCGACGGCGGCGCGCAGCTCGAGGCCGAGCTGCACGTCCCACGCGTTCATCGACGCGGGTCGGTTGAGCTCGATGCGCAGCTCGGCGCCGTTGGAGGCTCCGCGGGTGACGGTCACGGTCTCGCCCATGGGCGCGCATCCTATGCTGCTGAGCCCGTGTCCGACCGTCGCCCCCGCATCGGCATCTGTACCGCGCTCGAGCAGGCGCGCTGGACGGTCTGGGACCAGCAGGCGTACCTCCTGAACCGCTCCTACGTCGACGCGATCCAGGCTGCCGGCGGGCTCGCGCTCATGCTCCCGCCCGATCCGCGCTCGGTGGAGGAGCCCGACGGGGTGCTCGACGTGCTCGACGGCCTGATCCTGGCCGGCGGGGCCGACATCGACCCGGCCAGCTACGGGGAGGAGGCCCACGCGGAGACCAAGGGCACCTGGCCGGAGCGCGACTCCTATGAGGTCGCGCTCGCGCGCCGGGCGCTCGAGCGCGACATCCCGCTGCTGGGCATCTGCCGCGGCATGCAGCTGATGAACATCGCGCGCGGGGGGACGCTGATTCAGCACCTGCCCGACGACCTCGGCCACGAGGACCACCGCCGCGTTTCCGGCTCCTTCGACGGCGCCGATCACGACGTGCGGCTGGCCGACGGCTCGCTCGCCGCGCGCGCGGCGGGCGAGGTCGACCACGGGACCAAGTCCCACCACCACCAGGCGATCGCGCGCCTCGGGGACGGCCTGGTCGAGACCGGCTGGAGCACGCTCGACGAGCTGCCCGAGGCGATCGAAGACCCCGCCCGCCGCTACGCGCTCGGGGTGCAGTGGCACCCGGAGGCCGACCCGGGGTCGCGACTGATCGCTTCGCTGGTGCGCGAGGCGGCTGAGGGGCGGAACGGCGCGTCGTAGGCGGAGCCGCCGCGGTGAGCGTGGCGAACGTCAACGGCGGCGGGGTGGGAGTGTGTGCGGGGTGCCGCCACGGCCACTGTCCTGGATTGACATCGCTATGCGAGGTCAAAGCAGGACGGTAGACCCGGAAACGCTCGTCACACCCACTCCTACCCAGCGCAGTTGACGTTCGTCGACCCGGCGGCTAACCGAACCACGCGCCATCGCGGCCGGAGCTAAGGTTGCGCGCGCTGTGCGCCGCTCGACCGCCATCCGAACGATGGCGTGCACGGCGCTCGCCGCCGGCTTGGCGGCGCCGCTGGTGCGCCGCCGTCTGAAGCTCCCGCCGCCGGTCGTGACGGCCACGGCCGCGACCGCCCCCTTTGCGCTGTGCGTGCTCGTCCCGCGGTCGCGCAAGCGCGATGTCGCGGCGGTCTGCCTGCAGATGTGGGCCTACGTGGCGACGTACCAGATGCCCAACGACGATCCGATCGCACTCGAGCGCCGGGTGCGCATCGACTACCCCGTGCGCGCGGACCGCGCGATCGGCCTCGGCACGACGCCCACGCTGCGCCTGCAGCGCGCGTTCGGCCGGCCCGGGCGCATCAACCGCGCCGAGCGGACGCTGATCTGGTCGCACTGGATCTGGTTCTTCGTCCCGCACGGCACGGCGCTGTACCTGCTGGTGCGCCACCGCGACCGCTTCCCCCGCGGTACCTGCCTGCTGTACGGCACGTTCGACCTCGGTCTGATCGGCTATTGGGCGGTGCCCACGGCGCCGCCGTGGTACGCGGCGGAGCACGGGCGGATGGCCGACGGGCGCACGCCGGAGCTGCGGCGGGTGATGTACGAGTACGGCGAGCAGTTCTGGGGGTCCAACTGGCAGCCGCTGTACGGTTTCCTTGGCGGGAACCCGCTCGCTGCGATGCCCTCTCTGCACTTCGCCTTGTCCGTCCAGGCCGCCCACGTCCTCTCGGAGACCGGCCCTGTCGCCGGCACGATCGGCTGGGTCTACGCCTCGACGCTCGGGGTGGCGCTCGTCTACCTCGGCGAGCACTACGTCGTCGACCTCGCCGCCGGGCTGGCGCTCACCGAGGCCGTCCGCCGAGGGGCCCCGCTGGTCGCACCGCTGTTCGGCCGCGTCGCGGCGGGGATCCAGGAGCTCGAGGCGCAGGCACGCGCGTGAAGACCACGAATCGCCGGGACGTCCCCAACCCGGTCGCGCCCGAGGAGGAGGTGGAGCACGAGGAGCACCCGCCTCGGCTCGACCTCTCCGCCCGCAACCTCGCCGGCTTCGCGGTCTTCGTCGTGCTCGCGATCGGCGCGCTCTACTTCCTGCTGCCGCAGGTCGCCGGGCTCGAGGAGACCTGGCACCGGCTCGACGACGGCAGCCCGGTCTGGCTCGGGGTGGCCCTGCTGTTCACGTTCGGCATGTTCGGCGGCTACGTCCTGCTCTTCCACGGCGTCTTCGCCCGCGCCGCCGCCGGGCGCCTGACGCTGCGCGAGAGCTACCAGGTCTGCCTGGCCGGGCTGGCCGCCACGCGGCTGTTCTCCGCGGGCGGCGCGGGCGGCATCGTGCTGACCGCGTGGGCGCTGCGCGCGGCCGGGCTGCCCCGCCGCGTCGTCGCCGACAAGACGATCGCCTTCCTCGTCCTCACCTACCTCGTCTACACCGTCTCGCTGATCGTGTTCGGCTACGGGCTGCGCTATGGGGTGTTCGCGGGGCCGGATCCGTTCACGCTGACCGTGATCCCCGCCACGCTCGCGCTGATCGTCACCGTGCTCGGGCTCTCGATCGCGCTCGTGCCGACGGACTTCGAGCGGCGCCTGCACACGCTGGCGCTGCGCCACGGCCGGGTGGGCCGGCTCGCACAGCGGGCGGCGACCATCCCCGCCACCGCGTCCCTCGGCATTCGCGACGCGCTGGCCCATCTGCGCTCCCGCGACCCCGCGCCGCTCGGCGCGATCGCCTACTGGGCGTGCCAGATCGGCGTGCTGTGGGCGTGCTTCAGGGCCTTCGGCGACTCGCCGACGCTGGCGGTGCTCGTCGTCGCGTTCTTCGTCGGCATGCTCGGCAATCTGCTGCCGCTGCCGGGCGGGATCGGCGGCGTCGACGGCGGCATGATCGGCGCGTTCGCCGCGTTCAACGTCGATACGGGCCTCGCGGTGGTGGCGGTGCTCGGCTACCGCGGCTTCACCTTCTGGCTTCCGACCATCCCGGGCGTCATCGCCTATCTGCAGCTGCGCAAGACGGTCGAGCGCTGGAGGATCGGGCGCGCGGCGCTACACTATACAAACTGAAGTAAGGACTCTGAACGGGAGAAATCCAGTCATGGCAGACGTCGAGCAGGTCATCATCGTCGGCAGCGGTCCAGCCGGCTACACGGCGGCGCTCTACACGTCGCGGGCGAACCTGAACCCGCTGGTGATCGAGGGCTTCATGTGGGGTGGCCTGCTCCAGCAGACGACCGACGTCGAGAACTACCCCGGCTATCCCGAGGGCGTCATGGGGCCCGAGATGATGCAGCAGCTCCGCGACCAGGCGGAGCGCTTCGGCACGCGCTTCATCACCGACAACGTCACGAAGATCGAGCCCGGCTCGGGCAGCGAGCCGCACACCGTCTGGGTCGACGACGAGGAGTACCAGGCCCGCACGGTCATCCTCGCGATGGGCGCCGAGCACAAGAAGCTGGCCGTGCCCGGCGAGGAGGAGCTCGGCGGCCGCGGCGTGTCCTACTGCGCCACCTGCGACGCCGCGTTCTACAAGGACAAGACGACGGTGATCGTCGGCGGCGGCGACTCCGCGATGGAGGAGGCCCTCTTCCTCGCCAAGTTCTCCTCGCACGTGACGATCGTGAACCGCCGCGACGAGTTCCGCGCGTCGAAGATCATGCTCGAGCGCGCGCGCGACACGGAGAACATCGAGTTCCTGACGCCCTACGTGGTCGAGGCGTTCGCGGCCGACGAGACCGGCGTGCTCGGCATCGCGAAGCTGCGCAACCCCGAGACCGGCGAGCAGCGCGACCTCCCGATCTCCGGCGCGTTCATCGCGATCGGCCACGAGCCGCAGTCCGAGCTCGTCGAGGGGATCGTCGAGACCGACGAGAACGGCTACGTGATCACCGAGGGCAAGTCGACGCGCACGAAGGTGGCGGGCATGTTCGCCGCCGGCGACCTCGTCGACCACACCTACCGCCAGGCGGTCACGGCCGCCGGCTCGGGGTGTCAGGCCGCGCTGGACGCCGAGTGGTACCTGCGCGACAACCCCAACGTGCCGACGCCGGACGCGCTCAAGGACACGGGCGATCTCGCCGAGGCCCAGTGGGCCCGCGCTGCACCTCAGGGCCCTTCGCCCGCCACGACGATTCCGGCCTCGTAGGCCAGGACGACGGCCTGCACCCGGTCCCGCAGGCCGAGCTTCATGAGGATGCTCCCGACGTGGCTCTTGACCGTCGCCTCGCTGATGACCAATCGCTCCGCGATCTCGCCGTTGGACAGGCCGCGGGCCACGAGCACGAGCACCTCGCGCTCGCGCGGGGTCAGGTCGCGCAGGATCGCCTCAGGCGGCTGGGCCGGCTCGCCGCGCCGCGCGTAGTCCTCCACGAGCCGGCGCGTGACCGTCGGCGACAGCAGTGCGTCGCCGGCATGGACCACGTGGATCGCCTCGATGAGCGCCTCTCGCGGGGCATCCTTGAGCAGGAAGCCGGCCGCACCCGCGCGCAGCGCCGCGAAGACGTACTCGTCGAGGTCGAAGGTCGTGAGCACGAGCACGCGCGGCGGCGGATCGAGCGCTGCATCGCGCAGCCGCCTGATCGCCTCGATGCCATCCACCCGCGGCATGCGGATGTCCATGAGGATCACGTCCGGGCGCAGCTCCCGGGCCATGGCGACAGCCGCCTCGCCGTCGGCCGCCTCGCCGACGACCTCGAAGTCCTGCTGCGTCTCTAGGAACAGGCGGAATCCGATCCGCACGAGCTCCTGGTCGTCGGCGATCAGGACGCGGATGCTCATCGGTCTCCACCGGCCGGGAGCCGTGCCGCGACGCGGAAGCCGCGCCCCGCGCGCGGCCCAACCTCGAGCGTCCCGCCGAGCAGGGCGACGCGCTCGCGCATGCCGACGAGCCCGTTCCCGCCCGCCGGCGCAGGGGCGCCGGACGCGATCGAGACCCCGTCGTCGACCACCTCCACCTCCACGGCCGCGTCCCGATAGCACACGGTCACGGTCGCTTCGCTCGCGCGCGCGTGCTTGACCACGTTGGTGAGGGCTTCCTGGACGATGCGGTAGATCGAGAGCTCGACCCCTCCGGCCAGCGGCCGCGGGCTCCCGGCGGTCTCCAGCGTAACCGGCAGCCCGGCCGCGCGGTGTTCGGCGACCAGCGCCGCGAGGTCGGCGAGCGATGGCTGCGGCCGCGACTCGGCGCCCCGGTCGGCCTCGCGCAGCAGCGCGAGGATGCGCCGCAACTCGCCGATGCTCTGCTCCCCCGTCGCCTCGACGCGCGCCAGCGTGTCCTCGGCGACCTCCGGCGAGCTGCGCAGCACGTCGCGCGCCCCGCGGACGCCGAGCAGCATGACGGTCACCGAGTGCGCGACGATGTCATGCAGCTCACGGGCGATCGAGGTGCGCTCGGCCAGGACGGCGATCTGCGCGAGCTGCTCGCGCTCGCGCTCGAGGTAGTAGGCGTGCGCCTCGAGCTCGCGCAGGTACCGGCGACGGGTCTGCATGTAGGCGCCGAGGCCCCAGATGCCGACGACCAGGATCGCGTTCGGGATCGCACTCGCGATGCCGTTCTCGGGGTCGGGCGCGTAGAGCGACACGATGACGGCGGTCAGGACGGTCGGCACGAGCCCCGCCAGCGAGACCCTCCGGTCGCGCATCGCGGCCGTCGTGTAGAGGGCGATCAGCGAGGCCACGCCCGCCGGGGGGTCGCCGAGCGCGACGATCGAGCACGTAAACACGAGCGTGAGCGCCAGGATCGACACCGGCGCGTACCGCCGCAGTAGGAGACCCGCGCCGGTCGCGACGGCGAGCGAGACGCCGAGCGTGCTCGGCTCGCCCGGCGCCATGATGATCCGGCCGAGCTCCGCGGTGATCGCGAAGAGGGCGACGAGCACGTCGAACAGCGACGAGCGCCAGCCCTCGGGCCGGCGCTCGTCGATCTGCGGTCGTGCGGCGCCCGTCACGCGCGATCAGGCATCGCGGCGGGTGATGGCGAGGACGGCCGCCCCCAGCGTGGCAGCGACCCACGCGGCGAGGACGAACGCGCCCGCGCCGGCGGCGAGGACGCTGTCCCCGGCCCCCTCCACGGTCGTGAACGCCGACGCTGCGGAGCTCGGCAGGTACTGCAGGAGCGAGTCGAAGCTCGCGGGCAGCAGCCCGGCGGCGAGGGCCGGGAGGAGCAGCACGCCGGCGACCAGGGCGCCGATGCTGCTGGCGGCGCTGCGCAGCAACATCCCGAGACCGAGCCCGACCAGCGCGATGGCGGTGACGTAGCCCGCCATGCCGAGCACCGACCGCAGGACGCCGTCGTCGGTGAGGCCGACGGTCGCGCCGTCACCGGCCGACAGGATGCCCATGCCCACACCGTATGCACCCAGGACACCGATCAGCGCCGCGGGCAGCACAACGGCGGCGAGCGCGACGGCCTTGGCCACGATGATCTGCCAGCGCCGCGGAACCGCCGCGATCGTCGCTGAGATCATCCGCGAGCCGTACTCGCGGGCGCCGGCCATGGCGCCCAGGACCCCGACGAGCAGCACGGCGAAGTCGGCGCCGGCGAGGACGATCGAGAGCGGACCGCCCCCGTCGAACGGGCCGCCGCCGTCGTCCGGCGACGTCACCGACCCCGTTGACACCGCGGCCGAGATGGCGCCGAACCCGACCAGCACGAGCACGACGGCGCCCATGCCGATCCAGGTGCTGCGGAGGGTGCGGAGCTTGATCCACTCCGCGCGGATGGCGCGGGCCAGGGTCTGGCGGTGGATGGTGGTCGTGGTCTCGGTGGGACGAGACTGTGCTGTGAGGAGTTCAGGAGCGACGGTGGTGGCCATCAGGCAGCCCTCTCGAGGTCGTTGAGTGCGGGGTGGAGGTCGTGGCGCGCGCCACCGGAGTACTCGACGCTGTCATGGGTGAGCTCGAGGTACGCCGACTCCAGCGAGGCGGCGACGGGCGCCAGCTCGTGGAGCGTGAGCCCGTGGCCGGCGGCGATGTCGCCGATGGCGTGCGCCGCCAGGCCGCGGACCTCGAACCGGCCCGCTTCCCGGGAGGTCAGCGTCACGCCGTCACCCGCCAGCAGGGGCGCCAGCGCCGCAGCCTCCGGGGACGCCACGACGACGACGCCGGTGCCGCCGGACTGCTCGATGAAGGAGGCCATTGAGGTGTCGGCGAGGATGCGGCCCTGGCCGATGATCAGCAGGTGGTCGGCGACCAGCTGCATCTCGCTCATCAGGTGAGAGGAGAGGAGCACGGTGCGCCCCTCATCCGCGAGCTCGGTGAGCAGGGTGCGGATCCACTGGATGCCGTCGAGGTCGAGACCATTGACGGGCTCGTCGAGGATCAGCACGCCCGGGTCGGCCAGCAGCGCCGCGGCGATGCCCAGGCGCTGGCCCATGCCGAGCGAGAACGAGCCCGCGGACTGATGCGCGACCTCGGTCAGGCCGACCGACGCGAGCACCTCGTCGACGCGCCGGGCCCCGATGCCGACCGTGGCGCCGAGGGCGAGCAGGTGGTTGCGGGCGCTGCGATTGGCGTCGACGCCCTTGGCGTCGAGCAGCGCGCCGACCTCGGCCAGCGGAGCGGGCGCGCCGACGTAGGGCCGGCCGTTGACCAGCGCGGAGCCGGCGGTCGGCCGGTCCAGGCCGACGATCATCCGCATCGTCGTGGACTTGCCGGCCCCGTTGGGTCCGAGAAACCCGGTGACCCGGCCGGGCCGGATGGTGGAGTCGATGGCGTCGACGGCGAGCTTGTCGCCGTATCGCTTGCTGAGTTGCTGGAGCTCGATCATGCGCTTCCTCGCAGTGTCGGTGAATGCTGGAGAAAGCATCGGCGCTCCCGGCCTCTCAGTCATCGGCACGGCGGCCCATCTTCGCCTTCAACTCAGGTCGCATGCCAGACGCTGCCGGCGTGCGACCTGAGGCTGACCTCACCGAGATCGAGATACCCCCGTAGTCTCCCGCGGCGTGAGCGTCGCGGTCGTCACCGACACCACTTCCTCCCTGCCGCCCGGAATGCTCGAGCGGCTGAGCATCCCGCAGGTCTCCCTCTACGTCGGCTGGGGCGGAGACCTGCGGCCCGAGCGCGAGTACGACCTCGATGCGTTCTACGCCCGGCTGAGCGAGTCGGACGACCTGCCGGTGACCTCGCAGCCGTCGGTCGGCGACTTCGTCGCCGTCTTCGAGCCGATCGCCGCGGCGGGGCGTGACATCGTCTCGATCCACATCGCCGGCGGGCTGTCGGGCACGTGCGAGAGCGGCCGCGAGGCGGCCCGCGTCGTCGCCGAGCAGCACTCGGTGCAGGTCGAGATCGTCGACGGCCAGAGCGGCGCGGGCGGGCTCGGCCTGCAGGTCGTCGCGGCGGCACGGGCCGCTGAGGAGGGGGCCGACGCCGACGCCGTCGTCGCGGCGGTCGCCCGCGCCCGCGCGAGCCTCGACATCTGGTTCGCCCTCGACACGCTCGAGTACCTGCGACGCGGCGGGCGCATCGGCGCGGCCCAGGCGCTCGTCGGATCCGCCCTCAAGATCAAGCCGATCCTCACCTTCGGCGCCGAGGTCGCCCCGGTCGGCCGGGTCCGCACGCGCCGGCGGGCGTTCGAGCGGATGGTCGAGTACCTCCACGAGCTCCACGACCGCGGCGCCACCGACTGGATCGTGCAGCACGCGCAGGCGCGCGAGGAGGCGGAGCGCCTCGTGGCCGCGGGCACCTCGATCTTCGGCACCGAGCCGCTGTTCTGCACCCAGGTCGGGCCCGTGCTCGGCGCCCACCTCGGCTCGGGCATGCTGGTCGGCGGGATGGGGACCAGCGGCTAGCTGACTGGGCCCGCGCGGCGGCTCGGACGTGCCCAGCGAACGTCAACGGCGGCTGGGTAGGAGTGGGTGCGAAGCGCCCCGGCGGTCACGAGTGTCGCCTCGATCGGCTCCTGGCCCATCGAGATGACACTCGTCGTGCGTGACGACGAATGTCATCTCAACCGCGGCATGCGCGGTCGAGGTGACTTTCGTCGCCTCGCGCCGGCTCGGACCCACCTCCTACAGCGCGCCGTTGACGTTCGACACTGCAGCGCGGGCCGTGAATCAGACCCCTAGCCCTCCTTGGGCTGGTCGGCCGGGTCGTCGTCGGCCAAGATCCGGTAGAGGCCGCGGCGGGTCTCCGCGAGCAGCTCCTTGGCGCGGGCGACCTGTCCCTCGTCAGCGGCCGCGGCCACCTGGTACGTCGCGGCGGCGATCTGGGCGAGTAGGCCGCGCAGCTCGAGCCGGCCCTCGCCGACGCCCTCGTCGGGCTTGGCCCAGGGCTGTCCGAGCTTCTCGCGGTTCTCCTCGACGTAGGCCTTGCCGGCGTCGGTGAGGGTGAACGGGGTGCGGCCCTCGCCGGCCTCGGCGCGGACGAGCTCCTCGTCCTCGAGCTGCTTGAGCGTGGGGTAGACCGAGCCGGGGCTCGGGCGCCAGGCGCCCTCGGAGCGGCGCTCGATCTCCTCCATCAGCCCGTAGCCGGTCTGGGGCTGCTCCTCGAGCAGGACGAGCAGCGCGGCCCGGACGTCGCCGCGGCGCATGCGCCGCCGCCGTCCGCCGCCCCAGCCTCGCCCACCGCCGAAGTCGCCGGCCCAGCCGCCGTGGCCGTGGTGGCGCCCGCTCATCGCGGCCCGCCGGTGGTGCTTGTGGCGGCCCTTCGGACCACCCGTTGCTTGATCACTTCTGTACATGCGGAACTCCTATATTTGATGATCATGATGCGTCCACGATATATCGTTAGTCTCCATCGGTCAAGGGCACACTGAGGTCTTGCGCGCCTTCAGCTTCGGGGGCTTCGACTCCCCACCCGCCTTCTCCGACCTCCCCGCGCCCGTGCCGGGCGACGGCGAGCTGCTCGTCCGCGTCGAGGCCTCCTCGGTCAACCCGGTCGACAACGCGATCGCCGCCGGCATGCTCAACGGCATGTTCGACCACGACTTCCCGGTCGTCCTCGGCCGTGACTTCGCTGGCGTCGTCGAGCAGGCCGGACCCGGCGCCACCCTCGTCCCGGGCGCCGAGGTGTTCGGCCTCGTCGTGCACGCCGACCCGGCGGTGGGGAAGGGGACCTGGGCCGAGTTCGTCACGGTGGCGGAGGCGCGCGTCGCGCACCGGCCCGCCGGCGTCGACCTCGCCGCCGTCGGAGCCACGCCGCTGGCCGGCATCACCGCGCTGTACGCCGTCGACGCGCTCGGGTTGAAGGCCGGGGACAGCGTCCTCATCGCCGGCGCCACCGGCGGAGTGGGCAGCTTCGCGGCCCAGCTCGCGTCGCTCGCGGACGCGGAGGTGATCGCGCCCGCCCTCCCCGAGGACGAGGAGTACCTGCGCGGGCTGGGCGTCACCGAGGTCGTCGAGCGCGACGGCGACGTCGCCGCGGCGGCGCGCGCCATCCACCCCGACGGCGTCGACGCCGTGATCGATCTCATCTCCTACACGCCCGACGCGTTCGGGGTGTACGCCGCCGCGCTCAAGCCGGACGGGCGCGCGAGCTCACCGGTGGGCGGCGTCGAGGCCGGCCCGGGCCGCTCCCCGGTCATGTCGCAGCCGGACCCCGCGGCGCTCGACCGCCTGGCGCGGCTGCTCGAAGCGGGCAGTCTCCACGTGCCGATCCAGCGCAGCTATGACTTCGAGGAGGCGGGCGAGGCGCTCGCGGCGCTCCCCGCAACCCACACCCAGGGCAAGCTCTCGATCAGCGTCGCCTGATGCGTCGCACGCTGAGGTCGTAGCGCGAGTCGAGGGCGCGCGTGGTGGCGTCGATGTACGCGGCGATGAAGGCCACGCGCGAGCGCCGCGACGGGTTGCGGAGCAGCAACGAGTCCTTACGGCGCCCGTTGCGGCGCGAGCGGCCGATGATCTGCTCGTCGTCGAGCGTCGAGGTGGCGCTGCGGGTGAAGGCCGCGAGGTCGGGGTCGCCGAAGCGCGGCTTGAGCGACACCCGCAACTGCGCGCGCGGCGGGAAGACGATGCGGTAGACGTCGGCGGGGTCCTCGTACTTGTCGACGAGTGCGCGCAGGCGCCGGGGCCGGCCGCCGCGCCAGATCGCCTTCTCGACGCGCCCCAGGGCGCGGCCGTTGATCCAGGCGATGTCGTCGTTGGGCTCGTGCGGGTCGGCCGCCGGAGCGGTGCGCTCGAGCGCGCCGAGCATCGACAGCAGCCCGTAGCCCGTCGCCGAGTCCCACCCGCGGCGGCCGAGATCGCGCGCGGAGCCGCGCAGCGTCTGGGCGATCTGGTCGACCTTCAGGTGCGGCTTCGCGGCTCGCAGCCAGGCCGCGGCGGCAGCGACCATCGGCGCCGAGAAGCTCGTGCCCGTGACGGCCTGGTAGCCGTCGGGCCGGCCATCCTCGTCGAACTGCGGCGGGGTCGCGGTGAGGATGCCGACGCCCGGCGCCGAGATGTCGACGGCCGCCGAGGCGCTCGAGAAGAACGGTGCCGCGAGGTCTGAGCCGACCGCCGCGACCGTCAGCACGTGCGGCAGCGAGGCGGGGAACAGCAGCGGGTTGCCCGCGGCGAGCTCGTTGCCCGCCGCCGCCACCAGCGTGATCCCCCTGGCGGTCGCGAGCTGCAGCTGCTGGTACTCGGCGAAGCAGAAGGCGGCCGCGCCGTAGCTCATGTTGATGACCGCGGCGCCGTCCGCGATCGCGCGGGCGATGCCGGCCACGGAGTCGCTGCAGCGGATCTGCTCGGGCAGCGCCACGTTGACCGCGCGCATGCCCGGCCAGACGCCGAGGATGCCGACGTCGTTCTTCGGCGCCGCGGCGACCGCGGCGGTCTGCGTGCCGTGCGCGGACTGGACGGGGAACGTCCCGACCGTCGAGACGGAGGAACCCGCGAACTCCGGGTGGGTCGAGTCGAGCTGGGAGTCGATCAGCGCGAGCAGCGGGCTCTGCGGAGTGACGGGCGGTGGGACCAGCCGCGGGTCGACGATCGCGCCGCGCCACGCCGCGCGCGCGTCGAGCGGGTCGGGCGGCGGCCCCTGCAGCCGGCGCGCGAGCCGGTTGGGCTCGGCGAACAGCAGCATCCCCCGTGCGCGCAGCGCCCGCGCGAGCGAGCGGGCCCTGCCGCGCGCGACGACGTACGAGCCCGCGCCGGCGCGGCGCCCGCCGTGGGCGGCAGCGACCGCGTCCGCCGCGCGGCCGGGCCGCGCCCCGACGAGCCAGGTCGAGCGGTCGGCTCGCACCGAGGCCGTTGCGGCGTCACCGGGCAGCGTCACGGTCGGGCCGAGCGACGCGGCGACCGCGCCGGAGGGGACGAGCGCGGCGCCGAGGAAGCCAGCGAGAAGGACGCCACGCAGCACCGATCCAACTGTAGGACGCGCGGGGAGGCGCCGCGCGCCAAGCGGCCGCGCCGCGGCCTCAGTCGGCGTCGCCGTGGAGCGCGCCGCCCGTCCGCACCGCGCGCAGCAGCGCAGGCGCGGCGCGGTAGCGCTCCTCCCGGTACTCCTCGCAGAGGGCGGCGAGGACGCCGAGGATGCCGGCGGGGCCGATCGCGTCGCCCCACTCGAGCGGGCCGCGGGGGTGGTTGAGGCCGAGCACCATGCCGGCGTCGATGTCCTCGGCGGAGCCGACGCCCTCGCCGAGCGCGAAGCACGCCTCGTTGACGAGCTGGGACACGATCCGGCCGAGCACGAGGCCGGGCGCGTCCCCGACCCACTCGACCTGGCGGCCGAGCGAGGCGAAGAACGCGTCGGCGGCGCGCCCCGCGGCGTCCGAGGTCGACGGGCTGCGCGTGAGCTCGACGAGCCCGCCGAGCGGGACGGCGGCGAAGAACCCGGCCGCGCTGCCCTCCGGGTCGAGCTCGGCGAGCGGCGCCTCGTCGCACAACACGACCTGCGGGCCGCCCTGGAGCGTGACCTCGCCGTCGCGGTGGTCACAGTCGACGATCAGCGCCGGGACGTCGTCGCCCTCGGCGTCCTCGGGGTCGGCCACCCGCCAGCCCGCCGCGCGCGCCGCGTCGGCCAGGGCCTCGGCCAGCGGCGAGAAGCCGGCGATCACGACGAGCCGCCCGTCGCCGCCGCCAGGCTCTGGCGCCGGCGGGTCCTCGGACCGGTGGGGCTCGCCCTCCGCGTACGCGTACCAGCCGCGGCCGGTCTTGCGGCCCAGATCGCCCGACGCCGCCTTGCGCGCCGCCAGCATCGACGGCCGCCAGCGCGGCTCCCCGAACGACTGGGAGTAGAACGACTTCGAGACCTCGAAGCCGACGTCGATCCCCACCAGGTCCATCAGCTCGAACGGGCCCATCCGGAAGCCGCCGCCGAGCCGGCAGATGCGGTCGACCTGCTCGTGGGTGGCCAAGCCCTCCTGCACGAGTCGCAGCGCCTCGAGGCCGAACGGGCGGTTGCAGCGGTTGACGAGGAAGCCGGGACTGTCGCCCGCGTCGATCACGTGGCGCCCCATCGCGCGCCCGAGCGCGCGCGTCGTCTCGAGCGCCGCCTCGCCCGACCGCTCGCCCGCCACCACCTCGACGAGCCGCATCACCGGCGCGGGGTTGAAGAAGTGCATCCCGACGACGCGCTCAGGACCCGGCACGCCCGCCGCGATCTCGGTCACGCTCAGCGACGAGGTGTTGGTGGCGAGCACGCAGTCCTCGCGCACCACCCCGGCGACGCCCTCGAACAGCGAGCGCTTGAGCTCGAGCGACTCGGGCGCCGCCTCGATCACGATGTCGGCGTTGGCCAGCGCGCCGAGCTCCGCCGCCGCTTCGAGCGGCCCGGCGGCGCCGGCCTCGAGCCGCCCCTTCTCGACCTCGCGCTCGAGCCGCTCGGCAATGCCCGCCAGGCCGCGCTCGAGCGCGCCGGCGTCGGGGTCGTGGACGAGCGTGCGCGCGCCTCCTGCCGCGGCGAGCTGCGCGATGCCGGCACCCATCGTGCCGGCGCCCAAGACCCCGACGACGCGCGCCACTATGACGGGACGAGCGCGTTCAGCCCGGTCTCGGCGCGTCCGATGATCAGCTTCTGGATCTGCGAGGTGCCCTCGTAGAGCGTCGTGACGCGCACGTCGCGGAAGTAGCGCTCGACGGGGTGGTCGTCGACGTAGCCCGAGCCCCCGTGGACCTGGATCGCCAGGTGCGCGCACGACTGGGCGGACTCCGTGGCGTGCAGCTTCGCGATCGACGTCTCCGTGGTCGAGGGACGGCCCTCGTCCTTGAGGAAGCCGGCCCGGTAGACGAGCATGCGCGCGGAGTCGGTCATGACGCGCATGTCGGCGATCATCGCCTGGACGAGCTGGAAGGACCCGATCGGGCGGCCGAACTGCTCGCGCTCCTTGGCGTAGGCGACCGAGGCGTCGAGCGAGCCCTGGCAGATGCCGACGCAGCCCGCGGCGACGGAGTAGCGGCCCGAGTCAAGCGCGCTCATCGCGATCTTGAAGCCCTCGCCGACCTCGCCCATCAGCGCATCGTCGTCCACGCGCACGGCGTCGAGGTTCAACGCCGCGGTGTCCGAGCCGTGCAGGCCCATCTTGCCGTGGATCTCGTCGCTCGAGAAGCCCTCGTTCGCGGTCGGGACGAGGAACGCGGCGAGCCCGCGATGGCCCTTCTCCGGATCGGTCTGGGCGAAGATCAGGGCGACCTCGGCGTGGTTGCCGAGCGAGATCCACATCTTGTTGCCGGTGATCTCCCAGCCGCCGTCGACCTTCTTCGCGCGCGTCTTCTGGTTCGCGGCGTCGGAGCCGGTGTCGGGCTCGGTCAGGCCGAAGCAACCGAGCGACTCGCCGGAGCACAGGCGCGGCAGCCAGCGCTGCTTCTGCTCCTCGGTGCCCCAGCGCACGATCGACGAGCACACCAGCGAGGTCTGGACGGACACGACGGTGCGCATCGCCGAGCAGCCGCGGCCGATCTCCTCCACCACGATCGCGTAGGTCAGGTAGTCGAGCCCGGCGCCGCCGTAGTCGCGCGGGACGATCGCGCCGAGGTAGCCCTGGTCGGCCATCTTCTGCACGAGCTCGGTGTCGAAGTGGCTGTTGCGGTCGTTCTCTCGCGCGCGAGGAACGATCTCCTTGTTGGTGAAGTCGCGAGCCGTCTCGCGGATGAGCTGCTGCTCGTCAGAGAGGTCGAAGTCCATGTGCCGCACGCTAGCGCGCGGCAGACGGGTTAGGGTCGGCCGATGCGGATCAAGCCACCGGCCCTTCCCGACGGTGGCCGGATCGCCGTCGTCGCCCCCTCGAGCCCGCCGCAGACGCGGTCGGAGATCGAGCAGGCGACCGACTACTTCGCCGGGCTCGGCTACGAGGTGGTGTTCGGACCGCACCACCGGGAAGTTCACGGCTACCTGGCCGGCACCGACGAGCACCGCGCGGCGGACCTGCAGTGGGCGCTGTCGGAGCCGGGCATCGACATGGTCCACATGCTCGGCGGCGGCTACGGCGCGGCACGGCTGTACCCGCGGATCGACTGGGACGGGCTCGGGGATCCGCGCATCGTCTGCGGCTTCTCCGACATCACGGCGATCCATCTCGCGCTGGCCAAGCACGGCCCCTGGACGACGTTCTACGGGCCGAACTTCACGCGCTTCACGCGCCGCAAGGACGAGCTGACCGAGGAGACCAAGGCGTGGTTCCACCGCGCCTTCCGCTCCGCGCCGCTCGGCCGCGTCTTCGAGGATCCCGAGAACCCGTACGTGCTGACCATCGGCGGCGGCAGCGCCGAGGCGCCGGTCGTCGGCGGCTGCATGACGCTGCTGTGCCACAGCATCGGGACGCCCTTCGAGATCGACACCGACGGCTGCATCCTCATGGTCGAGGACCTCGACGAGGAGCCCTACATGGTTGACGCCGGCCTGCACCACCTGATCCGCGCCGGCAAGCTCGAAGGCGTCGCCGGCTTCGTGTTCGGGACCGACGTCAATCTCAAGGAGAACACCGTCCCGACGTACGTCGGCTCGAGCCTGTCGATCGAGGAGATCCTCGACGAGCTGATCGCGCCGCTCGGCATCCCGGCGATCGCCAACGTCCCCGTCGGCCACGGTAAGCACATGGCGACGATCCCGCTCGGCGCCCGCGCTCGGCTCGACGCCGACGCCAAGACGCTCGAGATCGTCGAGGCGGCCGTGGCGTGAACGCGGCGATCGACCGCGATTTCGATGCTCACCTCGAGCGCATCCGCGCCTTCCTCCGGATCCCGTCGGTGTCGGCCGCCGACGGCGACCTGCGCTCCGCCGCCGCCGCGGTCTGCGAGCTGATCGAGGCGGCCGGCGGCAGGGCCGAGATCGCCGAGCCGGGGGAGCGGCGCCCGACCGTGACCGGCGTGATCGACGGGCCGGGCCCGACCGTGCTGCGCTACGGCATGTACGACGTGCAGCCGCCAGGCTCGGGCTGGACGCGCGAGCCGTTCGCGGCCGCGGTCGAGGGCGGGCGCATCTACGCGCGCGGCGCCGCCAACTCCAAGGCCGCCCTCGCCGGCAGCCTGCTCGCCTTCGCGGGCACCCGCAGCCCTTGCCGCCAGGTGCTGCTGATGGACGGGGAGGAGGAGCTCGGCAGCCCGCGGCTCGGGGAGTTCTGGGCCGCCCATCGCGACGAGCTGCGCGCCGACTACGCGCTCGACTTCGACCTCGCCGAGGGCGAGGACGGCAGCGCGCCGGTCGTGGCCGGGTGCAAGGGCCTGCACGAGCTCGAGCTGCGGGCCGGCGACGGCGTCGACGTGCACTCCGCGTTCTGGGCCGAGGTGCCGTCGCCGGCCACCGAGCTGGCGCGGGCGATCATCGCCCTGCGCGAGGCGATCCCCGCCGCCAACGTCACGTGGATGATCGCCGGCACCCCGGAGGACGAGAGCCGCACGGTCGTGCCCGGCAGCGCGCGCGCCGGCATCGACCTGCGCTTCGACGACGGTGGGGACGCGCTGCTCGAGCGCGTCCGCGCGGTCCTGCCCTCCGGGGTCGAGCTCGTGGTCAAGGGCACCTATCCGCCCGCGACCGCGCCGATCGACTCGCCGCCGATGCGGGCGATGGCGAGCGTGATGGAGCGCTACGGCACGACGCCGAAGGTCGCCGCCCAGGCGCCGTGGTGGGGGCCCTACCACCTCTACGGCGTGCCGTTCGCCAGCGGCGGGCCCGGCCGTGCCGACGGCGCCCACGGCCCCGACGAGTGGTGCGAGGTCGAGGGGCTGCGCCGCTTCATGCACGTCGTGCACGACACGGTCGAAGCGTTGGCGCGCGCGTGAGGCTGCGCTATGAGGAACACACGTGGCCGGAGCTGCGCGAGCTCGCCAAGCGCGACGACCTCGTCGTGGTGATCCCCGCCGCGACGCTCGAGGACCACGGGTATCACCTGCCGATCGACACCGACGCGCGGCTCGTCAGCGCCATCTGCGAGCGCGCGGTCGAGGCGAGCGGCGGGCAGGCGCTGCTGTTCCCGACCCAGGTGCACGGCTACACGCCGCACCACCTCGACTTCCCCGGCAGCGTGACGCTGCGCTGGAACGTGTTCGTCGAGTCGCTGCTCGACCAGGGCCGCTCGCTCTGCCACCACGGCTTCGACCGCATCCTGATCGTCAACGGACACGGCTCCAACCAGCCGCTGGTGGACATCGCGGCACCGCTGATCGGCCTCGAGCACCGCAACGCCGTTTGCGGCTCCTGCTTCTACCTCCAGAGCGAGCGCGGCAAGCAGGTGATCGCCGAGGTCCGCGACTCCGAGGTCCCCGGCGGCATGGCGCACGCCTGCGAGCTCGAGACCTCGCTCTACCTCGCGCTCGAGCCGGACCTCGTCCAGATGGACAAGGCGGTCCGCGAGATCCCCGACTGGGACTCCGAGCACGTGTGGCTCGACTGGTCCGACGGGCCGCTCTCCGTCTGGCCGCACTGGTCCGGCCTTAGCCAGAGCGGCGTGGTGGGCGATGCAACTGTGGCCACTCGGGAGAAGGGCGAAGCCTTGCTCTCGGCGGCGGTAGCTGAGATACGTGAGTTCATCGCCGAGATGGCGCGGCGACGACGGCTACCTGGGGAGGATCACCATGAGGGCTAGGGCACTCGTCGCGCTGGCGATCGTGTGGGCGATCGCGGCCGCGGCTCCGGCCTCCGCGCAGGAGGGCAAGAAGGTCCTGCGCATGGGCTGGGCCCAGGAGCCGCAAACCCTCTCCCCGTTCATCGACCAGGACGAGGAGGACTTCCGCGTCTGGTCGATCAACTACGACCTGCTCGTCAACTTCAGCCCCAAGGACCTCGGCCCGACGCCCGGCGTCGCCGAGAGCTGGAAGATCTCGCCCGACAAGAAGACGGTCACCTTCAAGCTGTTCGAGGGCCACAAGTGGTCCGACGGGCAGCCGATCACCTCCAAGGACGTCAAGTACAGCCTCGAGACGTTCGCCCCGAACAGCCTGCTGTTCCCAAGCTACGTCGAGAACGTCACCTCGGTCGAGACGCCGGACGACCTCACGGTGATCGTCAAGACCAAGCAGCCCGACGCACGGATCGTCGGCGGGCTGTTCGTCTACATCCTGCCGGAGCACGTCTGGGGCAAGCAGTCCCTCAAGTCCCTCAAGGGCTCGTTCAGGCCCAAGCCGCCGATCGTCGGAAGCGGCCCGTACGTCGTCAGCGCGGTCGAGCGCGGTCGGCTGATCCGGATGACCCGCAACCCGAACTTCCGCGGCAAGAAGCCGGCCTTCGACGAGGTGCAGTGGATCAAGTACGGCAACGACGACGCGGTCGAGCGGGCGCTGACGCTGGGTGAGATCGACCTCGTCCCGGAGGTCCAGCAGGCGACCTTCGCGCGCCTCAAGAAGGCGCGCAACATCGAGGCCGTCAGCTCGACCTCGCCGTCGTTCACGCAGCTCACGTTCAACCTCTGCAACGAGGAGAACTGCCCGGACGCGAAGTTCAACCCCGCGGTCCAGGACGTCAAGGTCCGGCAGGCCGTCGCGTACGCGATCGACCGCAAGCGGATCAACGAGATCGCGTCGCGCGGTACCGCGTTCGAGGGCCACGGGCTGCTCCCGGACTACTACAAGGCCTTCTACACCCAGCCGTCGGAGGACTACGCGCTCGACGTCGACCGCGCGAACCAACTGCTCGACGAGGCGGGCTGGGAGCCCAACGACGACGGCGGCGTGCGCGCCAAGGGCGGGCAGAAGCTGTCGTTCGACCTCTTCGTCCGCTCGGAGTCCCCGGCCAACATCCAGGCCGCGCGGCTCGTACGCGAGATGACGGCGCCGATCGGCGTCGACTTCAAGGTCCAGGTGGTCTCCGTGGACAAGTTGACGGAGCTCACCACCCAGCAGGTCAAGGGCAAGATTGCGCCCGACTTCGACACGTTCATCTGGGGCTGGGGCGGCGATCCCTACGACCCGGGCCTGCTGCTCAACCTGATCACCACGAAGGCGATCGGCGGCTCGTCGGACGCCTTCTACTCCAACCCGGAGTACGACCGCCTCTACGACCAGCAGTCCGGGGAGTTCGACGAGGCGAAGCGCAAGGAGATCGTGGGGCAGATGATCGCCCTCGCCCAGCGCGACCTGCCCTACATCGTGCTGACGGTCGACTCCGCGCTGCAGGCGTACCGCACGGACAAGCTGGCCAAGCCCAAGCGCGTCTGCCCGGAGCCCGACGGAGACATCACGTGCGACCAGGTCGGCTACGCGTCGATCACCGCGCTGGCGCCGGCCGGGGCGGCCGCGACCGGCGGCGGCGGCGACGACGGCGGCAGCGGGCTCATGATCGTGTTGATCGTGCTCGCCGCGCTGGCGGTGATCGGTGTCGTGGTGGTGCTCCTGCGACGACGGCGCGCCGGCCGGGAGGCCGTCGAGCTCGAGCAGTAGCGCGCCGTGCGGCTGCGCTGGATCGGGGCGAAGGCGCTCGGCGCGCTGGTGACGCTCGTCTTCGTCCTCGTCTTCAACTTCTTCCTCTTCCGGGTCATGGGGGACCCGACGTCGCAGCTCGCGCGGCTGCCGCGCGCGAGCCCGGAGGAGATCGTCAAGCTGCGTGCCTACTACGGGCTGGACAAGTCGCTGCTCGGCCAGTTCGCCGACTACGCGGGCGACACCGTGCGCCTGGACCTCGGCGTCAGCCAGCGCTCGCGGCGCGACGTCTCGACCGAGCTCGCCGAGGCGATCCCGTGGACGCTGCTGCTGATCGGCACCGGCACGCTGCTGGCGACCGTGCTCGGGACCTGGATGGGGGTGATCGCCGCCACGCGGCGCGGCACCGCCGCGGACGACGGCCTGCTCGGCTTCAGCCTGTTCACCTACGCGGCGCCCGAATACTGGATCGGGATCATCCTGATCCTGCTCTTCGCGGTCGCGCTGCCGCTGTTCCCGGCCGGCCAGCAGGTGACCCCGGGGGCGGAGTTCGACTCGTTCTTCGCCGAGGCGGCGGACGTCGCCGAGCACATGGTCTTACCCGTGGCCGCGCTCACGCTGATGCTGCTGGGCCAGTACTTCGTGATCATGCGCTCGTCGATGGTCGACGTCCTCACCGAGGACTTCGTGACCGTCAAGCGGGCCACGGGGATGCCGTGGAACAAGGTCGTGCGCCGCCACGCGGTGCCCAACGCGCTGCTCCCGCTCGTGACGCTCGCCGCGCTGCAGTTCGGTGCGGTCGCGGGCGGGGTGATCACGATCGAGACGATCTTCTCCTGGCCTGGGCTGGGCGAGCTCACCTACAACGCGATCAACGACAAGGACTTCCCCGTCCTGCAGGGCACGTTCCTCGTCTTCTCGGTCGCGGTGATCGTCGCGAACCTGCTCGCCGACGCGCTCTACTTCCTCCTGGATCCCAGGGTACAAAGCGCGTGACGGGGCGACCGGTTCGACACCAAGCGCTGAAACTGTCTCGCGCACGCGGAGCAGTCGCGTGAGCGAGATCCGGCGGCTGCTGTTCAGGACCAAGCGAGGGCTGTTCGGCGTCAGCCTGCTCGGCCTCTTCACGTTCCTCGCGGTGTTCGGCGCGCTGCTGGCGCCGGAGGACCCGCGCGCGTCGAGCACCGACGTGCTGATAGGGCCGTCGAGCTCGCACCTCCTCGGCACCACCGAGGCCGGCTCCGACGTGCTCTCGCAGCTGATGGTGGGCGCGCGCGTCTCGCTCGTCGTGGGCTTCGCCGCCGCCGTCATCTCGTCCGTGCTGGGCGCGGCGGTCGGGCTGATCGGGGGCTACTTCGGCGGCTGGACCGATCGCATCCTCGACGCGTTCGAGAACTGGTTCCTGGTGATCCCGACGCTGCCGCTGATGGTCGTGCTCGCGCGCCTGCTCGATCCCTCGCTGCTGGTGCTGATCCTCGTGATCGGGCTGACGAGCTGGGCGGGCACGGGGCGCATCGTGCGCGCGCAGGTGCTGACGCTCAAGGAACGTGCGTTCGTCGAGCGGGCGCGCGCGCTGGGGGCGACCGACACCTACATCCTCCGCACGCACATCCTCCCCAACACGCTGCCGCTGATCTTCGCCAACACGGTGCTGATCGTGGCCGTCGCGATCCTGCTCGAGGCGTCGCTGGCCTTCCTCGGCCTCGGCGACCCGAACTCGATCTCGTGGGGGACGATGCTCGAGGCCGGCTTCGGGTCGGGCGCGCCCAGCGCAGGCGCTTGGTGGTACGTCGTCCCGCCCGGCCTCTGCATCACGCTGCTCGTGCTCGCCGTGGCGGTGCTCGGCTACCTGTTCGAGGAACACGTCAACCCGCGGCTGCGCGACCAGCGATGAGCGCGCTGCTGGAGGTCACGGGGCTCACCGTCCGCCATCGCGGCAACGCGATCGTGGACAGCATCGACCTCACGCTGGCGAGCGGCGAGGCGCTCGGGCTCGCGGGCGAGTCGGGCTGCGGCAAGTCGACGACCGCGCTGTCGTTGATGCGGATGCTGCCGCCCGCGCTGGTGCAGGAGGGCGCGATCGCGCTGAACCCCCCCGGCGAGGAGACGATCAACATCGATCGCCGCACCGAGCGCGGCATGCAGCTCGTGCGCTGGCGCCACGTCTCGCTCGTCTTCCAGGGCGCGATGAACTCGCTCGACCCGGTGCAGCGCGTCGAGCGCCAGATCGGCTCCGCGATCCGGCTGCACGAGCCGCGCGCCAAGCCGGCCGACGTGAAGGCGCGCATCCTCGAGCTGCTCGCCACGGTCGGGCTGCCGGCGCGGGTCGGGCGCGCCTACGCGCACGAGCTCTCCGGCGGCCAGCGCCAGCGCGTGATGATCGCGCTGGCGCTCGCCTGCCGGCCCTCGCTGGTGATCGCCGACGAGCCGACGACGGCGCTCGACGTCGTCATGCAGGCGCAGATCCTCAAGCTGCTCGAGCGCCTGCGGGCCGAGCTCGGGCTGGCGCTGATCCTGATCAGCCACGACCTTTCGGTGCTGGCCGAGACGTGCGACCGCATCGCCGTGATGTACGCGGGGCGGATCGTCGAGACGGGCCCGGTCGATCAGGTGTTCGGTGCGCCCCAGCACCCGTACACGAAGCGCCTGCTGGCCTCGCTGCCGGTGATCGGCGGCAGCCGCGCGCTGGCGACGCCGATCCCGGGCGGCCCGCCCGACCCGGCCGATGCGCCCGCGGGCTGCTCGTTCCGGCCGCGCTGCCCCTACGCGGCGGAGCGCTGCGAGCAGGAGCCGGCGCTGCGCGAGGTCGGCCCAGAGCAGTCGGCCGCCTGCCACTTCGCGCCGTGGGAGCGCTGGCCGGAGCCGGTCGTGGTGGAGGAGGAGCCCGGATGACGCCGCTGATGGAGGTCGCCGACCTGTCCGTGCACTTCCCGACCCGCGGCGGCGCCGCGCGGGCGCTCGACGGCGTCTCGCTGGAGTGGCGGCGGGGGGAGATCCTCGGGATCGTGGGGGAGTCGGGCTGTGGCAAGTCCACGCTCGCGCGCGCGATGCTCGGGCTGGTGCCCGCGACGGCGGGGACGGTCGCGACCGACGGCGCCGCGGTCGACGGCCGCGTCGCGCTGCGGGCGCTGCGCCGCAACGTCCAGATGATCTTCCAGGACCCCTACCAGACGCTCAACCCGCGCCGCCGCGTGTCCGACATCGTCGCCGAGGCGCTGGTGGTGGCCGACGTGCCGCGCGCCGAGCACGCCGCACGTGTGGAGCGCGCGCTCGACGAGGTGGGGCTCGCCCCCGCGCGCTTCATGCGCCGCTACCCGCACGAGCTCTCGGGCGGCCAGCGCCAGCGCGTCGCGATCGCGGCGACGCTTGTGCTCGAGCCCGCCGGGATCATCTGCGACGAGCCGGTCTCGATGCTCGACGTCTCGGTGCGCTCGCAGATCCTGCACGTCCTGCTCGGGCTGCAGAAGGCGCGCGAGCTCGCATTGCTGTTCATCACCCATGACCTCAGCCTGGCGTGGCAGCTGTGCGACCGGATCGCGGTCATGTACCTCGGGCGGATCGTCGAGCAGGGCGACGCCCGCGACGTGATCGAGCGCCCGGGCCACCCCTACACCCAGGCGCTGGTCGACGCGGTGCCGCCGCGCGAGCAGCGCGAGCCGCTGGGGGGCGAGCTGCCCGACGCCGCCAACGTCCCCGCCGGCTGCCGCTTCCACCCACGCTGCCCGAAGCGCTTCGACCCCTGCGACCGCGAGGACCCGCCGCTGTTCGCGGCGGGAGAGCCCGGACACGAGGCGGCCTGCCTGCTGCTCAGGTGAGCTCCGCGCTCAGCTCGGCGGGTCGTCGCAGCTCGGCTTCAGGACCGCCTTCACCTCCGGGTCGTCGAGGTTGGACTTCGTCACGATCGTGACGCCGGTGTCCCCGCTGGCGGGCTTGGTCCCCTCGCGCAGCTGCTTGGTGATCGCGTTGACGCCGTCGAAGCCCATCCGGAACGGGTTCTGCACGATCAGCGCGTCGATCACGCCGTCGCGCACGCCCTTGACCTCGTCGGGCGAGGCGTCCCACCCGACGATCGTGATCTTCCCGCTCTTCTTCGCCTGGCGGACGGCTTCGGCGGCGCCCAGCACGCCTGGCTCGTTGGCGGCGAAGATCCCCTTCAGGTTCGGGTTGGCCGTGAGGATGTCCTCGGTGACCTGCAGCGCCTTGTCGTAGTCGGACTGGCTCGCCTGCTCGGCGACGAGCTTGAGCTCGGGGTGCTCCTTGAGGCCGCGCTTGAAGCCCTCGGCGCGCTGCTCGTTGGTGGTCGTGCCGCGCTGGAAGGGGATGAACGCGATGTCGCCGCCCGCCTTGCCGAGCTTGTCGGACAGCAGGCCCGCGACCTTCTCGGCCGAGGCCACGTTGTCGGTCGCGAAGACCGGGATCTCCTTCGGCTGCGGGTCGGTGCCGGAATCGATGTTGACCACCGGGATGTCCTGCTGGAGCGCCTGCTTGGAGACGTCGCTGAGGACCTTCGCGTCGGTCGCCGCGTAGACGAGCCCGTCGACACCCTGGGTGATGAAGTTCTGCAGCAGGTTGACCTGGCCGGTGACGTCGGTCTCCGCGGTCACGCCGTCCCACCTGACCTCGACGTCCTTCTGCTTGGACGCCGCGCACTCGGCGCCGGTCTTGACCTGGTTCCAGAAGTCGAAGCCGACGGCCTTGGGGACGACGGCGAGCCGCAGCGGTCCGCTCTGCTTCTCGGCGCCTCCGCCTCCGCCGCCGCCGGAGTCCTTGACCTCGCCGCATCCGGCGACGGCGAGCGAGAGCAGCGCCGCCACCGCGAGCGGGCGCCAGACGATCGATCGTGCCTTCATGACGAGACCCTCCCGTGTCGTGTCATTCGCCGGCGCCCCCAAGTCGGCGGCGCCGGTACTGGTCGAAGATCACGGCGAGCCAGATGATCACGCCGATGATCACGGACTGGTAGAAGGTGTTGACGTTCAGAAGCACCGACCCGTTGCGGATCAGCGCGATCAGGAAGCCGCCGATCAGCGTGCCGACGACGGTGCCGCGGCCGCCGAACAGACTGGCCCCGCCGATCACCGCGGCGGCGATCACGTCGAGCTCGAGGCCGATGCCGAAGTTGGGCTGGCCGGAGTTCACGCGCGAGGCGGCCATCATGCCGCCGAAGCCGGCGAGCGCGCCGGCGATCACGTAGACCGCGGTCAGATAGCGCTTGACCGGGATGCCCGACAGCCGCGCCGCCTCGGGATTGGAGCCGATCGCGTAGCTGTAGCGCCCCAGCCGCGTGCGCGTGAGCACGAGGTGACCGACGATCGCGACGACGACGAGCGCGATCACCGGGATCGGCACCGGGCCGATCTCGCCCTGGCCGAGCAGCCGGAAGTCGGCGGGCGCGCCGAACACGGCGGCCGCGCCGGTGACGATCAGCGTCAGCCCGCGGGCGACCGACATCATGCCGAGCGTTGCGATGAAGGGCGCGAGCCCCGCGAGCGTCACGAGGAGGCCGTTGACGAGGCCGGCCAGCGCGCCGGCGAGCACGCCGACGACGATCGCGAGGTTCGGCGGCAGCCCGAGCTCGATCATCAGCTTCACGCCGACGACGCCGGAGAGCGCCGCCACCGCGCCCACCGAGAGGTCGATGCCGGCGGTGATGATCACCAGCGTCATCCCGATCGCGATGATCGCCGTGACCGCCGTCTGCTGGCCGACGTTGAACAGGTTGTCGCCCGTGAGGAATCGGTCTGAGGCGAGCGACAGGTAGATGAAGACGACGATCAGCGCGCCGCCCGCGGCGAGCTGGGAGATCGCGTCGGAGAGGTTCTCGCGCGACAGCGCAGCCGGTCTGGTCGTCATCGTTCGTCGGCCTCCTTGGCGCCGGTGGCGAGCGCCATCAGGCGCTCCTCTGAGAAGTCGTCGCGGGCGACCTCGCCGGCGATGCGGCCCTCGCGCATCACGACGATGCGGTCGCACATGTTCAGCAACTCGGGCAGGTAGGAGCTGATCAGCACGATCGCCCGGCCCTCCGAGGCCAGCTCCCCGATCAGCTCGAACATCTCGGCCTTGGCGCCGACGTCGATGCCGCGGCCCGGCTCGTCGAACAGCAGCACGCGCGCGCGGGTCTCCAGCCACTTGGCGACCATCACCTTCTGCTGGTTGCCGCCGGACAGGGACTCGACGCGGCGGCGCAGCGTCGGCGTGCGGATGTCGAGCTGGTCGCGGCGGTGGGCGGCGATCTCATGCTCGCGGCCGAGGTCGAGCAGCGGCCCGCGGGTGGGCAGGTTGGCCAGCGTGATGTTCTGGTCGACCCCGAGCTCGAGCGCGAGGCCGTTGCCCTTGCGGTCCTCGGTCAGGTAGCCGAGGCCGGCGTCGATCGCGGCGGCGGGCGAGTCGATCCGCACGGTCTCGCCGTCCAGCTCGACCGTCCCGGCGTCGATCGGGTCGGCGCCGAAGACCGCGCGCGCGAGCTCTGTGCGCCCGGCGCCTACGAGCCCGGCGAGGCCGACGATCTCGCCGCCGCGGACCTCGAGCGAGCAGCCCTCGAGCACGCCCGCGCGCGTGACGTCGCGCACCGCGAGGCGCACCTCGCCCAGCTCCGCCTCGGGCTTGGGGTAGAGGTTGGCGATCTCGCGCCCGACCATCAGCCGCACCAGCTGGTCCTCGTCGAGCTCGGACACCGGCAGCGTCCGCACGATCGCGCCGTCGCGCATGACCGTCACGCGGTCGCCGATGCGGAAGATCTCGTCGAGCCGGTGGCTGATGTAGAGGACCGCGATGCCGCGGCTGGTGAGCTCGCGGATGACCTCGAAGAGGTCGTCGATCTCGCGCTCCGGCAGGACGGCCGTGGGCTCGTCCATGATCACGAGCTTGGCGTCGATGGCCAGCGCCTTGGCGATCTCCACGCGCTGCTGCGCGGCCACGGGAAGCGAGGCCAGGCGGCGCCCCGGGTCGACGTCGAGTCGCACGCTCGCCAGCAGCTCACGCGCGCGGCGGCGCTCCTCGCCGCGGTCGAGCGTGCCGAAGCGGCCCGGCTCGCGCCCGAGGAACAGGTTCTCGGCGACGGTCAGGTGCGGTGCGAGCGCGAACTCCTGGTAGACCATCGCGACCCCGAGCCGCTGGGCGTGGCCGGGCCCGTGAAATGCGACCGGCACGCCGGCGATCTCGACCGTGCCCTCATCGGGTCTTTCGACCTGCGAGAGCAGCTTCATCAGCGTCGACTTGCCGGCTCCGTTCTCCCCGGCGACGACGTGGACCTCCCCGGATAGGATCTCGAGATCGACGCCGTCGACCGCGAGCACGCCGGGAAAGCGCTTCGTGACCCCGCGGAGCCGGACGGCCGGTGTACGGTCAGCTGACATCACGCAGAGATCGGAGGTCTGGCCGGTGGGAGTGACCGACCAGGCGATCGAGAAGATCAAGCAAATGATCGTCTCCGGGGAATTGCAGCCCGGAGCGCGGCTGCCGCGCGAGGCCGACCTCGCGGAGCGCCTCGGTCTGTCGCGCAACTCGCTGCGCGAGGCGGTGCGGGCGCTGACGCTGGTGCGGATCCTCGACACCCGCCAGGGCGACGGGACCTACGTGACCACGCTCGAGCCCGACCTCCTGCTCGACGCGGTCTCCTTCGTCGCCGAGCTCAACCAGGACCGCACCGTGCTGTCCGTGCTGGAGGTGCGGCGCGAGCTCGAGACCGCCGCGGCGGGGCTGGCCGCCCAGCGCGCGGGCGAGGACGCGATCGCGGAGCTGCGGCGGCTGCTCGAGGATCCCGCGGCCCGCGGCGACGACGTCGAGGCGCTCGTCGACAACGACCTCGCCTTCCACCACGCGATCGGCGAGGCGTCGGGCAACCCCGTGCTCGCCTCGCTGCTGGACGGCCTGTCGGGCACGACGACGCGCGCGCGGATCTGGCGCGGGCTCAGCCAGCGCGGCGCGCTCGACCGCACGCGCGCCGAGCACCAGGCGATCTTCAACGCGATCGCGGGGCGCCGGCCGGAGCTCGCACGCGCGTGGGCTGCGGTCCACATCGCCGGTGTGGAGGAGTGGCTCGCGCTCGCGCTCGACGGGCATCAGCCGGCCTCGCCGCCCAGCCCGTAGAACCGCCGCGCCGTGCCCGCGAGGACGGCCTCCTGCTCGGCGGGGCTCAGCGCCGACAGCACGGAGCGGGCGAGCTCGAGCACCTCGGCGTAGGAGGCGGCCAGCGTGCAGACCGGCCAGTCGGAGCCGAACATCAGCCGTTGGGGACCGAACAGCTCGAGCAGCCGGGCGCCGTAGGACGCGACGTCCTGCTCGCGCCAGCCGGCCCGGTCGGCCTCGGTGACGAGACCCGAGAGCTTGCAGTGCACCTGCTCACACGCGGCAAGCGCCGCGAGGTCCGAGTCCCACGGCTCGCGTTCGCCGGCCGCGATGCGGGGCTTGGCGCCGTGGTCGACCACCAGCGAGAGCTCCGGGATGGCGGCGGCGACGCGCACGGCCGCCGGCAGGTGAGTCGGGAAGAGCAGCAGGTCGTAGGGCAGGCCCGCTCGCGCCACGGCGCGCAGGCCGCGCCCGACGTCGTCGCGCTCGAGCCAGCCCGGGTCGGGCTCGTCGTGGACGGCGTGGCGGATCCCGACCAGTCGCTCCCCGCCCGGCTCCGCGCGCAGAGCGGCGAGCCGGTCGCCGGCGTCGGGCGCGGTGAGGTCGACCCAGCCGACGACACCGGCCACGAGGCCGCCGGAAGCGGCGGCGAGCGCCAGCAGCTCCAGCGTCTCCTCCTCGGTCGATGCCGCCTGGACGGCGACGGTCGCAGCGACGCCGAGCGGCTCGACCGTCGCGTGCAGGTCGCCGAGGCCGACCGGGCGCCGCAGCGCCGCGGCGTCGCCGGTCATCCACGGGTAGTCGCGGCGCGCCGGGTCCCAAAGGTGGTGGTGGGCGTCGACGATCACGCCGCCACCGCGTGCTCGGGCAGCAGCCCGGCGGACACGAGGTCGGCCCACAGCTCGTCGGGAAGCGCGCGCAGGACCCCGTCGACGTCGTCGGCCACCTCGCGCGGCGAGCGGGCGCCGACCAGCACGCAGGCGACGGCGGGGTGGCGCAGCGGGAACGCCGTGGCCGCCACCGGCAGGGCGACGCCGTGGCGCGCGCAGACGGCGCCGATGCGGCGCGCGCGCTCCAGCACCGCGGCGCTCGCGGGTGCGTAGTCGAAGGTCGCGCCGTCGCGCGGGTCGGCGAGCACGCCGCTGTTGAGCACGCCGGCGGCGATCACGGAGACGCGACGCTCCAGGCACAGCGGCAGCAGCTCAGCCGACGCGCCGTGGTCGAGCAGCGTGTGGCGGCCGGCGAGCAGGATGCAGTCGACGTCGGCCTCACGGACGATCCGCAGCAGCGGCGCGACGGCGTTCACCCCCGCGCCGATCGCGCCGATCACGCCCTCGTCGCGCAGCGCGGCGAGGGCGGGCAGCGCCGACGCGATCGCCTCTTCGAGGTGGTCGTCGGGGTCGTGGACGTGGACGACGTCGGCGCGGTCGAGGCCGAGCCGCCCCAAGCTGTCCTCGAGCGAGCGCCGCACGCCGTCCGCGCTGAAGTCGAAGCGGCGCTCGAGCCCCGAGTCCTCGGCGAACATCGACGCGGGGGGCGTCGTCCCGGGCTCCTCCAGCACGCGGCCGACCTTCGTGGAGAGCACGAGCTCCTCGCGTGGGCGCTCGCGCAGCGCCGCGCCGAGGCGCAGCTCGGAGACACCGGCGCCGTAGTGCGGCGCGGTGTCGAACGTGCGCACGCCGAGCCGCCAGGCCTCGTCGACGGTCGCGCGCGCGCTCGCCTCGCCGACCGGCTCGTAGAGCCCACCGAGCGGCGCGCAGCCGAGTGCGAAGCGCGTGACCCGCACCCCGCTCGAGCCGAGCTCGCGCTGCTCGATCATCGCCATAGAAACATCGGGTCTTTGCACCCACTGCCCGGGTTGTTCTCGCTTTACACGGGCGGCGTCGACGAATCTGCTATTTATCCCGTGCTTGCCCACCGGCTTGGTGGGGAATCGATCCCTGGAGCGCTCCCGCATGACTCGATATCGCCTGCTGTTCCTCGCGCTGACCCTCGCGCTCCTGGCCGTGACCGCGTGCGGCGGCTCCTCGGACTCGAGCTCCGGTGGCTCGTCGACCGACAAGGGCTCGAAGTCCCTGTCGCTCGTCGCCTACTCGACCCCGCAGGTCGTCTACGACGAGATCATCCCCGCGTTCCAGAAGACCGGCTCCGGCGAGGGCGTCGGCTTCAAGTCCTCCTTCGGCGCGTCGGGCGAGCAGAGCCGCGCCGTCGAGGCCGGGCTCAAGGCCGACGTCGTGTCGTTCTCGATCGAGCCCGACATGACGCGGCTCGTCGACGCCGGCCTCGTGGCCAAGGACTGGGCGAGCACCCCGACCAAGGGTCTCGTCACGACCTCCGTCGTCTCCTTCATCGTCCGCGAGGGCAACCCGAAGAACATCAAGACGTGGGACGACCTGATCAAGCCGGGCGTGGAGGTCCTGACCCCGAACCCGTTCACGTCGGGAGCCGCCAAGTGGAACCTGCTGGCTGGCTACGGCGGCAAGAGCGACGGCGGCAAGAACCCGGAGGCGGGCCTCGCCTACCTGCGCAAGCTGATCACCGACAACGTCAAGGTCCAGGACAAGTCGGGCCGCGAGGCGCTGCAGACGTTCACCTCCGGCACGGGCGACGTGCTGCTCTCCTACGAGTACGAGGCCACCACCGCGCGCAAGAAGGGCGAGAAGCTCGACTACGTGATCCCCGACGACACGATCGACATCGAGATCACCCTCGCGCGGACGGACAAGGCCGACCCCGTCGCGCAGGAGTTCGTCGACTACGTGCTCTCCAAGCCGGGTCAGGAGAAGTTCGCCGACTGGGGCTACCGCCCGGTCAACGAGGAGGTCCTGGCCGCCAACCAGTCCAAGTTCCCGGAGCCCGCGGGGCTCTTCACGATCCGTGACCTCGGCGGCTGGACCAAGGTCAACGAGGAGCTGTTCGACCCGGAGAAGGGCTCGGTCGCCAAGATCGAGGAGGAAGCCGGGGTGTCGACGGCCTCATGAGCGTCGCCCTCCCCGCCGGGCGCCGGCGCTCCGGTGCCGGCGTCCCGAGCGGGGGGCTGGCCATGGGGGTGTCGATGCTGTGGCTCAGCCTGATCGTCCTCATCCCGCTCGCGGCCGTCGTCGAACGCTCGCTCGAGGGCGGGCTCGAGGCCTTCTGGAACTCGGTCAGCGCCCGCCAGGCGGTCAGCGCGCTGCGCTTCACGCTGCTGGTCGCGCTCGCGACGGCGGCCATCAACGGCGTCGCCGGGACGCTGATCGCCTGGGTGCTCGTGCGCGACCAGTTCCCCGGCAAGCGCGCCGTCAACGCGCTCATCGACCTGCCCTTCGCGCTGCCGACGATCGTCGCCGGCCTGACTCTGCTGGCCCTCTACGGGCCGGGCAGCCCGATCGGCGTCAACGTCGCCCTGACCAAGCTCGCGGTGCTGCTCGCGCTGCTGTTTGTCACGCTGCCGTTCGTGATCCGCTCCGTGCAGCCGGTGCTGCTCGAGCTCGACCGCGAGATGGAGGAGGCCGCCGCGTCGCTGGGCGCGCGCCCGGGCGTGATCTTCACGCGCGTGATCCTTCCTTCGCTGATCCCGGCGATCCTCTCCGGCGCCGCCCTGGCCTTTGCCCGCGCGGTGGGTGAGTTCGGCTCCGTCGTGCTGATCTCGGGCAACGTCCCGTTCGACACCCAGGTCGCTTCGGTGTTCGTCTACAAGCAGATCGAGAGCGACAACCCGGGTGGCGCCGCGGCGGTCTCCGTGGTGCTGCTGGGGCTGTCGATGCTCGTGCTGGTCGCGATCCGCTACGTCGGGGCGTGGGGGAGCCGACATGAGCGTTGACCGCCGCACGCGCATCGGCCTGCGCGTCGTCGCCCTCGGCTACCTCGCCGTGCTGCTGCTGGTGCCCGTCGGGCTGGTCTTCTACCGCACCTTCGAGAAGGGGCTGGGCTTCGTGTGGGAGTCGGTCACGACGCCGGCGGCGATCAGCGCCCTGTTCCTGACGCTCGAGGTCGCGGCCATCACCGTGCCGCTCAACGCCGCCTTCGGCATCTTCGCCGCGCTCGCGCTCGTGCGCGGCCGCTTCCCCGGCAGGCGGCTGCTCGACGCGCTGATCGACCTGCCGTTCGCGATCTCGCCGGTCGTGATCGGGCTCGCGCTGCTGCTCGTCTTCGGCCGCACGGGCTGGTTCGGGCCGGAGCTCGCCGAGGCCGGGATCCAGATCATCTTCTCCGTGCCGGGGATCGTGATCGCCACCGTCTTCGTCTCGATGCCGTTCGTCGCGCGCGAGGTCGCGCCCGTGCTCGAGGAGATCGGCGAGGAGCAGGAGCAGGCCGCCGCCACGCTCGGCGCCAACGCCTGGCAGACGTTCTGGCGCGTGACGCTGCCGGCCATCCGCTGGGGCCTCGCCTACGGCGTCGTGCTCTCGACCGCGCGGGCGATCGGCGAGTTCGGCGCGGTCAGCGTCGTGTCGGGCAAGGTCGCCGGCGAGACCGAGACGCTTACCCTGCTGGTCGAGAAACGGTTCCAGAACTTCGACCTCGCCGGGGCCTATGCTGCCTCCGCCCTGCTGGCGCTGATCGCGCTGGGCACCCTGCTCGCCATGAGCCTGATCGGAGCGAGGAAGTCCGAGGCATGATCTCCGTCGAATCCGTCTCCAAGCGCTTCGGCGACTTCACAGCCCTCGACGACATCTCGATCGAGGCGCCGGACGGCAAGCTGACCGCGCTGCTGGGGCCGAGCGGTTCGGGCAAATCGACGCTGCTGCGCGTGATCGCCGGCCTCGAGGTACCCGACTCGGGCACCGTCGTCGTCAGCGGCCGCGACGCCACCAGCCTCCCGCCGCAGAAGCGCGGGATCGGGTTCGTGTTCCAGCACTACGCCGCCTTCAAGCACATGACGCTGCGAGACAACGTCGCCTTCGGGCTCAAGATCCGCAAGAAGGGCAAGCCCGAGATCAAGGCCAAGGTCGACGAGCTGCTGCACCTGGTCGGCCTCGAGGGCTTCGCCGACCGCTATCCGGCGCAGCTCTCCGGCGGCCAGCGCCAGCGCATGGCGCTCGCGCGCGCGCTGGCGGTCGAGCCGAGCGTGCTGCTCCTCGACGAGCCGTTCGGCGCTTTGGATGCCAACGTCCGCGCGGACCTGCGCGCGTGGCTGCGGCGCATGCACGAGCAGGTGCCGGTCACGACCGTGCTCGTCACCCACGATCAGGAGGAGGCGATGGAGCTCGCCGACCGCATCGTGCTGCTCAAGGACGGCAGGATCGCCCAGGTCGGCTCGCCCCGCGAGCTCTACGACCAGCCCGCCGACCCGTTCGTCATGGGCTTCCTCGGCCGCGTCTCGAAGCTGGACGGCAAGCTCGTGCGCCCGCACGACGTGACGCTCTCCGACCGGCCCGAGGACGGCTGGGAGGAGGCGATGGTCCAGCGGGTGGTGCACCTCGGCTTCGAGGTCCGCGTCGAGGTCGTGCGCGGCGACGGCGAGGAGGTCACGGCGCAGCTGACGCGCGCCGAGGCTGAGGCGCTCGAGCCGCACGCCGGCTCGATCGTCTGGGTGCGCCCGCCGGCGAGCGGCGTCAGCGCCTGATCCGCGCGTCCGGGTCCCGTCCGAGGGCCCGGATCTCCTCCGGCAGGTTGCCGCTGGCGAGGTCGGCGAGCGTGACGTGCTCGACGACGCCGCGGACGGCGGCGCGGACGGCGATCCAGATGTCCTGCAGGTCCTTGGCCGGGCCCGGGTACTCGACGTCCTCGGGCGCCTCGCCGCGGACCGCCGCGAGCGGCCCCTCGACGGCGCGGATCACGTCGGCCAGGGTGATGTCCTCGGCCGGCTGGGCGAGCCAGTAGCCGCCGTCCGACCCGCGCTGGCTGCGGACGAGGCGCGCGTGGCGCAGGTCCGCGAGGATGTTCTCGAGGAACTTCGCCGGGATCGACTGAGCGGTGGCCAGGGCGTCGCCCTTGACCGGCCCACCGCCGGCGGCGGCCAGCTCGGCGGCGGCGCGCAGCGCGTAGTCGGCTCGGGCGGAGATGCGCACGGCCGCGCACACTACGCTGCGCCGATCGACACCTTCACCCTGATCGTGATCGTCGGGCTCGTGCTGATGGTCCTCACCGTGCTCGCGCTCGGGCAGTTCTATCCCGGCTCCGGGGCCGAGCAGCTGGGGTGGAAGCCGACGCGCTCGCCCGAGGTCGAGGCGCAGAACGAGATCGACGACGTCGCCCAGATGCTCGAGGCCCAGAACGAGCGGCGGCGGCGGCGCGGGGCGCCGGAGCGCACGGAGGAGGAGATCGCGGAGGAGGTCAGCCGCGAGCAGCGGGCGATGCGCGAGCGCGCGGTTGAGTTCCGCGCCCGCGAGGGCCGGCCGGGACCGGAGTAGGGGGCGTGGCACGGGTGTTGATCGTCGGCTGCGGCGGGCGCGGCCGGGCGCTGGCACGCGAGCTGGTCGCCGCCGGCCACGCCGTGCGCGGCACAACGCGCGACCCGCGGAATTTGGAGGCGATCGCGGCGGCGGGCGCGGAGCCCTACGTCGGCGACCCGGACCGCATCGCGACCCTGATGGAGGCGATCGCCGGCGTGACGGTCGTCGCGTGGCTGCTCGGCAGCGCGGCGGGCGAGGGGGCGGGCGAGCTGCACGCCGGCCGGCTGCGGATGCTGTCCGAGAAGCTCGTCGACACGCCGGTGCGGGGCCTGCTCTACGAGGGCGCGGGCACGCTCGGCGACGAGGTGCTGGCGGGCGGCGCGGAGATCGTGCGCACGGCCGCGGTGACGTGGAACATCCCGGTCGAGGTGCTCACGACCGATCCGTCCGACGGCGAGCGCTGGACGTCCGACGCAGCCGGCGCCGTCGCCCGGCTGCTGCGATAGGTCCTACATTCAGCCCCCGGCCGGGAGCCGCGCCAGCAGGTCGGCCACCATCCGCGCCGTCGCGCCCCAGATCAGGTGATCCCCCAGCTCGTAGGTGTCGGTTCGGAACGGCACCCCGCGGCGCACCAGCCGGCGCATCCCATGCGCGGCGCGGACCGCCTCGAGCGGAAACTCGAGGACGTAGGCGACCTCGTCGTCGGCGAGCTCCCAGGCGAAGCCGGGCTCGATCAGCCCGACGAACGGATAGACGGCGTAGTTGGTCACGAAGGTCGGCGTGGGGGGTAGAGCGCCCACGATCTCGACCGCCTCCGGCGGCAGCCCGATCTCCTCGTGCGCCTCGCGCAGCGCGGTCGCGGTCAGGTCGGCGTCCTCGGGATCGCGGCGCCCGCCGGGGAACGAGATCTCGCCCGGGTGGCGCTTGAGGTCGTCGCGGCGCTTGGTGAAGACCATGTGCAGCTCGCCGGCGGCGTCGACATACAGCGGCGCGAGCACGGCCGCCTCGGTGCCGCCGTGGACGTCGATCGCGAGCGCCGCCTCGGGCGCCAGCAGCGCGCCGCGCAGCGCCTCGGCGAGTGCGGCCCGGGTCCTCAGGCGAGCTCGACCCGCTCGTCGAAGATGACCTCGCCCTCGAGCGTCCGGTGGACCGGGCATTTCGCCGCGATCACCCGCAGGCGCTCGACCTGGTCCTCGGAGAGGTGGGCGGGCATCCGCATGACGAGCTTGAAGTTCGTCGGGCATCCGCGCTCAGCGGGGGTGTAGTCGCAGTCGACCTCGAGGCCGTCGATGTTCCACTTCTTGCGGTGCGCGTACATCTCGATCGTGATCGCGGTGCAGGAGGCCAGCGACGCGGCCAGCAGCTCCTGCGGGCTCGGGCCCATGTCGTCGCCGCCGGAGTCCTCGGGCTCGTCGGCGGTCAGCCGGTGCTTGCGCACCTTCAGGTCATGCGTGAAGTTCTCTCGCTGGCGCGCGACGGCTCTCATGGCCTCAATGCTAGGCGAGCGGGTTGAAGATCATGCCCGTGAGGACCTTGGGGAAGAAGTAGGTGGACTTCGGGGGCATGTTGACCCCGGCCGCGGCGACGTCGCGGACGCGGTCCACGGGCGTCGAGCTCATGAAGAACGCCGCCTCGACGTCCCCCGCCTCCACGCGCGATCGCGCCTGCTCGGTGTCGCGTGCGTAGTCGAGCCCGTCGAGGTGCGAGATGTCGTCCTCGGTCATGCCGAGCGCGCCCTTGAGCAGCAGCGCCTCGAGCACGGCGGTGTCGAGCCGGCGGTAGGGCTCGGGCATCCCGGGCAGCGCCGCGTCGGCGATCGCGGGGTCGCGCAGCGTCAGCAGCAGCGGGCGCTGGTGGTGAGCGTCGTAGTAGCCGACGCGGATCGTCCCGCCGGCCACGGCCGCGGGCTCGAGCGCCTCGCGGGTCACCTCGGTCATCTCCCAGTCGCGCGTGATCGCCTCGCGCAGGGCGACGCGCTGCTCGTCGGAGAGGCGGGTCAGCAGCCGGTGGGTGGGAAACACGGTCAGGCCCGGGTCTTGGAGCGCGACCAGGCACATCAGCACGTAGCGATGGCCGCCCTCGCCGCCCATCTCCTCGGCGTAGACGCGCGCGGTCTCGTAGCGGTGGTGGCCGTCGGCGATCAGCAGCTCGGTGTCGCGCAGCGCCTCGGCGACCGCGGCGGCCGCGTCCGCCTCCGGCACGCGCCAGAGCCGGTGCTCGGTGCCGTCCTCGTCGGTCACGTCGCCCCACGGCACGCTCTCCGTGTGGGGCGAGAGCGCACTCCACACCGCGCCGTCCGGATCGTCGTAGAGCGAGAAGATGGGGGAGAGGTTCGCCCGCGTGGCGCGGGTCAGCCGCAGCCGGTCCTCCTTCGGCCCCGGGTGGGTGCGCTCGTGGGGGCGGATGCGGCCGGGCCCGTAGTCCTCGACGCGCACGCGGGCGAAGACGCCGCGGCGCGTGTGGGTCGAGCCGTCCGGCCCCGTGTAGTCCTGCGCGAGCGCCCACAGCGCCGGCTCGACGTCGCGGACGAGGACCTCCTCCGCCTGCCACGTTGAGAACAGCGTCGCCGCGTGGGCGTACGGGTCGAGGTCACCGTCGGCGCGGGGGAGGTCGAGCTCGACGACGTTGTAGGGCGAGCGAGCCGCCAGCACTGCGCGCTGCTCGGGGTCGATCACGTCGTAGGGCGGTGCCACGACGGGCGCCAGACCGCCGACATGATCGAGCGAGTAGTGGAGTGCGTGGAGGGGCTGGACGTCGGCCACGGGGCGGCGGAGGCTAACAACGCCCTCCGCCGCCCGGTGACCAGCGCAGGCCCTGCTCTATCGGCGGTAGCCGAAGTCAGTGGTGTACGTCGCGCCCGCCTGCGACGCGGAGAGGCGCACGGGAAGGCCGGTCTCGATGCCGATCCCGATCTGGCGGAACGAGCGCTTGAGGATGTTCGCGCGGTGACCCGGCGACTTCATCCAGCCGCGCTGGATCTCAGCGGCGGTGGCGAGCCAGCCCGAGCCCCAGGCGATGTTCTCCCCGAGCGACCAGCCGCGGGCGCCGCTCATATAGCCGGTGCGGCGGATGCGGACGAGCATCGTCGCGCCACTCGGCGAGGTGTGATCGAAGAAGTAGGCCCCGACCATGTGCGTGGAGTGGCGCTCGGCGGCGCGGCGCAGGCGAGCGCTCTCGCTCAGCCGCGGCAGGCCGTGACGGGCGCGCTCGGCGTTGTGCAGGCACAGGACGGCACTGCGCACGACCTCGAGGTTGCCGCGGGTCGGCGTGACGTCGACGTTGGCGCAGCCCTGCGCCTGCGCGCTCGCGGGTGCGAGCAGCGCGACGAGCACGATCAGGCCGGCGGCAAGGCCCGGTGTCCTGCGAAGAACGGTGGAACGGAACACGGATGCTGCCTCCTGGTGCTTAGGTGCTGCGGATCGGTGGTCCGTTCTGACCCGAAGCCCAAGAGCGTTCCTTCGGCAACCCGGCTGACTCCCATGGCGGAGACCCGTGGTTTTGCGTCCCGTCCTCGCGGACGGTTTGCCTTTTCGGGAGGCGAACCTACGTCTCTGTATCGGTGATGCAGCGCTCGACTTGAGCGCGTCTGGACGTTTGGGGTCCAGACCCCAGGGGAGGTGATGCGATCGGGGTGGCCGGATTTGAACCGGCGGCCTCACGGACCCAAACCGTGCGCTCCACCAGGCTGAGCTACACCCCGAAGCGCCGAGTCTACGGCGAGGACTCCGCAGCCGTTCCGGGCAGCCGTTCAGACGGGCATTAGGCTCGCTGCCTTGGACCGCATGTCCGCGCAGAACTCCGCAGGCTACGACGCCCCCGTCGGCCTCGCCGCCGATCCCGTGGTGTTCACCCTCGTCGACGGCGACCTGTCCGTACTGCTCGCGCGGCGACTCGAGGAGCCGCAGCGCGGGACGTTCGCTCTGCCCGGCGGGTTCGTGGGCGCGCAGGAGTCGCCGCGCGAGACGGCGGAGCGGAAGCTGCGCGAGAAGACGGGCGTCGGCTCGGTGCACCTCGAGCAGCTGCGGACGTACGCGAGCCCCGACCGCGACCCGCGCGGGTGGCTGCCCTCGATCGCCTACCTCGCGCTCGTGCCGCCCGAGTCGCTGCCCGCCGACGGACCGTCCGGCCGCGAGGCGAGCTGGCACCGGGTCGACACGCTGCCCGAGCTCGCGCTCGACCACGCCACCGTCGTCGACGACGCCCTCTGGCGGCTGCGCGCGCGGCTCGCGGACAAGGCGTGGTTCGTGCGCGTGGCCGGCGGCCTGCTGTCGGAGCCCTTCACGCTCGGCCAGTCGCAGCGGCTCTACGAGGCGCTGCGCGGCGAGCCCGTCGACGCCGCGAACTTCCGCCGCGACGCGCTCGCCACCGAGCTGCTCGACGAGACCGGCGAGCGCCACTCCGAAGGCGTGGGCCGTCCGGGCAAGCTCTACCGGCGGCGCACGTAAGCTTCCCGCCACGCCCTCGTAGCTCAGCTGGATAGAGCAGCGGACTTCTAATCCGCAGGTCCCTGGTTCGAATCCAGGCGGGGGCGCCTGAAACGTTTGGTCCAGCCAAGGACCGAGGGAAGGGGAAACTCGATGGAAGGGGCGGCGACGTCGGTGGACGAGGTCCTTGACCGCATGGACGGATGGCGGTCCCGGCCCGTCGATATCACGCAGCTGACGGGCGGGCTCGCGAACCTCAACTACCTCGTGCAGGTGGGAGACGAGCGCTACGTCGTGAAGCTGCTCACGCAGTCGATGGACGACTTCGGGCTGATGATCCCGATCCCGCACGTGATCGCGAACACGACCGCCGCGGGCGAGGGCGGCGTGGGCGCGCGTGTGGTCCATGCGCTGCCCGACCTGGCTGCGCTCGTACTCGAGTTCATCGACGGCCGCACGCTCGCCACGGCGGACCTCGCGCACCCGGACTACGTCCCGCGCATCGGCGAGGCGATCCGGCGCCTGCACACGACCGTGCCGGCGTTCGGCAACCAGCTCGAGATCTGGGCGTTGCTCGAGCGCTACCTCGCGCTCGTGCGTGAGCACGCGCTCCCGACTCCCGACGGGCTGCTCGATGCGCTCCCCGGCGTGCGGGCGATCGAGGAGGCGCTCAGGCGCACCGCCATGGAGCCCGTCGCCAGCCACAACGACCTGCTCGCGCTCAACCTCATGGACGACGGCGCGATCCGCCTGATCGACTACGACTTCAGCGGCGCGGGCGACCCGTGCTTCGACCTCGGGGACGTCGCGATGGAGGGCGACTACAGCGTTGACGACATCGAGCTGCTGTGTCGCAGCTATCTCGGCGAGGATCGCCCGGACGTCGTCGCGCGGGCGCGCCTGTTCGGGATCGCCGCTCAGTACACGTGGGCGCTGCTGTTCGTCGGCATGGACCAGCTGCTGTCGTCCAAGCCCGATGCGGACTTCGACTACTTCCAGGAGGCCGTATCGCGCTGGGAGTGGACGCGCGGGAAGCTCGACGCGCCGGACCTCGGCGCGGTGATCGACGGCCTGCGCTGACATGGGTGCCCTGCCGGCAGACGCCGAGGTCGTGGTCATCGGCGCGGGCGCGGTCGGGTGCAGCGTCGCCGCCGCGCTCGCCGACGCCGGGCGGACCGACGTGCTCGTCGTCGAAGGGCGGCCCGACGTGTCGCTCGGGACGACCGCGATGGGCGCCGGCATGTTCGGCGCGCTGCGCCCAGACCTCGAGCGTGTGCAGCGCGACGTCGAGGGCCGCGCGATCTTCGAGGAGCTTGAGCGCTCCGAGGAGGTCACGCCCGGTTGGGAGGTGGTCGGCTCGATCCGGCTGGCCTGCACCGAGGAGGGCGCCGAGGGCCTGCGCGGGCTGGCGGAGATCGCGCGAGCGGCCGGCGTGCCCGCGGAGCTCGTCGGGCCGCGCGACGTCGCCGGCGCGTGGCCGATGCTCGACGTCTCGCGCGTGCAGCTCGCACTCCACGTGCCCGGCGACGCGCAGATGCGCCCGCACCGGGTCGCTGCCTCCTTCCTCCACCGCGCACAGCGCCAGGGCGTCGCGTTCGAGCCTGGCACCCGCGTGACGGGCCTCCTGACGGAGGCGGACGGCCGCGTCCGCGGCGTTCAGACCGGCCGCGGCCGCGTCCGCAGCGGCTGGGTGGTCAACGCCGCCGGCCCGGGCGCGGCGGGCGTCGCGCGGATGGCTGGGCTCGATCTCCCGATCGTCCCGGTCCGGCACTGCTACCACGTCACGCCGGCGCTGGCCGCGGTGCCGCGTCCCTTGCCCCACCTCCGATTCACTGAGGAGGGGCTGTACGCGCGCACGCGCGACGGCGGCGTCCTGATCGGCGGCTGGGAGCCGCCCGGCCAGGGCCGTGCGCTCGACCCGCGCGAGGTCCCCGCCGGCGAGCTCGTCGACCCGCCCGACATCGCCTGGGACACGCACGATGCGTTCGACTCCGCGCTCGCCCGCTACCTGCCCGATCTCAGGCACTGGTCGCGCCAGGCGTTCGCGCGAGGGTGGCCGACGTTCACGCCCGATGCCCAGCACGTCGTCGGCGAGAGCGGCGCGGCCCCCGGGCTCGTCATGGCTGCCGGCTGCAACGCGCACGGCATCGCCGGCGCGCCGGCGCTGGGGCGGCTGGTCGCGGACGCGCTCGCCGGACGGCGTGACGCGTACCTCGACCGGCTGCATCCCGATCGCTTCCGAGGCGGCTTCTCGTGGGAGAACGCGATCGCGTCCGCGCGCGGGCACTCGGAGACCTACAACGCGCTCACCGCGCAGGCGGCCTGAGCAGAGACAAACCGATGGAGCCCCGCTCAGCGCCTCACGGCTCGCCCATCACGAGGCCCTCGATCGTGTGCTCTTGGATGATGGGCTCCAACTTCCGCACGAGACGCGCCGGCAGATGCGCGCGGGCCTCCTCGGGCAGCGCGCCGTAGGCGGGCTCCGTGAACTGGAGGTCGTGCCGCTCGGCGTTGCCGGCGCCGGGTGCGTCGACGCCGATGACCAGCACGGGGCGGGCTCGCCAGGAGTTGTGGGCGGTACCGCGGTGGATCGTGAGCGCGGATCGGGCGGAGCAGTCGCCCATTTCAGGCAGCTTGCGCTCGGCGATCGAGGTGTACCTGTCGGCCTCGGACTCCGGCGGGAACATCCCGTGGTCCCACGTGCGCCCGTCCTCCCACTGGGTGCCGGGGGCAACCTCGAAGGGACCCATGTCCTCGGCGACGTCGACCGTCGTCATATTGAAGGCCAGCGAGGTCAGCCTGCGCTGCTCGTAGGATTCCGGCGGCGACGGGAAGTCTCGGTGCCACGGTTGGTCGAAGGCGCCTGGCAGCGGCACATCGAAGCCCACTTCGATGAGCTGGTAGTCGGGTCCGAGCGTCTCTTCGCAGACTGCGGTGATCCAGGGGTTGGTCGCAATCGCGGCAAACCCGCGCAGGCGTTCCGGGTGGATCTCGACGTAGTAGCGGCGCGGGCCGCGGCCGAGTGCCCCGTTGGGCGTGCGCACCGCCTCGCGATAGAGGACTGCGAGATCCTCCGAGAGATCCTGCGCCCACTCACGTGTGAAGGCGCCCTTCTTTCCGGTGACCCCGTCGGTGTAGAGCGCCTCGCGCGCGGCAACGGCATCGATGGTGGCAGGCACAGTCAACCCTCCCGATTTCGTGAACGAGCCCGGGATCCGAGCCGGCCGGATACTGTTCGTTGCATCCAGGCGTCGAACGCGAGATCCGAAGCCGTGGTGCGATGACCGAACCCCAGGCGAGGACAGCCCTTGCCGCGCAACGTCAGTCGGTGATCCTCGAGCGGATCAACCGCGATGGCGCAGTGCGCGTCAGCGACCTCGTCCGGATGCTGAGCGTGAGCGACATGACCATCCGCCGCGACCTCGAGGCCATGGCCGGGCGGGGTCTCGTCACGAAGGTCCACGGCGGCGCCACCGCGGTCCAGTCGGGGGCTACCGAGGAGCCGGGGTTCGAGGTCAACCTCGGACGGATGCGGCGCGAGAAGCGGCGAATCGCACGGACTGCGGCTCAGCTCGTCCAGCCCAACAGCGCGGTCGCGTTGTCGGCCGGCACGACGACATGGGCGCTCGCAGCCGAGCTCGCGGACGTCCCGGGCCTGACGATCGTCACCAACTCGATGCAGGTCGCAGACGTGCTGCACGCGAACAAGCGGCCCGACCAGACCGTCGTGCTCACAGGCGGCGTCCGCACGCCGTCGGACGCGCTGGTCGGTCCGGTCGCGGTGAGCGCCGTCCGTTCGCTGCACCTCGATGTCGTGTTCATGGGCGTGCACGGCATCGACCCGAACGCCGGGATCACGACGCCCAATCTCCTCGAGGGCGAGACGAACAAGGCGCTCCGCGACGCGGGACGGAGGCTCGTCGTACTCGCCGACCACACGAAGTGGGGCGTGGTCGGTCTCTGCCAGATCGCCGCCTTGGCGGACATCGACGCCTGGGTCGTCGACGAGACGCCCGACGCCGTCGCGACGGAGCTCGGCGAGCGGGCTCCTGACCTCACCATCCTGCTGGCCGACGACGCAGGCGCTGACGAGGCGGACGCCGGCCTCTAGCCCGCCGGCGCGCCGGCTCATCAGGCGGACCGCGAGGCGCCGTCAGCCCCGCCGCCGGTGTCGGTCGTGGTGACGCGCCGCCCCTGTTCGTAGCTCTCGATCGCCGCGTGCGCGAGATACAGCGCGCGCCGGCCGGCCGCGGCATGGATCGGCGGCGCACCGCCTGCGACGAAGGCCGGGACGACGTCGTCGAGGTGCCGGTCGAAGATTCGGTGGAACTGCCGGTCCTCGTCGTTGAAGTAGCCTGCCCGCCACACCGTGGCCGTCTCATCGCCCGCGCGCGAGAGCTCGAAGCGCTGCACGGTGTCCGTGACGACGAGCCGCCCGAGCGTGCCGTTGATCTCGAGGTGGTGCGTGCCGGGGTATGCGTAGGAGGAGTCATAGGAGCCGACGAGGCTGCCGACGGCGCCGCCGGCGAAGCGCAGGCTGAGGGCCATCGAGGAGAAGCCGTGACCCGTCATGTCCGTGAACTCGGCCGACAGGCTCGCGATCGGTCCGCACAGGTGCTCGAGCATGTCGAAGCCGTGACACTGGGTCTCGATCAGATTGGCGTAGGGGTGCTCGCTCGGGCCTGCCTCGCCGCCGAAGCGCCAGGTCGCGAAGACGACGTCGCCGATCGCTCCGTCGCGCACCGCGGCGTGCGCGAGCTGGACCGGCTTGGCGTAGCGATGGTTGAAGTTGATGGCGAAGAAGAGGTCGCGCCGTTCCGCCTCGCGCAGGAGCCGATCGGCCTCGGCGAGGTCGAAGACGAGCGGCTTCTCCACGAACAGCGGCATGCCGGCCTCGATGAGCTCGAGCGTCGGCTCGAAGTGCGCCTCGTTGGGCAATGTCGTCGCGACGAGGTCGGGACGCTCCGTCTCCAGCATCCCGGCCAGGTCGGTGTACCACGGCACGTCGAACTCGCGCCCTCGCGCCTCGGCCGTGGCCGGGGTGCGACCGACCACGGCGCAGAGCGTCGTGTCGGCGCGCGACGAGAAGGCCCGCAGATGCTCGCGCCCCCACCAGCTGCCCGTGCCGACGACCGCGACGCGGACGGGCCGGGCTTCTTCGACTGTCATTGCAGGCGCCTCCTTCGGGCCAGGATCTGCTGGAGCAGCACGACGGCCAGGAGGAACGCGCCGCTGACCACGTCCTGGAAGTACTGGCTCAGCGTGCCCAGCTGGTTGATGAGGTTCTGGATGACGGCCAGGAGCGAGACACCGGCCAGCGTGCCGCTCATCGTCCCGTACCCGCCCGTCAGGAGCGTGCCGCCGATGACGACGGCCGCGATCGCCTGGAGCTCGAGGCCGTAGCCGGCGGTCGGCTCGCCGGTCGACGAGCGGGCGGCGATCAGGACTCCCGCCACTCCGGCGAGCAGAGCGCTCCAGACGTACAGGCTCGTCTTGACCCGCCGCACCGGCAGTCCCATGAGCGGGGCGGCGTCCTCGCTGCCGCCGATCGCGAAGACGGCCTGGCCGGAACGCGAGCGGTTGAGCACGATGCCTCCGACCGCGAACGTCGCGAGCGCGATCACGACGGGGATCGGCACCCCGAGGATGGCGCCGGAGCCGAGATCGCGAAGCCAGCTGTCCGGTGGGATGAGCACCGTCTTGTTGCCTTCGTCGGTGACCTTGAACGCGACGCCACGGGCGAGCTGCATGCCGGCCAGCGTGACGATGAAGGCGGGCAGGGCGACGCGGCTGATCAGCAGCCCCTGGGCCAGGCCCACGAGCGCGCTGGCCGCGAGCGGGACGACGATGCCCGCCACCGGGCCGTATTCCGCGGCGCAGTAGGCGGTGAGCACCGCCGACATCGCCAGCACCGCACCGACCGACAGGTCGATGCCGCCGCTGATGATCACGAACGTCATCCCGACGGCGACGATCGCGAGAAAGGCGCTGCCGGCGGCGACCGTGTCGATCAGGTTGTCCGGAGACGTGAAGCTGGTCCCGAACGCAGCCGCGCCCGTCACCAGCGTGATCACGAGCATGATCAGGGCGCCCGAGCGCTGCAGGATGCCGAAGAGCCGCTCGCGACGATCGGCCCCCGCGCGGCGATCGACGTGCACGGTAGGGGCGTCGTCGCCCGCGAGCCGCTCCGTCACGGCGGCGGCCGTGTCAGGTCGCTCGCGCATCATGTCGTCCTCCGGCTGCGCTGGAGCGTGACCGCCGCGACGATGATCAGCGCGGTCACGATCCGGCGGTCGGAGTCGGTCAGGTTGTGGCTCACGAGGGTGGTGCTCACGAGCTGCATGAGCAGCGCCCCCATGACGGTGCCGAAGACCCGGATGCGCCCGCCGGTGAGCGGCGTGCCGCCGACGACCACCGCGGTGATGGCGAAGAGCTCGTAGTCGAGGCCGATATAGGCGGGGTTCGCCGCGCCGGAGCGCCCGGTGAGCAGCACCCCCGCGATCGCGGCCAGGACGCCGCTGGTCACGTAGACGGCGAAGAGCGTGCGCTTGACGGGAACGCCGGCGAGCACGCTGGCCTCCCGGTTGCCGCCCACCGCGACGAGCTGACGGCCGATGATCGTCCGGCGCACCATCGCGCCGATGAGCAGGGCGAGGACCGCCGCGACGATGACGTTGAACGGGACGCCGAGGACACGCCCGCTCCCGAGGTAGGTGAGGGTCGGGTCGAAGATCTCGGTCAGGCGGCCCTCCGCGAGGACGAGCGCCACCCCCCGCCCGCCGACGAGCACCGCGAGGGTTGCGACGATGGGCTGGATGCCGACCACGGCGACCATGAACCCGTTCAACACCCCCACCGCGACGCCGCAGACGAGTGCCATCGCGATCGCGACCTCGACGCTGTATCCGAGGTACAGGGGCACGACCGCGCTGGCCAGGGCCATGACGGCGCCGACCGAGAGATCGATGCCCTCCGTCGCGATGACGAGCGCCATGCCGAGCGCCACGATGATCACCGGAACCGCCTGGATCAGCTGGAGGCGCAGCGTGTCGAGCGACGCGAAGTTGCTCGTGAACAGCAGGTTGAACGCGAGCAGGGCGCCGACGGCGACGTAGACGCCCTGGTCGCGCACCGCGGCACGGGCGTCGAATCGCCGCGTCAGGGAGTCGCCCGCCGCGGGGGTCGCGCTCAAGGTGCCGGCCTCTGCGCCGTGTCGTCGTCGCCCCCGGAGATGGCTGACACGATCTCCTCCTCGCTGATCTCCTCGCCGGCCAGCCGGGCGACGATCCGGCCGTCCTGGAGGACGAGCACCCGGTCCGACCCTTCCGCCACCTCTTCGAGCTCCGACGAGATCAGCACCACGCCGAGGCCGGTCTGGGCCAGCTCGTCGATCAGCCCCTGCACCTCGGCCTTCGCCCCCACGTCGATCCCGCGCGTCGGCTCGTCGAGGAGCAGCACCTTCGGCTCCAGGCACAGGAGCCGCGCGAGCAGCACCTTCTGCTGATTGCCACCCGACAGCTCCCTGACCTTCTGGGCGGGACCCGCCGCCTTGATCCGCAACCTGCGCATGAAGATCTCGACGATCTCGTCGCCCTTGCGGTCGGAGACGAGCCCCGCGCGCGTGAGCCGTGGCAGTGCGGCGAGCAGGATGTTCTCCCGGATCGACAGGTCCGGCACGATGCCCTCGGCCTTGCGGTCCTCGGGCAGCAGGGCGACCCCGGCGGCGAGGGCCCGGGCCGGGGAGCCCATCTTGACCGGCGCGCCGCCGACCGCCACCTCGCCGCGATCGACCGCCTGGGCGCCGAAGATGGCCTTGACCGTCTCGCTCCGCCCCGAGCCGAGCAGCCCCGCCAGACCCACGACCTCGCCCGGGCGGACGTCCACGTCGACATCCTCCAGTAGGTGCCTGCGGGTCAACGACCGGGCCGACAGCACCGGCTCGGCCGCCTGCACGTGGCTGGCCGTGAAGCGCGTCCTGCCGGATTCGCGCACGTCGGCGACGTCGCGGCCGAGCATCACGGCGACGAGCCGCAACTTCGTCAGCTCCGGCACCGGCCCCTCATGGACGCGGCGGCCGTCGCGCAGCACGGTCACGCTGTCGCAGATCGCGAAGATCTCGTCGAGCTTGTGGCTGACGTAGACGACGCCGACCTGCTGCTCGCGAAGGATCCGGATGACCTCGAAGAGGCGTTCCACCTCCCGTGGCTCCAACGACGACGTCGGCTCGTCCATGATGACCACGCGCGCATCGGTCGTGACCGCCCTGGCGATCGCGACCATCTGCTGCACGCCGACCCCGAGCTCGCGCAGCGGCTTGCGCGGATCGACGTGCACGCCGTAGTTCGCCAGCACGTCGGAGGCGTCGGCGTTCATGCGGCGGACGTCGACGAGGCCCACCCGGTTCGTGGGCTCGCGCCCGAGAAACAGATTGCGCGCCGCGGACATCTGCGGGACCAGGTTGATCTCCTGGTAGATCGTGCTGATGCCCGCGACCTGCGCTTCCCGTGGGCTGCCGAACGACACGGGCTCGTCGAGATATCGCACTTCGCCGGCCTCGGGCCGGTAGACGCCGGTGATGACCTTGATCAGCGTCGACTTCCCGGCGCCGTTCTCGCCGACGAGCGCCCGGACTTCGCCGGCGCCGAGCTCGAAGGAGACCGAGTCGAGCGCGGTGACGCCGGCGAAGCGCTTCGTCACGTCTTGGACGTCGAGCAGCGGACCTCGCGCAGCGGTTCCTCCCTCAGGGGTTGGCGCTGCTGCAATGTTCATCGCTCGCTGGACGTCGTCGATCTAGTAGGCGTTAGGCAGCTCTGCCTTCGCGTTCTCGGGGGTGTACTCCTTGTCCGAGATGATCTGGGTCGCCGGAACGCCCTTCCCGCCGTAGAAGTCCTCCAGCGCCTGGAAGGCGAGGGGCCCGAAGCGGGGGTTGGACTCGATGACTCCGCTGATCCACTTGTCCACGAGTCCCTGCACGGCGCCCTTGGTGCCGTCGATCGTGATGATCTTCACGTCGCCGGGCTGCTTGCCGGCGGCCTTGAGCGCCGCGACGGCGCCGAGTGCCATCTCGTCGTTGTGCGCGTAGATGGCGTTGATGTCCTTGTTCGCCGCGAGCAGCTGTTCCGTGACGGTCTGGCCCTTCTGGCGATCGAAGTCACCGGCCTGCTCCGCCACGATCTCGATGCCCGTGGCGTTCGCCTCGATCCAGTCCTTGTAGCCCTTGTTGCGGTCTGTCGTGACGTTGACGCCGGCGGCGCCCAGCAATGTCGCGGCCTTGGCCTTGCCGCCGGTCGCCTTGTTCATCGCCTCCGCCGCGCGCTTGCCCTGTTCCACGAAGTCCGAGCCCACCCAGCCGATGTAGTCCTCGCAGGCCTTCTTCGTGGTGAGCAGGCGGTCGATCGTCATGATCGGGACACCCTTCTCCTTGGCGGCGTCGAGTGCGGGGTCGAGGCCCTCCGACTTCAGCGGCGAGATGATCAGGGCATTGACGCCCTGGGAGAGCATGGACTGGATGTCCGAGATCTCCTTGTTCAGGTCACCCTGCGCGTTGGTCACGATCAGGTTCTTGATGCCACGCTTCGCGGCTTCGTCGCGGATCGACTGCGTCTCGGCCGTGCGGAACGGGTTGGCCTCCTTCTCCGATTGCGCAAAGCCGATCTTGGCGCTCTTCAGGTCGTCGACGCCTTTCACCCCGGCCCCGGCGTACTTCTCGAACGTGCAGTTGGCGCCCGATTCGGATTCAACCTTCTGCGACGCGTCGGCGCCGCCGCCGGCGCTCTCTTCGTCGGACTTCCCGCAGGAGGCGGCGAACACCAGGGCGAGACCAGCAAGGACTACTGACGCGTTACGCGAGGCGGACATGCGAACCACTTCTCTTCCCCTCCTTCTCTGCGGGCGGATCGCCCCCTCGAGCGCTTCGCCCTGATGGATACTGTGCGACTACGGCCGAAGTTCGGCTCCGGCGCGTCGTACTCGACCCCAACTTGATGAAGTTCCAACGCGATCGATCACGTTGCAGGCGTCATCACACCGCTGATCAACGTCTGTGTCAAGCGTGAAGCGAACAAAATGTTCTGGCTTCGCTTGCTGGCGCCACTTGGCTGGCGGTGGGCGCTCGTTTGGCTGCATGTGTTATTTCGTGTTGACTCCGACACGTTCGCACGGCACGCTGTCGTTCGTCGGCGCTCGCCGCCGCCATTACAGCCAGGAGGAAAGGACGTGCTGGCCAAGCTGCGGCAGGGCCGAATACTCGACGCGGTACGCGAGCACGGCGCCGTGCGGGTGGTCGACTTGAGTCATAGCCTCGACGTCTCGGCGATGACGGTCCGCCGTGACCTCGAGACGCTGGCCGCCCAGGGCCTCGTCGAGAAGGTGCACGGCGGAGCGACCGCCATCACCGAGCGCAGCATCGACGAGCCCGGCTTCGCCGCGAAGTCTGTGCGTCAGCAAGCCGAGAAAGAGGCCATCGCCGACGCGGCAGCTGCTCTCGTCGACCCCGGCAGCGCCATCGCGTTGACGGGCGGGACGACCACGTGGGCGCTCGCGCGCCGCCTGTCCGCGATTTCCGGACTGACGGTCGTGACGAACTCCATACCCGTCGCGGAAGTGTTAGGGCGCAGCGCCGATCACGGCTCCAGTGTCGTGCTGACCGGCGGCACGCGAACGCCGTCGGACGCGCTGGTGGGTCCCATCGCCGAGTCCGCGGCTCGTGAGCTGCACGTCGACGTGGTGTTCATGGGCGTCCACGGCATGGACGAGGCAGCCGGGTTCACGACCCCCAATCTCATGGAGTGTGAGATCAATCGCGCATTTCTGCAGTCGGCTCGGCGGCTTGTCGTCCTCGCGGACCACACCAAGTGGGGTCTAGTCGGGCTCAGCACGATCGCCGATCTCCAGGACGCGCACCTGCTCATCAGCGACGAGTCGTTGCCCCGACGAGCCCGCGAGGTGCTCGGCGAGCGGGTCGGACGGCTCGTCGTCGCCGGGTGAGTCCCCCGCGCCGACGATGGCTCGCCGGCGCCTGCTCGGCCCGGACCGCTGCCGGCGGGCGAGCGGAGGGCGTGACGAAGTCAGCCAGGCGGCGTCCTCAGCCAAAGCGACACGTGCGCGGGCTGCATCGTCTCCGTCACCACGCCGCGCAGCTCGGCGCTGACCGCATCGAGCGCGACCTGGTCGCGCAGCTGGGCACCGAAGCCCTCAAGCGTTCGCGCGGCGTCGTACTTGCGGCGGTAGAAGCGGCGATCCACGGCCTCCTGGATCCGGCTTCGCGCCGGCCGGAACAGGGCCGCTACCGCAAGTGTCGAGCCGGCCACCGCCAGGCCCGACCCCTCGGTCACGGCGCTCAATGCAAGCTGGAGAACGAGCACGCCGGCCAGGTAGGCGCCCGCGAGCGTCGCGGTCAGCGCGCCGTAGACCAGCGTGCGATTGATGACCACCCGTCGGAACCTGATGATGACCGATGCGTTCGAGGCAAGGATGCAGAGCCCGGCCAGCGCGGCGGCAAAGCCGTCGGTCGTGGCGAGCAGGTCCTCTGCGCCCTCCACCCCGATGGGATTCTGGACACCCGGGAGGTTTTGGAGGGCGCCCGGCCGGAGTGCCGCTGATATCGCGGCGAAAAGAAGCGCCGCTGCCCCGAGCCAGGCGACCATGCGCCAGCGTCGAGACAGCAACCGTCCATTGGGAAACAGCAGGGGAGATAGATCGTGAGCAGCCTGACCGAGAGCAGGTAGTCGAAGTTGCCCAGCCAGCCCGCGAACTCCCCGCCGGGCAGCGCACCCGGCTCGGTCTGGGTCGCATAGTTCGCGAACTCGGGGGCCGTGACGGTCACGCCCATGGCAAGGCCGATCGCGAGGCAGATCCAGCCGACGGCGTTTCGCCGCTGCCGAGACGTGATCAGCGCGCCGACAAGGGAGTAGGCGACCACTGGCACCGCAGCGAACAACACGAACGCCTCTGACCCCCAAACGGAGGAGGGCCCCGAGCCGTTCACTGCAGACACGAGGAGGGCCGCCGCAAGCATCGCGATCGCGATCGCGATCGCGAACAGGGTCCATGCAAGCCGCGCTGCCGACCTTGTGCTCATCCGTGGCTTCTACTCATCCGTGGAACCAGTCTCCGCCTGAGGCGTTCGCAATACGTTACGAACACGTCCTTACGGCGTCGATCGTGGCTGACGGGCGTCGAGATCAGGTTGCCTCTGGGTGAGTCACCCGTGAGCGATGGGGCGTCTACGCACGCTCGAGCGGCGGCAGCGCCGCGCCGCCGACCAGCGCGAGCTTCTGGGTGCGCGTGAGCTGCTTGATCCGCCACTCCATCTTCCGCGCCGCGCTCGCGGTCTCCATCTTCCATGCGGCGGCCAGCGCCACCGGCAGCCGGCGCGAGGTGTAGCGGCTGGCGCGTCCGGTCGCGTGCGCGGCGAGGCGCTGGTCGACGTCGACCGTCCAGCCGCAGTAGAGCGTTCCGTCGCCGCAGCGCAACAGATAGACGTAGGCCTGTTGCGGCTCTGTCACGAAAGTGCACCATATGGGCCGGTTCGGCGGTGGGGACCGGCGGATGGCCTACCGTCGTTGCCGTGACGACCACCGCCGCCGCCATCGACGACCGCGCCGCCGAGCTGCTCCGAGAGCTCGCCGGACCCGATGCGCAGTTCCGCGAGCACCAGCTGGAGGCGGTGCGCGACCTCGTGTCCGGCCGCGCGCGCGTGCTCTGCGTCCAGCGCACGGGCTGGGGCAAGTCGGCGGTCTACTTCCTCGCGACGGCGCTCTTGCGGGAGGCGGGCGCGGGACCCACGCTGATCGTCTCGCCGCTGCTGGCCCTGATGCGCAACCAGATCGCCGCCGCCGAACGAATCGGGATCCGCGCGCACAGCGTCAACTCGACCAACCGGGAGGCCTGGAGCGAGGTCCGGGATCTGCTCGAGGCCGACGCCGTCGACGTCCTGCTGATCAGCCCGGAGCGGCTGAACAACCCACAGTTCCGCACCGCGATGCTGCCGCTGTTCGCCGAGCGGGTCGGCCTGCTGGTGGTGGACGAGGCCCACTGCATCTCCGACTGGGGCCACGACTTCCGCCCCGACTACCGCCGTATCGCGGAGATGCTGGAGCGCCTGCCCGAGGGCGTTCCCGTCCTCTGCACGACGGCGACGGCGAACGACCGCGTCGTCGCCGACGTGGAGGAGCAGCTGAGCGTCGGCCGCGCCGCGGGGCTGCGCACCTACCGCGGCCCGCTGGGCCGCACGAGCCTGCGCTTCGAGGTCGTCGACCTTCCGGGCCAGGCCGACCGGCTGGCGTGGCTGGCGACCCACCTGCCCGAGCTGCCGGGCTCGGGCATCGTCTACACGCTCACCAAGCGCGACGCCGATCTGGTCGCGGACTGGCTCAACGCCCACGGCGTCGCGGCCGAGGCCTACAGCGGGGACAGCGCGACGGACCGCCGCATCGCCGTCGAGGACCGGCTGCTGCGTAACGACCTCAAGGCCGTGGTCGCCACCAGCGCGCTCGGGATGGGCTACGACAAGCCCGACCTCGGCTTCGTCGTGCACTACCAGGCACCGGGCTCCGTGATCGCCTACTACCAGCAGGTCGGGCGCGCCGGCCGCGGGATCGAGCGCGCGGAGGTCGTGCTGCTGCGCGGCGCGGAGGACCGCCGGATCCAGGACTTCTTCATCGAGCAGGCGTTCCCGCGCCGCGAGGTCGTCGACCGCGTGCTCGAGCACCTGGGCGCCGTGGGCGGCGACGGCGCGTCGACGCAGGAGTTGATGGGTCAGGTCAACCTCGGCAAGAGCCGCGTCGAGGCGATGCTCAAGGTGCTCGACGTCGAGGGCGCCGTGCAGCGCGACGGCTCGCGCTGGCTCGCGCGCGACGGCAGCCCGTGGCGCTACGACGCCGAGCGCTACGAGCGCATCACCGCACTGCGGCGGCGTGAGCAGGCGGCGATGGCGCAGCTCGGCGCCGACGGCCGCTGCCTGATGCGCGCGCTGCAGGAGGAGCTCGACGACCCCGAGCCGGCTGACTGCGGCCGCTGCTCGGTCTGCGCCGGCCCGCGCTACGACGGGCCGCTCGATGCGGTGCTCGTCCGCCAGGCGGCGCTGCACCTGCGATCTCGCCCGTTGATCCTCGAGGCCAAGAAGATGGCGCCGGACGCGCAGGGCGCGATGAAGAAGATCCCCGAGGGCGTCCGGGTGGAGGAGGGGCGCGCGCTGGCGCGGCTCGGCGACGGCGGCTGGGACCCGCTCGTGCGCCAAGGCCGGCGCGACGGCCGCTTCGCCGACGAGCTCGTCGAGGCGGCGGCGGAGGCCGTGCGCAGCTGGGGCGCGCCGGTGGCGTGGGTGACGGCGGTGCCCTCGCTGCGCAGCGGTGAGCTCGTGCCCGAGTTCGCGCGCCGGCTCGCGGAGCGCCTCGGGCTGCCCTACGCGCCGGTGCTTGAGCGCGTCGGCGACAACCCGCCGCAGCGCGAGATGGCCAACTCCCAGCAGCAGGTGGCCAACGTCCGCGGGCAGTTCGCGGTCACCGGGACGCGGCCGGAGGGGCCCTGCCTGCTCGTCGACGACATCCGCTTCAGCGGCTGGACGCTCGCGATGGTCGGCGGGCAGCTGTGCGGACGCGGCGGCGGGCCGGTCTACCCGCTTGCGCTCTCGACGGCGTTCTAGGGGCCTTCGTCTTCGCGCGGCCGTCGGCGGTCGCGGTCAGCCGGCGCACGTCAAAGGCGGCTGGGTGGGGACGGGTTTCGGCCGGTCGGTCGCAGTTCGGCCGGGTGTGGTCACTTTGTGGGAATTATTGCGATGAATACACCACACCCCCCGTTCCGGCCAGGCTCCGCCGCCGCGGCAGCTCGCACCCTCTCCTCACCTGCGCAGTTGCCGTTCGCTCCGCGCCGCGGTCAGCTCCCAAGGTAGGCGAGGACGGCCAGGACGCGCCGGTGATCCTCGTCCGAGGGCGGCAGGTCGAGCTTGATGAAGACCTGCTTGACGTGCTTCTCGATCGCGCTCGAGGAGATCCCGAGCTCGACGCCGATGCCGGTGTTCGAGCGCCCCTCGGCCATCAGCGCCAGCACCTCCCGCTCGCGCGGGGTCAGTTCGGCGAGCGGCCCGCGGTTGTCGCGGCGGCCGAGCAGCTGCGCCACGACCTCCGGGTCCATGGCGGTGCCGCCGGCCGCCACCCGCTCGAGCGACTCGACGAACTGCCGCACGTCGGCGACGCGGTCCTTGAGCAGGTAGCCGACGCCGCCGCCCGCGCCCGCGAGCAGGTCCGACGCGTAGCTCTCCTCGACGTATTGGGAGAGGATCAGGATCGGCGTGCCGGGCACGCGCTCGCGTGCCTCGATCGCCGCGCGGATGCCCTCGTCGGTGAACGACGGCGGCAGCCGGACGTCGACGACCGCGATGTCGGGCCGGTGCTCGACGATCGCCTGCACCAGCTTCGGCCCGTCGTCGACGGCGGCCACGATCTCCCAGCCGCGGTCGCCGAGCAGCCGCGACAGCCCCTCGCGCAGCAGCGTGAGGTCCTCGGCGATCACGACGCGCATGGCAGCTCCGCCCGGATCGTGGTGCCGGGATGCGCTTCCGCGACCGCGAGCGTGCCGTCGAGCGCCTCGACGCGCTGGCGCAGGCCGGTCAGCCCGGCGCCGGCGGGATCGGCGCCGCCGTCGCCGTCGTCGCTGACCTCGAGCTGGAGCCGGTCGCGGCGATGCACGATGCGCACGCGGCAGTGGTCGGCCCCCGAGTGCTTGGCCACGTTCGTAAGTGCCTCGACCACGACGAAGTAGGCGGCCGCCTCGGTGGCGGCGGGCAGGCGGTCGTCGAGCTTGACGTCGAGCGCCACCTCGACCGGGTTGCGCGCGGCGATCGAGGACAGCGCGGGGCCGAGCCCGCGGTCGGTGAGGATCGCGGGGTAGATGCCGCGGGAGAGGTCGCGCAGCTCGGACAGCGCGCGCTTGGCCTCCCCGTGCGCCCCGGCGACCAGCGCCCGCGCCGCGACCGGGTCGCTGTCGAGCTTCTCCTGCGCCATGCCGAGGTCCATCGCGAGCGCCACCAGCCGCGCCTGCGCGCCGTCGTGGAGATCGCGCTCGATCCGCTGCAGCTCAGCGGCCTGGGAGTCCACGGCACCCGCCCGCGTGCGCTCGAGCTCGACGACGCGCCGGCGCTCACTCGGGGCCAGCAGCGCGCGTCCCAGCAGCGCGAGTCCGATCCCCGCGCCGCGTGTCAACGGCACCGCGAGCGTGAGGACGACGAGGCCGACGGGGATGCCGATCCACGCCTCGTCGAGCGTGTCGACCCTGAGCGCTCCGAGGTCCACGCCGGGATCTCCGACCGCCGAGTACCACGCCGGCAGCGCGAGCAGCCCCAACCCCGTCCCCCAGGCGGAGATCGAGATCGTGAAGCCGACAATCCCGAGCGGCATCAGGATCAGCAGCCATACGAGGTCCTTCCAGGTCGCCGCGTCCCCGATCGCGGTGCGCAGCCAGCCGAGCATCCCCCGCCGCTGCGGCGCGCGGTAGCCCGACGGGACCGGCTCGGCGAGCGCGAACCCGACGCGCCGGCGCTCGAAGCGCGCGAGCCAGCGCGAGGCCACGAGCGTCCCAGCGAGGATCGGCACGCCGACCCAGATGATCGCGAGGCCGACCCCGAGCGCGATCGCCGTGACGAGAAACGTGAACGTCGCGAGGCCGACAGGAAACGAGACCAGGAGAAACGTGTTCGCGCGCCAGGTCGCCGCCATGGGAGGCGACTCTAGAACCGCCTCGGCGCATTCGCCATCCTGCCAGCCGCACCCCGCGCTGGGGCGCCCTCCACCGCCGCTGCTGACGCCGAGTTGCGCGGTACGACAAGCTGGGTAGGGCAGACCGGAGCAACGAGGAGGAGACCTGCAGATGAGCACCAACCTGGCCGGCATCGTCACCGAGACCGCGGAGCGGATCCCGGACGCCGTCGCCTACAAGCTCGACGACACCGAGATCACCTGGCAGGCCGTGGACGAGGGCAGCGCGCGGGTGGCGGGGCTGCTGAAGGAGAAAGGCCTCGAGCCCGGCGACCGCGTCGGGGTCATGCTGCCGAACGTCCCGTACTTCCCGATCGCCTACTACGGCGTCCTGCGCGCGGGCGGCGCGGTCGTCCCGATGAACGTGCTGCTCAAGGGCCGCGAGGTCAAGTTCTACCTCGAGGACCCGGAGGCCAAGTGGGTGTTCGCGTGGCACGACTTCGCCGAAGCGGCCGAGAAGGGCGCCGAGGACGGCGATACCGAGGTCATCCTCGTCCAGCCCGGCGAGTTCGAGAAGCTGCTGGGTGACGCCGAGCCCGTCCGCGACCTCGCCGATCGCGACGGCGACGACACTGCGGTGTTCCTCTACACGTCGGGCACGACCGGTCAGCCCAAGGGCGCCGAGCTGACCCACGACAACATGCGCGCCAACGCGCAGGCGTCGTGCGACCTCTTCAGCACCGACGACGACGACATCGTGCTCGGGGCGCTGCCGCTGTTCCATGCCTTCGGGCAGACATGCTGCATGAACGCCTGTGCGGTCGGGGGCGCGACGATGACCTTCATCCCGCGCTTCGACCCGGCCAAGGCGCTCGAGATCATCGAGCGCGACAAGGTGACGATGTTCTCCGGCGTGCCGACGATGTACAACGCGATGCTCAACGACAAGTCGCGCGAGGAACGCGACACGTCGTCGCTCAAGACGTGCACGTCCGGCGGCTCCGCGATGCCAGGCGAGCTGCTGCGCGGCTTCGAGAAGGCGTTCGACTGCATGATCCTCGAGGGCTACGGCCTCTCGGAGACCTCGCCGGTCGCCTCCTTCAACCACCCCGACAAGGAGCGCAAGGTCGGCTCCATCGGCACCCCGATCGAGGGCGTCGAGATGAAGGTCGTCGACGACGACCGCAACGACGTCGAGCAGGGCGAGGTCGGCGAGATCGCCATCAAGGGCCACAACGTCATGAAGGGCTACTGGAACCGCCAGGAGGCGACCGACGAGGCGATCCAGGACGGCTGGTTCCTCACCGGCGACATGGCGAAGGTGGACGAGGACGGCTACTTCTTCATCGTCGACCGCAAGAAGGAGCTGATCATCCGCGGCGGCTACAACGTCTACCCGCGCGAGATCGAGGAGGTCCTCTACGAGCACGAGGGCGTGCTCGAGGCAGCCGTCGTCGGGGTCCCGGACGACTCGATGGGCGAGGAGGTCGGCGCGGCCGTGGTGCTCAAGGACGGCCAGGACGTCAGCGCCGACGACCTCAAGGCCTACGTCAAGGAGCAGGTCGCCAACTACAAGTACCCGCGCAAGATCTGGTTCGTCGACGAGCTGCCGAAGGGCCCGACGGGCAAGATCCTCAAGAAGGACATCGAGGTGCCCGAGGAGGTCAAGACCTCCTGATGGCGGAGGGCAGCGCCAGCCTGGACACGCTGCTCTCGGACGCCGGCGGCGGGGCGACCCGCCGCTGGTTCCCGGGCGTGGCGGGCGCGAAGCTCGCCGCCCGCCTCGCGACGCGGCCGTGGAAGGTCGCGCGCCGGGGCGTCGGCTACGGGGGCGAGCTGGCGAAGATCGCCATCGGGCAGTCGGACGTCGCCCCGTCGAAGAAGGACCGCCGCTTCAAGGACGATGCATGGCGCGGCAACCCGGCCTTCCGCCGGCTCGCGCAGGTCTATCTGGCGGCGGGGAAGACGGTCGACGACCTGATCTGCGACGCCGGCCTCGACGAGCGCGCCGAGCGCCGCGTGCGCTTCGCGGCCGAGAACGTCCTCGACGCGCTGGCGCCGACGAACTTCCCGGCCACCAACCCGGAGGCGCTCAAGGCGACGCTCGACACCGGCGGGCGCAACCTCCTCCAGGGCACCGCCAACCTCGTACACGACCTCCGCCGCCCGCCCCACCTCCCGGCGATGGTGGACAAGTCGGCGTTCACCGTCGGCGAGGACCTCGCGCTGACGCCGGGCGCCGTCGTGCTGCGGACCGAGCTGTTCGAGCTGATCCAGTACGAGCCCACCACGCCGAAGGTGCGCGAGACGCCGCTGCTGCTCGTCCCGCCGATGATCAACAAGTTCTACATCGCCGACATCGCGCCCGGGCGCAGCATGCTCGAGTACTTCGTCGGCGCCGGCCAGCAGTGCTTCACGATCTCCTGGCGCAATCCGGACGAGCGCCACGCCGAGTGGGGCCTCGACGACTACGTCACGGCCGTGCTGGAGGCGCTCGAGGCGGTGGAGACGATCACGGGCTCCGGGCGCACGCACGTGATGGGCCTGTGCGCCGGGGGCATCACCGCAAGCTGCGCGGTCGGGCACCTGGCCGCCAAGGGCGACCTCGACCGGATCGCGGGCCTCACGCTCGGCGTCTGCGTACTCGACAACGAGAACGCCGGGACCGCCGGCGCGCTCGTCGACCGGCCGACGGCGGCCGCGGCGCTCGCCGAGTCCCAGCGCAAGGGCTACCTCGACGGCCGCGCGCTCGCGGGCGTGTTCGCGTGGCTGCGCCCCAACGACCTGGTCTGGAACTACTGGGTCAACAACTACCTGCTCGGCAAGGACCCGCCGGCCTTCGACGTCCTGTACTGGAACGCCGACTCGACCAACCTGCCCGCAGCCCTGCACCGCGACTTCATGGAGCTCTCGCTCGCCAACGACCTCGTCCGGCCCGGCGAGCGCGTCGTGCTCGACACGCCGATCGATCTCTCCCAGATCACGGTCGACTCCTACCAGGTCTCGGGGATCGCCGACCACATCACGCCGTGGCAGAGCAACTACCGCTCGACGCAGCTGCTCGGCTCCCAGCCGCGCTTCGTGCTCTCGACCAGCGGGCACATCGCCTCGCTCGTCAACCCGCCCGGCAACGAGAAGGCCAGCTACCAGGTCAACGGCGAGAACCCGCCGGAGGCGGACAAGTGGCTGCGCGACGCGACCACCCACAAGGGCACGTGGTGGGAGGACTACGTCGCCTGGCTCGGCAAGCGCTCCGGCCCAGAGAAGCCGGCCCGCAAGCGGCTCGGCGGCAAGGGCTACAAGCCGCTGGACCCGGCGCCGGGCAGCTACGTGCGGGACTGACCGTGCCGCACGCCGGCGGTCTGTACTACGAGCGCCACGGCGCGGGCGAGCCGCTGCTGCTGATCACGGGCTGGACGATCAGCGCGGCGGTGTTCGAGCCCGTGCTCGACCTGTACGCGAAGCACTTCGAGTGCATCGTCTACGACCATCGCGGGTCAGCGCGCTCGGAGGGCTCCTCGCCCGCGACCATTGGCCCGCTCGCCGACGATGCCGCCCGCCTCCTGACCGCGCTGCGCATCCCGCGGGCGCTCGTCAACGGCCTCTCGATGGGCGGGATGGTGGCCCAGGAGGTGGCGCTGCGCCACCCCGGGCGCGTACGCGGGTTGATCCTCGGCGGGACGTCGCCAGGCGGTGCGTTCGCGCCGAGGCTGGGCCCGAAGGAGGTGGTGTCGATCGCGCGCGGCGGCGTTGCCGAGCGCGGCATCCGGGCACCGCTGCTGTTCTCCTCCGAGTTCCGCCGCGAGCAGCCCGAGCGCGTCGAGGAGCTGATCGGCTACTTCAAGCGCCACCGCAGCTCCGTCAAGACGATCGTCGCGCAGACGCTCGCCAGCGCGCGCTTCGCAAGCACGCTGCGCCTCCACCGCATCCGCGCACCGACGCTCGTCATGCACGGCGAGCGCGACCGCCTGGTGCCGCTCGCCGCCTCGCGGCTGCTCGCGGCGCGCATCCCCGACGCCGAGCTCGCCATCGTGCCCGGCACCGGGCACGCCTTCGCGCTCGAAGCACCCAAGGCGTCGCTCGACCTGCTGCTCGGCTGGGTTGAGCGCCGGCTGTCCCGAACCCGCCCGAGAGAGGAAGCACATGTGGCGCCTGACCGATGAGGAGCGCGAGCTGCGCTCGCACATCCGCAGCGTGGTGCTCGAGCAGATCCGCCCGCGCGTGAGTGACCTGGACGAGAACTGCGACTACCCGCACGACATCCACGAGACGCTGGCGCGCGAGGGCCTGATGGGGCTCGCGTTGCCGGCTGAGTACGGCGGGCGCGACGCGACCGAGGTGTCGTGGTGCGCTTACGTCGAGGAGCTGGCGAAGGTCTCCGGCACGGTGTCGCTGATGGCGGCCTACGTGAAGCTCGTCGCGCTCCCGATCCTGATCGCCGGCAGCGACGAGCAGAAGCGCGAGTACCTGCCGCCGCTCGTCAGCGGCGAGCGCTACGGGTCCTACGCGCTGACCGAGCCCGCGGTGGGCTCGGACCCGGCCGCCCTGCAGATGCGCGCGGAGCGCCACGGCGAGACGTGGGTGCTCAACGGCGAGAAGCGCTTCATCGGCAACGCGGGCCACGCGGGTACCTACGTCGTCTTCGCCCGCACCGGCAAGGCGGGGGCCGGTGGCATCAGCGCGTTCGTGGTCGACGGCGAGTCGCCCGGCCTGAGCGCCGAGCCGCTGCGGACGATGGGCATGCCCGGCTGGAAGCTCGGGGCGCCGAAGTTCGAGGACGTCGAGGTGCCGCACGCCAACCTGCTCGGCCGCGAGGGCGACGGCTTCAAGATCGCGATGATGACCTTCGACCGCTCGCGGCCGACGGTCGCGGCGCAGGCGGTCGGCGTGGGGCAGGGGGCGATCGACCTCGCGCTGGACTACGCGGCCCGCCGCGAGACGATGGGCGAGGCACTGCTCGAGCACCAGGGCATCCAGTTCAAGCTCGCGGGCATGGAGGCCGACGTCGCGGCGGCCCGCGCGCTCACCTTCCAGGCGGCGAGCTTCGTGGCCGAGGGCGACCCGCGCATGAGCAAGCTGTCCGCCATGGCCAAGCTCGTGGCCTCCGATACCGCGATGCGCGTCACGACCGAGGCCGTGCAGATCCTCGGCGGCAACGGCTACCTCAGGGAGTACCCGGCCGAGCGCATGATGCGCGACGCCAAGGTGCTCCAGATCTACGAGGGCGCCAACGAGATCCAGCGGCTCGTGATCGCCCGCGAGATGGCCAAGCAGCTCAAGGACCGCGAGCCGGTGTGGCCGGAGCTCATGCCCGGGGCGCCGGGGGTCGCGGTGGGCGCGGAGGCCTAAGCCTGGCCCGCGCCACCCGCCGGAGGAGCAGGCCAGCCGGGAAGGTCGCGCAGGGAGGCGAGATGCTCTTCGGCTGCGGCCCGCTCACGCATGCCCGGGTTGATCGCGATCGCCCGGCGCAGCTCGTCGAGCGCCAGATCGTGCTGGCCGAGGCGTGCGTGACAGCAGGCGAGGCGGTACTGCACGATCGCGGTCTCGCGGTGCTCACCCGCCTCGCGCTCGAGGGTCTCGGCGGCCGGACCCCACTCGCCGCGCCGCATGAACTGCTGCGCGAGGTAGATCGGCTCCCACGGAAGGCTGTGATAGGCGCGATCGGGCCAGCCACCCACGGCCAGGACGACGGTCTCATCCTCGAGCGCGACGGCCTGGCGCCGTACGCCGGGTTGCGAGACGAACACCGCGGCACCGGGAGCGGCCTCGAAGGCGTCCTCGCCGACCGTGAACTCGGCCCGGCCGCGCAGGACGACGTAGAGCTCTTCCTGCCCCGGGGACTCGACGTGCTCCTCGATCACGACGTCGCCGGTGCGAGCGGCGCGGTAAGCGTTCGTCCCGAAGGCGGCGACCCCGAGCCGCCGGCGCACAGACACCCACTGCAGCGCATCGTCACCGACGGGCACCGACTCCTCGTCGAAGATCGACAGCATCTGAAACGCAGCGTGCTGCTCAGTCACCCGTCGATGCTCTCACACGCCCGCCGCGCGCCGGCGTGACAATCTCTGCCCCCCGACCCGCCGTCCGACCAACGGAGCCATCAATGATCACCGAGCTCGACTTCGTGGGCATCCCGACGCAGGACCCCGAGCGCTCGCGCACCTTCTACGTCGAGACGCTCGGGCTGCGGCCCGACGACCATTCGCGCTTCGAGGTCTGGGCGGGCGACACGTGCTTCGGCATCTGGCAGCCCGAGGAGATGGGGATGCCGTTCGCGGCCCAGAAGAACGCCCACCCGGCCCTCCACGTCGACGACGTCGCCGCGACCCTCGCCGAGCTCGAGGGCAAGGGCGTCGAGTTCGCCGGCGAGACGTTCGACACAGGGGTCTGCCACATGGCGCTCTTCACCGATCCCGACGGCAATGACCTCATGCTGCACCACCGCTACGCGCCACGATGATGGCCCCATAGCGGCGTCCCCTCGCGGCCGTAACGCTCGGCGGACGGTGGCGCGGGAGACTGCCCTCATGAGCAGATCGAGCCTGAGCTGGATCGTCGCCGCGCTCGCAGTCGGGCTCGGCCTCGCACGCGTCGGCCTCGTGCTCGTCGACGCGGGCGGCCCGCTCGCGATCGCCGGGGTGAAGGCGCCGGCGTCTGACGGCGTGACCATCGTGGCGGCCGCCGACCGAGGAGTCGAGCCTGGCGGTGGCGGTTTCGACGATCGCGGTCGCCGGCCTGTTTCGCCCCGCCCGTTCCCGCATCCAGGAACTCGTGGACATGCGCTTCTACCGCCGCAAGTACGACGCGGCCCGCACCCTGCAGGCGTTCAGCTCGCGCCTTCGCGACGAGCCCGACCTCGACAACCTCAACCGCGAGCTCCGGGCGGTGCTGCAGGAGACGCTGCAGCCGTCACAGGTGTCGCTGTGGCTGCGGTCGTCGGACTAGAACTAGCTACGGCCGGGTGAACTCGTCCGGGTCCGGGCCGGTCCGCTCGCCGCGGTCGACGGCCTCGATCTGCTCCATCTCGGTGGCGGAGAGACTGAAGTCAAAGATATCGATGTTCTCCTCGAGGCGCGAGACCGTCTTCGGGAAGACCACGTTGCCGAGCTCGATGTGCCAGCGCAGCACGACCTGGCCAGCGGTCTTGCCGTGCGCCTCCGCGATCGCGACGATGGCGGGGTCGTCGAGGACCAGGCCCTGCGCGAGCGGGCTCCAGGCCTCGGTGACGATGCCCCGGTCGGCGTGCTCGCGCCGCAGGCCAGCCTGCTGCAGGTAGGGGTGCAGCTCGATCTGGTTCACGGCCGGGGTGACGCCGGTCTCGTCGATGATGCGGCGCAGGTGGTCGGGCTGGAAGTTCGACACCCCGATCGAGCGGGCGAGGCCGGCCTCCTGCGCCTCGATGAACGCCTGCCAGGTCTCCACGTAGCGGTCCTGGGAGGGCACCGGCCAGTGGATCAGGTACAGGTCGACATAGTCCATCTCGAGCTGCCCGAGGCTCGTCTTGAGCGCGCGCGTCGCGGCGTCGTAGCCGTGGTCGTCGTTGAAGCACTTGGTCGTGATGAAGAACTCGGACCGATCCAGCCCTGACGCGTGGACGGCTTGCCCGACCTGCGCCTCGTTGCCGTAGGCCTTGGCGGTGTCGACGTGGCGGTAGCCCATCTCGATCGCCTGCAGGACGTTCTCGGTCGTCTCCTCGGGCGGAACCTGGAACACGCCGAGGCCGAACTGGGGGATGGAGACCTCGCCGGGGAGGTCGATGCCGGGGATCTCGATGCTTGAAGTCATGGGGTACGCCTTTCCGAACCGGCCGGAACCCAACCGTGAACTGGCGCGTCGCCGAGCTACGGGACCAGCGCGTGGCCGATGACGCGGTAGGCTTTGCGGTTGAACGCGAGGCCGATGTGGCTCCCGGACACCTCGACGTTGCGCGCGTAGGGCACGGTGCACGCCTCCCACCAGACGACGCCGTCGCCCTTCGTGTAGATCGAGATCAGCGGTACCGAGGCGGGGAACTCACCGGCGAAGTCCTCGGTGAAGGGGCAGCGGCAGGTGTCCGTGAAGCAGCCGTTGCCGGCCGCCCGATCGGTCGTCTGCCCGTGCACCCAGCGCACCGTGGCGACGGCGGCGCGCGTCGGGATCGAGATGTCGAACGCCGTATCGAGCCCGGCGCCCAGCGAGATCACGCGCGAGATCAGGTCCGGGCGGCGATGGCCGAGCGCCTTGGCGAGGTGTCCGCCACGGCTGTGGCCGATCAGCGCGAGCTGCCGTCCGGAGTCGCCTGCGATCCGCTCCGCGCGCGCCTCCAGGGCGTTGATCGCCGTGTTCGAGCAGCCGACGTTCCAGGCGATCCCGGAGCGGTGCGGCGCGTGGGCCATCCGCTTGAGCCAGCCGGCCATCACCGACATCGAGGAATCTCCGGCCAGGAAGCCCGGAATCAGCATCACCGGGCCACCGTTGCCCCGCGGGACGCCCTGGCCGGCGTAGACGGGGTCGATCAGCAGCCGCCCGAGCTCGGCCTGCCAGCGGAGCTCGGCGCCGTGGCGGCCCCACCAGCGGCGGGGCGCGTCGGCGGGGGCGGACGGGGGTGGGGTGGGGTCGAAGGCCTCCGGCATCCCAGGGTTCCTACCAGGTGCGGCGGCGCCGCGTAGCATGTGGGCGGTCGCGCGCAATGGTGGGCGTAGCTCAGTTGGTAGAGCTCCTGGTTGTGGTCCAGGCGGTCGCGGGTTCGAGTCCCGTCGCTCACCCCTCACAGAATCCTGCTAACGCGGGGGTTCGTCGTCGTAGAGGTTCGCTCAGCGTCGCGCGGCTGGTCCCAACTTGGTCCCGATTCTTTGTATAGGCCGCGCGATCAGCCCGCTACTGCGCCTCACAAAAACGACGTTGGGAGGCGCTTGCCCGGCGAAGTAGGGTCCTGGAATGGCTAACTCGTGGACTCATTACGTCGTCTACACCGAACCGTTGACCGACGATGACCGGGCGGCTTTGGACCGACCAGGCTTCAAGCTCTATCCGGACGGCATCTCGGTGTCGGATGCTTGGTTCGTCGGAACGGAGAAGCCGCCCACCGAGTTCCACGTGCGGCAGGTTGTGCGACTGGAGGCAGACAACGCCGAGGAAGCGACGTCCCGCGTTGTGGAGGCCCTAGGACGCAAACCCGACGGCCTTACGGCCTTCCGCGCCAACGAATCAGCTCCGCCCGGTAACTGACCAGCGGCTGCGCTACCGCCGGTCCTCCGCCTCAGCTCGGGCGTGACAGCTCGCGCAGAGCGCTACAAGGTTGGCGGGGTGGTCTGCGCCGCCCTCGTTGCGTGGAATGACGTGATGCGCGGCGAGGTAGTGCGTGGAGCCGCATTCGCGGCATGATCCGTCGCGGGCGACGACGAACGCTGAGAGCGACCGCCAGGCGGGCTGCTGATACGGGCTCGCGCGCCGGCATGGCGGGCATCGTGACCCCGTGGTGATCCGGCCGCACGTGAGGCAGGGTTTCAGAGCCATCCGAGCAGCTCCACGGGCTCGGGCCGGTGTTCGGCGCGCTCGAGCGCCATCGCGAGCGCGATCATCGCATCGATGTTCGTGCGCGGGTTGGGCTTCTCAATCCGCCACCCGCGTCGGGAGTGCCGTGCCACTGCGTCGGAGGCGTGACGGGCCAGTTCAGCGTCGGCGGGAAGGGTGAGGCCTCTCGACGATCGCCGCGTGCAGGCGGGCCGAGGCGGGGATCATGCGGCTGTTGTGCTGCGGGAAGGCGACGACGAGCAGTCCTTCTCGTTCGAGTTCCTGGGCGGCTTGGCCGAAGCGCCACGGGTCGTAGACCAGCTCGCGGACGTTGAACTTGGCGGCGAGCGCGCGGACGTGGTCGACGGCTTCGAGCACGCCGCTGTCGCCGTGATAGATCGCGGCGCCGACGTGCAGTGCCGCGTTGACGTAGACGACGGCGGTCGCGCTCCTCTCACCGCCGACGTCGACCCCGATCCAGACGTCCTCGCCGGCTGTGAACTCGGGGGTGCCGGTGCAGGCTTGCCATGCGCCCGGTGGGAGCCATGAGCCTTCGCCGACCCCCCAGCGGCAGGCGTGGAACTGCGCGAAGGCGGTCTCGGGGACGGCGGCGCGCTGGCGGCGCAGGTCCGCGACGGTGATCCACGGCGCCGGGTTGCACTTCGCCACGGCGCGGAGGTCGTCGAGAGCAGCATCATCGGGGAGCGACCATTCCAACCAGTGCAGGTCGCCGCGGGCTTCGACGACGGGGCCGGTGCGCTTCGCGGTGGGCTGCGCGAGCGCGCGTGCGCGCATCCGGCCGAGCGGCGAGTCGAGCTGCGCGGCGGCGGTGGAGATGAGCAGCAGCTTGGAGTCGCGGCGCTTGATCAGGCCGGTCTGCATCGCTTCGAGCAGCTCACCGCCGGAGGGCCAGGCCCATACCTCGTCGCCGATGTACAGCGTCGAGGAGAGGCCGTGGACGCGCGGCCCGTCGGACGGGACGACGCGGAGCAGGCCGCCGGCGAGCTCGTGGCGTAGCTCGAGGTGGCGGACGGTGAGGACGTCCTCGAGCGCCTCGTGCTCGGCGAATCCGCGCATCCGCTCGAAGCAGATGCGGGCCTGGTCGCGGCTGGCGGCGCCGATCGTGACCATCGCGCCGGGCACGCTGAGGAGGTGGTGAACCCCAATCTTCGCCGCGAGCGTCGTCTTCGCGTTGCCCCTGGGGAGGATCGCGCAGACCTCCCGGGCCGTGCCGAAGTAGGCGCGCGCGATTCGCTTCTCGTGCACCTGCAACGGCTCGTCGATCAGCTCGCAGAACTCGATGAGTCCGGCGAGCCCTGTCCGCATCACGGTGGTTGTCTGCACAACTAGTACGATACTGGTTAGATGAACGACAGCGTTCAACAGGAGCGGACGTGGTGGGGCGGCAGGAAACGCGTCCCCGAGGAGCGGGCGCTGAGCGCCGGCACGGTGCCGCCGGTCACGCTCAGCAGCACGCCGGCCGGGACGGTGACGCCGAGCAACGCGCTCGCCGTCGCGGACGTCTTCGCGTGCATCCGGGCGCTCTCCGACGCCGCGGCGTCGATCCCGCTCATCCCGTACCGCAAGACCGCGGACGGCCGCACGCGCGCTGAGGGCCGCCTCGTGGACCTGCTGCGCCAGCCGGCGCCGGCGACGACGCAAGCCAACCTGATCGGCCAGGCCGTCGCTCACCTCAACCTGTATGGAAACGCCTACCTCGGAAAGTTCCGCGACGTCGACGGGCGCGTCGAGCAGCTCGCACTGCTCCACCCCGATCGGGTCACGCCGGAGCTGAAGGCGGGCCGGCCGCTGTACACCGTCAACGACGGCCGCGGCCGCCAGTCCGTCCACGGCCCCGATGACGTGATCCACGTCCGCGCGCTCTCAACTGACGGTCTCGTCGGCCTGTCACCAGTCCGCCAGTGCCGCGTTGCGCTCGGGCTCTCCCAGTCGCTCGCCGAGCACGCGGCGACGTTCTTTGAGAACGGCGCACGACCGACCGGGGTGTTGAAGGTCCCGGCCGGCCAGTCCGAGGCGCTCGAGCGCGTCAGCGAGGCGTGGAGTAGCCGGCAGGCTGGCACCCGCAACGCCCATCGCATCGCGGTCCTGAGCGGTGATGTCGACTTCACCCCGATCACCGGGCCACTGGATGACCTGCAGTTCGTAGAGCAGCGGCACCTGAGTACGGCCGAGATCGCTCGTGTCTTCCGAGTACCGCCGTGGATGGTGGGAGCCAGTTCGGGGGACTCGATGACTTACTCCAACGTCGAGCAGCAGGCGCTCGCGTTCGTCACCTACAGCCTCCGACCGTGGCTAGTGCTGATCGAGCAAGCGCTCTCTGAGGACCCCGATCTTTGCCCGGGCTCGCTCTACGTCGAGTTTCTGCTCGACGCGCTGCTGCGCGCCGACTCGAAGACGCGCGCGGATGTGTTCGTCGCCGCGCTTGATCCCGAGCGCGGTTGGATGACCCGCGCGGAAGTCCGCCGGCTGGAGAACCTCGACCCCGAAGGAACCACATGAGCGAGCACCCCCGCGCCCCTGAGCAGCGCACGATCGACGTCGATGTCACCGGCCTCGACGCACGAGGTAACACCGTCCACGGCTTCGCGGCTGTCTACGGCGCCGAGAGCCACGACCTCGGCGGCTACACCGAGACGATCGCGCCCGGCGCGTTCGCCGGCGTCATGGACGCCGACGTGCGCGCGCTGCTGAACCACGACGCCAACATCGTCCTGGGCCGCACCAAGTCCGGCACGCTCCGGCTCAGCGACGACCCGCGCGGCCTGCGCTTCGAGCTCGACCTCCCCGAGAGCCGCGCTGACCTGCGCGAAGCCGTCCAGCGCGGCGATCTCGACGGCGCCAGCTTCCGTTTTGTCGTCGGCGACGAGACCTGGGACGGCGACAAGCGAACGATTGTCACCGTCAAAGAGCTGCACGACGTGACGCTCGCGACCTACCCCGCGTATCCCGCTGCCAGCGTGGAGCTGCGCAGCCGCAACACCGAGCCGGCCAAGCCGGAGAAGGAGCCCGACATGTCCGAGACCGCCACCGAGGAGCGCACCGAGCGCCCCGAGGAGCAGCGGAACGGCGGCCTCAAGATCGAGGACCGCACCGCCGCCGAGCCCAGCATCGGGCAGCGCATCGAGACCGCCCTCAGGTCCGTGCGCAAGGGCGAGAGCCGCGCGCTGACCACAGCCGCCGCAGTCAGCCCCGGCGAGCTTTCCACCGTCCTGTTCGACCGGCTCCGCGCGTCAAGCGTGATCCTCGGGACCGGGATCAAGACGCTCACTACCGAAGCCGACAGCGTCACCTACCCGTCGCTGACCGCGGACGTCGTACCGGCCTGGTACGCCGAAGCCGCGACGATCACGCCCGGCGACCCGACGTTCGGGACGCTGACCGCCACCCCGCGCAAGCTCGCGCACATCGTCCAGTTCAGCAACGAGGTGCTCGACGACAGCGACCCGTCGATCGCGAGCGTCCTGAACGATCACCTGTTGCGGGTGCTGGCGCTCAAGCTCGACGCCGGGCTGCTCGAGGGCTCGGGCACGCCGCCGGAGATCACGGGCCTCAAGAACATCGCGGGCAAGCAGACGCTCGCCGTCGCGACGAACGGCGCGACCCCGACGCTCGACACCATCGCGGACGCGATCGCGCTGCTCGAGGCCGTCAACGTCCCGCTCGACCGGATGCGCGTCGTAATGCACCCGCGCAACCTCGCCGCGATGCGCAAGAGCAAGGCGAGCACCGGTGGCGACTACCTGTGGGGGAACCCTGCCGGTGCGGGCCCGAGCAACATCTTCGGCGTCCCTGTCGTCACCACCCCGCAGCTCGCCACGAACGAGGCGCAGGGCACCAGCGGCACCGTCACCAACTCGATCTACGTCTTCGACACCGACAGCGTCGTCTACGTGCAGCGGAGCCCGATCGAGATCGAGATGGACCGCTCGCGCCTGTTCAACAGCGATCAGAGCGAGATGCGAGCGAAGCTCCGCGGCGACCTGATCTCACCCACCCCGACCGGCATCGTGCGCGTCACCGGCGCCCTCGCCTAGGAGCAAGCCCAACATGGCCAGCAAGAAGAACCCCGACGAGATCATCCACCTGCAGGTCGAGCCCGGCGCGACCGTCATCTACGACGGGATCGCCTACGGCGACCGCGGCACCCTGCAGGTCCCGCGGTACAGCGCGGACGGCCTGCTCAAGGAGGGCAAGGTCTACGAGGTCGCCCCGAACGAGGTGCCGGACGCCGGCAGCATCCCCGGGGCCGCCTGAACGGGAACGTTCAGTCGATCCGCACGCGGTCATAGCATGGTGACTGCCGGTTGTGCTCCGGCTTCACCCGACGGCTCCTTCAACCGTCCCGCGAACACCCCCTCACACCCGAGGGGGTGTTCGCATTTACGGTGACCGCCGACGCGCACCCTAGGCTTTCACGGTGAATCCGGACTTGAAGGAGCCGGTAGATCATCACGAAGGAGCACAACCATGCACGACCCCCCGACCGAGGCGACGTCGCAGCAGCCGTTCCTCGAGGATCGCGACCGCCAGGTCGCCGACGCCCACGAGGCCGGCACCTACACGGCGGTCCTCAAGCTGGCGCAGCGGCGGCGCGGCGAGTTGGTGCGCGAGTTCGCGACGCTGACGGCCGGACACGAGCTGCGGCGGTTCAGCAACCGCGAGCTCGACGAGCTCCGCCGGCAGTGGACGCCAGAGAAGGCGCGGCTCAACGAACAGGTCCGGGAGCTGGACTGGAAGATCCGGCAGTGGGACTACGTCGCGCGTGATGCCAGCATGCCCGCCGCCAACGAGGCGCACGGCTGGACGATCCAGCCCGACGGCAGCTACGCGAAGGAGCTGAGCAACGGGCGGGTCCTCTCCGCGTTCGGCGGCATCTCCTACGAGGAGGACGGCGAGATCGTCGACACCTCCAAGCGCTCCGACGAATGGCACCGGCGCCACAAGCGTCACCTCCAGGACTTCGGACACCGCGTCCGAACCAAGCGACTCGAGAAGGTGCGGAGCCGCACACGGCCGGCACCTCAGCGACGCGCCCGTGAGCATCGGCCCGCCGCCGCGCGCCGCGCGGCCAGCTCATCAACCACGAGCAGCAGCGACCCCGGCGACCCTGACCCGGCAGAACCCGCGGTAATCCGCGTCCGGCGGCCCTCAGGCCGGCTGGACACGTTCCTCGCTGACAGCATCGAGCGCGGCGACGGCATCCTGTGGGCGACGGGACGCTGGCGTGACGGCCGGGCCGGCGTCTACGGCTTCACCGCACCGCAGATCGTCGAGGTCCGCGCATGAGCACCGCGACGGCGTGCCCGGACTGCGGCGAGGCCCTCGGAGCCCGCTACCCAACTCCCGACGGCACGGAGGTCTGCTGGCCGTGCTGGACGACGGCCGAGGAGAAAGTGGAAGGTGCCAAGCCCCTAAGGGGGCTGGCACCTTCCACCTCGCCGGGCGCCGCGCCCGAAACGGGCGCGCAGAGCCAAAACGGCGCCCAAAACGGCGTCGTCGAGGAGAAGGTGCCAGGTGCCAGCCCCCTTAGGCACCTGGCACTTGGCACCTCGCCCGGCGGCGTCCGATTCACGACCCGCAAGCTCGACGCGAGCGAGTTCCGGCCCGTCGAGTTCGCGTGGGAGGAGCGGCTCGTGAAGGGCGTCCTCAACCTCCTCGCCGGGACCGAGGGGATCGGCAAGGGCACCCTGCTCGCATGGGTGATCGCGCAGCTCACCCGCGGCGGCCTACCGGGCGCGTTCAAGGGCAGCCCCGCCCGCGTGCTGTGGCTCGGTGACGAGGACTCCTGGACGGACGTCGTCGGGCCGCGGCTGTACGCGGCCGGCGCGGACCTCTCCCTCGTGGAGGAGATGACCGCCCCGGACGGGCGGCCGTTCAACGTCCAGAACGACGCAAGCGAACTGGACCGGATCATCACCACCGGCCGGTTCGACGTTGTCGTCTTCGAGGCGCTCCTGGACCACATGCCCGCCGGGCGCGGCGGCGACCCGACGCAACACGTCCGCACCTCGCTCGCGCCAACCCGCGCGGTGTTACGCAGGCGCGGCACGACCGCGCTGGCGACCATGCATACCCGAAAGGGCCCGTCGTCGTCATTCCGGGACCTGATGGCCGGGTCTCACCAGTACAACGCGCTGTCGAGGTCGTCGCTGCTGCTGGCCGTCCACCCGGACGATGAGGGCCGACGGATCATCGTGCCCGGCAAGCAGAACTACAGCCGCGCCGCGACGACGGAGTCCTTCGAGTTGGCCGGGCACGCGTTCGACCTAAACGAACACCGGTTCAGCGTGTCGCTCGCCCACGGGTTCCGCGCCGAGCCCGACATCACGATCGACTCGCTGCTCGCATCGCCCAGGACCGATGCCCGTGACGAGCTTCGCGAGCAGGTCCTCGGCGCGTTGACCGACGAACCGCAAGCGCGCGCCGAGATCGCCCGGGCCGTGGGCCGCGACCCGAAAGACGGCAGCGTAGGACGGGTCCTGGGCGATCTCCACGCCGAGGGACAGGTGGCCCGAACGGGCACCGAAAGCAGGCCGCTGTGGAAGGTGGCAGGTGGCAAGCCCCCTAGTACCGCTGCCACCTGCCACCTTCCCGAGGACGCGCTTTTCGAGCCCAACGGTCACGCGAAGTGCGGCGACTGTGGGGCGACGCTGACGAGCTTCGGCGGGCGCCTGATCTGCGTGGGGTGCGCGTCATGACCGCTCGTTCCTACAAGCCGGAGCAGCGCTGCAGCCACGGCCCCAAGATCAGGTTCCGCAGCCAGGCGAAGGCCCGGCAGGCGATGCTCAAGCACCGCCACAGCCCCGCGAAGTTGCACGTCTACAAGTGCCCGAACTGCGACGGGTGGCACATAACGAGCCAACCGAAGCAGCCGAAGGGCGGCCAGTCGTGAACGGCAAGCTCCTGACCGCGGAGCAGCTCGCCGACCGCTGGCAGGTCCCGACGTCGCAGGTCTACCGCCTGACCCGTGACGGCGCGATCCCCGCCGTGAAGCTCGGCCGCTACTACCGCTACGCACCCGCCGCCATCGACGCGTTCGAGGCCGGCGAAATCACCACCCCCGAACCCACGAGGAGGGCCGCATGACCGATTCTCGACGTCACCCCGACGAGTTCCGTACGGGCCGTACATCTTCCGCGCCCGCGTCTGCATCCGCTGCCGGCGCTTCGCGCCGGAGGAGCCGGTGGACGGTGAGGACCGATCGGAGTAGCTTTGCGGCTCCAAGATAAGCGGCCCGGCGCCACCAACGCGACTGAAACTCGCGCGGCAACCCGGGCCCGGACCATGAAGGGATAAGCGACATGGCCAGAGGGCAAGGTACCGACGACCGCGGCTGCGTGGCGATGCTGAAGATCACCCGAGAGCAGCGCGACGTGCTCTGGGAGAACGCGGCCCACGAAATCGACGGCGGCGGCGAGGACCTCGTGAACACGCCCGGGCGCGGGAACCTGCACGACTATCTCCGCATCCGCCGCCGCTTCGCCGTCGCGATGTGGACGCTCGACGACCTCGGCTGGCTGCGCGACGATCCGCGCGACCGGTTCTACCTCACGCTGCCGGCCGCCGACATCGCGTGGATGCTGGGCGAGCTGGACGAGTACGCGCTCGAGAACTTGCGGTTCGCGAGCGACGCACTCGCAGACCCCGTAAAGGAGTTCCGAGACGCCCTCGAGCACGGAGGCGCGAACCTCGAGGACTGCATCGCAGATGCTCGCCGCGACTGTGACGAGCACCTCGAGCGTCACTCGGTCTGCTGCGATCTGCTCGCGCAGGTGAGCTCCTGATGGCCGCTCGACGCTCATACGGCACCGGCTCCGTCACCCAGCGCGGCGACCAGTGGTACGGCCGCTGGCACGTCGACTGCCGCCGCGTCCAACGCAAGCTCGGCCCCGTCCGCGCGCCCGGCACGCGCGACGGACTGACCAAGGCGCAGGCTGAGGCGCGACTGCGGCGACTCATCGAAGACACCGCCGCCCTACCGACCGTCCACGAGCGCGTCACCGTCGACCAGGCGGGACAACGGCTGCTGACCCAGCTCGAAGCGCTCGGCCGCAAACGCTCCACCATGCACGGGTACGAGTCCTACCTGCGCGTGCATCTCACCCCGTACTTCGCCGCCCGGCCGCTCGCGACGATCACCCGCCAGGACGTCGAGGCGTTCATCGCGCACAGCCGCGCCAACGGCCAGTCCGTGAAGTCGACGCTCAACTACGTCGGGCTGCTCCACGGGATCTTCGAACTCGCCCAGCGCGAAGCGTGGGTCGCGGCCAACCCGTGCAAGCTCGCGGCCAAGCCCCGAGCCGAGAACGCCGACGCCGACATCCACTTCCTCGACCAGTCCGACCTAGACGCGCTGCTCGCCGCCGTTCCCGACGACCCGCTCGGCCACGTCGAACGCGCCATGTACCTCACCGCGGCAATGACCGGCGCGCGCCAGGGCGAACTGCTCGCGCTCCGTTGGATGGACGTCGACTGGCCCGCCCGCCGTATCCGCATCCGACGCAACTACGTACGCGGCGAGTACGGCACCCCCAAGACCAAGCGCTCGACCCGCAGCGTCCCGCTCGCCGACGCGCTCGGCGGCCCGCTCGACCTGCTGCACCAGACCACCGCGTACCAAGACGACGCCGACCTCGTGTTCTGCCACCCACACACCGGCCGCCCGATCGACCGCTCGAAGCTGCTCAAGCGTTACAAGGTCGCGCTCAAGCGTGCCGGTGTCCGCGACCTGCGCTTCCACGACCTGCGCCACACCTTCGGTACACGCATGGCCGCGGCCGGCGTCCCGATGCGCACGCTGCAGGAATGGCTAGGGCACCGCGACTTCAAGACCACCCTGATCTACGCGGACTACATGCCCGGCGCGCACGAGGCCGACCTCGTCGACGCGGCCTTCGCGCGACCCTTGGTCCCAATCTTGGTCCCAAACTGAGCGACACTGAGCGACACTGAGCGCACCGAATCCCAATGAGCACGGGCACTGAGAACCCACCGCCACCCCCCGCAGTCGGTTGTGGTCCAGGCGGTCGCGGGTTCGAGTCCCGTCGCTCACCCCTTACGAACTCGGAGGACGCACACGCATGGCCGAAGGACTGGCGGGCAGGACGCTGTTCATCACGGGCGGGAGCCGCGGCATCGGCCTCGCGATCGCCGTGCGCGCCGCGCGCGACGGCGCGAACGTCGCCCTGCTGGCCAAGACCGCGGAGCCGCACCCGAAGCTGCCGGGCACGATCTACACGGCGGCGGAGGAGATCGAGGCGGCCGGCGGCACGGCGCTGCCGATCGTGGGCGACGTCCGCGATCCCGACTCGGTCGCGGGCGCCGTGGAACAGACCGCCGAGCGCTTCGGCGGCATCGACATCCTCGTCAACAACGCGAGCGCGATCTCGCTGACCCCGATCGAGCAGACGGAGCCCAAGCGCTACGACCTGATGCAGAACATCAATGTGCGCGGCACCTTCCTGGCGATCCGGGCCTGCATCCCGCACCTCAAGCGCTCCGACAACGGCCACATCCTCACGCTCTCGCCGCCGCTGAACCTCGAGCCGCGCTGGCTCGGCGGCCACGCCGCCTACACGCTCTCGAAGTACGGGATGAGCCTGCTCACGCTCGGCGCCGCGGAGGAGCTGCGCGAGGCGGGCGTGGCCGCCAACACGCTGTGGCCGCGCACGATCATCGCGACCGCCGCGGTCCAGAACCTGCTCGGCGGCGACGAGGCGATGGGCAAGGCGCGGACGCCGGCGATCTACGCCGACTCCGCCTATCTGGTCCTCGTCCAGCCGGCGCGCGAGTACACGGGCCAGACGCTGATCGACGACCAAGTGCTCGCCGCCAACGGGATCACCGACCTCGAGCCCTACCGCGCCGGCCCGGGCGCCGATCAGCTGATCGGCGACCTGTTCGTCGACGACGCGCCGCTGCGCACCGAGGCTTAGACTGCGCCGCGCCCCTCGGCGCTGAACGAGCTCAGCACCGTCGAGGCGAGCGCGCCCGGGTCGGGGTCCTCGTGGACCTCGATCCGCTCCACCCACTTGACCCACTGGAAGCCGCGGCGGCCCGGGGCGACGAGCCGGCACGGCGCGCCGTGGCCGTGGGACAGCGGCTCGTCGCCGACGTGCGTGGCGAGCAGCAGGCCGCGCGCGTCACCGAGGCTGAAGCTCCAGCGGTAGCCGGTGCGCGAGATCACGCGCACGTGGCGTGCGCCGGCCTGGACGCCGGCCTCGTCGAGCAGCCGGCCGAGGCGCACGCCGCGCCAGCGCTGGGTGCTCGAGAAGCCGCCGGTGCAGTCGAGCGTCGCCGTCAGCTCGTCCCCGCGCCCGAGCTCCGCGGCGTTCAGCGTCAGCTCCCGCCGCACGCGTCCCCCGATCGCCAGCGGGCTCGCGTGCGGGCGCGGCTGATCTGACACCCATGACGTCGCGGGGAAGTCGTTGCCGCTGAACGAGCCCGCGTCGTAGGAGCCTGTGAAGCGCCGCTCCGCGCCCGGCAGCCCGAGCGCGCGCTGGAGCGGGCGCTGCAGCTGCCAGGCCGCGAGCGCGCCCGCGCCGACGGCGGCCGCGGTGAGGAACTGCCGGCGGTCGGCGAGGTCGCGGCGGCGCGGGCGCTTGGCCCGCGCGAGCGCGTGGACGAGCACGAGCGCGGCGAGCGCGCCGCCCGTTGCGGCGTGCCACACCAGCAGGCCGAATCCACCGACGGCGAGATTGCCGGCGTTCGACCACAGCAGGCCGGTCAGGAGCACGACGGCGACCAGCCCGAGCGCGCCGGCGCTGGCGGGCGCGAGCCGCGGCAGCACACGGCGGAGCTTGACCACGAGCACGAACGCGAGGCTCCCGCCGGCCAGGGCGTGCGCTGCGAACACCCACGTCGAGGAGGGCGCGCCGGCGAACCACGTGGCCAGGCCGGTGGCGACCCCGGCCGCCACGAGCACCGCCAAACTCCAGTCCGTCCCCCGGGGGGTCACACGAGCAGCATCCCACGCCTAACCTCTCGCCCATGCGAGCCATCACCCTGATCCCCGGCCAGGCCGGCTCGGCCCGGCTCGACGAGGTGCCCGAGCCGCCCGTCGAGGAGGGAGCGGTGCTCGTCGACGGGATCGCGCTCGGCATCTGCGGCACCGACGGGGAGATCATCCGCGGCGAGTACGGCTGGGCGCCGGAGGGTGCGGAGCGGCTGGTGCTCGGTCACGAGTCGCTCGGGCGCGTGCGCGAGTGCCCGGCCGAGTGCGGCCTGAGCCCCGGCGACCTCGTCGTCGGCATCGTCCGGCGGCCGGACCCGGTGCCGTGCGCCTGCTGCGCGCAGGACGAGTGGGACTTCTGCCGCAACGGCCGCTACACCGAGCGCGGGATCAAGGAGCTCCACGGCTACGGGTCCGAGCGCTGGCGGATCGAGCCGGAGTTCGCGGTGCGGATCGACCCCGGCCTCGCGGACGTCGGCGTGCTGCTGGAGCCGACGAGCGTGGTCGCCAAGGCGTGGGAGCAGATCGAGCGGATCGGCGGGCGCGCGTGCTTCGACGCCCGCCGCGTGCTGGTGACGGGCGCGGGGCCGATCGGCCTGCTCGCCGCGCTGCTGGCGGCGCAGCGGGGCTACGAGGTCCACGTGCTCGACCGCGTGACCGAGGGCCCCAAGCCGGAGCTCGTGCGGCGGCTGAACGGGACCTACCACGCGGGCACGGTCGCCGACGTCGGTGAGGTCGACATCGTGATCGAGGCCACCGGGGTCGGCCAGATCGTCGTCGACGCGATCGGCGCGACCGGCCGCAACGGCATCACCTGCCTCACCGGCGTCTCCTCCGGCGAGCGATCGATCGACCTCGACATCGGCGGCCTCAACCGCACGATGGTGCTCGAGAACGACGTCGTGTTCGGGTCCGTGAACGCGAACCGGCGGCACTACGAGGGCGCTGCCGCGGCGCTCGCGCGCGCCGATCGCGACTGGCTGCGGGCCCTGATCTCGCGCCGCGTCCCGCTGGAGCGCTGGCAGGAGGCGCTCGAGCGCCGCCCCGACGACGTCAAGGTCGTCGTCGCGCTCGAATAGCGGCTTTGGCACACTCGCCGCCATGAGCGTCGACCCCCGCGCCGGTGAGCTGCCGGATCCCTCCTCCCTGATCGACGTCGATGCGCTGCTCGCCGCATACCACGACGAGCAGCCCGACCCCTCCGAAGCCGGCCAGCGCGTCAGCTTCGGCACCTCCGGCCACCGCGGCTCCGCGACCGCCCGCACGTTCAACGAGGCGCACGTGCTCGCGATCTCCGAGGCGGTCTGCCGCCACCGCGAGGCGGAGGGGATCGACGGCCCGCTGTTCCTCGGCCGCGACACGCACGCGCTCTCCGAGCCGGCCACGCGCACGATCGTCGAGGTCCTCGGCGCGCACGGGGTCGACGTGGTGCTCGACGCCGATGACGGCCCGACGCCGACGCCGGTGATCTCGAACGCGATCCTCACCCACAACCGCGGCGGTGGCCGCGGGACCGCCGACGGGATCGTCGTGACCCCGTCGCACAACCCGCCCGGCGACGGCGGGTTCAAGTACAACCCGCCGCACGGCGGCCCGGCCGACACCGACGTGACGGGCGCGATCGAGGAGGCGGCCAACGCGCTGCTCGAGGCGGGGCTCGACGGCGTGAAGCGCGTGCGCTACGAGGACGCCGAGGTGCGCCGCCGCGACTACGTCACCGCCTACGTCGACGACCTCGGCGCGGTGATCGACCTCGACGCCATCCGAGACGCCGGGCTCAAGCTCGGCGTCGACCCGCTCGGCGGCGCCAGCGTGCGCTATTGGGAGGCGATCGCCGAGCGTCACCGCCTCGACCTCGAGATCGTCAACGCCGAGCTCGACCCGACCTTCCGCTTCGTGCCGCTCGACTGGGACGGCAAGACCCGCATGGATTGCTCCTCGCCCTACGCGATGGCGCGCCTGACCGATCTCAAGGACCGCTTCGACGTCGCCTTCGCCAACGACCCGGACGCCGACCGCCACGGCATCGTGACCCCGTCCGCGGGGCTGCTGAACCCCAACCACCACCTCGCCGTCTGCGTCGCCTACCTGTTCGGCGGCGCGCGCGAGTGGGGGGAGGCCGTCGGCGTCGGCAAGACGGTCGTGAGCTCGAGCATGATCGACCGCGTGGTCGCCGACCTCGGCCGCCGCCTCCTCGAGGTGCCCGTCGGCTTCAAGTGGTTCGTCGACGGGCTGCTCGACGGGTCGGTCGGCTTCGGGGGCGAGGAGAGCGCGGGCGCCTCGTTCCTGCGCCGCGACGGCTCGGTGTGGTCGACCGACAAGGACGGGCTGATCCCGTGCCTGCTGGCCGCGGAGATGACCGCGCGCGACGGCCGCGATCCGGGCACGCGTTACCGCGAGCTGACCGAGCGCTTCGGCGAGTCGTCCTACAAGCGCACCGACGTCGCGGCCTCCGCCGACGAGAAGGCGGTGCTCAAGCAGCTCTCCGACGACCAGGTCGACTCCTCCGAGCTCGCCGGCGAGCCGATCACCGCCGTGCTCACGAAGGCCCCGGGCAACGACGCTGAGATCGGCGGTCTCAAGGTCGTCGCCGAGGGCGGCTGGTTCGCGGCGCGCCCGTCCGGCACCGAGGACGTCTACAAGGTCTACGCCGAGAGCTTCCGCGGCGAGGAGCACCTCGAGCGGGTCATCGCCGAGGCGCAGGAGATCGTCAAGCGCGCGCTGAGCGGCGCGGGGTAGGCTCGGAGCCCGGCCATGGACGACCTGCTCGCTCCTCTCCTCGGGCTCGCCGTCGCGGTCACGATCGTGGTGGCGGCGGTGCTGCTGATCCGGCGCCCGCGGTCGCCGCGGTCGCCGCTACCGCCGGGCCAGCGCGTCGTGGTGGTGGGCGGCGGCTTCGGCGGGCTGCAGGCAGTGATGAAGCTCCGCCGCACGCCGGTCGAGGTCACGCTGATCGACCGCCGCAACTTCCACCTCTTCCAGCCGCTCGTCTACCAGGTCGCCACGGGCGCGCTGTCGCCCGGGGAGATCGCGACGCCGCTGCGCGCGATCTTCAAGCGCGCGCGCAACGTGCGTGTGCTGCTCGGGGAGGTCGGGGCCGTCGACCTCGAGCGCCAGGTGGTCTCGGTGCAGCCGCCGATCGAGGACCTGCCGGCGCTCGAAGTCCCCTACGACACGCTGATCGTGGCGGGCGGGTCGAAGTACTCCTACTTCGGCAACCCGCACTGGGCCGAGCACGCGCCGGAGATCAAGTCGCTCGAGCGCGCGCTCGAGGTGCGCTACCGGATCCTGCGGGCGTTCGAGGCGGCCGAGCTGGAGACCGACCCCGCGCGGCGCGCCGAGTGGCTGACGTTCGTGGTCGTCGGCGCGGGCCCGACCGGCGCCGAGATGGCCGGCCAGATCGCCGAGCTCGCGCGCGACACGCTTCCGAGCAACTTCCGCGCGATGGACCCCGGCGCGGGCCAGATCCTGCTCGTCGAGGCGGGGGACCGCGTGCTCGCCGCCTTCCCGCCCGACCTGTCGGCGAGCGCGGTCCGTCAACTCGACAACCTCGGCGTGACCTCGGTCGTGAACGAGATGGTCGTGGACATCGAGAAGGCCGGGGTCGAGCTCCAGGCGCCCGACGGCACGACGCGGCACGTGGGCGCCCGCACCGTCGTGTGGGCCGCGGGCGTCGCGGCCGCGAGCGTCGCCGGGCGCCTGGCGGAGGCCGCGGGGGCGGAGACCGACCGCGCTGGGCGGGTGACCGTCGAGCCGGACCTCACGCTCGCGGGCCATCCCGACGTGATGGCGCTCGGGGACATGGTGCGCGTGCGATCGCGGGACGGGGGCATGCAGGATCTCCCGGGCGTCGCGCCGGTGGCGATGCAGCAGGGCCGCTACGCCGCAGCGGTCGTCAAGCGCCGGCTCGCCGGCAAGCCGGTCAAGCCGTTCCGCTACATCGACAAGGGCAACCTCGCCACGATCGGCCGCGGCCGCGCCGTCGCCGAGATCAAGGGGCTGCACTTCGGCGGCCCGCTCGCGTGGCTGCTGTGGCTCGGGATCCACATCTTCTACCTGATCGGATTCCAGAACCGGCTGCTCGTCCTGCTGCGCTGGTCGTTCTCGTTCGTGACCCGCGGGCGCGGGGCGCGGCTGCTCACGGGGGACGCCGCGACCGGCTCACGGGTGGGGGTGTCCACACCCCAGGAGTAGAGGTCCCAGGGCTGAAAGGAGGCCCCGGTCACGCGAACATCGTCTGACCATGATCTCTCGCCCACTCTCCCTCGTCGGCCGCCGCGAGCTCTTCCTCTTCCTCGGGGCCTATCTCGTGTACTCGATGTCGCGCTACGTGTCGGTAGGCGACATCTCGACCGCGACCGGTCACGCCGAGTGGATCGTGAGCCTGCAGCAGACCATCGGCGTCAACGTCGAGGCCTCCGTCCAGGCGGCGCTGCACGGCACCGTGGCGATCTGGATCCTCAACAACCTCTACCTGGCCGCGCAGGTCATCGTCGTGCCGGGCGCGCTGATCTGGCTCTATCGCCGCGACCACGCGCTCTACGTCCGCCTGCGCAACACGGTGCTCGCGACGTGGCTGATCGCGATGCCGATCTACGCGCTGTTCCCCGTCGCGCCGCCGCGGCTCGCCGACGTGGGCCTGATCGACACGATCACCCAGAACGGCGGCGTCCGGCTCGACTCCGCGCTGACGACCTCCTTCTACAACCCGCTCGCCGCCGTGCCGAGCCTGCACGCGGGCTTCGCGCTCGCCGTCGGCGTGGCGCTCGCGGCTGCCGCCAACCGCCGCTGGCTGCAGCTGCTGGCGCTCAGCTGGGCGCCGATCATCGGCCTCGCCGTCGTCGCCACCGGCAACCACTTCCTGTTCGACATCGCCGCCGGCATCGCCGTGACGGTCGCGGGCTACGTGGTCGGCAACGCGGTCGACCGCAAGCTCGCCGGCCGCCGCCCGTGGCGCCCGCGCCTCGGCGGCCCACTGCCTGCACACGGGTAGCCGCTTCGGTTCCGGTCGCGCGGGTAGGATCGTTCATGCTTGTCCCTCGGGAGCGTCGACCCTTTCTGGCTGGTCGCGGGCGTGGTGCTGCACCTCTGCTCGCAACTTGCGCGCGGGCGCGGCTGGCACTCCGTCATCTGCGCCGCTCATCCTGACGAGGCTCATCCGCGGCGCCGCGACGTGCTCGCGACCTGGATCGCGGGGGCGGGCGCGTCGGGCGTCCTGTCGGCCCGCGGCGGGGACGCGCTGCGGATCCTGCTGATGCGGCGGCATATGACGACGAGCTGCCCGCGGCTCATCGGCACGCTCGCCGCGGAAACCGTCGCCGAGACCGCGCTGGGCGCGCTGCTCACCGTGTGGGCGCTGAGTGCGGGGCTCGTCCCCGGCCTGCACCGCCCGGGTCTCGCGACTGCCGCGCTGATCGGCGCCGGCGCCATCGTGGTCGTGCTGGCGGTCCGCCGCGCCGCGCGCCGCTTCCCGGCCGTCGGGCGCGCGTGCTCGGACGCCCGCGCCGGCCTCGCCGTGCTCGGCAGCCCGGGCGCCTACCTGCGTCGCGTCGCGTCCTGGAACGTGCTCAGCCGCTCGCTCCGCGTCGGCTCGCTCGCGTGCTTCCTCGCCGCCTTCGCGCTCCCGGTCTCGCTGACCGCCGCGCTGCTCGTGATGGTCGCCCACAGCTCGGGCCGGCTGCTGCCCTTCAGCCCCGCGAGCGCCGCCACGAGCCTCGGCCTGCTCGTCGCGGCCTTCCCGGCCGTCACTCACACGCACACCGGCGCGGGCGAGCTGACCGCGTTCTACCTCGGCAGCACCGGCCTGCTGACCGTGGTCGGCCTCGTGGTCTCCGGGCTTCTGCTGGTCCGCGAGCTCGGCCTGGCCGGCGCGCGCCTGGCCGCCGGCGACGCGCTGGAGCGCCTGCGCCCGTCACGCAAGGCGCCCGTGCGCGTCCCGGCTGCCTAGCCAAACGTCAACTGCGTCTGGGTAGGAGTGGGGTCCGAACGCCCCGGCGCTCACGAGTGTCGTCTCGTCCGCGCTATGCGCGGTCGAGGTGACATTCGTGGCGGCACGGCGGTTCGAACCCACCTCCTACCCAGACGCAGTTGACCTTCGCCGGTCGCTCAGCGCCCCTTCGCCTTGAGTGTCCGACGGAACTCGCGCTGCTGGCGGCGCCTCGCCTCCTTGCGCTCTCGCTGCAGCCGGTGGTCGCGGCGGGTGTCCGCCCACGCCTGCTCGCGCCGCAGCTGCTCGAGCGCGCCGACGCGCTCCTGCGTCAGCCGTCCGTCGGCGAGCGCCTCGGCGACCGCGCAGCCGGGCTCGCCGTCGTGCTTGCAGTCGGCGAAGCGGCAGGTGGCGGCGATCGCCTCGACGTCGGCGAACACCGACGCCAGCCCCGCCGCCTGCTCCCAGATGCGTGGGAGCTTGAGGCCGGGGGTGTCGATCACGACGCCGCCGCCGGCCAGCGGCACGAGCTCGCGCCAGGTCGTGGTGTGGCGCCCGCGGTCGTCGGCCGCGCGGATCGGGGCCGTGGCGCGGTCGCCTCCGGCGAGGCGGTTGAGCAGCGACGTCTTGCCCACGCCGGAGGCGCCGAGCAGCACGCCGGTCACGCCCGGGCCGAGCATCGCCGCGACGGCGTCAACGCCCGTCCCGTCGACCGTCGAGACGGGGAGCACGGTCGCGCCGCCGGCGAGCGCGGCGCTCACCTCTGTCACGCGCGCGGCGGGGTCGGGGTCGAGGTCGGACTTGGAGAGAACGACGAGCGCCTCCGCGGGCGCGTCGGCGGCGAGCGTGAGCATCCGCTCGATACGCCCGACGCTGAACTCGCGCGTCAGCGAGGCGACGACGACCACCAGGTCGACGTTGGCCGCCAGCACCTGCGGCTCGTAGCCGTCGCGCGCGGCGCGCACGAGCGCGCTCGTGCGCGGCAGCACGGCGTGGACGGCGCCGGACTCGGCGTCATAGCCGACCCAGTCCCCGACGGCGGGGAGGTCGGCGGGGCTCGCCGCGGCGTGGCGCAGCCGCCCGGTCGGGTGGCCGGGGCGGGCGCCCGCTTCGGTGACCAGCTCGAGCGTGGCGCCGTGCACGAGCGCGACGCGGGCGAGCGCGAGCCCGCCGGCGAGCGCGGCGACGTCGCTGTCATGGATCGGGGTGCGGCCTGCGGCCGCGAGGGGGGAATACAACTCGGATGCTCCTTGGACTCGGGTCGTGTGCGCGCGGCCGGGCGGTCGCGGCGGTGGCGGTCGGCGGGCGCGCGCGAGGGCGCGCCGGTCAGGCGACCGAGTCGGCGGTGGCGGGCTGTGAGTGCGAGAGGAGCAGAGGCTTCAATACACAGGGTACGCCGCAGCGCAAGTGCTTCGCTCCCGCCTGCGGGCCCGACGCGCGGCGAGCTGCCAGCGGACGAGCAGCACGGCCCAGTCGGCGACGCCCGCAGCGAGGTGCCCGAGCGGGCCGCAGACCAGCCAGGTGGCGAAGCGGATCCGCACGAGGGTCACGGTATCGTCAGGGCCCAATGCCCGCCGACGTCGCCACCACCGTCACCGAGCTGCCCGAGTCGCGCGTGCGCGTCGAGGCCGAGGTGCCCGCCGCCGAGGTCGAGAAGCGCGTCGCCCAGGCGGCCAAGGCGCTCGGCCGCAACCTGCGCGTCCCCGGCTTCCGCACCGGCAAGGTGCCGCCGCCGGTGATCATCCAGCGCGTCGGCCGCGACGCCGTGCTCGACGAGGCCGTGCGCGAGTCGATCGCCGGCTGGTACTCGGCCGCCATCGACGGCGCGAACGTCGTCCCGGTCGGCGAGCCCGACCTCAACCTGGCCGAGCTGCCCGGCGAGGGCGAGCCGCTGCGCTTCTCGATCGAGATCGGCGTGCGTCCCGAGGCCAGGCTCGGCGACTACGAAGGGCTCGAGGTCGGCCGCCGCGAGCCGAACGTCGGCGACGAGGCGATTCTGGCCGAGATCGACGCCCTGCGCGAGCGCAGCGCGAAGCTCGAGACGACCGACCGTGCTGCCGCCTCCGGCGACTTCGTGGTGATGGACTTCCTCGGCACGCTCGACGGCGAGCCGTTCCCCGGCGGCGAGGGCCGCGACCAGATGGTCGAGCTCGGCTCGGGCCGGCTCGTGCCCGGCTTCGAGGACCAGCTCGAGGGCGCGAGCGCCGGTGACGAGCGCACGGTCAAGATCGCCTTCCCCGACGACTACGGCGCCGAGGAGCTCGCGGGCCGCGAAGCCGAGTTCGCGGTCACCGTCAAGGAGATCAAGACCAAGGACCTGCCCGAGCTCGACGACGACCTCGCCGCCGAGGCGGGCTTCGACACGCTCGACGAGCTGCGCGACGACATCCGCGAGCGCCTCTCGGAGGCCCAGACCGCGCAGATCGACGCCGAGTTCCGCGAGGCGGCGCTCGACTCCGCCGTCGCCGCCGCCACCATCGACCTCCCCGACGCGCTGATCGACGCCCGCGCGCGCGAGCTGTGGGACCAGATGGCGCACACGCTTTCGCACCAGGGGATCCCGAAGGAGACCTACCTCCAGATCGCCGGCAAGTCCGAGGACGAGGTGATCGCCGACAACCGCGAATCGGCCGGGCGCGACCTGCGCCGCGAGGCCGTCCTCGCTGCGGTCGTCGAGGCTGAGGGCATCGAGGCCTCCGACGAGGAGCTGCTCGAGTCGCTCGAGCGCGCCGCCACGGCCGACAGCTCGTCGCCCAAGAAGCTGCTCGAGCGCCTGCGCTCCAGCGGGCGCATCGACTCGCTCCGCGACGAGCTCGCGCAGCGCAAGGCGATCGACCGTATCGCCGACGCCGCGAAGCCGATCTCGGTCGCTCAGGCGCAGGCGCGCGAGAAGCTCTGGACCCCTGGCGCCGACGACCCGGAAAAGGCCGCTGCGAGCGAGCTCTGGACGCCCGGAAGCTAGCTGTCTGACCGGGTTGGCCGGGGTCGGCCGTTGCTAGACTCGCCCCGGTCGAGCGGGTGTGGACATCGAAGTCGCTCGGACGCAGGATTCGCACCAGCCAAGCGAAACGAAGCGAGGACTGTGAGCCCACTCGTCCCTATGGTCGTCGAACAAACGTCACGCGGTGAGCGTGCGTTCGACATCTACTCCCGACTGCTCAACGAGCGGATCGTCTTCCTGGGGACGCCGGTGGATGACCAGATCGCCAACCTGATCGTGGCCCAGCTCCTGCACCTGGAGTCCGAGGACCCCGACAAGGACATCTCGATCTACATCAACTCGCCCGGCGGCTCCGTTTATGCCGGGCTGGCGATCTACGACACGATGCAGTTCATCAAGCCCGACGTGTCGACGATCTGTGTGGGTATCGCCATGTCCATGGGCGCTCTGCTCCTGTCCGGCGGCGCGAAGGGCAAGCGGATGGCGCTGCCCAACGCGAAGATCCTGATCCACCAGGTCTCGTCCGGCTTCCAGGGCCAGGCGACCGACATCGAGATCCACGCCCGCGAGGTCATCGAGCTGCGCCGGCGCCTGGACGAGATCATCGCCGACCACACCGGCCAGGACCTCGAGAAGGTCAGGCAGGACACGGAGCGCGACTACTTCCTCAGCTCAGAGGAAGCGAAGACGTACGGGATCATCGACCGGGTGATCTCCGAGCACTAAGCTCGGGGAACGCGGCGGCCGAAAGGGGGAGAGACACGTGGCACGCCCGACCGACTCCAACGAACAGCTCCTCTGCTCCTTCTGCGGCAAGTCGCAGCGCCAGGTCAAGAAGCTGATCGCCGGGCCGGGCGTCTACATCTGCGACGAGTGCATCGATCTCTGCAACGAGATCATCGACGAGGAGCTGACGGCGCCGCCGAGCTTCGACATCGACAACCTGCCGAAGCCGCGCGAGATCTACGACGTGCTGCAGGAGTACGTGGTCGGCCAGGAGCAGGCCAAGCGCACGCTCTCGGTCGCGGTCTACAACCACTACAAGCGCGTCCAGATGATGCAGCAGGAGGACGCGGACATCGAGCTGCAGAAGAGCAACATCCTGCTGCTCGGGCCGACCGGCTGCGGCAAGACGCTGCTCGCGCAGACGCTCGCGCGCATCCTCAATGTGCCGTTCGCGATCGCCGACGCCACGGCGCTGACCGAGGCCGGCTACGTCGGCGAGGACGTCGAGAACATCCTCCTCAAGCTGATCCAGGCCGCCGACTACGACGTCAAGAAGGCCGAGACCGGGATCATCTACATCGACGAGGTCGACAAGATCGCGCGCAAGGCCGACAACCCGTCGATCACGCGCGACGTCTCGGGTGAGGGCGTCCAGCAGGCGCTGCTGAAGATCCTCGAGGGCACCTCCGCCTCGGTCCCGCCCCAGGGCGGCCGCAAGCACCCGCACCAGGAGTTCCTGACGATCGATACGACGAACATCCTGTTCGTCTGCGGCGGCGCGTTCGCGAACCTCGACAAGGTCATCGAGCGCCGGATCGGCCACAAGGGCGTCGGCTTCGGCGCGGCGATCTCCTCGAAGTTCAACAAGGACACGGGCGAGATGTTCGAGCAGTGCCTGCCCGAGGACCTGATGCAGTACGGGCTGATCCCCGAGTTCATCGGCCGCCTGCCGGTGACCTCGGCCGTGCACCAGCTCTCGCGCGAGGACCTGATCACGATCCTGACCGAGCCGCGCAACGCGATCATCAAGCAGTTCCAGCGCTTCTTCGGCTTCGACGGCATCGAGCTGGTCTTCTCCAGCGACGCGCTGAAGGCCGTCGCCGACAAGGCGCTCGTGCGCGAGACGGGCGCCCGCGGCCTGCGCTCGATCATCGAGGAGGTCCTGCTCGAGGTGCAGTTCGAGCTGCCCTCGCGGCGCGACGTGAAGAAGTGCGTCGTGACCAAGGAGACCATCGACCGCGGCGTCAAGCCCACCCTCGTCACCGTCGCCCCGGAGGACGAAGCGGGCGAGGCCGACGCGAAGTCCGCGTAGCTCCCGGTCGAGGCCGGCGCCTCGCGCGCCGATGACAGTCCGATGAGCTCGGGGACACGCCGTCTGGAGGACCTGCGCCGCGAGGCCGCGGCGGCCGCAGTCGGGCTGCAGGGCGGCGAGAAATCGCTGATCGCGGCGCTCGAGGGCTTCCAGGCCGAGAACGAGCGGGTCGCCGAGACATACCACTCGATGGTGCGCTCGCTCGCGCTCGCGCTCGAGGCACGTGACGGCTACACCGGCGAGCACACCGACGCCGTCGAGCAGCTGGCGGTCGCGGTGGCGGGCCGGCTCGGCCTCGACCGCGCCGAGATCGCCGACGTCCAGTCGGCGGCGCTGCTGCACGACATCGGCAAGGTCGGCGTGCCCGACGGCGTGCTCCACAAGCGCGGCCGCCTCGATCGCGATGAGTGGGCGCTCGTGCACCAGCACCCCGGGATCGGGGAGCGCATCCTGCGACCGGTTCCCGGCTTCGACTCCGTCGCCACCGCCGTGCGCCACGCGCACGAGAGCTGGGACGGCCACGGCTACCCCGACGGCCTCGCGGGCGAGGACATCCCGCTCGCCTCGCGGATCGTGCTGACCTGCGACTCGTGGCACGCCCTCGTCGCCGATCGCCCCTATCGAGCGGCGCTCCCCGTCGCCGCGGCGCGCGAGGAGCTCGAGCGCTGCGCGGGCTCCCAGTTCGACCCGCGGGTGGTGCGGGCGCTGCTCGACTGCCTCGACGCGCCGGCGGCGCCCGGCGCCCCCGTGCGTCCGCGCGCGCTGCCGGGGCACGGCGCCGGCACCGGCGACGCGCTCCAGCACCTCAGCCGCGAGCTGCGGGTGTTGATGTCGCTGTCCGCCTCGGTGGCCGCGACGAACTCGCTGTCCGAGCTGCTCGACCTCGCCGCCGCCGAGTCGCGCAGCGCGCTCGACGCGACGTCGGTCGCCGTGTCGCGCTGGGAGGCACAGGCCGAGGTCCTGCGCACCGTCGTGAACGCCGGCGAGCTGGCGCCGGGCGAGGAGATCCACCCGAGCGACGAGATCTACCGGTTGACCGACGACGACCCGCTCAAGCAGCTGCTGCTCGAGGGCCGCAGCTACGTCGGCGTCGTCGACGACCCCGACCTGCTCCAGACCGAGCGGGTCCTGCTCGAGCGGCTCGGTCGGCGCTCGTGCCTGGCCGTGCCGATCATGCTCGGTGAGGTCGCCTGGGGCGAGCTGTGGGCGAGCCGCGACGCGAGCCGCCCCGACTTCGACGACCACGACCTGCGGCTGCTCACCGCGATCGCCGGCCAGGTCGCCGCCGGCGTCGGGCGCGTCGAGCTGTTCGGGCGGATGGCCGAGCTCGCGCTGCAGGACGGCCTCACGGGCCTCGCCAACCGGCGGGCGCTGGAGGAGCGGCTGGGGCTCGCACTCGAGGACGCCACCGAGGAGCACGAGGTGACGCTGCTGCTGTGCGACGTCGACAACCTCAAGGAGCTGAACGACCTCCGCGGCCACCACGGCGGCGACTGGGCGCTGAAGGCGGTCGCGGGCACGCTGCGCACGGCGGCCGAGTTGCTCCCGCGCGCGCTCGTGGTCAGGCTCAGCGGCGACGAGTTCGGGATCCTCGCCGAGGGTGCCGGCCTCGAGGCGGTGCAGCAGGTGGCGGAGGCGGCGATCGACCGCCTGTCCGGTCACCGCCCGCCCGTCGGGCTTTCCTGCGGCATCGCCTCCTCGCGCCTCGAGCTGCGCCGGCCCTCCGAGCTCCTGCGCGCCGCCGACGCCGCGCTCTACTCCGCCAAGCGCACCGGCCGCGGCCGCATCTGCCTCGCTGACGCGGAGGCGCAGACCGCCTGGCGCTCGACCGGCCGCCCCGGCGCCCGCCGCGGCCGCCGCGACGGGCTCGAGGTGGACAGCAGCGCGCTGCTCGTGCAGGCGCTCGAGCTGCTCGACGGGCCGCTGCGCTCCGCCGCTACGCTGGAGCGCCTAGAAGGTCTGGCGACGACGATCGGCTCCTCGCTGCGCGCGTCGGCCGCCGCGGTGTCGCTGTGCCTGCACGGCGTCGGGGTGATCGACACGCTGTTCACCCTCGACCTGCGCTCGGGGCACTCATCGAGCGTGCGCTTCGGCGTCGACGGCGAGCGCTACGAGCTCAGCGCCTACCCGCTCACGGAGGACCTGCTCACCAAGGGTGGCTCGCTGCACCTCTACGCCGGCGACGAGTCCGCCGACCCGGCCGAGCGCGCGCTGCTCGAGGACGAGGGCATGTCGGATGTCCTGGCCGCGGCGGCCTCCGACGGCCGCGGCGCGTGGCTGCTCGAGATCTACGGCGACGCCGAGTCGGCCGACCTCAGCCTCGCTGATGCCGCGCTGCGGCTGCTCACCGCCCACGCGGTGCGCCCGGCCGCCGGGCTGCGCCTCGAGCGCCGCACCGGCAGCGGCGTGCGCGCGATTCCGTCGTAGCGCCGCGGTGGGTTCGACTTCAACTGCGCATTGAGGGGATGGATGGGAGGGAGGCGGCGCGCCTTTCAACCGGCATAACGTTCCCCTCGACCCGCACGCGAGGGGGAGCGGAACGTTACGCCGGTAGGAGCGGCAGAACGTTCCCCACCAGGCGTTCGGGCGGGTCGAGAGGAACGAAATGCCGTCTCCGTCCTGACAACCTTTGCCACGGCGGCCGGAACCCTCACTCCTTCACCCGCGCAGTTGAAGTTCAGGCCGCCACGCGGCCGGCCCGCGCCCCCAAGAACCGCCGCACCGCGGCATGCGTCTCCTTCGGCGCCTCGAGCTGGGGCACGTGCCCGCACTCGAGCTCCAGGTGCTGCGCCCCCGGCAGCGCCTCCCGCACGTGCCGCGCGAACGCGATCGGTACGAGCCGGTCACTGCGCCCCCACACGAACAGCGAGTCGCGCTCCAGGGCGCGCAGCCGCGTCCAGAAGCCCTCGTCGCCCTCCGGCTCGTCGAGGTAGATGTGGCGCAGTGCGGCGTAGAACGCCGCGCGTCCCCGTGGCTGCAGATACGCGCGCAGGAACTCGTCGACGCCGACGGCCGACCAGCCCTCGCGCCCGCCCGGGACAAAGCGGCGGGCGAACTCCTCGACCACCGGGCGCGGCGCGAGCTGGAGCAGGCCGAGCTCCGGTCGCAGCGTCTTGACCAGCGGCGCCCAGCGGCGGTCGCGTCGCCACGCCGGGGAGGCAGCCAGCCCGACGATCCGATCGACCCGCTCCGGATAGCGGAAGCCGACCTCGAGCGCGACCCGGCCGCCCATCGAGTTGCCGATCAGGTGCGCGCTCTCGATCCCGTCGGCATCCATGAAGTGGCAGACGGCCTTGGCGAAGAAGCGCGGGTCGTAGGCGGCGCCGACGGGCTTGACGGAGTCGCCGAAGCCCGGCAGGTCGATCGCGAGCGTGCGGTAGGAGTCGGCGAGGGCGGCGACCGTCGGCAGGAACGATCCCTTCGTCCCGCCGAGGCCGTGGAGCATCACGACCGGCTGGGCGTGCGGGTCGCCGGCGCGCGCGACCGCGATGTCGCCGAGCGGGGTGCGCACGCGCCCCATCTCCAGTCGCGCGGGGTCCGTGCTGCCGCTCGTGGCGGCGAGGAAGCCGACGCCGAGGTGGAGGTTGTCGCGGATCTGCAGCCGCCCGCGGCGGAACGCGTTCAGGCCGCCGCGCAGGTCGCGCCCGATCCGCGACCAGGTCGCACGATCGGCGCACAGCCGCGCGTCGGGGCGCAGCCGCTCCTCGGCGGGCTCGAGCTCGCGCGCGCTCCCGTTGACCACGAAGTCCCACGCGCCGCTCTCGTCGACCACCAGCCGCAGCCGCGCGCGGCCGCTCGGCGCATCGAACGCCGTGGCGTCGAAGCGCTGGCACAGCCGAGTCAGGACCGTGGGGGGCGCAGGCATCCGGTCCTCCTACCCCGGCCGCGCCTATCCTCAGCTTCGCCATGAGCTCCGAACTCGAGACCCGCACCCGCTACGAGCCCTCCGAGGCCGAGCCACGCGTGTTCGAGCGCTGGGAGCGGTCCGGGCTCTTTCATCCCGAGCCCGGCGGCACGCCGCAGGAGAACTTCTCGATCGCGATCCCGCCCCCGAACGTCACGGGGGCGCTGCACATGGGCCACGCGCTCAACGGCTCGATCCAGGACGCGCTGATCCGCCACGCGCGCATGCAGGGCAAGCGCACGAAGTGGATCCTCGGCACCGACCACGCCGGGATCGCCACCCAGACCCAGGTCGAGCGCTTCCTGCGCTCGCAGGGCACGAGCCGCGAGGAGATCGGGCGCGAGGCGTTCGTCGCGCGCACGTGGGAGTGGCGCGAGCAATACGGCGGCACGATCATCAACCAGTACAAGCGCCTGGGCGCCTCCTGCGACTACTCCGAGGAGCGCTTCACGTTCGACGACGCCTACGTCCACGCGGTCCTGAAGGTCTTCGTCGACCTCTACGCCAAAGGCCTCATCTACCGCGACAATTACATGGTCAACTGGGACCCGGGCTCGCACTCGGCGATCTCCGACCTCGAAGTCGAGGAGCGCGAGGTCGCGGACACGCTCTACTACGTCGACTACCCGCTCGAGGGCGGCCACGGCTCGCTCACGATCGCCACCGTGCGCCCGGAGACGATGCTCGCCGACACGGCGATCGCGGTTCACCCCGACGACGACCGGTACACGCGGCTGGTCGGAGAGACGGCGATCCTGCCGATCGTCGGCCGGCGCCTGAAGATCATCGCCGACCCCTACGTCAAGCCCGAGTTCGGCACCGGCGCGCTGAAGATCACGCCCGGCCACGACCCCAACGACTTCGAGATCGGCCGCGCCCACGGGCTCGAGGAGATCTCGGCGATCGGCGAGGACGGGCGCATGACCGCGGAGGCCGGCGAGCGCTTCGTCGGCATGACCGCGCTCGAGGCCCGCGAGGCCGTCGTCGCGGCGCTGCGCGACGAGGGCCGGATCGCGCGGACCGAGCCCTACTCGCACAACGTCCCGTTCTCCCACCGCTCGGGCGAGCGCATCGAGCCGCTGATCTCGCTGCAGTGGTTCATGCGCATGGACGAGCTGGCGGCGCCCGCGCTCGACGTCGTCCGGGACGGGCGCGTGCGCATCCGCCCGGAGGGCCAGCGGCGGCGCTACTTCGAGTGGATGGAGAACATCCGCCCCTGGTGCATCTCCCGTCAGCTGTGGTGGGGCCACCGGATCCCCGTCTGGTACCGGGGCGAGGAGACGTACTGCGGCACCGAGCCGCCGGAGGGCGACGGCTGGGTCCAGGACCCCGACGTCCTCGACACGTGGTTCTCGTCCGGCCTGTGGCCGTTCGCGACGCTCGGCTGGCCTGAGGACACGCCGCAGCTGCGTGCGTTCCACCCGACCGACGTGCTCTCCACGGGCCGCGACATCATCTTCCTCTGGGTCGCGCGGATGCTCATGTTCGGGCTCGAGTTCACCGGCGACATCCCCTTCAGCGACGTCAACGTCCACCCGCTCATCCAGGCTCCGGACGGCCGACGGATGTCGAAGTCGCTCGGCACCGGCATCGACCCGCTCGACCTGATCGACGGCGGCCCGCGCCCGCCCGTGTTCGAGCAAGGCGGCGACTTCCCCGCCTACGGCGCCGACGCGGTCCGCTTCGGCCTGCTCGCGATGTCCTCCTCGCAGGACGTGCGCTTCAACGAGGACAAGGTGGCCCAGGGACGCCAGCTCGCCAACAAGCTCTGGAACGCGTCGCGGCTCGTGCTGCTGCGCGCGTCCGAGGAGCGGCCCGAGCCGCGCGCGACGACCGTCGAGGACGCGTGGATCCTCTCGCGCCTGCAACGCGCCAAGGCCGCGACCGCGCGGGCGTTCGAGACGTTCGAGTTCCACCGCGCGGCGCTCGGGCTCTACGACTTCGTCTACGGCGACCTCTGCGACTGGTACCTCGAGCTGATCAAGCCGCGGCTGTACGCCGACGACAACGCGGAGGTCTCCGCGGTCGCCCTGCACGTGCTGTCCGAGACGCTCGCGCTCGCCCATCCTGTGATCCCGTTCGTCACTGAGGAGATCTGGGGCTTCGTCCCCGGCGCCGAGGGCCTGCTGATGGTCCAGCCGTCCCCGGCCGCCGACGACTCGCTCGTCGACGAGGCGGCCGAGGCGGAGCTCGCGCGGGCGATCGAGGCGGTCCAGGAGCTGCGCGGCTGGCGCGATCGCGCCGGCGCCGCGCCCGGAAGGACGCTCGAGGCCCGCCTCGAGGCCGAGGGCTACGACCGCACGGCCGACGCCGTCGCGCGGCTCGCCCGCGTCGAATGGAGCGCCAACGGCACCCAGCCGGTGGCGACCGTCGCGGTGCCGGGCGGCAGCGTGGCGATCCTCACCTCCGACGCGGTCGACACCAAGGCCGAGGCGAAGCGGATCGCGGCGGAGCGCGAGCGGCTCGTGGCCGAGATCGCGCGCGCCGAGGGCAGGCTCGCCAACCGCGGCTTCGTCGACAAGGCGCCCGCGCACGTCGTCGAGGCCGAGCGCGACAAGCTCGCGCGCCTGCGCGCTGAGCTCGAGGGCCTCGATTGAGCTGGTCGCTGGAGCGGGCGGAGGACCACCTCCTTTCGCTGGAGCTGTTCGGCATGAAGTTCGGGCTCGAGCGCATGCGCCGGCTGCTGACCGCGCTCGGCAGCCCGCAACAGGCGTTCCGGGCGATCCACGTGGTTGGCACCAACGGCAAGAGCTCGACGGTGCGGATGGCGGCGGCGATCCTCGAGGCCCACGGCGTGCGCACGGGCGCCTACCTCTCCCCGCACCTCGCCACTTTCGCCGAGCGCATCCGCATCGGCGACGCCGACCTCGACCCCGACCGCTTCGGCGCCGTGGTGGAGCGCGCGGCCTCGGCCGCCGCCAAGGTCGACCGCACGCTCGCGGGCGACGAGCACGTCACGCAGTTCGAGCTGCTGACGGCGGCGGCGTTCTCCGAGCTCGCCGACCGGGGGGTCGAGGTCGCGGTCGTGGAGGCGGGTCTCGGCGGCCGCCACGACGCCACCAACGTGCTCGCGGCGCCGGTGGCGGTACTGACCAACGTCGGGCTCGAGCACACGCGCTGGCTCGGCCCGACGCTCACCGACATCGCGCGCGAGAAGCTCGCCGTCGTCGCGCCCGGGTCGACGCTCGTGGTCGGGCCGCTGGAGCCCGAGGTCGAGGCCGAGGTCGCGAAGGTCGATGCGCGCGTGCTGCGCGCCAACGCCGCGGAGGGCGCGCCGCTGCAGGGCTTCCAGCGCACCAACTTCGCCGTCGCGCGCGCGGCGGCGGCGGCGCTGCTCGGCGGCCTCGACGACGCCGCCGTGCTGCGCGCGGCCTCCGCGGCGACCGTGCCCGGGCGCTTCGAGGTCGTCGGCGAGGCGCCGCTGACGATCTACGACGGCGCGCACAACCCGAGCGGCATCGCCGCCCTCGCGTCGGCGCTGCGTGAGGCCGTCGGGGAGCGGCGCCTGATCGCGGTGCTGTCCGTGCTCGACGACAAGGACGCCGCCGCGATGCTGCGCGAGCTCGTGGACCTGTGCTCGGGCGCGGTCTTCACCGCCTCGCAGAACCCGCGCGCGCTCTCGCCGGCCACGCTCGCGTCGCTGTGGAGCCAGCTCTCGGGCCCTCCGGGCGAGATCGAGGCCCAGCCCCACGAGGCGGTGCGCGTGGCTCGCGAGCTCGCCGGGGATGATGGAGCCGTCGTGGCGACCGGATCGATCTACCTCGTGGCCGACCTGCTGTCCGCTCCGGGCACGCGCCGGAGGTCGGTGCTGTGAACGAGCACGGCCCCGGCGTGCTGCAGATGGTCGCCCTCGTCGCGGTCGTCGTGGCGCTCGTGATCTTGGTCTTCTTCGCGCTCGGCTACCTGTTCGGTCGGGCTTTCCTGTAAGGCGCCGGGTACCCTTTCCGCGTGATCATGCTGCCTCTCGGCATCTTCGGCATCAACAACGACAGCGTGAACACGGCTGTCAACGTCTTGATTCTCGTGCTCGTCGTCGTCTGGGCGGCCCTGATCTTCTGGACGTTCGCCGACGCGCGCCGCCGCATCGACGACCTGATGCTGGTCGCCTGCGCCACCGCGGCGTCGCTGTTCCCGTTCGTCGGCACGATCGTCTATGCGATCGTGCGGCCGCCCGAGTTCCTCGACGACGTGCGCCTGCGCGAGCTCGAGATGCAGGCCGCCGAGGCGCGCCTCTCCTCGTTTGACTACCAGCTCTGCCCGTACTGCGACTACGAGGTCAAGGGCGAGTACCTGCGCTGCCCGAGCTGCATGCGCCGGCTCAAGGAGCGCTGCTACTCCTGCGGCAAGCCGATCGACCCCGCGTGGAAGCTGTGCCCCTACTGCGAGGCCGAGACGGGCGCCGTCCCGCCGCCCTCCGCGCGGCGCCGCCGTCGCGGTGGCACCTCGTCGGAGCAGGCCGTGCAGGCGGCTGAACCTCCTCCAAAGTAAGGAAACTCATGGAAAAAACGCTGATCCTGGTCAAGCCGGATGCATTCGCGCGCAACCTGACCGGCGAGATCATCGCCCGCTTCGAGCGCAAGGGCCTGCGCGTCGCGGCGCTCAAGCACATGACGATGGACACCCAGCTGGCCGAGCAGCACTACGCCGAGCACGACGGCAAGCCCTTCTTCGGGGAGCTCGTGTCGTTCATCACGTCGGGCCCGCTGGTCGCGCTGGTGCTCGAGGGCGAGCAGGCCGTGCCGGCCGCCCGTCAGGTGATCGGCGCCACCAACCCGCTCGAGGCGTCGCCGGGCTCGATCCGCGGCGACTTCGCCGTCGCGGTGGGGCAGAACATGGTCCACGGCTCGGACTCCCCCGAGTCCGCCGAGCGCGAGGCCGCGCTGTTCTTCCCCGAGCTCTGATCCTGGCGTCGGGGTCGCCGCAGCGGCGGGCGATCCTCGAGCAGGCCGGGATCCCGTTCGAGGTCCGGGTCTCGGGCGTCGAGGAGGAGACCGCCGGCGACCCGGCGTGGGTCGCGGAGGAGAACGCCCGCCGCAAGGCCCTCGCGGTCGCCGCGGCGGCCGGTGACGCGCTTGTCCTCGGGGCCGACACCGACGTCGCGCTCGACGGCGACATCCTCGGCAAGCCGGGCGACGAGGAGGCGGCCGAGCGGTTCCTCGCACGCCTCTCGGGGCGCACGCACGAGGTGGTGGGCGGCATCGTCCTCGCCCGCGCCGGCGAGGTGCTCGCCACGGCGGTCGAGCGCACCGCGGTGACGTTTCGAACCCTCGACCGAGCGACGCTCGAGTGGTACGTGAGGTCCAGGGAGTGGGAGGGGCGCGCCGGCGGGTATGCGATTCAGGGCCGCGGCGCGGTGCTGATCTCCGAAATCCGGGGTGACTATCTGAACGTCGTCGGCCTGCCGCTGGCACGCCTCTTGCAGCTTCGTCCGGAGCTGCTGCCGACGGCCTGATTTCCAGGGGTTCCGCGCCGGGGGGTTCGGTAGACTGCCGCCACTGCGCGTGACCCCTCGGGCCCCACGCCACGGTCGCGCGCGCAGGGTTCCAACTCCTCATGGGCTTTTTCTCGTACCTCACCGGATTCGGTGGCCGTGACATGGCGGTCGATCTCGGCACCGCCAACACCCTCGTCTACGTGCGGGGTCGCGGCATCGTGCTCTCCGAGCCCTCGGTGGTCGCGATCGACTCGCGGACCGGCGAGGTCCACGCGGTGGGGATCGAGGCCAAGCGCATGCTGGGCCGCACGCCGGGGACGATCTCGGCGATCCGGCCGCTCAAGGACGGCGTCATCGCCGACTTCGACGTGACGGAGGAGATGCTCCGGCACTTCATCCAGAAGGTGCATCAGAACCGCTGGGCGCATCCGCGCGTCGTGGTCTGCGTGCCGTCCGGCGTGACCGGGGTGGAGAAGCGCGCGGTGGAGGAGGCATGCCTGAGCGCAGGAGCGCGCCAGGCGTACCTGATCGAGGAGCCGATGGCCGCGGCGATCGGCGCCGGTTTGCCGGTCGGCGAGCCAACCGGGAACATGGTGGTGGACATCGGCGGCGGCACCTCGGAGGTCGCCGTCATCTCGCTCGGCGGCATCGTCGTCTCGCAGTCGATCCGCGTGGGCGGCGACGAGCTGGACGAGGCGATCATCAACTACGTCAAGAAGGAGTACAAGCTCCTGATCGGCCAGCAGACGGCGGAGGAGGTCAAGCTCGAGATCGGGTCGGCCTACCC
>Ga0136617_10000017_pt1 | contig 103098 bp, 93 predicted proteins | sample AntDrymUQ3222106_2_FD_129672 | JGI IMG/M metagenome (GOLD analysis project Ga0136617, IMG submission 129672) | Polar desert sand microbial communities from Dry Valleys, Antarctica - metaG UQ322 (21.06) | ecosystem: Environmental > Terrestrial > Soil > Desert | place: Antarctica: Dry Valley...
CCGCGCACGCCATCCTCGACCGGCTCGCCGACGTCGGGCTCGGCTACCTCAGCCTCGGCCAGCCGCTCACTACGCTGTCCGGCGGCGAGCGGCAGCGGCTCAAGCTGGCCACCCACATGGGAGCGAAGGGCGGCGTCTACGTCCTCGACGAGCCGACCTCCGGCCTCCACCTCGCCGACGTCGAGCAGCTGCTCGGCCTGCTCGACCGGCTCGTCGACTCCGGCAAGTCGGTCATCGTCATCGCACACCACCAGGCGGTCATGGCGCACGCCGACTGGATCATCGACCTCGGCCCCGGCGCCGGCCACGACGGCGGCCGGATCGTCTTCGAAGGCACACCCACCGACCTCGTCGCTGCCCGCTCCACCCTCACCGGCGAACACCTCGCGGCCTACGTCGGCACCTGACCGAGGCCCTCGCGGACACGTGAGACCAGTCGCCCTCCACTCCGACAACGCCAAACGGCGTGGGAAGTCTCGTTCAAGTTGATCGCCTGAACGGGACTCACGTGTCCGCATGAGGATCCACAACCGCCACAGCGCAATAATACCACCCGTGGTATAGTTTGTGGATGTGGGTAGTGGCGTACCTTCCGGAAGCCGAGCGAGAGCGGGCGAAGCTGCCGGCGGCCGAGCGGAACGCCATGTACAGCGCCGTCGCGAAGCTGCAGGTGATCGGGCCGACGCTAGGCTATCCGCACACCAGTGCGGTGCAGAGCACGGCTGGGCTGCGCGAGCTGCGCCCGCGGGCTGGGCGCAGTCCGTGGCGGGCCCTGTATGCCCGGTTAGGGGATCGGTTCGTGATCGCCGCTGTCAGTCCGGAAGCGCAGCACGACCCGAAAGGCTTCACACGGGCCTGCACCGCGGCCGCGGAGCGGATAGCTGAGTTGAAGGAGTGAGGAGCATGGTCAGCATGTCGGAGCTGAGCACCGCCGACGAGATCCACGAGCGGGACCTGGCCGACCCGGCCTATCGCGCCGAGCACGAGCGCACACGGTTTGCTAACGACGTGGCGATCCGCGTGCTGCGGTATCGCACCGAGCACGGGCTGAGCCAGACCACGTTCGGTCGGCTGGTCGGGATGCGCCAGCCGCACGTGGCCCGGCTGGAGGGCGGCGAGCACGAACCGTCCCTGTCCACCCTGGTCCGGCTGTCGGCCGCGCTCGAGGTGGACTTCACGGTCGACATCAATCCCGCTGGGGTCCATCTGCGCGCGAGCGCGTGACACCCCACCCCCTCAGCGCGACGAGCCGACCACCGGCCTGCACCTCGCCGACGTCGAACAGCTGCTCGACCGGCTCGTCGACGCCGGCACCTCACCTCGGTCATCGTCATCGAGCACCACCAGGCGGTCATGGCGCACGCCGACTGGATCATCGACCTCGGCCCCGGCGCCGGCCGGATCGTCTTCGAAGGCACACCCACCGACCTCGCCGCCACCCGCTCCACCCTCACCGGCGAACACCTCGCGACCTATACCGGCACCTGACCGAGGCCCTCGCATACACCGTGAGACGAGTTCTCTCATCTAGTTGAACTCGTCCTACTTAGCTGGCAGGCGCGGGAGTGGACGAGCCGGGAGTCGGCTCGGGAAAATGCGGAGGTGCGACACAACCGCTCGACGGCCGAGCAGGTCGTGATCCCTCAGCACCTGCGCGACCTCGCGCGGCTGCGCCGCGTCTACGACCGGATCGACCGGGATTACGCGCAGCCGCTGGACGTCGAGGCGCTCGCCCGCGGCGTGAACATGTCGGCCGGACACCTCAGCCGCGAGTTCCGGCTCGCCTACGGCGAGTCGCCGTATGGCTACCTCATGACGCAGCGCATCGAGCGTGCGATGGCGCTGCTGCGTCGTGGCGACCTCAGCGTCACCGAGGTCTGTTTCGTGGTCGACTGCGGGCCTTCTCGGCGCTAGAAGTCCCTATTAAGTTAAAGCAGCCAGTTTTTTGAACGAGATCAAATCATAGGAGATGGAAGCGAGGAGGCGGAATTTCATTGATTTTCCTGAGCGCGACCCAAACCCATTTCCCTAAGCGCAATGAGGGATTTTTTGAGTCCCACAGAATCCTCCGGTCCTTGATATATGTAGAATATCATACCTGTGCGGTCTTCGTCTGAAAGCTGACCCATTAACTCCGCGGCTTCGGTCGTTACGTGGCCATGAGATGACACGATGAGCCATGCAAGTGTCGACGTTCGGGCGCGGCCAACATACCTCAGCAGCGTGTCGCCCGAAATTGTGCGAAGGTGTGGCAAAACCTCTACAGCTATTTTCTTCGATCCGTCGCCTCTGTCGCAGATGACAAAATCATAGTGGTCGTCAGTTCCTGCACTACGAATTACGGGAATTTCGTTGAAAGTATCAAACCAAGCCCGCATGATTGCCTGTTGCACCTCTTCTTCATAGACGCTTGCGGAGAATCTACGAAAACCAGGGCTATCTGTGATATCCGGCCTGGCCGCAGTAGCGCCCTCAAGGACGGCCCGCGCTTCACCAGGCCCCTCCTCTTTCAGCTTGACCTTGGCTTTGCCGACGGTCCGGTCCACAGCTTCGCGATCAGCCATCTCGAGCGACTCCTTTGAGGCCTTCCGGATCGGGGTGCCTTGGATCGCCATCAGCATGAATGCCGCGCCAAGTATCAAGATGGCTGTCGTGCCAGCCTGATTCTCGGACAGGAAGATGCCAACTCCGCCCACCCCGGTACCGGCTAGCCCGAAGATGGCTGCGACTGAACGCTCCCACGGCTTGAGGTTCACGCCTCGAAGCGGGGGCAGGTCTGCTGCTGTCGGCAGGTCTGTCACGCGTGCAGAGTATCGCTGTTCGGATCATGCGTGGACCGCCAGAAGATCACCTCCTGAGCGCTGAGAGAACGGGACCCAAGTCCGTAAGCCACCTTCATCCTCCGTCGCAGCCGTGCACTGCGCGGGGACCGGCGGAGGGTCACAGCCCCGTGAGAGCGCTTGCGGCTGCATCAGTACAGGGCCAGCGCGGCCCCGTCAGGCGCCAGCGCTTCGAACAAGGATGGAGTCTGAACACGCCCGCGATCGTCTTAGGTCTTCCATGTGGGGGTGGCGAGAGGTGTTGCCTGGGGAGTCCCCGGGCTCGCAGTGACGTGGAGGCGTGCGGCACAGGTGGCGGTCACGCGCTGGAGGGCGACCTGGCGACCGAGCGTGCTGCGGGCAGCGGCCTCACCCTGACCTGCCCGCTGTGAGCCCTCACTAGAGTCCCAGGTCAAGCAGGTGATGCACCCACCCTTGAAACCAAGGTTTCGCTGGACAAATCAAGACCCCGGCGCCATGGCTACCGATGATCTGTCCATCGAGCAGCATCATCGGCATCACCTCGCAAGCTCGGGTCTGTCCGATCTTCCTCGGCCGTCAGGGTGTTCGTGTTTGCCACGTCTGACTAGCATCCGGAGGATCCGCCCGCTCGACGCACGCATCTGCACGTACCGTCGCCCAGGGCCCGGACGGCTGTCCGGCAGGATGCACGGCGTGCCGAGACTGCGTAGCGCCGCCATCCTCACCGTCTGTGCCCTGCTCCTGGGTGGGCTCGCCGTGCTGTCCATTGCGGACCCGTTCCACCTGCGACAAGCCCGATGGTTCACCGCCGGCCTGGTGCTGGTGACGTTGGTGCTGCTCACCTCCGCGGTCGCCGTGCTGGCACGACGCGGGCTCGCGCGTGTGCTGGTGCTAACGCTCGGTGGGGCGGTCGTGCTCGGTTGGGCCACGCTGGTGTGGCTCACCGCCCAGCTCACCGGGCCGAACCGGGAGGTGTCGCAGGTGATCGACGGGAACCGCCAGCTCGTGGTGCTCGAGGGCGGGACGTACTCCATCGACCCGGTGTACGCGGTGGTCGTACGCGCCAGCGGCGGGCCCTTCGAGCAGGAGTCGGTGGTCTATCAGGGACCCGAGCAGGCATTGGCGCCAGCCGGGATCCGGTTCGTCGACTCCGACACAGTCGAGGTGCGCACGAGCGGCGGGTGCCTGTTCCGGTCGGAGATCGAGCCGGCGACACTCGCCGCCGACCCGGTGCACCGGCCACTACGCCTCGGCAGCTGCTGACACCCGCTCCCGGCGAGCCTGTTACCACAAACCCAAACCATGATCAAAATTGCACGGCTGTAGTTCAAGGGCGAGCCCGTCACCTGGGTGAAAATCCAGGCTTGCTATAGAATATGCTCGTGAGAGCATTGCATTCGCGCCGTCGAGCAGTGACTGTCGGTGTCCTGGCGGCTGCTGTGGCGGCGGTGACGGTGTCGATGCTGATGCTGGGACCCCAGGGCCTACCTATTGCGATTGCGCTAGGATTTCCAGTGGCGGTTGCCGGGCTGGTTGTGGCGCTGTTTGAAGCTCAGGTAAAGTCGCACAGCAAGGATCGGCTGCTAACTGCCGCTCGACAACTAGCTCGCGATGTCCGCAGTCAGGAAGCTGGTGTACTGGACAGGCTGATGGCAGACAGCGGCGATCCGGAACCGGCAGATTTGTCATTTACCCAGCCAACGCTGATCTACTGGCGCACCGACGGTGGAGATCGACAGGGAACGCTGAGTGAGGTCGCAGAATATTACCGGAGTTTGGACCGCGGTCGGCTGGTCGTGGTGGGCGAGCCGGGTGCGGGCAAGACCGTCATGACCATCCAACTGGTCCTTGACCTCGCCGCTGCGGTGCTGGCCGTAGCCGACGGCACCCATCCCTTGCCACGAGTGCCGGTGCGGCTGAGCCTGCCAGCGTTCGACCCCGGCAATGACGTGGACGTGGTGGCGGCCGAGGTGGTGTCCGCCCGGCTGGATCGGTGGTTGATCCGGCATCTGGGGACCGCGTTCGGGCTACCCGCCAAGGTCGCTGCCACGCTGGTGACCGACGGGTGGATCCTCCCGGTCCTCGACGGACTGGACGAGATGGACTTCGATGATACCGTACCGCGACGCGCGGCATCGGTGATCCGTGCGGTGAATCATCCCTCGGCAGGCAATGTGCGGCCTGTGGTGGTTGCCTGCCGGACCAATCGTTATCAGCGACTTAGTGGACACTTCGAGCCTGCTGGAACAGACCCTCCTGATGAGCAGGAAATCACCTACACGGATCAACGCCATATGGTCCAGGACGCCACAGTAGTCAGTGTCGAGCCGCTGACTACGTCGAGTGTGATCGACTATCTAACCTACCGATTTCCCGATCCCGCAAATCCGGTCCGCATCGAGTCCCGGTGGCGTCCGATCGTCGAGCGGCTCGCCGCCAGTAATGGCGGTGATGATCCGCTAGCCATCGCTCTGGGCTCACCATTGCGACTGTTCCTCGCTGTCACTGCTTACAGTCACCACACCAGGACACCCAACGAGCTCACCGGATTGACCACTGCCGCCCAGCTCGACAAGCACCTGTTCGCCCGGCTTGTTCCGGCGGTCCTTGATCAGGATCCACCACCAGGTCGGCAATACGGAGCTTTGGAGGTCACCCGGTGGTTGACCACGTTGGCGCGCCATCTGGCCTGGCAAGGTGAACGCGGTGGTTCTCCTAGTGACCTACGGTTGGACCTGCTGTGGTCAGCTGCCGGATGGCGCGCTCCGCGCTACGCTGCAATGGCAGCCACGACAACGATCGCGAGTGCTCTCTTCGTATTCGGCGTCCTCGCCAGATGGCCGCCCGACGTGCTGCCCATTCTCGGCCTGGGAGTATTTATTGTGGTAGCGGCGCGGATAGCATCACAGCCTACGGTCGATCTTCGACGGCTCGATCTCAGTGGCCTGCGTACGTCAGCTGGACGCCAGCGAGTTAGACGATTACTCGCGGGCGGGCTCGCCGCCGGACTCGTAGGCGGGCTTATTGTCGCGCTTGTGTCCGCCGTGATCGGATTCGTAGACCAGCTCGTAGTTGCGTTTGAGTTCAGCGTGCTCGGACTTGTGGGCGCGCTCATCATCGGGCTTGGTACCGGGCCCACCACACGCCCGACGGCTATCGACCGCCCTGCTCGGCTGGTGCAGCAAGGCATGGTCCACACCATCGCGGCGATCGTTGTGGTCTCGCTCACCTTCATGCTCGCGGATAAGCTCGTCGCTGGCGGGTTTTCGACTGGGGTCGTGGGGCAGCTTGTATCCGGACTAGGGACAGCACTCGCAATCGGACTTGCAATCAGACCTGCTGTTGGAATTGCGGTTGGGCTTGCAGTAGGACTTAATACCGGGGCGGAATTTGGGATTCCGTTCGCCATAGTAGCACTTATGGTAGGGCTTATTTTTGCGGCCAACTCACCATGGCTGCGGTATATGTTCGCCATGATGCTTCTCGCTCGTCGGGGGGACCTACCGAGGCGCCCGGCAACGTTCGCAGACTGGGCCTACCAGGCAGGATTAATGCGCCTTTCTGGGATTTCAGTCCAATTCCGACATCGGGAGTTCCAAACCTGGCTAGTCAACCGTGACTAGCCGGACAATGATCTGCAGCCGCGGTTATTTGACCCCCAGAAACAGCGAGCCTCGACTGAATACAAGGAGTAGTTAATCACAACAACGCCTACAGTCCTGGTCGTACGCCCTCTCGATCATGTCGCTGATACTGAGGCTGCCATCCGTACCATCTGGTCCATATGGTGGGCACGAAGGTCGTCTCGAACCCCCGACTTCGATAGTCTCGCCGCGCGTCAGGCTCGCCAGGATGGCAGCCACAGCTGCGCGTCCCACATTTCCGGGGTGATCGGCTGGCCGACCAGGATGGGCCACAGCCACAGGAAGTTGGCCACGACCGCGCCCACCCACAGCCCGACGACCAGCAGGCCGGTCTGCCGCCGCTCCCGCGTCGCGTCCGCCCGGCCGAGGATCTCACCCATCACCAGCACCGTGCCCAGCACCAGGAACGGCGCCACCGGGGCCATGTAGAAGTAGTACATCTGGCGGTCGATGGCGGCGAACCACGGCAGGATGCCCGCGCCGTAGCCGACGAGCACCGCGCCGTAGCGCCAGTCGAACCGGGTGAGGGTGCGCCACAGCGCGAACGCCAGCACGCCGAGGGCGGGCCACCACAGCGCGGGCGTGCCGACCAGCATCACCGCGCTCACGCAGTCCGGGCCGCCGCAGCCGGTGACCTGATCACCTGAGGCGTAGTAGTACAGCATCGGGCGCAGGCCCATCGGCCACGTCCACGGCTTGGACTCCCACGGATGGACGCCGCTGGCCTGGGTCGTGAGCCCGGTATGGAACTCCAGCATCCTGCCGCTGTAGTACCAGAGCCCGCGCAGCGCGTCGGGCAGGAACGACCACGGGCCACCGGTGCCGATCTCGTCTCCGACGGCGTGCCGGTCGATCGCGGTCTCGCTGCGAAACCACGCCCACCACGACGACAGGTAGACCAGCACCGGCACCAGCGCCAGCGCCCACAGCGCCGGGCCGAGGTCGCGCACGACGGTGGCGCGCCAGGGCCGCTCGACGCCGGCCGCGCGACGCGCGGTGAGGTCCCAGACCAGGCCGAGCACGGCGAACGCGGCGAGCCAGTACACCCCCGACCACTTGACCGCGCAGCCCAGCCCGAGCAGCACCCCCGTGGCGAGCCGCCACCACCGCACCCCCAGCCGCGGGCCGTACGGGGAGTCGCCCACCCGGCCCTGTGCGACGACGAGCGCCATCCGCGCGCGAACGTCGTCGCGGTCGAGCACGAGCGTGGTGAACGCGGCGAGCACGAACAGCGCCGAGAACGCGTCGAGCATCCCCATCCGCGACTGCACGTGCGACAGCCCGTCGCAGATGAGCAACACCCCGGCGATCCCGCCGAGCAGCGTGGAGCCGGTGAGCCGGCGCGCGACCCGGACGACGAGCAGGACCGATAGCACCCCGGCCAGCGCGGCCGCCGCCCGCCAGCCGAACCCGTTGTAGCCGAAGGCCGCCTCGCCGAGCGCGATGAGCTGCTTGCCCAGCGGCGGGTGCACGACGAGCTCGTAGCCCGGGTTGTTCTCGACGCCGCCGTTGCGCAGCATCTGCCAGGCCTGCGGCACGTAGTGCTTCTCGTCGAAGACCGGGGTACCACCGTCGGTCGGGTAGCCCAGCCCGACGAACCGCACGACGCCCGCCACCAGCGTCAAACCGAGCGTGACGATCCAACCGCGCACCCGGTCCGCAGGCGCCGTCGGACCGAGCCGCGCAACCGGATCGGCCCGACGGGGTGCGACCGGGGGGACGTCGCCGAGCGGCCGGTTGCCGGTCGTGGGCACACCGTCTTGCGCCGGGCGGCTCGGGTAGCCGTGCCGCGGGAGGTCGACGGTGCGGGTGGCCACGGGTCCGATCGTAGGCTGCGGGGCGTGTCCTCGGAGTCAGAGTCAGCTCGTGCCGGTCGTCTCGTGCTCGCCGCCACGCCACTCGGCCAGGCGCGCGACGCATCCGCGCGGCTGGTGGACGCGCTGGCGACCGCTGACGTCGTGGCCGCCGAGGACACCCGGCGGCTGCGGTCGCTGGCCGCAGCGCTCGGGGTGACCGTCAACGGCACGGTGATCAGCCACTACGACGCGGTGGAGGCGGCGCGGCTGCCCGGACTGCTGCGCGAGGTCCGCGCCGGGCGCACCGTGCTCGTGGTGACCGACGCGGGAATGCCCGCGGTGTCCGACCCCGGCTACCGCCTCGTCGCCGCGGCCGCCGCGCAGGGGCTCCCGATGACCTGCCTGCCCGGGCCGTCGGCGGTGACCACGGCGCTGGTGCTGTCCGGGCTCCCCTGCGAACGGTTCTGCTTCGAGGGCTTCGCGCCGCGCCGCAGCGGCGAACGCCGCCGCTGGCTGGGCACCCTGAACGCGGAACCACGCGCCGTCGTGTTCTTCGAGTCCCCGCACCGGCTGGCCGACACTCTCACTGACGCGGTCGACGTGCTGGGCCCCGACCGGGCCGTGGCCGTCTGCCGCGAGCTGACCAAGACCCACGAGGAGGTGCTGCGCGGACCGCTCCACGAGCTGGCGGCGTGGGCAGCCGAGGGACCGGTGCGCGGCGAGATCACCGTCGTCCTCGCCGGCGCGGCACCGTCGACGGCACCACCCGTGGAGTCGCTGGTACCGGCGGTACGGGAACGTGTGGCCGACGGGGAACGCCTCAAGGACGCGGTCTCGACCGTCGCGCAGGCAGCAGGCGTCCCCAAACGCGACCTCTACGCAGCCGCCGTCCGAGAGCCATAACCGCGTGCGGATCGGCCACGTCGAGCTGAAGACCCGGTCGCAACCACCGTTCAGGCGCTCAGCTCGGCGAGGCGGTGGTCGAGTTCGCGCACTCTGGACTCACCGTCGTAACGCGCCATGTCGTCGCGGGCCTGCCGGATCGAATCGAGCGTCAGTACCGAGCCGGTCTGCTGAGCCAGGTCGGCCGCCGTGGTGAGCTCCCGGCAGGCCAGGTCGAGCTCATCGCCGTGGACATAGGCTCGGGCACTGCGCGCACGAACGATGGAGAGGTCGCGCACATGACCGGTGTCGATGGCCGCCAGCGAGTCATCGATGAGGGGTCGCGCCCGGTCAGGTTGACGAAGGTCGATCCAGCAGGTGCCCGCCCAAGCAGCGAGCGTGGTCTCGTCGAAGTAGTAGATCCAGTCCGGTTCATCGTCACCGGGCCGCGCGCGATCAAGCTGGTTCTCGGCCTCGTTGAGCGCTCGCCCGCAGGCACCGGCCTCACCAGACTTGGCGTACGCGAGCGCCTTGCGACTTGCCAGCATCGCCTTGAGTCGAGGAGTACCGATACGGCGGATCTGCTCCTCGGCGCTGTCGATCAACGACACCGCCTCCTGGTAATGGCCGGTCCACGTGGCCTGATAGCTCATGCAGGCCACCACGTTGGCACCGGCCAACGGGTCCTGCGCACTCGCCGACGCACGCAGCCCGGCCACGTAGAAGGCCTGGGCTGCAGCGTGCTGGGTGGCGTCGAAATGACACCAGCCGCACAACCGCGCCGCTTCAGTGATCAACCCGAACAACCGACGCTCCGTCGCACCCGTGCACACCGCCCTGTCGGCGAGACCGGTCAACCAGCGAAACTCCCCGACCGCCCGCTGACACAACTCGCCACCACCGAACGTGTCATCCAGACGGCGCAACCCGGCCAGGCTGGCGTCCACCCGGTCGAGGGCCTGGCTGGTCAACCATCCCGCGCCCCGCTCGTCCACGATCTGCTCGACCGAGCCGCCGGCTAGACCCGCGGCCCAACTGGACCCCAACCCGGTCAACGCCGTCCCGCTGACCACCATGAACTTCCGCCGATCCACCGGACCTCCTGCCACCTCACGCAGCACCTGCCGGGTTCCTGCGACCGACCACGACGGCTGCAACAGGTGCCGGGCGCCGGTCACAGCGTGCCACAACCAATCGGGCCAAGCATCCTCCGCGAGCACCTCCTGCGGCACACCGAGAGCCTCGGCGAGGTACCGCTGCGACTCCGCCGTTGGTCGCTGCCGCCCGACCTTCCACTTCCACACCAGGTTCCGATCGGCCCCCGACCGCAGCCCATGCGCAGTGACGACGCCACGAACCAGCTCGGCGATCCCCTCGTGACTCAACCCCCGCTCCGACATGATCACGGTCAACGGATGCGACGGTCGCTGCTCGACATTCATAGTTATGCCACCCTGCTTTCTTCGAGTCGGTTTCGCCGGAGCGTACTCGACCCGATCTCGTCGACTCACCGAGCACCGTTCCTACCACAGCACACACACCGGACACACACCATTCCCGTTCCGCTCCGCCAGACGCACCGGCACCCTGACCGGTGGCCGACCAACGAACGGCCCAGCACCTCACGATCGGGATTCTGCGTTCGTGACCATCATGCCGCTATGACAGAAAACGAAGGACAAGACAGGGTGAGGAACTCGCAGCCGAAAGTTCGATGCCGCGACTGCGTCGCAATCGGTTGTTCCACGTCTCGACCACGATCACCCCGCCATCTTTCAGCGGAACCGCGGCCAGATCAGCCATTGCTCACTCCCCCGACAGCCACACGAGCAGCTGCATCCTCACCAGCACCATAGAACGTCTTCCGAAAAGGATCAACGATGAACGTTCCGCCGGAGCCAGCGAAGATCGCCGAAAAAGTGCCCTCAGCGTTCCCACGGGAACGCTCAGGGCACTTTCGTGGAGATCTTAATGGTGTGGGTGCCCTCACCGCGGACAGTCGTCACCGGCTTGAGAACACACGTTCTCGTCGCGATCATGAACCGGCGGACGGAGCCGGCGTCGCGGCTGGGCGACGGGCCCGTGCCCACCGCCCGAGTGGCTCCACCACCCGCGCCATGACCGGCCCGATCACGGCCATCAACAGGACGTACGCAGTGGCCAGCGCGGCCAACTCACCCTCGACCGCCGCGTAGCCCACCGCCAGCCCGGCGATGACGATCGAGAACTCGCCCCGCGCCACCAGCGCCGCCCCGGCCCGAGCTTGGCCCAGCGGGCCGATGCCCACCCGGCGCGCGGCCCACCAGCCCGTCGCGAGCTTGGTGATCGACGTCGACACCGCGAGGACGATGGCCCAGCCCAGCACCGGCGGGATCGATGCCGGGTCGGTGTTCAGCCCGAACACGACGAAGAACACCGCGGCGAACAGGTCACGCAGCGGCTCCAGCAGCTTCGCGGCGTTCTCCGCGGTCGACCCGCTGATCGCGATGCCGAGCAGGAACGCCCCCACCGCGGCGGAGACCTGCATCGCCGAGGCGAACCCGGCCACCAGCAGCGCCGCACCGAGCACCTTCAGCAGGAACACCTCCCGGTCCGCGGAGTCCACGAGCGCGGAGACGAACCGGCCGTAGCGCAGCGCCACCACCAGCACGACGGTCAACACCGCAACCGAGATCCCGACGGTCGCGAGCCCGGTCGCGAGGCTCACCCCCACCAGCAGCGTGGTGAGGATCGGCAGGTAGAGCGCCATCACCAGGTCCTCGAACACGAGGATCGACAGCACCACGGGCGTCTCGCGGTTGCCGAGGCGCCCCAGATCGGTCAGGACCTTGGCGACGATCCCGGACGAGGAGATGTAGGTGACCCCGCCCAGCACAAACGCGCCGATCGGGCCCCAGCCGAGAACCAGTGCCACCGCCGCCCCGGGGGCCGCGTTGAGGACGATGTCGAGGATTCCGGCCATCCAGGATCGGCGCATCCCGGTCACGAGCTCAGCGGCCGAGTACTCCAGGCCCAGCAGCAGGAGCAGGAGCACGACGCCGACCTCGCCGGCCAACGTCGTGAAGTCCTCGATACCGGCCAGTAGCACCAGCCCTCCGGTGCCGAAGGCCAGCCCCCCGAGCAGGTAGAGCGGGATAGGAGACAGGCCGATCCGACCGGCGAGCCGACCTAGCAGGCCCAATCCGAAGAAGACGGCCCCGAGCTCGATCAGTTCCAGCGCGGTGTTCTCCACGCCGGATCAGCCCCGCATGAGGATCTTGACAGCGCTGTCGAGTCCCTCCGACGTGCCGACGGTGACCATCAGATCCCCCGCGGTCAGGGTGAAGTCCGGCTTCGGGCTCGGGTACACCTGGCCCGCGCGCATCACGGCGACCACGGACACGCTCGTGCGGGTGCGCAACGCGGTGTCGCCCAGCGTCCGGCCGTCGAACGGCGAGCCGACGTCGACGGGGATCTGGCGGGTGCGGATCCCGGGCAGGTCGCGGTGTTCCTCGGTGAGCTGTGCGACGAGCTGTGGAGCCCCGAGCAGGTTGGCCAACGCGCCCGCCTCGTCGACGGTGAGCGGCAGCTCGGCGAGGCACGCGTCCGGGTCGTCGGCCTCGGAGATGATCAGATCGATCCTCCCGTCCCGGTGCGTGACGACCCCGATCCGGCGGCCGCCACGGATCTCGAAGTCCTTGCGCACGCCGATCCCGGGCAGGGGCGTGACCTCTACGTTCACCCCACCCACGATAGTGGTTCCCGGCTATCCTGAGCACGTACAGGTCCTGATGCCCGACGCCCCGCAGGCGATGCTCGACGAGATGTGAGATGGGGTGCTGCACATGGTTTCACCACCCGGTGGTCCGCATCATCGGTTCGGCTCCCATTTCGGACCGGTGGCCGATCGCCGCGAACTCTCCGAGCGCGGGGTGGAGGGCGCTGAACTCGTCGTGGAGTTCCGATTACTGCGGGACGAGACCTACAAGAAGTTCGACTTCTACGAAGCCTGCAGGGTGCGGGAGCTGCTCGTACTGCCACCAGCGGGACGCCACATCGAGCTCTTCTGAACCAACGGGGCCGACTCGTCCCGTTCCGACCTCAGTCGAAGAGGTCGTGAACTGAGGTGGCGTGGACCGCGCGGTAGAGCCAGGTGTCGAGCTGGACAGGATCGGCGCAGCCGGTGATGCGGGCGCGAGCGTCGGCTGGGACCTCGACACCCCCGGCGGCGAGCACCGTCAGCACGGCCTGGACCTTGCCCTCCACCCGGCCCTCGTCGCGGAGCTGCTCGGTGAACTCGCTCTGATAGGAGTGGGTCCCGGTCTTCATGAGCTCCTCCAGATGATGGCGCGCAGCCTGTGGCAACGCGGCGAGCACAAGACGAAGATACAAGATGGCCTGCTGCTTCTCGACGGTCGCGAGCGTCTCGGCCAGCACGTCGAGCACCTCGGTGTGGCGGGGATGGGCGGTGTGGGCCAGTGCCGAGAGCACCGCCAGCTCCGGCGACCGCACGGCGTGCTCGCCGTCGGCCACCACGGGGATCCGGTCGGGGCCCACGACCAGCGGCGTGATCACCGAACCGGAGAGCCCCAGGCCGATCGGGGTGGCACACCAGGAAGCGGTGGTCGGGTCCGTGCAGACCACGAGCAGCTCGGTCGGACACCGCAACCGGGACCGCAGCGTGGACAGGTACACCGGCCAGCTCCACCGCTTCGCCGGATCGGGGCGTAGCTGGACCTCCACCACCACCGCGAGCACCGGCCCACCCTCATCGGAGAGCACCACGACCGCGTCGGCCCGGTACTCGGTGGGGGCGAGGTCGGTGCAGTCCGTCGGGTCGAGCCGCGCCTGCCGGTAGGTGGGCACGTCGATCCCGAGAGTGTCGGCGAGCAGCTCGGCAGCCAGCGAGGGCCGGTTGCGCAACAGTTCGATCACTGTCTCGTGCATCGCCGAGGGCATGGCCGCGACGCTAGCGACGACCCCCGACACGATCGCCGACCGCCGTTCCGGACCCGCCGCAGCTCTGCACGTACCGCCGCGCCCCTGACCGTCTCCCGCGCATAGGGTGGCCGTCATGAGTTCCCACGTGCTGACCGCCGTGGCGTGGCCTTACGCCAACGGACCACGGCACATCGGCCACGTCTCCGGTTTCGGTGTGCCCTCCGACGTCTTCTCCCGCTACCGGCGGATGGCCGGCGACCGGGTGCTGATGGTCAGCGGCACCGACGAGCACGGCACCCCGATCCAGGTGCAGGCCGACGCCGAGGGGCTCACCCCACGCCAGCTCGCGGACAAGTACAACCGGGTCATCGCCGGCGACCTGCAGGGTCTGGGGTTGTCCTACGACCTGTTCACCCGCACCACCACGTCCAACCACTACGCGGTGGTCCAGGAGCTGTTCCTCGCGCTGCACCGCAACGGGTACGTGGTGCCGCGGACGGCGATCGGCGCGGTCAGCCCGTCCACCGGACGCACACTGCCCGACCGCTACATCGAGGGCACCTGCCCGATCTGCGGCTACGAGGCGGCACGGGGTGACCAGTGCGACAACTGCGGCAACCAGCTCGACCCGGCCGACCTGATCAAACCGCGGTCCCGGATCGACGGCGAGACGCCGCAGTTCGTCGAGACCGAGCACTTCTTCCTCGACCTGCCCGCGTTCGCGTCCTCACTCGGGTCGTGGCTGGCCGCCCGCACCGACTGGCGGCCCAACGTTCTGAAGTTCGCGACGAACCTGGTCGCCGACCTCAAGCCGCGCCCGATCACCCGCGATCTCGACTGGGGCGTGCCCGTCCCGCTCGACGGCTGGCGCGACGAGCCGATGAAGCGGCTCTACGTCTGGTTCGACGCCTGCATCGGCTATCTGTCGGCCAGCATCGAGTGGGCCCGCCGCGGCCCGGACCCGGACGCCTGGAAGCAGTGGTGGTGCGACCCGGAGGCCACCGGCTACTACTTCATGGGCAAGGACAACATCGTCTTCCACACGGTGGTCTGGCCGGCGCAGCTGCTCGGGCAGAACGGCGCCGGCGACCATGGCGGCGAGCCGGGCCCGTTCGGCACGCTGAACCTGCCGGACGAGATCGTCTCCAGCGAGTTCCTGACGATGACCGGCTCCAAGTTCTCGACCTCGCGCGGCACCGTCATCTACGTCGGGGACTTCCTGCGCGAGTTCGGCCCGGACGCGCTGCGGTACTTCATCTCAGTCGCCGGCCCGGAGAACCAGGACACCGACTTCACCTGGGACGAGTTCGTCCGGCGGACGAACTTCGAGCTGGCCAACGAGTGGGGCAACCTGGTCAACCGGGCGATCTCGATGGCGCACCGCAACGTCGGGGCGATCCCGAAGCCCACCGCGCCCGCCGACGCCGACGCCGAGCTGCTCGCGATCTCGCGGGCCGGGTTCGGCACCGTCGGCGAGCTGCTCGCGCGCAGCCGGTTCAAGCAGGCGACCGGCGAAGCGATGCGGGTGGTCACCGCGGCCAACCGGTACCTGTCCGACCAGGAGCCGTGGAAGCGCGGGGACGACCCGGACCGGCGCGACACGATCCTGCACACCGCGCTGCAGGTGGTGCAGGACGCCAACACGCTGCTCACGCCGTTCCTGCCACACGCCGCGCAGCAGGTGCACGAGGCACTGGGCGGCAGCGGGGTGTGGGCCGCGCAGCCCGAGCTCCGGGAGGTGCCCGACCTGGGCGACGGTCCGGCGTACCCGGTGCTCACCGGCGACTACGCCGACGAGCAGGCCCGCTGGGCATCCACGCCGGTCGAGATCGGCCGCCCACTCGCCAAGCCCACCCCCATCTTCACCAAACTCGACCCCACCCTCGCCGAAACCGGCCCCGCATGGGCGCCCGTGCGCGGATAACGCTGTTCCAGCGACGATTTCCGCGCACGAGCACCGGAGGTGCCGCAGTGAGCCCAGCGAACGAAGGCACCTCCGGTGCTGGCCGCAAGCCGGCCCCGGCACCCGATCCGCTTCCCGTCCCGACCGTCGACGCGCACACGCATCTTGACGCGTGCGGTTGCGTCGATGCGGCCGATGTCGCGGCAGCGATGGACCGGGCCGAGGCCGTCGGGGTCGCCCACGCCGTGACGATCGCCGACGACCTCGCCTCCGCACGGTGGGTGGTCGCCGCAGCGCACTGGGACGACCGGGTCACCGCTGCAGTCGCCCTGCACCCCACGCGGACCGCCACGCTCACCGAGGACGACCACGCGGAGATCGAACGGCTTGCCCGGGACCCGCGCGTGGTGGCGGTGGGTGAAACCGGCCTGGACTACTTCTGGGACTACTCGCCTCCCACCGCGCAGCAGGAGTCGTTCCGGCGTCACATCGACCTCGCCAAGAGGATCGGCAAACCGCTGATGATCCACGACCGCGACGCCCACGAGGACGTGCTGCGGATCCTGCGCGAGGAGGAGCCGCCGGAGACCGTGGTGTTTCACTGCTTCTCCGGCGACGCCGCGATGGCGCGCGAATGCGCCGACGCCGGCTACGTCCTGTCCTTCGCCGGTCCGGTGACCTTCCGCAACGCCCGCACGCTGCACGAGGCGGCCGTCGTCGTGCCGGAGGACCAGCTGCTCGTGGAGACCGACGCGCCGTTCCTCACCCCGCACCCGCACCGCGGACGCGCCGGCGAGCCGTACTGCCTGCCGTGGACGGTGCGCGGTCTCGCGAAGCTGCGCGGCGTCCCTGACGAGCACCTTGCCACCAGCGCCGGTCACAACGCCGAGCGGGTGTTCCGGCTCGACGAGCTGCCCCCGGTGCGCCAAGCGGCGCAAAATGCACGCTCAGCGTAGCCAGTGAGCCGTTCGGCGCTCGCAAGGGGTGATCACTCCTCCATATCGCGCACACCCCGTTACGGTTCCGTGATTGCCTAAGCCGGGGTGGGGACGCTCCCCAGCACAACGGTCACGGTGATCCGGGGCGCTCCCTCACGATCCTGCCCCCGGACCACCGTGGCCTGTGAATCCTCCCCTGCCCGGTCCGATCAAGGTCTGGATGCCAGTGACTGACGTCTCTGCGCGCTCGCGCAGCCGCGCCACATGTGCACGTGTCCGTCTGGTCGTCCCGGCGACCCTCGACGGCGATGACCTCGACGCGTTCCCCGAGCCGCCGATCGAGTCCTTCGTGCCGCTCGAGGAACCGGTCCGGGAGTCGACGCCCCGGCACGCCGCACGGCTGCGGCCCGCGACAGCGTGTCTCGTCGAGGGCGCCTCCGCTCTCGACGAGACCCCCGAGCGGGTCACCTGGCGTACACCCGCCCCCGCCCGGGAGCCGAGCGCCCCGAACGAGGTCATCCCAGTCGAGGGCGAGCTCCTGACCCATTCCTTCGCGGCCGTGGCGACTCCGCTCACAGAGCCGCGGGAGGCTCCCGAGGACCTCCACGTCCCGGCACCACCCGCCCGACGCCGCCACCGCTCCACGACTCCGCGCCGCGCCACCGCCCACGCCCTCGTCCGCAGCACCGTGCTCGCCGTGCTCGTCGCGCTGCTGGGCGGCGGTGCCACCGCGCTGGCCATGGACAAGACCGTCACCGTGACCGTCGACGGTCGGGACCGCACGCTGCACACGTTCGCGACGGACGTCGCCTCAGCGCTGGAGTCGGCCAACCTGAACGCCGCCCCGCAGGACCGCGTCGAGCCCGCACTGCCCACCGACCTCGCCGACGGCGACCACATCATCCTCAGCCGCGCCCGCAAACTCACCCTCGTCGAGGGCCGGTTCGAGCGGGAGGTCTGGACGACCGCGGCGTCGGTGGACGAGGCCCTGCACAGCCTCGGCGTCGAGGCCGCCCCGATCCAGATGTCCACCGCGCCCGACGCCGCCATCCCGCTCGACGGCCTGTCCGTCGAGCTACAGGTGCCGCGCACCGTCTCGCTCGCCGACGGCACCGGGGAGCCCGGGCAGCTCACCACTACCGCGGGCACGGTGGCCGGACTCCTCGCCGAGCAAGGCATCGAGCTCGGGCCGAACGACGTGGCCGTGCCCTCCGGCGACACGGCTCTCACCGACGGCACGTCCGTGCACGTGGTGCGCAACGGAGTCGGCGAGGTGGTCGAGACGCGCCCGATCGCCCCACCGGAGCAGGTCGTCGAGGACCCGGAACTGCCCCGCGGCAAGAAGGTCGTGGTCGAGCCGGGCAAACCGGGCGAGCGGACCGCGCTGATGCGGGTGTACGTGCAGAACGGCGAGGAGGTCCGGCGCGAGCAGGTCCTCGCCGGCGGCAGCACGCTTCCCGAGCCGCGCATCATCAAGATCGGGACGAACGACGACGTCGCGGTGGCCCCGGTCGTCGAGGACGGCGGCATCTGGGATCGGCTCGCGAAGTGCGAGGCCACCGGCAACTGGGCGATCAACACCGGTAACGGCTACTACGGTGGCCTGCAGTTCGACGCCGGCACCTGGCGGGCCTACGGCGGCACCGAGTACGCCGCGCTGCCGCACCAGGCCAGTCGTGAGGAACAGATCGCCATCGCCACGAAGGTGCGCGACGACCGCGGTGGCGGCTACGGTGCCTGGCCGGCGTGCTCCCGCAAACTCGGCTTGCCCCGGTGAGAACCGGTATGCCACCAGGGTGCACTCTCCGGGCGTGACGGACGAGCAGCCGCGGCTGCTGGGCCTGGCCGAGGTGCGGGCACTGGCCGCGGAGCTGGGGCTGCGGCCCACGAAGCGGCTCGGGCAGAACTTCGTGCACGATCCCAACACCGTCCGCCGCATCGTCCGTACGGCCGAGCTCACCCCCGACGACGTGGTGCTCGAGGTCGGGCCCGGTCTGGGGTCGCTGACGCTCGCGCTGCTGCCGGTGGTGGCTGCCGTGCACGCCGTGGAGATCGACCCCGTGTTGGCGACGCAGCTACCGGTCACCGTCACCGACCGCGCGCCGGAGCAAGCCGACTGGCTCACCGTGATCACCGCCGACGCGCTGCGGGTGCGCGCCGCCGACCTGCCCGACCCGGCGCCCACCGCGATCGTCGCGAACCTGCCCTACAACGTCGGAGTGCCCGTCGTGCTGCACCTGCTCGCTGAGCTGCCGCAGCTGCGACACGGGCTGGTGATGGTGCAGGCTGAGGTGGCGCAGCGGCTCGCGGCGACGCCCGGCAGCCGTGCCTACGGGATCCCGAGCGCGAAGCTCGCCTGGTTCGCGGCGGCACGTCGGGCCGGCCCCGTGCCGAGGGCGGTGTTCTGGCCGGTGCCCAACGTCGACTCCGGGTTGCTCGCCTTCGATCGCCGCGACCCCCCACCCGGGGACCGGGACGAGGTGTTCGAGCTGATCGACACGGCGTTCGCACAGCGCCGCAAGGCACTCCGGTCAGCGCTGGCCGGCTGGGCAGGCTCCCCCGCCGCCGCGGAGAAGGCCCTGCGCGCAGCCGGCATCGAGCCGCTGGAACGCGCCGAGCGCCTGGACATCACCGCCTTCACCCGCCTCGCCGCCACCCGCCCATAACCCGCGAGTCGGCACGAATCGGCGGGTGAGTCTGTACATATTGGTTTCGTGAGTGGTCCTTGGGGGACGTTCTCGACGTCGTTCCCGCGCACGCACGTAGGGTTGTCGAGTGCTCGCCGTTGTTCCACCCCCGGTCACCGTGCGGGTGCCTGCCAAGATTAACTTGCACCTGGCCGTCGGTCCGCCGGGCGCGGACGGATTTCACGAGCTGGTCACGGTCTTCCACGCGGTGAGCCTGTTCGACGAGGTCTCGATCGCGGTGAGCGAGACACCGGGCGTCGAGGTACACGGCGAGGGCGTCTCCGAGGTCCCCGCGGACGAGACGAACCTCGCCTGGCGCGCCGTGCAGCTGCTCGCCGACCGCGCCGATCGCGACCCGGCCGTCCGGCTCGAACTGCACAAGGGCATCCCGGTGGCGGGCGGGATGGCGGGCGGCAGTGCCGACGCCGCGGCGGCTCTCGTCGGGCTCAGCGCACTGTGGAAACTCGACCTCAGTCGCGACGAGCTGGCGGTGGTGGCCGCGGAGCTGGGCAGCGACGTCACGTTCGCCCTGTACGGCGGCACCGCCGTGGGCACCGGGCGCGGCGAGCAGATCGTGCCGGTGTTGTCGCGCCACGACCTGCACTGGGTGCTGGCGCTGCACCGTGGCGGCCTGTCCACCCCGAGCGTGTTCGCCGAGCTCGACCGGCTCCGCGGCGACACCGAGCCGCCGCAGCGTCCCGTCGAGCCGGTGCTGGAGGCCATCGCGGGCGGTGACCCCTGCCAGCTCGCGCTCAGCCTGGGCAACGACCTGCAGGCCGCCGCCGTCAGCATGGCTCCCGAGCTGCGACGCACGCTGCGGGCGGGTGTCGACGCGGGTGCGCTCGCCGGACTCGTGTCCGGCTCCGGTCCGACGTGCGCGTTCCTGTGCTCCAGTACCGACGGCGCGCTCGACGTGGCGACCGAGCTCGCCGGGATCGGTGTCTGTCGCACCGTCCGGGTGGCGCACGGCCCGGTACCCGGAGCGCGAGTCGTGGACCAGCAGGAACCGCCCGGAATCCCGTCGGGCCAGCCCACGTCGTGGCCGCCGGTGCGTGCCTGATGGCCGGCCAGAAAGGGTCGGCGCAGAAGGGGTCGGCCCAGAATCTCGTCAATCTCGAGGCGGTCACCGCCCACGTCCCGGGCGACGCTTCGCGCGTGCTGCTCGACGCGGTGTCGCTGGGCGTCGAGCGCGGGGAACGGATCGGTGTCGTCGGGCTGAACGGTGGCGGCAAGACCACGCTGCTCGACATCATCACCGGCGCGCGGACGCCCGAGGGCGGGCGCGTCAGTCGCGTCGGCGGGCTGCGACTGGCACATCTCGCGCAGGGTGACGTGCTGCCGCCGGGCGGGCGCGTCCGGGACGTCGTGCTCGCGGCGTGGGACGGTGTGGCCGAGCACGAGTGGGCCTCGGATCCGGGCGTGCGCGACGTCCTCGGCGGTCTGGGCATCGGTGATCTCGACCGCACCGTCGAGGGTCTGTCGGGCGGGGAGAAGCGACGGGTGGCGCTCGCCGCCACGCTCGTCGGCGACCCCGACCTCGTCGTGCTCGACGAGCCCACCAACCACCTCGACGTCGAGGGCATCGGGTGGCTCGCGCAGCACCTGCTCGCTCGGCGGTGCGGGGTGGTGGTCGTCACGCACGACCGCTGGTTCCTCGACGCCGTCTGCACGCGCACCTGGGAGGTCGCGGGCGGGCGGGCGGAGAGCTACCTCGGCGGCTACGCCGACTGGGTCTACGCCCGCGCCGAGCGCACCCGGCAGGCCGACGCCGCGGAGGCGCGCCGGCAGAACCTGGCCCGCAAGGAGCTGGCCTGGTTGCGCCGCGGGGCACCCGCGCGGACGTCGAAGCCGCGGTTCCGCATCGAGGCCGCCGAGACGCTCATCGCCGATGTGCCGCCGCCGCGCAACTCCGTGGAGCTGCTCGGATTCGCCACCAACCGGCTCGGCCGGACGGTGCTGGAGCTGGAGGACGCCACCGCCGTCGTCGCCGGGCGCACGCTGCTCGAGCGCGTGACGTGGCGGATCGGTCCCGGCGACCGGATCGGGATCGTCGGGGTCAACGGCTCGGGCAAGACCACGCTGCTGCGCACGCTCACCGGCCAGCGCCCACTCGACGGCGGCAGGCTCGTGCGGGGCACCACCGTGGCGCTGGCCGAGCTGAGCCAGGAGCTCGTCGACCTGCCGCAGGAGCTGCGCGTGCTGGAGGCCACCGAGCAGGTCGCGAAGTACGTGCGGCTCGGGAAGCTGGAGATGTCCGCGTCGCAGGTGCTGGAGCGGCTGGGCTTCCCCGCGGCACGGCAGTGGACGCCGGTCGGCGACCTCTCCGGCGGCGAGCGACGACGGCTGCAGCTGACGCGGCTGCTGATGGCCGAGCCGAACGTCCTGCTGCTCGACGAGCCCACCAACGACCTCGACGTGGACACCCTCGCCCGGCTGGAGGACCTTCTCGACGGCTGGGCGGGAACGCTCGTGGTGGTCAGCCACGACCGTTACCTGGTGGAACGGGCCTGCGACACGGTCGTCGCGCTGCTCGGCGACGGGAAGATCACCCACCTGCCGGGTGGGATCGACGAGTACCTGGAGCGCCGGGCGCAGGCGGGAGCGCAGGTCACCGGTCTCTCGGCGACAACAGCACCCACCGCACTCGCTGCCGCCCGAGCCCCGTCGAGCGCGGCCGGGCAGCGCGCGGCACGCAAGGAGGCCGCCCGGCTGGAGCGCCGGATGAAGACGCTCGAGGCTCGCGAGGAGAAGCTGCACGCCCTGCTCGCCGAGGCGGCGACGGATCCCGCGCGACTGCTCGAGCTCGACGCCGAGCTGAAGGCCGTCGTGACCGAGCAGGAAAGTGTCGAGCTGGACTGGTTGGCCGCCGCCGAACTGGCCGAGAGCTGACAGCGGATAGAGAGGATGTGGGTGTGGAAGGGCAACGCAAGCCGGAGGAACTCTCCGAAGAGGAACGCCAGCGGCTTCATCGAGCCCATCAACGCCTGCGGAACACTTCGCAAGCGCTGGAGGCGTTGACGGTGATCGAGCCGGTCCGGGGCCGGTGGCCGGCTACGCCGGCACCGCCGGAAGCGCTGGAGGCAGCTCAGGTCGACCTGCACCGAGCCTGCCAGGAGCTCTGGCGAACCCAGCGCGACCTGCTGTCCTGGGAACCGCCCCCCGGCGCCACACCAGCCGACTAGCGAGACCGTCACGGCCCGACATGGAGTCATGTCGGGCTTGTCGGCGCGCCCTGCGAGCCCGCCAGGGTTCCGTATCGCGACAGCCAGGTACCACCCAGCTCGCCGAGGTGGCGACGGACCCCGCGCGACTGCTCGAGCTCGACGCCGAGCTGCGGGCCGTCGTGGCCGACCGCGAGAGCGGTCGAGCTGGACCGGTTGACAGCCGCTGAGCTCGTGGAGAGCTGAGCCCTGCGACGTTTCGGCCGCCACGACGGCGCGGTACGGTGATCCGGAGCGAACCTCAATCCGCTCTGGTTCACCGCTGATCGGAGGGCATGATGTACGGTTGGCGCGATGTCGACGTCAATCGACTCGCCGAGGTCTGTGGACGGTTCGGTATTGCAACCCTTCAGGCATTCGGCTCGGCTGCTCGGGACCAAGACACGGCCGACAGTGACGTCGATCTGCTGTACGAGCTGCAGCCCGGGGCCCGGCTCGGCTGGGAGATCGCGGACCTGACCGACGAGCTGTCCGAGCTGTTCGGGCGACCGGTCGACCTCGTCTCCCGACGCGCAATCAATCCACGCTTGCGCGGTCAAATTCTGCGCGATGCGAGGCCAGTTTATGCGGCGTGATCTGCTGCTGCTCGCAGAGATGATCGATGCCGCCGAACAGGCGAGAGTCCTTGTCGGGGATCTGACCGTGGAGCAGTTGCAGGAGGAACCCGGCACAGCTGCGAAACCGCGTTGTCCATGGATACTGGTCGGTCGACTTCGGTATTCTGCATGCGACCGCGGTTGACCAGCTGGGCCCCTTCGTCGAGCAGCTGAGGGTCGCGCTGAACGAACTGGGTTCGGACGAGCGTGGTTGACCTTAACGGCCGCCCCGGGGTGAGTCGGAGCTGAGGGCGGTGACCAGGTCCGAGGTCCGGCCGAGCAATGCGGCCGTAGCGATCGGGTCCATGTAGTCGTCGTAGGACACGATCTCACCGTCACGCACCCGACGCGTGTCGGTGCGACCTGGCGCCGGGTGGACACGAATCCGTGGGCGCGTCGCAGCGGCTGCACCCCCAGCTCACCGAGGCGGCGACCGACTCCGGGCGACTGCTCGAGCTCGACGCAGAGCCGACCGTCGTCAGGCCACCGGGTTCTCCCAGCGCAGGTCCGGGAAGCGGGCGAAGTCGCCGTCGGCCGAGGCGACGGCGAGGCCGTGCTCGATGGCGAGGGCGGCCAGGTGCGCGTCCGGCACCAGGTTCGGCCCAGTGATCGCGGGCAGCAGGGCGGACAACACGACCTGATGGCGGTCGGTGGGCACCGGGACCCAGGCCGGCTCGGCGTCGAGCCAGCTCTCAACCTGCGACCACGCGTCCGCAGGCGACTCGGGCCGAGGGAACAGCCGAGGGTTGGTGACCAACCGGACGAAGCCCAGCAGGCTCGGCCACGGCAGCCCGACCCGCGCCGTACCCCGGAGCCGATCATCGAGCCAGCTCCGCGCGGTCTCGTGCTGCGGGTAGTCGCGGACGTGCGCGTAGACCAGGATGTTCGTATCGACGAGGATCACCGGAACGCGTCGCCCTCGACGCGCGCGAGGACCTCGGCCACGTCGTCGACGTCGGGCAGGGTGGGACTGCCGAGCGAGACCGGACGGGTGAACGATTGCCGACCCTGGCGCGGCGGGTTCGCGAGCCGGGTCAGGCCCTCGCGCAGGGCGTCGTTCACGACAGCCTTCAGGGTGCTACCACGGGCCCGGCGGACGCTCTCTAGCTGTGCCGCGACGTCGTCGTCCAGAGTCAGCGTCGTGCGCATGCATCAGAGCATACGCCGATTGATGTGTTGATGTCTTCCGCTGGTCCGGACCGAACCGGACAGGTGCCGGTTGTGTGACCGGCGACGCACACTGACGATCCGGCTACGGTCCCCGACCACGGGACAGTGTCTCAGCACGTCGAAGAGGGGACGGTCCCCAGCACGACACATGGCTTCACGAGCACGCGATGACCGAGCAGACCGGAGCCTACTTCGAGGGCAGCTGGCGCGGCGTGAGCACGGCGCTGCCGGGTAGGACGAACTACGAGGGCTTCTACGCCGTGTGGCCAGCGATCAGCGACGACGGGCTTCCTACGTCCACCGCTCGGGACGAGCCCGTGCGAGCCCGGTCAGCAACAGCGCCTCGGCGAGCACCCCACGGCCGAACATGCCCAGGTGCAGGCTCTCGTCGATGCCGTGCCAGCGGCTGGCCGGGTCGCCGACGCCGGTCACGAGCACGGCGGCGCCCGGGAAGGTGCGGGCGAACTCGGCGATGAACGGGATCGAGCCGCCGATGCCCGTCTCCACCGCGGCGTTGCCATAGGCCGCGCCGAACGCCCGGCGGGCGACGTCGTAGGCGGAGCCGGTGGTCTGCAGGCTGAACGGCTCGGCCACCCCGGAACCGGGTGTGACGGTGACGTGCGCACCCCACGGCACGTGGGCCTCCAGGTGCTCGGCCAGCGCGCGCTGCGCGGCGAGAGCGTCTTCGCCGGGCGCGATCCGCATGCTCACCATCGCCCGGGCACGCGGGAGCAGCACGTTGGACGCCTCCGCGACACGCGGCGCATCGATACCGAGCACGGCCACGGCCGGGGCGTGCCAGGCGCGCTCCGGGAGCGTGCCGGTGCCGAGCAGCTCGACGCCGTCGAGCAGCGCGACGTCGGAGCGGAACGTGGCCTCGTCCAGGTCCGGGACGTCGGACGTGCTGCGGACCAGCCCCGGTACGGCCACCTCGCCCTTGTCGTCGTGCAGCGCAGCGAGCGTCCGGCACAGCGCGGTGAGCGCATCGCCCACCGGGCCGCCGTAGATCCCCGAGTGCGCCGGGCTCTCCAACATCGCGATCTCGACGGTGACATCGACCACGCCGCGCAGGCTCGTCGTCAACGCGGGGACGTCGACGGCGGGGTTGGCGGAGTCGGCGATCACGATGACGTCGGACTCCATCGCGTCGCGATGCTGTGCCAGCAGGGTGGTGAGGGTCGGCGAGCCGGACTCCTCCTCGCCCTCGATGAACAGCGTGACCCCGACCGGCGGGCGGCCCTCGTAGGCACGCAGCACGGCGAGATGGGTCATCACCCCGGCCTTGTCGTCGGCGGCGCCGCGGCCGTAGAGCCGGCCGGCACGCTCGGTCGGCTCGAACGGCGGGCTCGTCCAGTGCTCGTCGCCACCGGTCGGCTGCACGTCGTGGTGGGCGTAGAGCAACACCGTGGGGGCGCCGTCCGGCGCGGGCCAGTGCGCGAGGACAGCGGGCGCGCCAGCACCGGCCGCGATGATCGTGACGTCGGCGGCGCCCGCGTTCCGGGCCAGCTGGGCGACGGCCTCGGCACTGCGGTGGGTGTCCTCGGCATGCGCCGGGTCGGCCCAGATACTCGGGATCCGGACGAGCCGTTCCAGATCCACCCGAGCGTCGGCCAGCACGCCACTCACCGCAGCAGTCACAGCACTAACAAGAAGCTCTTCCGACACGCCACGATGCTAACCCCCGCGAGTCGGCACGTGTTGGTGCGCGAGTCGGCACAAGCTGGCGGGCGAGTCGGCCGTTTCCGTACGCGAGCCGTCGAGGTGCTCCGATCGACGCCAGGTACCTCGGTCTGGTGGCGCACCACCCCACCCGGGGGAGACGTAGGCTCGCGACCATGTCCCGGTTCCTGGCGATGCTGCTGGACTCCGCCACCCGTCTCGAGCACGGCATGACGACCGGAGAGCCGGCGGCGCCGATCCGCCGCACCTGGCCAGAGGTGCACGCCCGCGCCCGCCGGATGGCAGCGGCCCTGCGTTCCGACGCAGACGGCCACCCCGGGCTCACCCATGGGGCCTCGGTCGGCGTGCTGGCCGGGGAACCGGTCGCGATCGCGCCGGCCGCACAGGCCGTCTGGCTCACCGGCGCCAGCATGACGATGCTGCACCAACCGACCGGGCGCACCGACCTCACCACCTGGGCCGAGGACACCGTCTCGGTACTAAAAATGATCAACGCGGAACTCGTGTTGCTCGGAGCCCCGTTCGACGCGCTGGCACCGGCGCTCACCGAGCGCGGCATCGCGTTCCGCACGATCGACTCCCTGGACATCAAGGGTGGTGAGATCGAGCCCGACGCCGGTGTGGCGGTCGAGGACGACACGGCCCTGCTCCAGCTCACCAGCGGCTCGACGGCCGAGCCCAAGGCCGTGCGCATCACGCACGGCAACCTCTACGCCAACATCACCGCCATGATGGTGGCCGCGCAGCTCGACACTGCCCGCGACGTGATGGTGTCGTGGCTGCCGCTGTTCCACGACATGGGCATGGTGGGCTTCCTGACCGTCCCCATGGCGACGGGGTTGGAGCTGGTGACCGTCACCCCGGTGGACTTCCGCACCCGCCCGCTGCTGTGGGCCGAGCTGATCTCGCGCTACCGCGGCACGGTGACCGCGGCTCCGAACTTCGCCTACGCCGTGCTCGGCCGCCAACTCGCGCGCGCCGAGGAAGGCTCGCTGGACCTGTCGTCCCTGCGCTTCGCGCTCAACGGCGCCGAGCCGATCGACCCGGACGCGGTCGCGACGTTCACCGCGACCGGTGCCCGCTTCGGGCTGCGCGACGACTCGGTCGTGGCCGCCTACGGGATGGCCGAGACGGCGCTCGGGGTGTCGTTCGCGCCGATCGACACCGGCCTGCAGGTCGACCACGTAGACGCCGAGCAGCTCGAGGTGCACCGCCGGGCCGTTCCCGCGACGTACGGCCCGACGCGCCGATTCCCGAAGCTCGGCCCGCCGCTGCCCGGGATCGAGGTACGAGTGGTCGGTGCCGACGCGACAGTGCTCGACGAGCGCCGAGTTGGCGTGCTACAGCTGCGCGGCGACTCCGTCACTCCCGGCTATCTCACGGTCGACGGGCCGGTCGCCACCCAGGACGCCGACGGCTGGTTCGACACCGGCGATGAGGGCTATCTCGCCGAAGGTGCCGTGGTGGTCTGCGGACGGCTCAAGGACATGATCATCATGGGTGGGCGCAACATCTACCCGACTGACATCGAACGGGCCGCCGCCGAAGCCGAGCACGTGCGCGCGGGCAACACGGTGGCCGTACGGCTGCCCGCCGGTGCGGGCCGGCGCCGGGAGTCGTTCGCCGTGGCCGTCGAGTCGCGCAAAGCCGGCGACCCGGCGGCCGAAAAACTCATCCGCAAGGACGTCACCAGCCGGGTCGTCTCGGCGGTGGGAGTCCGCCCGGCCGAGGTGGTCGTGCTCGGGCCGGGGAGCCTGCCCAAGACACCGTCGGGAAAGCTGCGTCGCACAGCGACGGCTGAGCTGCTGCGCTCGCAGGCCTGAGGTCAGCCCGAGAGGGCGTGGAAGCGGTTCTGCGCCGGCTCCAGCCCGTCGGCCAGTAGCGCCTCGGCGGCGGCGGCGGCCAGGTCGACGGCGAGTTCCAGGTCCTGGCGCTCGGCACCGGAGAAGCGCTTGAGCACGTAGTCTGCCGCGTCCTGGCGGCCGGGAGGGCGACCGATCCCGAAGCGGACGCGGAGGTAGTCACGGGTGCCGATCGACGCGCTGATCGAACGTAGCCCGTTGTGGCCCCCCTCACCGCCGCCGCGTTTGAGCCGCACGACGCCGAAACCGAGGTCGAGGTCGTCGTGCAGGACGACGAGATCCTCGACCGGCACCGAGAAGTACGTCGCGAGCCCAGCGACCGGTCCGCCGGAGACGTTCATGTACATGCGCGGCTTCGCGAGCACGACCCGCCGCCCGGCGAGCCTGCCTTCCAACACGTCGGCATTGCTGCGGTGCCTGGAGAACCGGCCACCACCGGCCCGCGCCGCCAACAGCTCGACGACGCGGAAGCCGACGTTATGCCGGGTCTCGTCGTACTCCGGGCCCGGGTTGCCGAGCCCGACGACCAGTGCGGGACCCGGCGTCAGCATCAGCTGTCCGAGGATGTGGACTCGGCGGATGTGGACTCGCCCGGCTCCACCTCCGGGGTCTCCGGCGCGTCCTCGACGACACCGGCGCCCTCGGTGTCGACCTCGGCCTCCAGGTCGGCCTCGGTGGGTGCGGCCACGACGTTGACCACGAGGTACTCCGGATCGGTACGCAGCGTGGTGCCCGCGGGCAGCTCGACGGCGCCGGCCAGGGTCTGGGTGCCGACCCCGAGGCCCTCGACGGACACCTCGACGTGCTCCGGGATGGACGACACGTCGGCCTCGACCTCGATCGTGTTGAGCTCCTGGGTGACGAGGGTGCCGGGTGCGGCATCGCCGGTGACGACGACCTGGACCTCGACGATCACCTTCTCCCCGCGACTGATCACCAGCAGGTCGACGTGCTCGATGTACGGGCGGATCGGGTGGTTGACCACGGTCTTGGTCAACGCGAGCTGCGGGGTACCGGCGATGTCGAGGGTGAGCACGGCGTTGCGGCCCTGCTCGCGGACGACCCGGGCGAACTCCAGCGACGGGAGCGCGAGGTGCTGCGGGTCGGTGCCGTGCCCGTAGAGCACGGCGGGGATCTTGCCTGCACGGCGGGTACGGCGGGCGGCGCCCTTGCCGAACTCCGTGCGGGTCTCGGCGGCGATACGGGCCTCGGCCACGGTAGGTCTCCTCGATCAGCGTGCTGTGATGTGGATACGCGGCGAGGGAGCCGGCCGGGCCGGACCCACGTCGATCACGGCAGGCTAAAAAACGCACCCGCCCTCGCCGCGGAACTGGCATAGACGATACGCGCCCGGAACGTGGCATCGGGCGCGGGCCCTGATCGACGGGTCATCGCAGGCCCCAGATCGTACCGACTCGCGCACCACTTCGTACCGACTCGCGGGGTGGGGTCAGGCGTTGCCGTCGAAGAGGCTGGTTACTGAGCCGTCGTCGAAGACCTCGTGGATGGCACGGGCCAGCAGCGGGGCGATGGACAGCACCGACATGCGGGAGAACCGCTTCGCGTCCGGGATCGGCAGGGTGTCGGTGAAGATCACCTCACGGGCGCCGCACCGGGCGAGGCGCTCGGTGGCCGGGCCCGACAGCACCCCGTGTGTGGCCGCGACCACGACGTCCGCCGCGCCCTGGTCGAGCAGCGCCTCGACGGCCTTCACCACCGTGCCACCGGTGTCGATCATGTCGTCGATCACGAGGCAGAGCCGGCCGTCGATGTCGCCGACGACCCGGTTGGCGACGGCCTCGTTCGGCTTGCGCGGGTCCCGGGTCTTGTGGATGAACGCCAGCGGCATGCCGCCGAGGGTCTCGGCCCAGCGCTCGGCGAGCCGGACGCGGCCGGAGTCGGGGGAGACGACGGCGAGCTCGTGGTCGGCGTAGGTGCGCCGGACGTGCTCGACGAGCACCGGCAGCGCGAAGAGGTGGTCCACGGGACCGTTGAAGAAGCCCTGGATCTGCGCTGTGTGCAGGTCGACGGTCATGATCCGGTCGGCGCCCGCGGTCTGGAACATGTCGGCGATCAGCCGCGCGGAGATCGGCTCGCGGCCGCGGTGCTTCTTGTCCTGGCGCGCGTAGCCCCAGAACGGCATGACCGCGGTGATCCGCTTGGCCGACGCGCGTTTCAGCGCGTCGACCATGATCAGCTGTTCCATGATCTGGTCGTTGATCGGCGCCGCGTGCGACTGCAGCACGAACGCGTCACAGCCGCGCACCGACTCCTCGAACCGGACGAAGATCTCGCCGTTGGCGAAGTTGTACGCCGACTGCGGCGTGATGGTGACGTCGAGGTGCTTGGCTACCTGCTCGGTCAGCTCGGGGTGCGCTCGACCCGAGAACAGCATGAGGTTCTTCTTGGGGGTCGCCGACATCGCGCTCACCGAGCCGTCCCTCCGTGACCGTTCCTGGCCGGGTCACTGGCCGCGCGGGCGGCCGCAGCGGCCGAGGTGCCCGGCCGGTTCTCCTCGACCCAACCCTCGATGGTGCGTTGCGCTCCGGCCGACACGGCCAGCGCTCCTGGCGGGACGTCCTGGCGCAGGACCGCACCAGCGCCGGTGTAGGCCCCGTCACCGACCTGCAGCGGGGCGACGAACGTGTTGTCCGAGCCGGTCCGGACATGCGACCCGACGATCGTGCGGTGCTTGCGGACGCCATCATAGTTCACGAACACCGACGACGCCCCGATATTGCTGTGCTCACCGATCGTCGCGTCGCCGACGTAGGTGAGGTGGGGGACCTTCGTGCCCGCCCCGATATCGGAGTTCTTCACCTCGACGAACGCGCCGATCTTGCCCCGCTCGCCCAGCCGCGCGCCGGGCCGGAGGTAGGCGAACGGCCCGACCGACGCGCCAGGCCCGACCGACGCGCCGCTGCCGTGCGAACGGACCACGGTGGCGCCGGCGCCGATCTCGCAACCCACGAGCGTGGTGTCCGGGCCGATCTCGGCGCCCCCGGCGACCGACGTGGCGCGATGCAGCTGCGTGCCGGGATGCAACACGACGTCGGGCTCCAGCCGGACCTGCACGTCGACCCAGGTGGTGGCCGGATCCACCACGGTGACCCCGGCCAGCATCCAGCGCTGCAGCAGGCGCCGGTTCAGCTCGGCCCGGATGGCGGCGAGCTGGACCCCGTCGTTGACGCCGTGAACCTGCCAATGATCACCGCAGCGGAGGCTGCGGACCTCGACCCCGTCGTCGCGGGCGATCGTGACCAGATCGGTCAGGTACAGCTCGCCCTGGCTGTTGGCAGTGCGGAGCCGACCGATCGCGCTGGTCAGGAACCTGCTGTCGAAGACGTAGACGCCCGAGTTCACCTCGGGCACGGCCCGCTGCTCGGCGGTGGCGTCCGCCTCCTCGACGATGCGAGCGACGGTGCCGTCGGGCTCGCGCAGCACCCGTCCGTACCCGGTGGGGTCGGCCAGCTCGGTGGTGAGCACCGTGAGCGCCGCGCCGGCACCGGTGTGCTCGTCGAGCAACGCTCCGATGGTGCCGGCTTCGAGCAGCGGCACGTCACCGTAGGTGACCAGGACGGGGCCGGTGAGGTCCGCGGGCAACGCGTCCAGCCCGCAGCCGACGGCGTGCCCGGTGCCCAGGCGCCGGTCCTGCACGGCGGCGAGCACCGGGCGTGCCAGCTCCACACCCAGCTCGGTGAGGGCGTCGTGGACCTGGTCGCGGCCGTATCCGATGACCGCGACGAGGTACTCGGGCTCGAGCGCGGCGGCGGCGTGGACGGCGTGGCCCAGGAGGCTGCGACCAGCGATGGGATGCAGCACCTTCGGCACGGCCGAACGCATGCGGGTGCCCTCGCCCGCCGCCAGCACGATCGCGGCGGCCGGACGGACAGCCGTCGCATCGCCGGTGCGTCCGAGCCCGTGGCGGTCGGACATGAGGCCACTCCCTGATCAGCTGCTCGTGGTCGGCGCGGCCGTAACGGCGTCGGGAACCTCAGAATCCTACGGGTGCGCCCGCGGCCCCGGCGACCCGGTTGCGGGCGCTGTAACATCGGCGCCAGATCACCCGACAGTATGAGCACTAGATCTCCCGACCGAGCCGCTCCCCTGTGTAGCCCGGCCGTTCCATACGCTCCCCATACCGAAGGACTGCCGATGGGCAAGCACAGCAGGACTCCACGCCTTCGAGTGCGCTCAGCGCTCGCAGCGGGGCTGGTCGGTCTCGGATCCGTGGGATCCGTCGGCACCGCTTCCGCGCAGGGTCCCGCGCTGGTGGAAGGCACACCGTGTACGGACGTCGCGCGGGCGTGCGTGGACCTCGCATCGCAGCAGGCCTGGCTCATCGACGGTGGCACGGTCGCCCGTGGTCCGGTACCGATCAGCTCGGGCACGGAGGGCGAAGAGACCCCACGGGGGGACTTCCACGTGATGTGGAAGGACCAGGACCACTACAGCGCCGAGTTCGACGACGCGCCGATGCCGTTCTCGGTGTTCTTCGCCGAAGGCGGCATCGCCTTCCACGAGGGGAACGTCGAGACGACATCGGCCGGGTGTGTGCGTCTGACCGAGGAGGACGCGATCGCGTTCTTCGACTACCTCGCCGTCAACGATGCCGTGCAGGTGCGCTGAGCGGCGCAGGCATCGCTGCTGAGCTGCTGCTCCGCCGCCAGGATTCGAACCTGGACCATCGGAACCAAAATCCGAGGTGCTGCCGTTACACCACGGCGGACAGGGTTTCATCCTGGCACGCAGGAGCAAGGTGGTTGTCGCTGGCCGGGATCGGGCCCGGCCGTGTCGGGCGGTTCGCCGGATGTTTCCGCAGTACAGGCTGTGCGTCGGGGGCCGGTCACCTAGTCTCGCCGAGGGACCCGGGTCGCCTGCCCCGCCCGCGCGAAACTGCCCTGCACTCGATCCCCGAGGAGAGCGATGCCTCCCACCGCCACCGCTGCCGGTGTGAACCCCCTGACCTCCGGCCCGAACCCGGTGATCTCCGGACGTCGCACGACGTTCCAACACTCGATGATCTACGTCTTCGTCGCGATGCCGATGGTCGCGATGGTGGCGGCCGTGCCCCTGGCCTGGGGTTGGGGGGTCGGCTGGCACGACCTCGCCTTGCTCGGCGGGTTCTACGTCCTTGCCGTGCTGGGTATCACCGTCGGCTTCCACCGCCACTTCACACACAAGTCGTTCAAGGCCAAGCCGTGGCTACGGGTGACGATGGCGATCATCGGATCGCTGGCCGTGCAGGGCAACGTCCTGAACTGGGTGGCCGACCACCGCCGCCACCACGCCTTCTCCGACCGCGAGGGCGACCCGCACTCGCCGTGGCTGCACGGCACCTCGCCCGCCGCGGTGGCCAAGGGCTTCCTGCACGCTCACATGGGCTGGTTCTTCGACCGCGACGAGACCAACCACCGGCGCTTCATCCCCGACCTGCTCGCCGACCGGGCGATCGTCGGGGTCAGCCGCACGTTCGGATGGTGGATCGCGCTCAGCCTGCTCCTGCCCGCGGTGCTCGGTGGCCTCATCTCCTGGTCCTGGGTCGGCATCCTGACCGGGTTCTTCTGGGGCGGGCTGGTCCGCCTCGCGATCTCCAACCACGTCACGTGGTCGATCAACTCGATCTGCCACATGATTGGTGAGCGCCCGTTCCAGACGCGGGACCACTCGCGCAACTTCTGGCCGCTGGCCATCCTGTCGATGGGTGAGTCCTGGCACAACCTGCACCACGCGGACCCGACCTGCGCGCGGCACGGCGTGCTCCGCGGGCAGATCGACATCTCGGCCCGGCTGATCTGGATCTTCGAGAAGCTCGGGTGGGCGCACGACGTCCGGTGGCCGACCACCCTGCGGCTCGCCCGCATCAGTACCCGAGGGTGACGACGGGAATTAACTATCGCAATTTTGGGTGTCCCACACCCGGGTGATATCGCACTGTTCGTGCCACACTGACGCTCGTGCGCAGCGCGGAGAATGCTCACCCCCCACACGATCGGGGGTCGCCGAGGTGTTGACCGACAGTGCCGGCCATGCGGTCCGGGTGGGCCAGAAGGACGACGGCCGGTTCATCCGCACCCACCGCAAGCGTTAGGGGTCGTGCTCAGCCTGCTGCCCGAGCGGCTCGACCGGATGCTGCTGCTCGGAGCCCACTGTGACGACATCGCCATGGGGGCGGGCGGCTCCCTGCTGGAGCTGTGCCGCGCGCATCCTGGTATCTCCGTCTCGGCGCTCGTCCTGACCGGTGGCGGCTCCCTTCGCGAGGAGGAGGAGCGTGCCGCGCTCGCCGCGCTCTGCCCCGGCGCACAGCTCGAGGTGACCGTCCTCGACCTGCCCGACGGTCGGGTGTTCACCCGCTGGGAACGGGCCGAGCTCGCCGTCGACGAGCTACGCGCGCCCGGCGAGCCGGACCTGATCTTCGCGCCGTCCGCGCACGACGCCCACCAGGACCACCAAGCCCTGGCCGAGCTCGTACCCACCGTGTTCCGCGACCATCTCACCCTGGGCTACGAGATCCTGAAGTGGGACGGCGACCTCTCCCAACCCACCGCGTACCTGCCGCTGGCCGAACCGGTGCTGCGGGAGAAACTGGACAAGCTGCACGAGCACTACGGTTCCCAGCGCGACCGCAGCTGGTTCGACGCGGAGACGTTCGGTGGGCTGGCCCGGATCCGCGGCGTGCAGTGCCACGCTCGCTACGCCGAGGCGTTCCACGTGGCCAAACTGGTGCTCGGCGTGGCACCGCTCACCGGGCCCGACCCGGTGGACTGAGCGCAGTGGACGGAGGTTCCGCGTGTGTCGCAACATCCGCACCCTGCACAACTTCGCACCGCCCGCCACCGAGGACGAGGTGCGCGACGCGGCGTTGCAGTACGTGCGCAAGGTCAGCGGGTCCACGCAGCCGTCGCAGGCCAACGCGGAGGTGTTCGCCCGTGCCGTTGAGGCCGTCACCGAGGCCACCCACCGGCTGCTCGACGAGCTGGCGACCTCGGCTCCGCCACGCAACCGCGAGGTGGAGGCGGCCAAGGCCCGCGAGCGCTCCGCCGCCCGGTACGGCCACTGAGGACGCGACGGACGCGTCAGGGCGAGGCGAACGAGTCGTAATAGGCCAGGAACTGCTCCCGCTGGACGTCGAGCAACGGCGAGCCCTCCGCGTAGACCTGGGAGAACATCCGGTCCGGCGCCGGTGGCGGCATCGACACGCAGTACTCCCGGAACCGGGCGGCGAGCTCGTCGGACTCGGCCTGGACGTCGTCGAAGAACTCCTGCCCGACGACGTGGGACCGCACCAGGTTCACCCGCACCCGCTCGATGGGGTCCTTGAGCTTCCACAGCTCGAGCTCGTCGGCGAGCCGGTAGCGCGACGGGTCGTCCGAGGTGGTGTGCGCGTCCATCCGGTAGGTGAACGCCTCGATCAGCACCGGGCCGTTGCCGGTGCGGCACTCCTCCAGTGCCCAGCGGGTGACGGCGAGGCAGGCGAGCACGTCGTTGCCGTCGACGCGGATGCCGGGGAAGCCATAGCCCTGCGCGCGCTTGTACAGCGGCACCCGCGTCTGACGCTCGGTCGGCTCGGAGATCGCCCACTGGTTGTTTTGGCAGTAGAAGACGACCGGCGCGTCGTAGACAGCGGCCCACACGAAGCCCTCGTGCACGTCGCCCTGGCTGGTGGCGCCGTCGCCGAAGAAGCAGATCGTGGCCTCGGAACCGGGCCCCTCACCGACCTTGCCCTCGAAGCGCTGACCCATCGCGTAACCGGTGGCGTTGAGGCACTGGTTACCGATGACGATCGTGTACAGGTGGAAGCCGGTGGCCAAGGGGTCCCAGGAGCCGTGGTCGGTACCACGGAAGATGCCGAGCAGCTCGGTGGGGTCGATCCCGCGGGTCCAGGCCACGCCGTGCTCGCGGTAGGACGGGAACGCCATGTCCTGGGGCTCCATCGCCCGGCCGGCGCCGATCTGGGCGGCCTCCTGACCGAGCAGCGGCACCCAGATGCCGAGCTGGCCCTGCCGTTGCAGCGCGTTGGCCTCCCGGTCGAACCGGCGGACCAGCACGAGGTCGCGGTAGAGCCCCTGTAGCGCCGCGACGTCGACGTCGGAGGCGTAGCGGTCGAACCGGGCGTCGGACACCCGCTCGCCCTCGGGCGTCAGCAGCTGGACGAGGTCGGGACCACCCCCGTCGGTGCCCCGCAGACCCGCGAGCACGTGCTCACGGTTCGGGCGCGGCTCGGGTGTCGACGACGTCTGTGGAGTCCAGTCGTGCGGAGCGGACACCGGTACTACCGCTCCGGGGTGCGGGCGGTCTTCTCGTAGCCGTGCGCATAGCCGTTGGCGGTGGGGCCGTGGCCGGGAGTCCGGGGGACCCCTGCGGCGCTCTTCGCCTTGCGTGCGGCGTCGTCGATCCGGCTCCGGTACCGACCCTTCGTCTGCTTGTCGACGAACGCAGCGGCGCGATCGAGGATCTTGCCCGTCTTGTCCGGGTTGTTCCTGGCGTACCGGCGAGCGGCCTCGGCTGCCGTGGCGAGCGTGGCCAGCCTCGTGAACAGGGCCATTGCGGTTCTCCCCTCGTGTGATGCTCCCGACAGTGACAACGCGTGCACGGTGTCCGGTGGTTCCTGCACCCACCGTAGACCCGGGCGTCAGGATGCTGCCCGCCAGAGCACAACCATCCCGGCGCCAATGTCGGTCGCCGGGAAAAGGCGCGCCGATTCTGGTCCTCGCAGAGTCCACGGACCCTGCGAGGACCACAACGAGCGCGCGAAGCCGGTGGTCAGACCAATTGATAGGCCTGGAGTCGCTGGTCGAGCTGGATGACCGCGGGGCTGTCCTGCCAGGGCTGCATCCGGGCGCGAACGGCGGTGATCCTGCCAGCCAGTCGAGGCGAGCGGTTCTGGGCAGCGAGGTCAACTGCCTGTTCGAGGGTGGCCGCGGCGTGGTCGACGTCGCGGCACTCCAACCGCGCCCGCCCAAGGTCTACGACGGTGAGGGCCACGACACGCACGAAGCTACGGTCGAGGGTGGCTAGAGAAGCCTCGTTGGACTGCACGGCGTCGAGCGGTCGGTGCAGCTGGAGCAGACACTGGCCGCGTTTGCTCGCGTGCACCCCGTCGCCGTAGTACGGCAGGCAGGAGGGTAGTCCGGTGGCGGCCGTGAGATCGGCGCGGGCGGTGTCCAGGTGGACCAGGCATGGCTTCTCCTGGCCGTCGCGGGCGTAGGCGAGGGCCGTCGTGTCCGCGATCAGAGCGTGCAGCAACCGATCGTCAGTGTGCCGCGCCCAGTACTGGGCGGCCACGGCATGGTCGATACCGGTGCGTGGCCGTCCTTGGCAAGTCGCCAGGGAGCTCATCTGGCCCAGCACGCGGGAAGCGAGGGCGGCGTCCTCGGCCTCGTGGGCGGCGCTACGGGCCTGCTCGTAGTAGAAGGCTGCGCTGGCAAAGTCGTTCACGTTGAAGTAAAGCCACCCGAGAACCCGGGACTGGTCGGCATAGAGCGACAGCAACCGCGGGCGCAGCTCCGCCGGGCACTCCGTGAGCATGCCCGCAGCCAGGTCGCGCTGGGCCAGCACGATGTCCAGCACGGCCCACGGCCCCGCCGCGTCGTCCTGACGGACGCAGTACCGCAGCATCCGCTCCATGTGGCCGATCACGGTGGCGTCGACCCGGCGAGGTGCCTGCACCGCAGCGGCCAGGCGCGCCTGTTCCTCCGGATCGAGACTGCTCACGACGAACGGTCCCACGGCTCCCGTGGCAGTGGTCCAGCCGAACGCCCGGAGCACGGTACGACGGTCCATGTTGGGAGCCCAGGTCGCGAACAGGTCCACAAGCTGGCGGACGACGGCATCCCGCTGACGGGCGGACAGCTCCAGGATGCCATCCATCACCCCGCTCCGGCCACCCGACGCGACGACCAAGGGCTCCGGCACGGGCACGCGATCCGCGGTCGCGGCCGGGTCCGGCCGGGCGCCGGGTGTGGGGGTGGTGCTGGTCTCCACCGCGGGCGGACCCACCTCAGCATCAGCGACCGGCGACGGTCCGGCGGCGGCCGACGCCGCCGGGTCGCGATGGCTGTAGTCGTCGCCGTCGTGCAGCTCCCGGGCGTTGCACTGGTACAGGAACGCGAGCCTGTTCAACGTCTCCAGCGACGGCGTCCGCCCACTCCCCGCCGGCCAGGTCTCCCAGTAGGAGATCTGCTTGCCCGTCTTCGGCGCATCCGCGTCCGGCCACTGCGCGTTCCACCGCTCGGCCACCTCTGCCTGGGTCCAGCCATGCGCCATCCGATACGCCACCCGGGCGTTGACCCGCAGCTCACGACCGACACGTTCGGCGATCTCCCGGTAGGTCCGGCCCTGCCGACGCAGCTCGACACACAGCCGCGCCACCTCGCCCCGGCTCATCTGTTGTCTGCTCACGCACGCTCCCTGCGGACGTCCACCGTCCGGTCACAGTCAACGGCAACCACGTCGTGGTCAGCCTTCTTCACGGTCGTATAAAGCTGTGACCCACCATTCCGGGTCCAGCCGCTCCGGTGTGCGGCCGGGCCCCGCACGCGACGAGCATCGGTGCGCCGGTCGTCGCTACCCCACCCCGCCTCGGCAGATCACAGGGTCACACCATGATCACAGCCTTGTTCTGGAGACTACGGCGCTCACCCATCGGAGACACACCACGCGAACCGGGGTTCGGAAGACCCCGTACGGCGTGGATCTCACCCCATCCACAGGGGTGGTTCTCCCGCGACAGGCACCATTCCCGCCCTACGTTCACACCCCACCATCCGACGATCAACGGGACGTGTAATCGGCAACCTACAGGCCCTCAACCTGCAACAACTTGCACAAGGCGCGTCGTCGTGGTGGCGACATCAGCCCAGACGGAATCCTCGCCGCGGTCGAGCACCTGAACGAGCGGATCATCGGCCCGATTCGCGAACGGCTGATCCAGGCCCTGCCTCCCAGCAGGTGTGATTGATAGAACCGGACATCCCGACCGAGTCGACGACCTAGACATTACTGGTTACAGTAACTAACCCCACCCTGCGATGTCACCGTACCCAGACGTTGGGTACGGTGACGCCTCCGATCACAAGCATCACCCGGTGGAAAGAAGGCCTATGCCGCCGCCGTCACCGACCGTCGCGAGCTGGGAGCTCGGCCTGCGGCTGCGCCAGCGCCGCGCACAGCTGGGCGTCGAGGTGAAGACGATCACCGACCAGCTCGGCTTCACCCGCAACTACTGGTCGGCGGTCGAGCACGAACGCAAGATCCTCGCCACCGACAAGCTGCACCACGTCCTGGACCTCCTCAAGTACGACGACGACGAGCGTACGGAGCTGATCGAGCTGCGCGAGGCGGCCAAGCAGCGCGGCTGGTGGTCGGACTACTCGGCGCTGTTCAACGACGAGTTGCTTCGTCTTTTCGGCCTGGAGCACGGCGCACAGAGCATCCGCACCTACGAAAGCCTGCTGATCCCCGGCCTGCTACAGACGCCCGACTATGCCCGGGCGCTGGTGACCGCCAGCATCTCGGTCCGCCCGGTCGAGGTCGACCAGCGCGTCGCAGCCCGGCTGCGCCGCCAGGAGCGGCTCTCCGGCGACGACCCGCTGCAGCTGACCGCCGTGATCAGTGAGGCCGCGCTGCTTCAACAGGTCGGTGGTCCTCAGGTGTTGCGCGAGCAGCTGCGCCACCTGGCTGCCGTGGTGGCCGACCACCCCGACACCATCGAGCTGCGGGTGATCCCATTCAGCGCCCCCGCCCGCAATGTGTTCGGCGCTTCGACCTTCCATCTGATCGACTTCGCCGATGCCCGGCTGCCCACCCTGGCCTGGCAGGAGACCGCCACCGTTATGGGCGTCCTTGACAAGGACACCCAGGTGCGGGAACTACACTTCACCTATGCGGAGGCGCTCCAGGTGAGCCTCAGTCCGGCGGACTCACTGCAGCTGGTGAGCGAGAGCATCAGGAAAGAGGCGTGATCACGATGTCGTGCCGGCCTCGGGTGGATGCGCCGCAGCAGAGCGAGTGGTTCAAGAGCAGCGTCAGCAGCAGCGACGGATCCTGCGTCGAGGTGCGGTTCCACGACGACCTCGTCTCCATCCGCGACAGCAAGTACCGCCGCGACCCCGCCCACGACCCCCACCGCGAACCGATCCTCACGGTCACCGCCGAGCAGTGGACAGCTTTTCTCAACAACCTCACAGACCCCACCAACCCTCGCACCGGCGGGGCACTGCTCGTCGAGAGCAGCCCGGGCGGCCCGCTGCTGCACGCCACCGACCAGGACACGACCCTGCACTTCACCCACGCCGAGTGGCAGAGCTTCCTCACTGGCGTCCACGCCCACGAGTTCGACCACCCCAGGTGCCCACATCCCGCATCGATCTGACCGCCAGAACGTGATCAAGCAGAGCGGTGTTGGGCTTGGCGCAGAACGCCTCGTGGCCGTCGTCGCGCAACCACCGATGCACCTCAGCCGCGAACTCCGCATCATCGCCAGCGTGACTGATGAATACCCTGGCCACAGTTCCCCCGAACCAACCTGCGTTGATCGCCAACGGTCCTGGCCGGCGACATGGTCGTCGACCACCAGGCTAGCCGCCCTGGACCCGTCCGGAGCGCAGTCGGAGTTCGATGATCTGGATGGACAGCTCGGCGACGGAGCGGGCGACGGAGTGGCGGCGCCGTAGGTGGCAGCGATGGTGGTGGACTTGAACCGCCACGGGAGAGCTGCCCGTCCGCGGTGATGTGTGCGATGGCGCAGGCCACGGGCTGGTTACCCGGCCCTGTATCTTCGACAGTTGCGAACCTCACGGTGTTTGGCGGGCACCTGGATCGGCGCTGCTCTGCCGTACGCGAGGCGGTGTGGGCGTCGATTGATTGGCAGGCTCGGGACGGCCACGTCGTGGCCGGCCTTCTTGTGGTCGTATAGGGTTGTGACTGGCCATCGCTGGGTTCAGCCGTTCAGGTGGGGCGGCCGAACCCAGCACACGTCGGCGCCGGTGCGCCGGTAGCCGTCATCCGCAACCGGCGGTCTACTCCGGCTCGGCGAACGTCAGAGGCCGCACCATGATCACAGCTCTCGTCCCGGCGAGCCTACGTCGTGTGTCTATCGAGACACACCACGCGCGCTGGGTCCGAAAGAACCCGTACGCTGGGAGTTCACCCCACCAACCGGGGTCCTCCATCGCCAGGCCCGCCACTTCCCGCCCCCACGTTCACATCCACCACACGACGATCAATGAACGTGATCAATGAACGTATGGTCGGTTCCGCCGCCAGCCACCAATCTGCCAGTCCAGAGCAGGCGGGTGAGATCCCCGGAGAGGGCAGTACGTGTACAACTTCCCGGTACTGCTCTGGTCGTGCTGAAACCACCATCCGCAACGGCAGGAGATCTTGCCCGTGGACACCCGATGTTGGATCAGCCAGCCGGTGAGAGCACCGGTGATCTCGGCATCGACGTCAGTACCGCCGAGGTTGGCGACGTCAGGTCGAGTACTCAGGTGCGCCTGGCTCACACAGGTGTGGCCGCAGGCGCCCGTCGCGTGGCCACCCGAGGCGTCGATCCGCACCCGGCGCGCCTCAACAGCGGGTTTTCGACATATCCCGCTCATCTTCCTACCACACCATCCACAAGCTGCTTGCGCAGGGTAGGTGCGCACCAGCCTCGGTCTCTTGAGACAATCATGGCTTCGAACAGTTCGAGCGACATCCTAACAGTGCGAGCAACGGAGGTGAGACAGCGTGGATGAAGGCTGGGCTTATGGTGGCGGGCCACCCTCGTCGACGACTGCAGCGGGTACGGTAGTCCTGGTCGAAGGTGTGGCATTCTGTATCTGCGGCCAACTAGGTGATATTCACGCCGAGGACGAACAAGGCCTGGTATTCCAGGACACCCGATTCCTCTCGCATTGGGAACTCGACCTCAACGGAGTACGGCTCGAGCCGCTCACCGTGCACCGCCCGGCCCCGTACGCGGCGACGTTCATCAGCCGGCAGCCCCCCGGGCCCGGGCTAGCCGACAGCACCCTGCTGGTGGTCCGCCGCCGGCATGTCGGCAACGGGATGCGTGAGGACATCACGGTCCGCAACCTGGGCCGCGAGCCGGCGGCGGTGCACGTGACGCTGTCCGCTGACTCCGACTTCGCTGGTCTTTTCGAAGTCAAGCAGCGCCGGGTCCGCCACCGCAGGGGCATCGAGAGGACCGCCGAAGTCGATCAGCTGCGGATGAGCTACCAGGCAGACATGAGCACTCGAGCGGTCACGATCGCTGCGAGCGGCGATCCGATCGCGAAGGTCGGGAAACTGTTCTGGCAGCCGGTTATCCCACCCCGCTCCGAGTGGGTGGTCTCAGTGCAGGTGTCGCCGTCGATCGATGGACGTGAGGTGCCGACGAGCTACCCTCCGGGCCTGCCGATCGAGCAAACTCAGCCAGCCGAAGCGCTAGCAGCCTGGCACGCACGCACCCCGGCGATCAGCACGCCCGACGAGCCGCTGAGCCAGCTGCTGACCGACAGCGCCGGGGACCTCGGGGCGTTGCGAATCTTTGATCCGGACCATTCCGACCTGCCGGTCGTCGCCGCCGGTGCGCCGTGGTTCATGGCCCTGTTCGGTCGTGACGCGCTGCTGACCAGCTGGATGCTGCTGCCGCTGGACGCCAGCCTGGCGCTGGGCACGCTACAGACCCTGGCCCGGCTGCAAGGAAAGATCGTCGAGCCGCGCACCGAGGAGGAGCCGGGCCGGATCCTGCACGAGGTCCGCTCCGGGCTCGACACCAAGCAGGCTCTGGGGGGAGGCGATGTCTACTACGGGAGCATCGACTCCACCCCGCTGTTCGTGATGTTGCTCGGCGAGTTGCGCCGCTGGGGGCTGACCAGCGTCGATGCCGAGGCACTGCTGCCGCATGCCGACCGGGCCCTGGAGTGGATCGAACGTTACGGCGACCGGGACGGCGACGGGTTCGTCGAATACCAGCGGGCCACCGACCGTGGGTTACCCAACCAGGGCTGGAAGGACTCGTTCGACGGGATCAACTTCGCCTCCGGGCAGCCCGCCGAGCCGCCAATCGCACTGGCCGAGGTACAGGGGTATGTATACGCCGCCTACCTAGCACGGGCGCATTTTGCCCACGAAGCGGGCGACGTGGAGCTGGCCCGACATTGGGCAGCTAAAGCCACCGACCTCAAACGCGCATTCAATGAAGCATTCTGGCTGCCCGACCGCGGTTATTTCGCGCTGGCCCTGGACGCGGACAAACGACCGGTCGACGCACTCACCTCGAACATGGGCCATTGCTTGTGGACCGGGATCGTCGACGAAGACAAAGCCGCCGCGGTCGCCAATCGGCTGCTCGACCCGGATATGTTCACCGGGTTCGGGGTCCGCACCCTGGCCGCGTCGATGGGCGCCTACAACCCGATAAGCTACCACAACGGGTCGATCTGGCCGCACGACAATGCGATCGCCGCCGCTGGATTGATGCGCTATGGCTATGTCGACGCCGCGCAACGAGTCGCTACTGGGATCTTCGACGCGGCAGAACGGCTCGGCGGGCGGCTGCCGGAACTGTTCTGCGGATTCGACCGCACCGAGTTCATCGACCCGGTGCCCTACCCAACGGCCTGCAACCCGCAGGCCTGGGCGTCCGCCAGCCCGTTGTTCCTGCTGCGCGTCCTGTTACAGTTTGATCCGTGGGTCCCGTCCGGCCGAGTCTGGTGCGCGCCTGCCGTCCCAGACCGCTACCTGCCCCTACGGGTCGAGTCGCTGCACCTGGCCGAGGCGGCGGTCACCATCGATGTACGCCGGGACGGCTGGAGCCTCAGCGGGCTGTCCGACGGCATCGAGGTGGTTCGCGCACCGCGTCATCCCCGCACCGCAGCCGACCCAGCACCTGGCGAGCAAGCCGAGGAACTTTAGGTAAATCCGGAGTTCTCTCCCTGACTTCAGTAGCGACTTCGCTGCCGATTGATGACCAGGACGCTCCACTGTATTCGGTCGAGCAGGCTGCGGATACGCTCGGCAGGCCACGGGCGTATCCGCACCGCCGCAATGAGCGCGACCTGGTCACTCGCTTGCGAAGACCGCGTCATCAGTCTGGAAGCCGAACGAACACGACGCATCGAAAATTGATATCCACAGGTCAGTCCGGCAAGCGACTCCCCCGAGGACAGGGCAGCCGTTGCTGCTGCCGCCTGGACCGACTAATGCGAGGACGAAATGGCAACCTTACCGCGGCTGCGGATCGCGATGATCGTTACACCGTATTTTACGGTGCCGCCACCAGGCTACGGCGCGGTGGAGACAGTCGTGGCTCATCTGGTGGACGCCCTAGTCGATCGGGGTCATCATGTCACCCTCATCGGTGCCGGCCAGCACGGCACCCGAGCGCAGCGGTTCTTCGCCAGCTATGAGGTCTCGCCGAGCGAGCGGCTCGGCGAACCCCTGCCCGAGGTGATGCACGCGGCGTACGCCTCGCGCGTCCTCGAGGAATGTGACGTCGACATCGTGCACGACCACACTCTGGCCGGTCCGCTGCTGGCCCGTGGCCGGCTGACCCCGACCGTGGCCACGGTGCACGGTCCGGTCGACGGCGAGCTGGGCAGTTACTACCGGGCGCTCGGCGACACGGTGCGGCTGGTAGCTATCTCCCATGCACAGCGTTCCAACGCACCGGATTTGTCGTGGACGGCGACGGTGTACAACGCGGTCCGGACCGACACTTTCCCGTTTCGGATCGCCAAGGATGACTTCGTGCTGTTCCTGGGACGATTCAACCCGCAGAAGGCACCGCACCTGGCCATCGAGGCGGCCCGGGCCGCCCGGCTACCGATCACGCTGGCGGGCAAGTGCAGCGAACCGGCCGAACTCACCTACTTCGAACAGGAGATGAAACCCCGGCTCGGATCCGACACCACGCTGCTCGGTATCGTCGACGCTACCGCTAAACGGGACCTGCTCGTCCGGGCCGCCTGTCTGATCTTCCCGATCTGCTGGGAAGAACCGTTTGGCCTAGTGCCGGTCGAGGCGATGGCCTGTGGTACCCCGGTCGTGGCGCTGCGGCGCGGCGCCGTCCCCGAGATCATCGTATCCGGGCGAACCGGCATTATCGTCGATCACCCGGGCGAGCTCGCCGGCGCCATCAAGCAGGCCCGCACCCTGGACCCAGCCGCCTGTCGAGAACACGTAGAGACCAACTTCACCGTCCAGGCAATGGCCGCCGGTTACGAAGCCGCCTACCGGCAGGCACTCGCCGAGATCACCGAGCCACCCCTGCGAGGCTCCGAGCAACGCGGCGATGACGCAACCTCGCCACGCAGGTCGGCTGACCGTTCAGTAGGCGGAGATGACCCAACGCCCGCGGAGGACTGCACGGGGCACCAGGACTCCGACTGCTGACCCGGACAACGATGGCGGCCACCCGGACGCCCGTCTCGTCTGCGGAATCCACTGGTTGTCTGTTGCAGCAGCCTACTGATGGTCAGACCAGTCCCGCGCGGTGACGACGTGCGCATCGAGTCCGGTGCGTGAACGTTCGCTGGTATGTGGTGGACGATGTGGTCATGCGTGTCGATGTTGCCCGACTGTGGTGAGCTCCGGCTCCGGGTCGCCGGTTTCCGTGGACGCCGTCGTGTCGGCCCGTGGCCGGGTCGGGCGGACCGCGCCGGGGAGCCAGACGGCCCCCATCCACCCACCCAGGCTCGGCGGACCAGCCCTCATCGATCGACAGGCGCAACGGCCACGTCCAGCCGGGCGAGCGTCGTCCGCCCGGCTGGAAGGCAGCCTCGGCGACGGCCGACCGCACCTCAGCCACGGACTGCGGCACCGACAGCGCCGCGACCGGGACCTCGACGCCTACGGTGGCCGCGTCCACCACGATGCGCACGCCCGCGCCCAGCCGCGGGTCGAGTCCGACCTCCGCGCGCCACCAGTCCTCGGCGACAAGCCCCGCGTCGTTCCCCGCACGACGCAGCCACAGGCGGGGATCCGACCAGCGGACCGTGGGCAGTGTGGCCCGCCGGTCCACCGTGCCAGCGGGCAACATCGGCCCGGGATGGTTCGGGTCCGCGTCGCGCGCAGCGAGCACCCCGACCGCAGCGAAGGCCGTGGACGGGTTGAAGGCGTCGTGGATCAGGTCAAGAGTCGCCTGGACGTCGGTGTCGTCCATCCTTCGCGCACCTCTTCACAGGTCGGGTTGGGCACGCCACAGCGGGCGCGGGCGCGGCTCCCCGTCGACGAACCGCCCGACCGACGACCCCTCCGGCTCCGGCCACAACGCGGCGAGTGTCTCCAGCCCGCCGGCGCGAGCCTGCACCCAACGCTGCGCCGTAGCCGGAAAGGGGTAGGCGCCGGGCGGCCGGGCGGCCGGCTCGGCCAGCATCTCGCGATAGCTAGGCAGCTCCGCGCCGGGGTCGGCGTCCCACGCCTTGTCGACGTGCTCGACCAGGCGCTCTACCATCGCCATCAACGATCGCCACCGCACCCAGCGCTGGTTGCGCCAGCCCGTGGCCGGGGTGGTCGCATAGCGGGCGATGAGCAAACCGGCGGCCGCGTGCCCGCGCCGGGCAAGCTCCGTGATCCGGTCGGCGTCCATGTCCAGGTTCATGCCGCCCTCGTCCGGCCGGAGATACACGGTGACGATGCGGTCGCGGTAGCCGGGCATCCGCATCTGGGTATTGTCCGACCAGTTCTGCATCGTGGTGAGGATCGCGGCCGCCAACCCGGGCACCGTCGGCGCCCCGTCGCCCAGGTCGGTCCATACGTCCAGCAGGCCCTGCCGGTTGTCCTCGGCGAGGAGGGCGTCCGGTCCGTCGGATCCGGCTAGCTGGGTACGCAGGTTCACCACGAACGTCGGCCGGCGCGGCAGCGGGGCGTCGAAGAAGTGCAACGGCATGTTCGACGTGATTCCGCCGTCGGAGATCCAGCAGCGGCGCAGCGGCAGGTCCGGGCCCGTACCCGACGTCCTGGCCTGCTCGACCTCGGGCCCGGAGCTGACGTCGGCGTCCGGGTGCCCGTGCATCCAGTCCCGCCACGCCGCGACCGTTCGCACGGCGTCCGGTCGCGAGAAGTCGACCTTGTACAACGGCACCGCGCTGAGCAATACCGGGAAACTCAGGCTCATCCGGGCCGCGACCACGACCGGCAGGTCGGCCACCGGCATCCGACGATAACCGCGGGCTGCAGCAAGCCGGGTGAGCAGGTTGTGCTCGCGCTGCTCGCTCGGCGTCCGCTCGGTAATCTCGTCCGCCTTCACCATGACGTCGACGACCCGGCCCGGGAACAGCTCGCGGAACTCGCGCTCGTCGAAGAAGTACTCCTCGCTCAGCAGCGGCATCCGCATTGGACGACCCTCGCCGAGGTTGGTCGTCATGACCTCGAGGTTGATCCGGCGAAGGCCGGGATCGTCGCGGCAGCGCCGCTTGGCCGAGACGTCCGGGGCACCCCATAGTTCGGCCATTGTGAGCGGCGCACCGCGGACCCGCCCAGACGCGTCGTCGATGACGGCGGACAGCCACGGCGTCAGGGCCGCGGGCGACCCGGATCCGTTGACGATCCCCAGGTGGTTGGCGGGTACCTCCACCAGCAGCCGATGCGCCACGGCCCACGCCGTGCCCGCTACGAGCCCGACCACCAGCAGCAACACGCCGATCACCACGAGCAGCACAGACCACGGCACTGCGGTCGCCAGCACAGCGACGAGCAAGACCGCGAGACCCGGCACGGCGCCGACGAGCACCCGCCACCATCCGATGGCCGACATCGACTCGACCAGCAATGCGGTCGTCGCGACCCGTCGCACGCGGCTCACCCCGCTGCCTCCGAGGGCGCTGCGCAGCACGCGGAACAGCGGGCGGGTCCGTCGCTGCGGCTCGAACAGGGCGAGCAACGCCGTGTCACCGCCTGTCCGTGAACCCAGCGCGGTAGGGAGACCGGCCAGCGCCGCGTACCCTCGGCCGCCATTCTGGCGGCCGTATTCCGCAGCCGCGGTCACCGCCGCCGCGATCGCCCCCGCCGACGCGCCGCCGACGTTGACCAGCCGATACCGCTCGGCGAGATCGCATACAACCGGCGGGTACACCACGCCGCTGGTGAGCCCACCCTTCAAGATCACATCACACGTCGGATCGTCCACAGCACCACCTTTTCCGTCGATCCCAGCACGCGGCGATCATCCGGTGATGATCGCCCTTCCAGGTCCCACCACGCTAGGCCCCACCAAGGAGTCGCACCGTATGTCAGCCCATCAGGAGAGGTCCGCCGGGCCTCTTCAGATACAGACGAGTGACGGAGTTACAGTAAGCTCCGTAGTTCGCAGTTGAATACGGCTACCAGGTCGTCACAGAATGGCGCACACCTGCACCAACATGGCCAGCCGGTGGTCCGATCAGTGCCGACCGAGGTGGTGGTGGAGCAGTTCCGAGCGGGCGAGCCCACAGAGATCATCGCGGATCTGTTCGACGTGCCGGTGACGCAGGTAGAACAAGCCGTGCGTTTCGAGCTGAGCTGGCTCGCTCCGCCTGCGGTCGGCGTTTGGAGCGCGCAGGAAACCTGCGCCGTTGCTGGTGAACAAGCCGCGCTGGGGTCCCGCGCCTGAGGATCAGGGCTTGTGGGCGTGCAGGCGCAGGTTACGGATGTCGTAGGTGAACAGCTCGTCGACGGTGAAGTGCTTCGCGACGGCCGCGCGCAGCGACTCGGCGTCGAACATCGTGTGGTGAGCGTTCCAGATCCACAGCGGCACGCCGCGGCCGTCGACACCTCGGTGGGCGGCCCGCTCGGAGTGCCCGCCCAGGATCCAGTGGTTGGCCTCGGCGGTGTCGATCTCACCGTTGCACCACTGGGTAGCGACGAACCGCGCGTCCGGCACGCCGATGTCCACCCGTGCGCCGGGCCGCAGCACCCGCGCCCACTCACGCAACGTCTCGGAGATCAGCTCGTAGCTCTGGTGTTCGAGCACGTGGTTGGCGCGCAGCGCGTCGATCGAGCCGGTGGTGAAGGGCGGCCGGTCGATGGCGGCGCGCACCTCGATGTCGGGCAACGCGAGCAGGTCGACGTGCAGGTCGTAGTCGGGATGCGGCTTCTCCCCGGCGCCGATCTCGAGCCTCATCGACCGCTCAGGCCCGTCCGGAGATCTTCTTGACGAGCTTGGCCGGTCGCCCGGCCACCACCGTGTAGGGCTCCACGTCCTCCCGCACCAGGGATCCGCCGGCGACCACGGCGTGCTCGCCGATCGTGACCGGACCAAGCACGAGAACGTGGCTGGCCAACCAGACGCCCTCGCCGATCACCACGTCCCGCCCGGAACGGGGGAAGGCGAGCTGCCGGGCGCGCCCGAACTGCTCGATGTCGTGGGTGCCGGTGAGCACCGCGACGTCATGGCCGAAGAACACGTGCTCGCCGATCGTGATCGTGCCGCCGGACAGGTTGAACAGCGCGTTGTTGACTACGGCGCTGTCGGGCAGGTGCAGCCGGGAACGGTCCCCATGCCAGCGGTAGGAGTAGAGCGCGTCGAGCTTGAGCTCCTGCACCTGCTGGGAGACCAGCTCGGCCACCCGCTCGGTGACCAGCGCGTCCAGCGCGCCGCGCAGGGTGCGGGCGATCAGGCGGTCAAGCAGTCGCATGCGGGTGATTCTCCCTGTGCGCTGTCGGCGCCCGCATGCGGGCACACCGGTGCCCCGGAGAGCAGCAACTTGAGCCTCCGGGTAAGCGCGCCGATGCCGAACCGGGAGCGCGCGAGCGCCTCGTTGTGGTCGAGCAGCGCCCGGTCCGGCACGTCCAGCCAGGCCCGCAGCGGCGCGGGATCGTCCGCGGGGAACCACTCGAAGCCGAACGCAGCGAGCTCGCGGGCCACCGGGAAGTCGCCGACGGCGATGGGTCGCCGGTGCAGCGCCGACTCGATCAGGGGCAGCCCGAAGCCCTCCCATGAGGAGGGCAGCACCACCGCGTCACACGCCGCGTAGGCCGCGGCCATGTCCGTCCCCGGCGCCAGGCCGCGGCGCACGGGGACGCGCGCACGCCGCAGCAACCCGACGAGCTCTGCGGCGAACCCGTCCTCGGCGGGGCCGGTGAGCCAGTACGTCGCGCCGAGAGCCTCGGTGAGCGCCAGCCCGACGTGGACGTTCTTGCGAGCGATCGCCCGGGTCGGCTGCAGCACCAGCGGGCCGTCCCCGACTCCGAGCCGGTCGCGCACGGCTTGGCGGTGCTCGGGGCGGGGCTGCTCGGCGAAGCCGTGGTACACCGTCGTGGCGACGATGCCGCGCCGGGCGGCGAGCGAGCGCCGAGCCATCTCGGTGACGGTGACGTGGCGCCACGACGGATCCTCCGGCGGCCAGCTCGTCACCGCGGCGTACCGCTCGCGCTCCCAGGGCAGGTCGTGGTGGCGCAACACCGCCGGACGGCCGCGTAGGTACGCCGCCACCGCCTCGCCGGCCCGCCGGTTCATCGGCAGCGAGCACACGTTGTCGGCGATCACCACGTCGACCTCGTCCAGCACGGCCCCGAGCGCACGCCGTGACGGCGGCCGCTTCGCGTCGAGCGCGAGACCGGGCACCAGCACGTCGGGGTGACCGTCCCCGGCGACCAGGCACACCCGCATCCCGAGCCGGCGCAGGGCCGTCGCCCACTGTGCGGCGGTCACCGACACGCCGTCGGCCGTTCCGAGGCGGTAGGACACGATGGCCGCCCGCTGACCGATGAGGTTCGACATCCGGGAATCGTCCCCGGCTGGTGCGGCGCCTGCTGGATCAGGATCTCGGCATCCGCCCCATCAGGTAAAACTCCGGGTTGGGACGCATCGCCGTGAGGTGGGCCAGCCGGTTGGACATCGCGAACAGCGCGGTGATGGCCCCGACGTCCCAGATCTCGTCGTCGGACAGGCCCGCGGCCCGCGCCTGGTCCAGCTCGGTGTCGGTGAGGGCGGCCGGGTCGGTGGCGACCATCAGGGCCAGGTCGACGATGGCGCGTTCGCGCGGGCTCAGCTCGACGGCCCACGGGTTCGTCGCCACCCGGTCGGCGAGCTCGGTGTCCTTCGTCCGTACCCGCAGGATCGCGCCGTGGGCGACCACGCAGTAGGTGCAGTGGTTGGCCCCCGAGGTGGCGACCACCACCAGCTCGCGCTCGGCCTTGCTCAGACCGTCGGAGGACTCCATCAGCGCGTCGTGGTAGTCCAGGAACGCCCGCAGCTCGGCAGGACGGCGCGCGAGCGTCCGGAACACGTTGGGCACGAAGCCCGACCGCTCCGCGATCACCCCGATCCGCTGCCGCAGGTCCTCGGGCATGTCCTCGAGCTCGACGTGGCCGAACCGGCTCACCAGGTGGTCACCCATAGCAGTCGACGGTAGCGCTTCGAACCGGCACGATACGGCCATGGCCGTATCCGAGGAGACCCGCCACCAGCTCTCGCGATGGTGCACCGAGCGCGTTCCGGACGCCGACCGCGAGCAGCGGCAGATCGGCTACACCATCCACGACGACGAGGTCACGATCCTGGACCGCCGCCGGCCCGCCTACCCGGAGCTCGGTGCGGCGTGGTCGTCCACCCCGGTCGCACTGCTGCGCTGCGACGATCCGGAGCCAGGCTGGTGGTCGCTGTACCGTCCGGCGGGCGACGGCTGGAATCGCGAAGCCGCGGGCGAGGATCCGTTCGCCCTGCTGGACCAGGTACGACACTGAGCGACTGAGCGGCGGCGGTCAGGCACCCGCCTGTCCCACAGGCACCGGGGCGGACCGGCGAGCGTGGGCGGCGGCGAACGCGACGACCTGCCCGTTGGTCGAGGAGCGGCCACGGATGACCGGCGCGGCCGCCCGCTGCAGGACGCTGAGCAGGGTGGGAGCGCCGTCGGCCAGCTCACCCGGGCCCACCGCCGCGATCATCCTCGGGGCGACCGCCGCCACCAACAACCGCTCGACCCCCAGTCCAGCGGCCCCGAGCACCAGCACGACGTCGGTGCTGTCGGTCGGCGGGAGCGCCGAGAGCAGCGTGTCCATCGGCACGAAGGAGGCCAGGCCGGGCGCGGCCGGACTGTGCTCGGCGAGCGCGGTCCACGCCGTCGCGAGCCGCGGTGTCGCCTCGCTCAACCGTTCCAGCAGCGCGGCGCAGCGGGTCTCGTCGCGCACCTCGCGCCGCGCCGCCTGGAGTGCCTCGACAGCCGCGGCGTAGACCGCGGCGTCGCGCTCCCGCAACGCGTCGACGGCCCGCTGGTGTTCCGGGGTCATGTCCGGGCCCGGAATCTGGGCGGCCAGGGCGCCGGCCATGACGTCCAGGTGATGCCCGGCCTCGACGCCGGACCCGTGGTCGGCGTAGTCGATGATCGCGCGGGCGATCTGCTCGGCGGACTCGACGCCGGGCACCGAGAGCGGCGAGTCCGGGGCGATGAACAGGACGTCGTGACGCAGCGCCCCCACCGATCGGGCCGCGGCGGCGATCGTGACGAGCTCGCCGGCGAGCTCGACCAGCTCGCGCTCGTCACGTGGGGCGGGGACCCCGGTCTCGGCACAGTCCGCGGCGATCCGGCCGAGCCGCTCGTCGAGCTCGAGGTGGTCGATGACACGGCGGACGTCGCTCTCGGTCTCCGGCACCCGTGAGCCCACCCGGACCTGCTGAAGCACCGGCTGCACCTCGAGCTGGACAGCGGACCGGAAGTACGAGCGGGAACGACCACCTGCCTCGAGGTAGTCGAGGTAGCGGCGCAGCACCTCCTGAGCCTCGGGTGGTGGTGGCGCCCCGGTGAACGACACGGGCGGGTCGCACCGCGCCGCGGCCAGGGCCGCGGCGGTCTGCGCGGTGTCTTCGAGCATCCGGTCGAACGCCGCCCGATGCCTGCTGTGGACAAGGTCGGACAGCAGTGCCCACGCCCACTCCCGCTCCGCCTTCGGGTACAGCGCATCCAGCGACCGGTGCACGTACCGCGCCACCGAGGTGACGGCGCCGCGCCGCTTGTGGTCGAGGTCGGCGAGCAGGGTGGGGATCAGCCACGCTCCCGCGCTCGGCCCCCTCGGCCGGACGGCCTGCGCGCACAGCTGGGCGACCTCGTCGCGCGGCGACAGCACGGTCTCGGGTGGTAGCTGCTGGGCGGCCCGGGCCCGCCGGGTGGGTGTGGAGGTGGCCAGCAGCCAGCGCAGCTCGCGCAGCTCGCGCAGCTCGAGCGCGGGGAGTCCGTCGAGCGCCCGGTCCGCGACGTCGGCCGGCAGCGCGTCGCGGACGGCGACCAGCTCCGCCGGAGTCGTGCCGGTGACCAGGACGCGCTTGCCATCGGCCAGCAGGGCGGCGACCGCAGCCGCTACCGCCGCGGCGTCGTAGTCCTCGAGGACGACCAGGGCGTCGTCGCGCAGCGCGGCCACCACCGACCCGGCGTCTTCGGACGGCCATCGCGGCGGGGGCAGCTCAGCGACGGGCTCGACGAGAGCCTCGGCCAGCCGACGCAGCCCTGGTAGGGCGACGCCCGCAGCGATCGCGCGACGGATCCGCGCATGGGCCAGCGCTGCTGGTCGGTCCGAACCGGCGGCGGCGAGCCGGTCGACAAAGGCTGCGAGATCGGCGTCGTCCGCCGGTCCGACATCCAGCACTGGTCACCTCCGCCTGCCGACGCCATCTGGCGACGGTCACCCTTCGTATCGAGCGCGTCCTACGATACTGCACTCCTGGAGAGGTACTTTGCAACGGGGAACGGTCCAATCGTAACTCTGGGCGGCGCTTCAGTAATCCTTTCGGGTGAACTTATGTGCATAAGCACGTGGCGCCATCCCACGCAGTCACGGTACGCGTCGCACTGTTGTCACCCTATGTGTTCATCGTGCTGGCTCAACGCTCACGTCGGCCACCGGCTTGAGCCGCTCAGAACCCTCGTCGGCGTGGTAGTCGGCGGGGCTGGTGGCGTCCGCGCCCTCCGCCACGTTGCGCGCGCGCAGCACAAGGGTGCCGAGCACGGCCACGAGCAGGTTGAGCGTGAGCGCGACGAAGCCGACGTAGATCTGCACCGGCGAGCCGGTGAAGGGATGCCAGCCGAACAGCGTCAGCTTGTCCAGCGCCAGCGCCGACCCGCCGAAGTGGGCACGCCCGGCGTTCGGGTTGGGGATGAGATAGAGCAGATACATCCCGTACCCCATGCCGACGACCCAACCGGCCACCAGCGCCCAGCGGTGCAGCCAGCGGGTGTAGAGCGCGATCGCGACCGCCGGCAGCGTCTGCAGGATGATCACTCCCCCGATGAGCTGCAGGTCGATGGAGAACTGCGGGTCGATCGCGATGATGAACAGCACCGCGCCGAGCTTGACCACCAGCGACGCGATCTTGGCCTGCGCCGCCTCCTGTCTGGGGGTGGCGTCGCGCCGCAGGTAGGCCTTGTAGATGTTGCGGGTCCACAGGTTGGCCGCGGCGATCGACATGATCGCCGCGGGCACCAGCGCGCCGATCCCGATGGCGGCGAACGCGACGCCGGCGAACAGCGAGCCGAACTCGTTGTCGAACAGCACCGGGACGATCGTGTTCGTGTCCGCACGACCGGTGGCGTTGTTCGTGATCGGCTTCACCCCGGCGGCGATCGCGACATAGCCCAGCAGTGCGAGCAGACCGAGCACCAGCGAGTACGCCGGCAGCGCCATCATGTTCCGCTTGATCACGTTCCGGCCGCGGGAGGCCAGGACGCCGGTCAGCGCGTGCGGGTAGAGGAACAGCGCCAGCGCCGAGCCCAGCGCCAGGGTGATGTACTGGAGCTGGTTGTTTCCGGTGAGCAGGATGTTGTCGCTCGTGGCCTCGGTGGCTTGGAACTTCGTATCGGCGGCGTCGAAGATCGCCGACCAGCCGCCGAACCGCGCCGGCAGGTAGATCACGGCCACCAGGATCACGACGTAGATCAGGATGTCCTTGACGAACGCGATCAGCGCGGGTGCCCGCAGGCCGGACTGGTAGGTGAAGATCGCCAGAATGACGAACGCGACGAGCAGCGGCAGGTGTCCCGCGATCCCGGTGCCGTTGAGGCCCATGGTGCGCAGCACGGCCTCGAGCCCGACGAGCTGCAGCGCGATGTAGGGCATGGTCGCGACCAGGCCGGTGATCGCCACCAGCAGGGCGAGCAGCGAGGAGCCGTAGCGGCCCTGCACGAAGTCGGCGGGCGTGACGTAGCCGTGCACCCGCGACACCGACCACAGCCGCAGGACCGGCAGGAACACCATCGGGTACAGGATCACGGTGTAGGGCAGCGCGAAGAAGCCCATGGCCCCCGCACCGAACAGCAGCGCCGGCACTGCGACGAACGTGTAGGCGGTGTAGAGGTCACCACCGATGAGGAACCAGGTGATCCAGGAGCCGAACTTCCGGCCGCCCAGCCCCCATTCGTCGAGGTGGTCGAGGGTGGAGCCACGCTGCCACCGCGCCGCCATGAAGCCCATCACGGTGATCACTGCGAACAGCACGGAGAACACCGCGAGCTCGGTCCACTGGATCATCGGCCGGCTCCCTCGTCCAGGTCGTCGACGTCGGTGGGGGCGCCGGGCGCGAGCGGGCTGCTCTCGTCGCGGGTCCGCACGTAGACGATCGCCACGCAGGCGACGCCGACCGGTACCCAGGCGAACTGGGACCAGTAGAAGAACGGCATCCCGAACAGCGTCGGCTCGATCGCGTTGAACCACGGCGTGACGAGCATGAGGAAGGGCACGAGCAGGAGCAGGTTCCACGCGTTCCAGCGCAGCCCCTCCTGGTCATGGCGTAGCCGGGACGTCTTCGACATGGATACTCCCGCGAGGTCGCAACGTTTTCAGGACTCGCGGATCATAAGTGGACCGCGGCGGTTACCGGCCGAGCCGCAGCGTCAACGCCTCGAGCTCGTCACGCATCGCCGTCGGAAGCTTCTCGCCGATGTGGTCGAACCACTGCTCGATCAGCGGGATCTCGGCCTTCCACTCCTCGACGTCCACCGCCAGCGACGCCTCGACGTCGGCGAGCGGGGTGTCCAGCCCGGACAGGTCGATCTGGTCGGCGGTCGGCACGTAGCCGATGGCCGTCTCGGTGGCGGCGGCCGTGCCCTGTACCCGCTCGATGGCCCACTTCAGCACCCGGGAGTTCTCCCCGAACCCGGGCCACAGGAACCGGCCGTCGGCACCGCGCCGGAACCAGTTCACGTAGAAGATCTTCGGCAGCCGGTCGGCGTCGGCGCCCTTGCCGACGTCCAACCAGTGCTGGAAGTAGTCACCGACGTGGTAGCCGATGAACGGCAGCATCGCCATCGGATCCCGGCGCACCTGGCCGAGCCCACCCGTGGCCGCTGCGGTCTTCGCACTCGACAGGGTGGCACCCAGGAACGTGCCGTGCTGCCAATCGCGCGCCTGGGTGACCAGCGGGATCGTGGTCTTGCGTCGGCCGCCGAAGAAGATGGCCGAGATCGGCACCCCACCCGGGTCCTCCCACTCCGGTGCCACGACCGGACACTGGCTGATCGGGGTGCAGTAACGCGAGTTCGGGTGCGCGGCGGGCTCGCCGGAGTCCGGCGTCCAGTCCCGGTTCTTCCAGGACGTGAGGTGTTGTGGTGCGCCCTCCAGACCCTCCCACCACACGCCCCCGTCATCGGTCAGCGCGACGTTGGTGAAGATCGAGTTTCCGCGTCCGATGGTCGTCATCGCGTTGGGGTTGGTCCGCTGGTTCGTGCCCGGCGCCACGCCGAAGAAGCCGTACTCGGGGTTGACCGCGTAGAGCCGCCCGTCCGCACCGACGCGCATCCAGGCGATGTCGTCGCCGAGGGTCTCGGCCCGCCAGCCGGGGATCGTCGGCGCCAGCATCGCGAGGTTGGTCTTGCCGCAGGCCGACGGGAACGCCGCCGCGACGTAGTAGACCTTGTCCTCGGGGCTGATCAGCTTGAGGATCAGCATGTGCTCGGCGAGCCAGCCCTCCTCACGCGCCAGCACCGACGCGATCCGCAGCGCGTAGCACTTCTTGCCCAGCAGCGCGTTGCCGCCGTAGCCGGAGCCGTAGCTCCAGATCTCCCGGGTCTGCGGGAAGTGCGTGATGTACTTCGTCTCGTTGCACGGCCACGGCACGTCGGCCTGGCCGGGCTCCAGCGGTGCGCCGACGGAGTGCAACGCCGGCACGAACCGCTCGCCAGCGGGACCGTCGAACAGCGGCAGCACCGCGGCACCCATCCGGGTCATGATCTTCATCGAGGCGACGACGTACGCCGAGTCGGTGATCTCCACCCCGAGCATCGGCTCCCGCGCGTCGAGCGAGCCCATGCAGAACGGGATCACATACATCGTCCGGCCGCGCATGCATCCGCGGTAGAGCGCGGTCATCGTGGCCTTCATCTCGACCGGGTCCATCCAGTTGTTGGTGACGCCGGCGTCGGCCTCGTCGATCGAGCAGATGAACGTGCGCTCCTCGACCCGGGCGACGTCCTCGGGATCGGACGTGGCCCGGAACGAGTGCGGCACCGCGTCGAGCCGAACGAACGTGCCCGCCTCGACGAGCTGGGCGGTGATGCGGTCCCACTCGTCGTCAGAGCCATCGCACCAGACGACGCGCTCGGGCATCGTGAGCTCGGCGACCTCCCGCACCCACGAGAGCAGGCGAGCGTTTCCGGTCGCCGCTTCGTCGATTCCTGACACGGTCGCCGCAGTCATGTCGTTCTCACTCCTTGCCTGCTCCCGGGCTCCGGGAATGCCGCGTACACCCGAGCCCTCTGGGCCGGGTGTACGCGTAGAAGATGAGAACCGACCGTACCGGCGGTGTCCGGACTCCGGCACGCCTACGGCTGTCTGGTGCCTCACAAGACCGATCATGTAATCGATCAAGAGGGCGCGTGAGCGCCGCCACCTCCGCTTCCGGTGACGCTTCTCACGCCGCGGACCCATGGCGGATCGCCGGACGAGACGAGTAGCCACCTCCCGCGCGGGTATCCCCAGGGAGCAGGCATGCGCCACACCCGGCAGGGGCACTTGCACACCTGTTGCCCCCTGCGGTGTGCGCGTAGTGTGTGACCACGGTCAAAGCCGGGAGGCCCGATGAACGACACCGCCCTGTACCTCACCCTGCTCGCCGTCTCCATCGGCCTGACGTTCCTCGTCGGGCGCCTGCTGGTGAACGCCGGTGAACCCTTCTTGCAGGATGTGTTCCAGGACCGCGCGGTGACCCGCTCGGTCAACCTGCTGCTGTCGGTTCTCTTCCACCTGATCACCCTCGGGGTGCTGGCGATCGTCTCGGTCGTGAACCTCGGTACGGGTGATCCGGTACAGACGTTCGTCGCGCGCCTCGGCGTCGTCCTGCTCATCCTCGGTGTCGCCTACGGCATCTCGATGCTGGTACTCATCCGCGTCCGGGAGCGCCGTCGCGCCGCCCAGGTCTCCGAGCAGGTGCAGGAACGACTGGCCGACCGCGGGGTCAACACACAGCCTCCGCAGATGACGACCCGTCCCACGGCGCCCAACCAGCAGTGACGGGGTCCGCCCCGCTTACTCCGCGACCGTGCAGGTCCTCGGGTCGAGGCGGGTGCGGGTCAGGTTCGGGGCGCGAGGGCCGCTGCCACCGATCGGAGCCACGGCTGCTGCGGAGACTCCTGGACCGCTCGGGCGAACAGCCACAGCAGCACTCGCTCCGCGTCGAGGTCCAGCAGTCCGGCCATCCGCCTCGCCGTGCCGCGGGGATCGACGAGAAGCCGCGCCTCGCAGTTGAGCAGGTGCTGGAGCACGTCGTAGGCGGGGTCACCGACGTAGGGCTTGGGATCGATCATCAACCACGGCTCCCGGCGGGCGGCGAGCACGTTTCCCGCGTGCAGGTCGGTGGCGAGTAGTAGGTGCGGCCCGGGCGCGCGGGGTAGGTTCCGGAACAGCTCCATCCCGGCGCGGGCCAGCCCGAGGTCGAGCGCACCGGGATCGTCGGCGAACTTCCCGTCGAACTCGTCGGCCCACTCCTCGCACATCTGCGCCAGGGACCGGAACGGGTGCCCGGCCGGCGGCTCGTACCAGAGCCGCCGGAGCAGACCGGCCACGACCTCGTCCTGTGCCGGTTCAGGCAACGCGTCGCCCAGCGGGATCCCGGGACGGCAACGCTCCAGCAGCAGCGCGCTCGTCGACCCGGTGACGTATGCGTCGTGCAGCTCCACGGCTCCGCGTCCCTGCCAGGCCCGCAGGCCCTCGGCCTCATGCTCCGACTCGCCGTGCCGCCACCCGACCTTCAGCACGAGGTCGCGCCCGGCGGCGTCGCGGGCGGGCGCGACCCAGGAACACTGCCCACCGGGCTGGTAAGGCTGGCCGACCGCCAACGACCAGCGGTCGGCCAGCGCGTACACCGTGTCCGGGAGCCGGGCGAGCCACTCGCGGCGAACGGGCGTGAGCATGCCCCGCTCGAGGTTCCTCGGCAGCACGAAGAAGCCCACCGCAGCGATCCTGCCCCTCGCGGTCGTGACCCGCCGCCAAGACACACGCCACCCCCAACACCCTCACCAAGATCCAGGAAGTAGTGCGACACCGCCCTGAGACCGACGTGGTCACATATCGGGGTGGGAGACGGCCTCAGGACCCCGATATGTGACCACGTCGGGCCAGAAGGGAGGTGTGAGGTCAGCGCTGCTCCGAAGTGGGCACCCTCCTGCGGGAGCTCGCTGCCGACCTCGGCGCGACAGTGATCGATCTCGACGAGCTCCCGGTGCGCACCGCGGTGGACGCGGACCCGACCCTCTACGCGGCGGTCCCGCGCCCGTCCTGATCGACGAGTTCCAGCACGTCCCCGACTTACTCGACGCCATCAAGGCCGAGCTCAACCGCGACCTCCGTCCTGGCCGTTTCGTGGCGTCGTGCTCCACCTCGGACCGCTCGCCTACACCCCCGAGGACCACCCCCACCCGCGAGTCGGTACACGATGGCGGCCGAGTGGATCCGGGCTGGCGGCCCGGGCACGATTCAAGGCCGCCACTCAGTACCAACTCGCGCACCAGTTCGTACCGACTCGCGCTGAGGGGTGGTGGGGGGCGTTACCGTCTTGCTGTGTTGTTGACGATCACGCTGGTCCAGGCGCCTGCGACCGATCTCGGCTTCCTGCTGGGCAAGCACCCCGACCGCGTGCACCGCGTCGAGCTTGCGTGGGGCCGCGCCACCGTGTGTTTCCCGGTCGCGGACCCGGAGCGCTGCACGGCGGCGCTGGTCGTCGAGGTCGATCCGATCGGGCTCGTCCGCCGCGGCGACCCATCGGGGTCACCGGACGGGTTCACCCTCGGCCAGCACGTCAACGACCGGCTCTACGCCGGGTCGTCGCTGCTGTCGGTTGCGATCTCCCGGGCACTGGGCTCGGCGCTGCACGGCCGGTGCCGGGAGCGCCCCGAGCTGGCCGCGGCCGCGTTGCCGCTGGAGCTGGCCGTGCCGGCCGTGCGCGACACCAACGCGCTCGCCGAGCGGCTGTTCGGCCCGCTCGGATGGCGGGTCACGGCCACACCGGTGGGCTCGCGGCACGTGGGCCTGCGACTCACCGGCACGGCTCGGCTCGCCGACGCACTGAGCGCGGTCTACGTGCTGGTCCCGGTGCTCGACGACGCCAAGCACCACCACGTCGGCCCGGACGAGGCGGACAAACTGCTGCGGGCCGGCCAGTCGTGGCTACCGGGCCACCCGGAGCGGGAGCTGATCACGCGACGCTACCTGCGCTACCGCAGGCGGCTAACGGTGCCCGCACTGGAGCGGCTGGGAGTCCCGGAGGACGACGGCCCGCGCATCTCCCCGCTGCGTGAGCTGCGCCGCTCCGCCGTACTTGCACAGCTGCGGGCACTCGGCGTGCGCCGAGTACTCGACCTCGGATGCGGGGAGGGCCTGCTGCTGGCCGACCTGCTCCGCGATCCGGCCTTCACCGAGGTCGTGGGAGTGGACGCCGCGGCAGGAACGCTGGCGGCGGCCGCGCGTCGGCTGCACCTCGACGAGCTGCCACCGGCCGCGCGGTCCCGGATCGCGCTGCGGCAGAGCTCGCTGGTCTACACCGACCGGTCGCTCGCCGGGTTCGACGCGGCGGTGCTGAGCGAGGTCGTCGAGCATGTGGAGCCGGACCGGCTGCCGTCGCTGCAGCAGGCTGTCTTCGGCGTCGCCCGGCCGGGCACAGTGATCGTCACGACGCCGAACCGGGAGTACAACACGCGCTACCCGGACCTCGCCGACGGCGCGCTACGGCACCCCGACCACCGCTTCGAGTGGACCCGCGCCGAGTTCGCGGCGTGGTGCGCTGAGGTCGGCGCCGCCCACGGGTACCGGGTGCGCCACGACGGGATCGGCGAGGCGGACCCGGAGCTCGGTGCCCCGACCCAGCTGGCCGTGCTCACGCTGGAGGGCGCATGAAGATCCCTGAGCTCTCGCTGGTGGTGCTCGTCGAGGTGAGCGGCTCGGGCAAGTCGACGTTCGCCGCGCGGCACTTCGCGCCCACCGAGATCCTGTCCTCCGACGTCTTCCGCGGTCTGGTCGCCGACGACCCGGACGACCAGTCCGCCACCGCCGACGCGTTCGCCGCCCTGCACCACCTCGCCGGTGTCCGGCTGCGCCGCGGGCGGCTCACCGTGGTGGACGCGACCAGTACCCAGAAGGCCGCGCGGGCCTCGCTCGTCGAGCTGGCCCGCGAGCACGACGTCCTCCCGGTGGCGATCGTGCTCGACCTGCCCGAGCGGACCTGCGCGCAGCGCTCCCGGTTCGGTGCCGGGGTCGTCGGCCGCCAGCACGGCGAGCTGCGGCGCTCGGTCGACAAGCTCAAGGGGGAGGGCTTCCGGACCGTGCACGTCCTGCGCACCTGCGAGGAGGTCGACGCCGCCGCGATCGAGCGCACCCTCTCCTACAACGACCTGCGCGAGTGCACCGGGCCGTTCGACCTGATCGGCGACGTGCACGGCTGTCGCGACGAGCTCGAGACCCTGCTCGCAGAGCTGGACTGGGAGCTGCGCCGCGACGGTGCGGGGCGCGCGGTGTCGGCCCGGCATCCGGCGGGGCGCACCGCGGTGTTCCTCGGCGACCTCGTCGACCGCGGGCCGGACACACCGGGCGTGCTGCGGCTCGCGATGAGGATGGTGGCCGACGGCGCCGCGCTCGCGGTGGCCGGCAACCATGAGGTCAAGCTGGTGCGGGCGCTGCGCGGCAAGGACGTGCGCCGCTCGCACGGGCTCGTCGAGTCGTTGGACCAGCTCGACGCCGAGCCCCCGGAGTTCGTCGAGGCCGCGACGGCGTTCATGGACGGGCTGCGCGCTCACTACGTGCTCGACGGCGGCAGGCTCGTGGTCGCGCACGCCGGGCTGCGCGAGCAGTTCCACGGCCGCTCCTCCGCCCGGGTACGCGGGTTCGCGCTATATGGCGAGACCACCGGGGAGACCGACGAGTTCGGGTTGCCGGTGCGCTACCCGTGGACGCTGGAGTACCGCGGCGCGGCCATCGTGGCCTACGGGCACACCCCGGTACCCGCGGCGGAGTGGCTCAACAACACGATCTGCCTGGATACCGGCGCGGTGTTCGGCGGAGCGCTCACCGCGCTGCGCTACCCGGAGCGCGAGCTGGTGTCCGTACCTGCACAGCGGACGTGGTTCGAGCCCGTGCGCCCGCTGCGACCGGCCGTGCCAGACCGACGTCCCGATGAGCTCGACGTCGGAGACGTGCTCGGTAAGCGGGCCGTCGAGACCCGGCACCTGGGGCGGGTCTCGGTGCCGGCCGAGCAGAGTGCCGCGGCACTGGAGGTGCTGAGCCGGTTCGCCGTGCACCCGCGCTGGCTGGCCTACCTGCCGCCGACGATGGCTCCCGTGGCCACGGCGGCCGACGGCCCCTTGGAACAACCGGAGGCGGCGTTCGACGCGTTCGCCGCCGAGGGTGTCACCGATGTGGTACTCCAGGCCAAGCACATGGGCTCGCGCGCGGTGGTGATCGTGTGCGCCGACGCCGGGGCGGCCGCGCGCCGGTTCGGGGCGGCGGCCGCGGAGACCGGCGTGATCCTCTCCCGCACCGGGCGACGGCTGTTTCGCGACACCGAGCCGTTGCTGGCCCGGCTGCGCACCGCGGTCGAGGCGGCCGGGCTGTGGGCGGAGCTGGCGACCGACTGGCTGATCCTCGACGCCGAGCTGCTGCCCTGGTCGGCCGCCGGGCGCGGCCTGCTGACCGACCGCTACGCACCGACCGCCGCCGCGGCGCTCGCCGACCTCGGGGCGAGCGCCGACGTGCTCGCGGCGGTCGTCGCGCGCGGGATCGACGTCGGGGAGCTGCACGAGCGGACGCTGACGCGGACCGCCGACGCGGCCGCGTTCGACGTCGCCTGGCGCGCCCACGCCGGGCTCGACGAGCCGGTGCGGCTGGCTCCCTTCTGCGTGCTTGCCGGTGCGGGCGGGGTGCACGCGGAACGTCCGGTCTCCTGGCAACTCGACGTGGCGGACCGGCTGGTCGCCGCCGACCCGGAGCTGCTGGTTCCGACCGCCCGGCACCCGGTTCGGCTCGACGACCCGGCTGCCCGGGCCGCTGGTGCTGCCTGGTGGGCCTCAGCGGTGGCTGTCGGCGCGGAGGGTGCGGTGGTCAAGCCGGCCGGCGGGTGCGAGCGCGGTCCGCGCGGGCTCGTCCAGCCGGGGTTGAAGGTGCGCGGGCGCGAGTACCTGCGGCTGGTCTACGGCCCGCACTACCCCGAGCACCTGGCGCGGCTGCGGGAACGGCACGTCGGCCGCAAGCGGGCGCTCGCACTGCGCGAGTACGCGCTCGGGCTGGAGGCGTTGCACCGGTTCGTCGAGGGCGAGCCGCTGTGGCGGGTGCACCAGGCGGTGGCGGCGGTGCTGGCATTGGAGTCGCAGCCGGTGGACCCGCGGCTGTAGGCGAACGCCCCTCCGGGTCGTGCGCGGAAATCGTCGCCCCAGCGGCGATTTCCGCGCACGGGCCGCGTCAGCGGCCCAAGGAGACCGAGGACATGGTGAACTCGGGCACTCGGACCGGGGGCATCGCGACGCGGGTGAACCAGTCCTTCCACTCCCGCGGCAGGGTTCGTTCGGTCGCGCCGACCTCCGACGCCCGGCGCAGCACGTCGAGCGCGGAGTAGTTGAACCGGAAGTTGTGGTCTACCTCGCCGACCACCTCGCCGCTCTCCACGAGGTACACGCCGTCGCGGGTCAGCCCGGTGAGCAGCAAGGTGGCGGGGTCGACCTCACGGATGTACCACAGGCAGGTCACCAACAGGCCGCGCTCGGTGCTGGCCACCATGTCCGCTATCGACGCCGCCGACCCGCCGGTGAGCAGCAGGTTGTCTCCGGTCGGTGTGAAGGCCGTGCCGAACTCGGCAGCCTCCGCACGGGAGTAGGCGAGCTCACGGACCGTGCCGTCGCTGACCCACTCGACGCGACGCGTCGGGGCCCCGTTGTCGAAGACACTGATTCCCTCGTCGGATCGGGTGGCGGTGAGGAACGGCTCGTACTCCAGGCCCGGGGCTGCCGGGTCGCAGGCCAGCGTGAGCGGCAGGGCGGTAAGCCGCTCCCCGGTGCGTGGACCATCCGGCCCGGCGAGTGCGCTGCGACCTTCCTGCGCGGCGCGGCCGTCCATCGACCCGACGAGTTCGAGCATCAGGTCGGACACGGCCGGGGGCGGCAGCAGCGTCTCGTAGCGCCCGACCGGCAACGCGATGCGTCGCTGTCCCCACTCCAGGCGCCGGGCCGCCGCCGCGGCGAGGGCGACGACGTCGATGTCGCCGAAGTCGGCGGTGGACGCCCCGGTCCACGTCGAACAGGTCAGGTCGGGGGTCTTCACGTTGAGCTCTACGGAGCCGGTGGGCTGCACCCAGCGCCTGCGCACCCCGGCCGAGGTGCCGAGCCAGACCGTCGTCAGCTCGTGGCTCGCGAAGCCATACTGCCGTCGCGGCCCTGCCAGCACCTCGGCCAGGCCGTCGGCCAGCGGAGCGAACACGCCGATCGAGGTCTCCGTCGCCGCCTCGTCCCAGGCGGAGTCGTCACCACCGGACCGCTCGGGCAGCGGCATCGCGTCGCGTGCCGGACCGGCGTCGCGGGCGGCCGCCGCGGCCGCCCCGAGGAGATCCTCCAGCTGGCCGACATCGGCCACGGCCGCGCTGGAGCTGACCACCCCCGCCGCTATGCCACCGTCGGCCGCCACGAGGGCGATCACGGTGAGCCGGCCCGAGGTCGTGTGTCCGTTGGTGGTCATCGTCGAGTTCGCCCAGCGCAGCACGGCCTCGCTCGTCTCTCGGAAGAGCACCACGCAACCGTGCAGGTGGGCTCCCGCGGCCAGAACCCGCTCGACGATCTCCTGGGCCGTCACCTGCCCTCCTGGAGCGTGTTGAGCACGGTGACGCCCCGGAACCGCGCCGATGGGCACCCGTGGCTCGCCGCCGCCACCTGCGCGGGCTGGGCCTTGCCGCAGTTCATCGTGCCGTGCAGCTGCCACGTGGACGCGCCGCCGACCGCGTCGAGCGAGCCCCAGAAGTCGGTGGTGGTGGCCTGGTAGGCGACGTCGCGCAGCTGCCCGGCGAGAGCACCGTTGCGGATGCGGAAGAACCGCTGGCCGGTGAACTGGAAGTTGTAGCGCTGCATGTCGATCGACCAGGACTTGTCGCCGACGACGTAGATGCCGCGGTCGATCCCGGCGATCAGCTCCTCGGTGCTCGTGTCCCGCACCGGGTCGGGACGCAGCGACACGTTGGCCATCCGCTGGATCGGTACGTGGTGCGGGGAGTCGGCGAAGGCGCAGCCGTTGCTCCGATCAAGCCCCAACCGGGGCGCGAACGTGCGATCGACCTGGTAGCCGACCAGCACGCCGTCGCGCACCAGGTCCCACTCGGTGGTGGCGACGCCGTCGTCGTCGAAGCCGATCGTCGCGAGACCGTGGCGCACGGTCCGGTCGCCGGTGACGTGCATGTGCTCCGAACCGTAGCGCAGCGACCCGAGCAGGTCGGGGGTGGCGAAGCTGGTGCCGGCGTACGCGGCCTCGTAGCCGATCGCCCGGTCGTACTCCGTGGCGTGGCCGACGGACTCGTGGAGCGTCAGCCACAGGTTCGTCGGGTCGATCACGAGATCGTAGACACCGGCCGCCACCGTCGGCGCCCTGGTCTTCTCCGCGAGCAGCTCCGGGACCCGCGCGAGCTCGCCGTCCCAGTCCCACCCGTCACCGGTGAGGTACTCCCAACCGCGGCCGACCGGAGGGGCGAGTGATTTCATCGTCTCGAACCCGCCGGTGGCCCGGTCCACCGCGGTGGCGGTGAACGACGGCGCGATCCGGACGCGCTCCTGGAGCGTGGAGGTGCCGGCGAGGTCGGCGTAGAACTTGTTCTCCCGCACCTGCTCGACGCCCGCACGCACATGGTCCACGCCGTCGGTGCTCAGCAGCCGCTGCGACCACTCGGTAAGCAGCTCGACCTTGTCCCGCGTCGGCACCGTGAACGGGTCGACCATGCAGGTCGAGACCCAGACGGCACCGGGATGTACCGGTTCGTCCACCCGCGCGACACGCTCGATCGCCACTGGCGCGAGCGTCCGCGCCACCGTCACCGCGCGCTCGGCCGTGGCCGCGGCCCGGACCGGGGTCAGCTCGACGTGCGAGGCGAACCCCCACACCCCGTCGACGACGACGCGCACGGCCAGCCCGACCGTCGTGTCGTCGGTGACGCCGGTGACCGCGCCGTCACGAAGGTCGATCGACTGGGAGCCGATCCGCTCGACCCGCAGGTCGGCGTGCTCGGCGCCGAACTCGCGGGCCCGGGTCAGGGCGGCGTCGGCCATGGCTGCCAATGGCAGCGCCGAGAACTTCGGGTCGATGCGGTCGGAGGACATCCCGTCAACCTATCTACCCCTGTGCGGACCGCGGTCGTGATCACCGTTCGGGGACCGACAACGGTGCCCCGAACGGTGGTCGGTCCCGGATCGGCGATCACCCGAACGGCACGTCTACTCGAGGCCCGGACCCCGCCTCCGCGCCGCCGAGCAACCCGTCGACGACACCATCGCCGGGCCCGATCATGGGCCCCGGCGCCTCGCGGACCACGCCGTCGGGACCGATGCGCAGCACCTGGTCGGCGAGCCCGTCCCCGTCGAGGTCGGTGAGCAGGATCAGGTCGACGCCGTCGTCGGTGACGACCGTGTCGGGGCGCTCGTCACCGTCGGTGTCGAACCCGCTGCTGACGTCGGTGTCGACGCCGACCCGGCACTCGAGCTGGCCGCCGTCCTCGTCCGGCACGTTGCCGGGGTGACGTTCCTCAACCACTGGGCACCTCCGTGGAACGGTCGGGGGCGAGCATCCGCAGCTCGGCGTCGAGGACGGCGCGTCGCCGTGCCACCTCGGCGTCGAGCGCGGCGCCTGCCGTGCGCTCGAGCTCGAGCAGGCGCCGTCCGAGGTCGGCGTCCAGGGCGGCCCGGACGGCGGCCAGGACGTCCTCGGCGTGCCGCCGCAGCCGGCTCCGCTCGGCCGCCGCGCGTCGGAACCACACGGCGAGGACGATCGCGACCACCCCGGTGCCGACGGCCAGCGGTGCGAGTGCCGGTCCGCCGAGCGCCGGCAGCCCGAGCAGCGGCAACATCGCCAGGGGAAACAGCGCGAGCCGCCAGAGCGCGGCTCCGTCCGCGGCGCCCGTCAGCAGGGACCGCGCCGTTGTGGTCGGCTCGGGCAGCGGAGGGAGCGCACCCCCGGGACGGTGCGGGGCAGGCAGGCGCGGCCATCCCAGACCCATCGTCAGGTTTCGCGCGGTGGCGATCCTGCGCAGCGCCGGGCGCAGCTCCGCCGCCCATCCCGCGTGCAGCGTGACCGCGACGTCGTCGACAGCGGCGGCGAGCCGGTCGGGGAACTGCGCGCGCCCCGAACGGTCCGCACCCTCGATGTGGACCCGCGTCTCGCGGGCGAGATCGGCCATCGCCGCATTGGCCGCGGCAGCCGCGGTGAGCCGGCTCAGGGCCAGGCAGCTGCGCAGCTCCGCCCGGTGCCCACCGGTGAGCAGGTCCCGCTGGACGCGCAGCTCGACGCGGCGGGCGCGAACGGCCTCGGCGTAGCGGTCAGGCATCGCGGCAGCGTCGCAGGCCGGGACCGTCCGCGGGTCGAAACGGCCGAAATGGTGTGCGATCGCGAACGGGCTGGCCCGGTGATGCGCTCAGCCCGGCGTGGGTGAGGTCGGCCCGACCACCATCGACCCGGCCCGCGCCGACTCCGCCTCGGCCACCAGTCGTGCGTAGCGGGCACCTGCCGCCAGCAGGACCAGGCCCGCGCCGAGGAACGCCGCCACCCGGGTGAACCCGTCGAGCGCCACGAGGTCGAAGAGCACCAGCTTCGCGACGGCCGCGGCCACCAACACCAGGCCGGTGATCCGCAGCGCCGGCCTGCTGATGCCGCGGGCCAGCAGGATCAGTGCACCGACCGTCCAAGACACCGTCACCAGCGCATGTCCGGTGGTGAACCCAGCGCGGTCGGGTGCGGCCACCAACACGAGGGTGACCACCAGCGACGTCGCGCCGTAGAGCCCGACGAACCCGAGCGGCACCCACCGCCACTTCGACGCCGCGTCGGGTCGGATCAGCCCGACCCGGCCACCCGCGACGAGCAGCGCGACCACCAGCACGAGCACCAGGGCCGACACGGCCGCCCCGGTGAGCAGCGCGTCCCGGTGGACCTGGCCGGCCTCGACGTAGGGCAGCGCCGGGAACTGCACGAGTGCGTTCAGCGGCGCGTCCAGGCTCAGCGCCACCAGCACGCCGAACGCGCCGTAGACCACGCCGACGAGCATCGGGAACCTCGTTCGGAGCACGGCCGCCGACACGGCGGCCACGATCGCCTCCCCGAGCACCACGGCGGTGGCGCTCGCCCCGTCCAGGGCCACCACGGTGGCCTGGAACAGCGCGACGGCGGCCGCACCGGCGGCCACCAACCGGATCAGCCGGTCGGTACCGGGCAGGGCGACGAGCCCCGCGAGGCCCAGCGCAGCAGCCGCGGCTAAGGCACCACCACCCCAGCCACCGAGCACGATGCCCATCACGAGTGCCGGGACCGGCGTCTCCGCGACGAGCACCACCACCGGTCCCCGCGGCAGCAGGCGCGCGGCCGACGCCGCCGTCCCGAGGCCGACGACGAGCACGCCGAGGACGACCGCGATCGTCGCGGAGCGTCCGGCCGCGTCCCCGATGGCGACGATCACGCAGCCGTAGAGCACCGGTCCGGCCGCGGCCACCAGGGCCAACGTGGGCCAGCGTCGATGCAGCACGACCGGCAGCGCCGCCAGCTGCAGCGCCAGCACCAGCCCCACCAACCGCCAGTCCGCGACGAGCACCGGCGTCAGCAGTGCCGCGCCAGCGACCACCCCGCCACCGAAGAGCTCCGAGCGCCACGTACCGGCCAGACCAAGCCCACCCGCCGCGACCAGCAACACGAGCAGCAGGGCCGGAGTGACATCCAGGTAGTCATAGATCGTGGTCGCCGCGACCACCACGAGGTACAGCGTCGCGAAGCCCGTCGCGGCCAGCGCAACGGCGCCGATCCGGGCGCTCTCCCTGCGGTACAACCACAACGCGACACCGACGAGCGCGACCCCCAGCACCGTCCCCGCTGTGATGCGCGCCGGTGGTGAGAACCAGCCGCGGGACGCGGCGAGCACGAGCAGCAGGACGACGCCGAGGAGGGTGACGACCCCACCGGTCCAGGCGAGCAACCGGGCCCCCGACAGCGCCGAGAACGTGCGGGGCTTCGGTGCCGGCGACGGGTCGGGCTCTGCGAGGTGGGGAGGCAAGCCACCTCCGGACGGTTGCGGGGCCGAGCCCGAGGGCTGCGCCGGGTCGGACTGCCAACCGCCGGGCGGCTGGGCTGCCGGGCGGGAGTGGGCCTGCGGCTCCGAGAAATCCTCCGACCGTGGATACCCAGGCGCACCCCCGTAGACCTGCGCGTCCGGATGCGGCGGCACCGGCGGACCGGACCAGCCCGCCGGGTCGGACCACAGGGTCGCGTCGGAGCCCGACGCGACCTGCCCGAACGGCCACGCGTCGGGTGCCTGCGACTCCGGCGCCACCCCCTGGGCGCGCAGCGTGCGCAGTTCAACACCCATCCCGTCGAGCCGATGCCCGAGCCGACCCAGCTCTGCGGCGAGAACGACGTACGGATCCTCAGTTCCGGTGCTCATGGCGAATGAGAATGGGCCGGGGGAACGCTCCGCGGATCCGTGTTTCTACCCGGATCCGATCACAGATCGGTCACGTCCCCACTCCACCACGTTCCCGCGCCGGCGCTGGCTACGGTTACGACGTTGCGGCGACCGCACGCGCCCGCCGCGTACCCTTGATCGCCGAGTCCCGGTGGAAGAGAGCCCCATGACCAGCCCGACCGTCCCAGTCACCCCGACCCGCCCGATCTCGGGTGACTGAGGCGGCGCACCCGCCGATCGCCAGCTTCGTCCGGCACCGCAGCCGGCTCACCGAGGGTCAGCAGCACGCCTGGCAACGCTGGTGGCCGGTGCACGGCCGCGAGGTCGCGGACCTGCTGAGCGGGGCCGAACCGTTCGACCCGGCCGCGTGGTTCGGGCGGACGGCACCGCTGGTGCTGGAGATCGGCTCCGGAATGGGGGAGGCGACGGCCACGCTTGCCGCTGCGGCCCCCGACGTCGACCACATCGCGGTCGAGGTGTTCGAGCCCGGACTCGCACAGCTGCTCATGCGGATCGCCGACGCCGGACTGACCAACGTGGCCCTGCTGCGCGGGGATGCCGTCGCGCTGCTGCGACAGCGGGTGGCGCCCGGCTCGCTCGCCGGCATCCGGGTCTTTTTCCCCGACCCGTGGCCCAAGCGCAAGCACCGCAAGCGCCGCCTCGTCCAGCCGGAGTTCGTGGCGCTGGCCGCCACCCGGCTGCGACCCGGCGGCACCCTGCACCTGGCCACCGACTGGGACGACTACGCCATCGAGATGCGCGCCGGGTGCGACGCCCAGCCGCTCCTGGAGAACACCGCGGCAGGCCAGCCGGGCGGCTGGCCCCCCCGGCCCGAATGGCGCCCCGTCACCAAGTTCGAACACCGAGCCCACCAGGAGGGCCGCCCCGTACACGACCTCCTCTACCGCCGCACCCCCTCCTGATCCGCGAGTCGGTACGAATTGGTGTCCGAGTCGGTACGAACTGGCGAGCCAGCCACACCCGCCAGCGGAACTCGGCCACCGTCTTGGCGCCCGAGGCGGTGACGTGCCTGGTGGGCGAACTCGGCCGGGTCCTGCGTGCTCGTAGCCATCGCGGGCCGACCCCGGCCGGATAGGGTCACGACATGATCCCGAGCTGCCCGCCGGTCCGGCCGACATGAGCACCCCGACGGATTTGGCCTCGCCCGTACTCCCACACGTGCTCCCGCACGTGCTGCTGGTCTGGGACGCGCCCAACATGGACATGAGCCTCGGCTCGCTCCTCGGGGCCCGTCCGACCTCGGCGTTCCGCCCCCGGTTCGACGCGGTGGGACGCTGGCTGCTGGAGCTGGCGGGGCCGGACGCGGTGGCCGAGGCCACCGTCTTCACCAACGTGGTTCCCGGTAGCACCGAGGTGGTGCGGCCGTGGGTCGAGGCGCTGCGCAACGTCGGCTTCGCCGTGTTCGCCAAGCCCAAGGTCAGTGAAGACTCCGATGTCGACGACGACATGCTCGCCCACATCCGCCTGCGGGCAGAAGCGGGCACGTTGCGACATCTGGTAGTGGCGTCCGGGGACGGGCGCGCGTTCCGGGAACCGCTCGAGGAACTCGAGCAGCACGGCACCAGCATCACGGTCATCGGCTTCCGCGAGCACGCCAGCTTCGCGCTGGCCTCCGAAGTGATCGAGTTCGTCGACCTCGAGGACATCGAGGGCGTGTTCCGCGAGCCGCTGCCGCGCATCACGCTCGACTCGCTGCCCGAGACCGGCGCGTGGCTGCCGCCGTTCCGGTCGCTGCGCTCGCTGCTGGAGCCCCGCCGGTGAGCGGCCCGGCTCGGCTGACGGCGCCGGTCGTGCTGCCCTGCGATCCCGGCTGCTCGGTGCTGCGCGACGGTGTCGTCGACATCGCCGCCGACGGCCGGATCGCGTTCGTCGGAGCACAAGCCACCGCCCCACCCAGCGACGCGCCGGTTCACGCGCTGCCCGGTGCGCTGCTCCCTGGCCTGGTCAACATCCACGCCCACACTCCGATGACGGTGCTGCGCGGCATGGGAGGTGACCTGCCGCTGCTGCGCTGGTTGCACGAGGTGATGTGGCCCGCCGAGGGCAGGCTGACCGGGCCGGACGTGCACGCGGGCATGACCTCAGGCTGTGTCGAGCTGCTCCGCACCGGCTGCACGACCAGCGTGGAGATGTACTTCTTCACCGACGAGGTGATCGACGCGGTGACGACTGTGGGATCCCGGGTCGTGCTGACGCCCGGGATCATCGCCGTGCCGGGCTGGGACCGGCTCGGCACCTGGGAGCAGATGCGCGATGACGTGTCGGGGCGGATCGACGCCCTCGGGCTGCGGTCCGGTCCAGGTGACCGGATCGAGCTCGGTTACGGGCCCCACGCGGCCTACACCCTCCCACCGGAGGCATTGGCGTCCATCGCCGAGCACGCCCGCGAGCGCGGGGCGATGGTGCACGTCCATGTCGCCGAGACCGCCGAGGAGGATCGCGCCCAGCGAGCGTCGCACGGCTCCGTGCCGGTGCTGCTGGACCACCTCGGTGTGCTCGGCGGGCGGGTGCTGGCCGCACACGGCGTGCAGCTCTCCGACGCCGACGTCGCCCTGCTCGCCGACCGCGGCGCGGCTGTCGCGCACTGTCCTGGCTCCAACGCGAAGCTCGCGGCCGGTATCGCCCGGGTGTCCGTGCTGCGGCGGGCAGGCGTGCGGGTGGGGCTCGGCACCGACGGGCCCGCGTCCGGCGACGACCTCGACCTGTGGGCGCAGGCCCGGCTCGCCGGGCTCCTTGCCCGCGTGAGCAGCGGTGACGCCGCCGCGATCACGGCCGCGGAGCTGTTGCTGATGGCCACTCGCGACGGCGCTGCCGCGATCGGGCGCGATGACCTCGGCGCGCTGGAGCCGGGTCGGTGGGCCGACCTGGCGCACGTGGACCTGGACGACCCGGCGTTCGTCGCGCCCGGCGACGATGCCCAACTGCTGTCGAACCTCGTCTGGGCGGGCGGCTCCCGGTTGGTCCGGGACGTGTGGGTGGCAGGTGAGCAGGTACTCGCCGACGGTGAACCGACGCGCGTGGACCGGGCCACGACGACCGCAGACCTCCGCGCCGCAGCAGCCCGCCTACACACCTGACGGCACGAACGGCGCGCGAGTCGACACGAACTGGTGGGCGAGTCGACAAGTGCAGCCAGGATGGAGGTCAACTGACCCTGCGCTCGCGGTGGCGCCGGGCCCGTAACGCGCCCGTCGTCCGCTCCCGCAGGTTCATGCCCCGTGCCAGGAAGGCCTCGTGCAGCTCCGTCATGACCCGCCACATGTTGCCCAGGTCTTCAGACGTGACCGGGATCACGATCCAGCCACGACGTTCAAGATCAGCCGTCCGCGCCTCGTCCTGCTCGACACGTCCAGCATGGGCGGAGTAACCGTTGTACTCCAACGCGATCCGCAGGCCGGGCCAGCTGAGGTCGAGCCGATAGATCGGTACTCCGTCGATCGTGCAGACGCAGTAGTTGACCTCTGGTACTGGGAAGCCGAGGTCGACGATTCGCCAGAGCAACCAGCTCTCCGCCGGTGATTCTGCCCGTCCTGTCGCAAGGTCGACCAGCCGGGCGCCGATTCGCGTCCCGCGGGGATCGGGTCGCTCCCGGAGGCGGTTCCGGATGCGTGCGCGGAGGGCTTCTCGAGCTGCGGCGCTGTCGAGCGCCGCGAGTGCCTCGTCGAGCACGGCCAGCGCATGGGGAGGGCGACAGGTGCAGAGGACATCGGTCACCGCCCGCTCGAGGTTGAGGACCGGCATCCCGTGCACGAGAACCTGATCCGCGACGAGGGCCATGCCGTTGTGGACGACGATCCCGGTTCGCCGCCGCTTCCTGACCTCGTACGGGACCATCACATGTACCGGCGTCGGCGACGCCGCGCCACAACCGTGCAGGAAGGCGGCCGTGGGTCCCGCGATCACCGCACCGGATCCGGAGGCGAGCCATGCGGCTGTCACGACCGTCAGCGGCTCCGCCGCGTGAACCGGATCGACAAGTACCCCGGGCCATGGCGAGCTGAACTCGCCCGAACTGATCGCTGTGCGCACCCGGTGCCGGCCGAGCTCGCGCACCGCGTCCCGCTGCCGGCACGCGCCGGCTCTGCCCACTGTCGTCGGAAACATGAGAGCAACGTTGCCGCGCGGATCAGCACGACGGCAGTCCGATCGTGAGTCTGTGGACAACCGGACCGCGATGTGGACAACCTCGACTCGCGGCCGCCGCCTCCGTGAGCCGTACGTGCCGACTCGCCCGCCAACGCGTACCGACTCGCGCGCCAAATCGTGCCGACTCGCGGCTCGGCGACGCCGGAGCGACTAGCCTCCGCCTGGTGGACGATCGACGCTCGGCCGACCCAACGCCCGTATCGACAGCTGCGACGCCCGACCCGGGGCTGGGGACTGCGCAGGAGACGCTGGCGTCGCGCTTGACTGTCCCGGCCTCGCTTCGTGTCACGTCGGAGGTGTGTGCTCGGCTGCTGGTGATCGCCGCGACACTGGCCCTGTTGATCTACTTGGCCATCCTGCTGCGGATCGTGCTCATCCCGGTCGCGATCGCGGTCCTGCTGACCGCGTTGCTCGCCCCGCTGGTGCACTGGCTCCACACCCACCACCTCCCCCGGGGCCTGGCCACCGCGCTGGTGCTCCTGAGCGGACTCGCCCTGCTCGGCGGCCTGCTGTCCTTTGTGATCACCACCTTCATCGCCGGCTTCCCTGCCCTGCAAGAACAACTCAACGCCAGCCTCGCCTCCATCGAACGCCTGCTCACCCGGCCACCGTTGAACCTGCCCAACGACTGGCTACAGAACCTGCCCGAACAACTCGGACAGACCCTCAGCAACAACCGCGACGCCCTCACCACCGGCGCCCTGAGTACCGCCGCCACCGTCACCGAAGTCGCCGCCGGACTCGCCCTGGCCCTGTTCTCCCTGATCTTCTTCCTCTACGACGGACCCCACATCTGGCAGTTCCTGCTCCGCCTCGCCCCCCGGCCCGGCCGCGGCCGCATCGACGTCGCCGGCCGCCGCGCCTTCGCCACCCTCGTCGGCTACGTCCGCGCCACCGTCCTGGTCGCCATCGTCGACGCCGTCGGCATCGGGCTCGGCCTGCTGATCGTCGGGGTCCCCCTGGTGATTCCCCTGGCCGCTCTGGTGTTCCTGGGCGCATTCATCCCTACTGTCGGCGCCGTCCTCACCGGGGCCGTCGCCGTCCTGATCGCCCTGGTCGCCAACGGACCCATCCCCGCCCTGATCGTGCTCGCCATCGTGATCGGCATCCAACAACTCGAAGGACACCTGCTCCAACCCCTGTTGCTGGGCCGCGCCGTCCGCCTGCACGCCCTGGCCGTGGTCCTCGCCGTCGCCGCGGGCGTCGTCATCGCCGGCATCATCGGCGCCCTGCTCGCGGTACCCCTGCTCGCCGTGGTCAACACCGTCATCCGCTCATTCACCGCCACCACCGAACAGAACCCGGCCACGGTCAACGCCCTCGACCCCCGCCACACCCAACCCACCACCCACCCGACACCTTCCACCGAACCCGGCCGGTTCACCCAACTGCTACGACGACTCAGCAAAGCCCGGGCGACGGAGTAGCGACCGTCACACCTGCTCGACTCGACCGCCAGTTCGTACCGACTCGCGCACCAGTTCGTACCGACTCGCGGGGGTTTGGTCAGCCGTGGGCGAGGTCGGTGAAACGGCTGTAGTGCAGCTGGTGGGCGACCGTGATCGTGCTCGTCGGACCGTTGCGGTGCTTGGCCAGGATCAGGTCGGCCTCGCCCGCGCGGGGATCGTCACGCTCGAACGCATCGGGACGGTGCAGCAGGATGACCATGTCCGCGTCCTGCTCGATGCTCCCCGACTCGCGCAGGTCCGCCAGCATCGGACGCTTGTCGGTGCGCTGTTCCGGACCACGGTTCAGCTGGCTGATCGCCACCACCGGTACATCGAGCTCCTTGGCCAGCAGTTTGATCTGCCGGGAGAACTCGCTGACCTCCTGCTGCCGGGACTCGACCTTGCGCCCGGATGTCATGAGCTGCAGGTAGTCGAGGACGACGAACTTGAGGTCGTTGCGCTGCTTGAGCCGCCGCGCCTTCGCGCGGATCTCCATGAGCGTGAGGTTCGGGGAGTCGTCGATGAACAGCGGTGCCTCGCTGATCTCGCTCATGCGCCGCGCCATGCGCGTCCAGTCGTCGTCGCTCATCCGCCCCGCGCGCATGTCGGCCAGCCGGATGCGGGCCTCGGCCGAGAGCAGCCGCATAACGATCTCGGACCTGCTCATCTCCAGCGAGAACACCGCGCTGGTGAGGCCGTGCTTGACCGAGCAGGAGCGGGCGAAGTCCAGCCCGAGGGTCGAGTTGTGCGTGGGGATCATCGAGTGACCGGCAAGGTAGAGGTGCGTGTCGTTGGCGACCTGCACGCATCGCACCGGCACGCTGGGGACCGGCCGGACGTCGGTGACGTAGCGCGGGCTGCGACGGTGCCCGTGCTCGGCCGAGCGCTCCTTGTGCAGCAGACGCTTGCGCTCGGAGCGAAAGACCTCATCCCCGCAGGTAATGGTCAAGACGTAGGAGGTCGACGGACCGGGACACCGGCCTCCGACGGGCGCGGTGGTGATCGAGCACCGGTAGCCGAGGCCGACGACGAGCTCGTGGACGTCGTCGGCGAACCGGCGGCTGGTGACGGAGAGCTGCAGGTCGCCGGTCGTGGTCACCGCGGCGTCGGTGTCCAGGAGACCGGCGAGCAGCGCCCGGCGCTGGGTCTGGGACGCGCGCTGGTAGCGAGCAGGTACCGAGGCCGTCTCGGCTTCCCGACACAGCCGGACGCCCATCGTGTACGGCTCCACCGACAGCTCGACGTGCGGCAGCTGCAGCGCGGCACCGGGGTCGACCGAGTGGTTCAACACCGCGTCGGCGTCGTCGCCGGGTACGGGGCTGCACCGGAGGGTGGCTCGGATCTGCTCAGTGGTACGCACGGCTGGACCGATCCGAGCCGGCCCCTGCGGCCGGGGCCGGCGAGCCGCCCTGGTCTTGGTGAGCCACTGATGCCCCGCATCAGCGACGATCACGGTGCCGTCGGAGAGCTCGATCTCGTAACAGGGGCGCCCGACTAGGACCTCGGTGGCCGCCACGACTCGCGTCGGTACCCCGTCGGCGCCGATCAGCTCGTCGCCGACGGCAACCTCGCCCATCGTGGTCCAGCCCGCCGGCGTGGGCAGCGGGGTGTCCAGCGCGAGGGCCTTCCCAAGCCCGGGCCGCGCGGCTATCACGATCATCTGCCCGGGGTGCAGGCCGTTGGTGGCGGCGTCGAGGTCGGCGAAGCCGGTGGGCACACCGAGCGCGACGCCGCCGCGGGAGGCGATGGCGTCGATCTCGTCCATCGTGGGCTGGAGCAGCTCCTCCAGCGCGACGTAGTCCTCGCTGGTGCTGCGCTCGGTGACCTCATAGATGGCGGCCTGGGCGCGGTCGACGACGTCGTTGACCTCGGCTCCGTCGGCGCCGTGGTAGCCGAGCTGCACGATGCGGGTGCCGGCCTCCACCAGCCGCCGCAGGATGGCCTTCTCGGCGACGATCTCAGCGTAGTAGGCGGCGTTGGCCGCGGTGGGGACGGTGGCGATCAACGTGTGCAGATACGGTGCGCCGCCGAGGCGGATGAGGTCGCCGCGGCGCTGGAGCTCGGCGGAGACGGTGACGGCGTCGGCAGGCTCGCCGCGGCCGTAAAGGTCGAGGATGCAGTCGTAGACGGTCTGGTGCGCCGGTCGGTAGAAGTCGTCGGGCCGCAGCACCTCGACGACGTCGGCGATGGCGTCCTTGCTGAGCAGCATGCCGCCGAGGACGGACTGCTCGGCCGTGAGGTCCTGCGGCGGCTGGCGGTCGAACGGCGTGCCCGGATCGGCGCCGCCCTCGCCCGCCGCGCGGACCGGACGCGGCCGCACCGGACGATCGTCAGCCAGTGCCATACGCAGCGTCACCCCCTGTCGGCCAGTGTATCGAACATGTGTTCGATCCGCTCGGTGACCCCTGCTGTCGAGCCGGTGAACACACGCTGTCGGCCAGGTCGAGTTCTCGGACTCCGAAGCGGTGAGGTTAGGGGCCGGGAGGCGCGGGGCAAAACGGCCTTGTGCACAGACCTGGGGACAGGATGGGGACAGGTCAGGCCCGTCCCAGGAGCGTGTCGGGAGCGTGCTGTGGACTGCGTGGGGACAACGGTCAATGTTGAGGCGTTTGCGCTGATCACAGGGCGGATCGGTACTGTGGATAACTTTCCTTCTCCGACACGCCGACGGCCCCCTCTTCGGCGTGTCGGGGCGGGCTCGGCAAACCTCCACTGGGCGCATCCGGCCGGTCAGTCGGCGATGTCGCCGTTACCTCCGAGACGTCGCACCTGCGGGGTGCCGACAACTCTCCCGGAGGGCGCCGGAAAAGTGAACGGGGCGGGACCCGGGCTCGGAGCCCGGGTCCCGCCCCGTTCACTGTCGGTGACGGCCAGCCTGGTGGCGGATCAGTTCGCGCGGACGGCGACAGCCAGCTCGGTGGTGACCTCCGGGTGCAGGCGCACGGTGACCGGATGGGTGCCGATGGTCTTGATCTGTCGGGGCACCTCGACGGCACGCCGGTCCAGCGCCGGGCCGCCCGCGGCGCGAACGGCCTCCACGACGTCGGCGGCGGTGACCGACCCGAACAGCCGACCGGAGTCGCCCGCAGCCTTGGCCATGATCGTGACCGAAAGGTTGCCAAGCTCGCCGGCGACCTCCTTGGCGTGGCCGAGATCGCGGATCTGGCGTGCCTTCTGGGCACGCTGGATGGACGCAACCTGCTTCTCCGCGCCACGGGTGGCCACGATGGCCAGGCGGCGAGGCAGCAGGTAGTTGCGGCCGTAGCCGTCCTTGACCTCGACGATGTCGCCGGGTGCACCCAGGTTGGGTACGTCGGCGGTGAGGATGAGCTTCATGACGTCCTTCCTCAGCGGGCGGTCGAGGTGTAAGGCAGCAGCGCGACCTCACGGGAGTTCTTGACCGCGACCGCGACGTCACGCTGGTGCTGGCGGCAGTTGCCGGTGACTCGGCGGGCCCGGATCTTGCCGCGGTCGGAGATGAACTTCCGCAGCAGGCCGGTGTCCTTGTAATCGATGTCCTGGGCCTTGTCCTTGCAGAACGCGCACACCTTCTTCTTCGGTTTGCGCAGGACGGGCTTGGCCATGGGTACTCCTGGTTGTGCTCGGTGCCGCCGTACCGGCGGGAGGTGGGGTGGGGTTAGAAGGGTGGCTCGTCGTCGACGGCGGGAGCGCTACCGACAGGCGGTGCGGATCCCCACGGATCGTCAACGGCCCCCCCACCACCCCCGCCGGAACCGGCGTCGCCACCGCCACCGCCACCGTAGCCGCCGCTGCCATTGCCGCGACTGACCTTGTTGACCTTGGCTGTGGCGTACTTCAGCGACGGACCGACCTCGTCGACCTCCAGCTCCACGACGGTGCGCTTCTCGCCCTCGCGGGTCTCGTAGGACCGTTGCCGCAACCGTCCGGACACCATGACGCGCATGCCGCGGTTGAGCGTCTCGGCGACGTTCTCCGCGGCCTGTCGCCAGACGTTGCAGCGCATGAACAGCGCGTCGCCGTCGCGCCACTCGCCGGACTGCTTGTCGAACGTCCGCGGCGTGGACGCGACGGTGAAGTTGGCGACCGCGGCCCCCGACGGGGTGAACCGCAGCTCTGGGTCGGCGGTGAGGTTGCCGACCACGGTGATGAGAGTCTCGCCGGCCATCAGACTCGCCTCACCCTGCGGCCGCGGCGGGCACGGGCGCCCGCTTCGGCTCGCGTCGCAGGACCTTGGTACGCAGCACCGACTCGTTGAGGCCCAGCTGGCGGTCCAGCTCGGCGACGGTGGCCGGCTCGCACGCGATCTCGAGGACGGCGTAGATGCCCTCCATGTGCTTGGCGATCTCGTAGGACAGGCGACGCTTGCCCCACACCTCGATCTTCTCGATGGTGCCTCCGTCGGTCTTCACGACGTTGAGGAAGGTCTCCAGGGACGGCGTCACAGTGCGCTCGTCCAGGATGGGGTCAAGGATGACCATCAGCTCGTAATGACGCATGAGAACCACTCACCTCCTATGGGCTGGAACGGTCGCGGTCGGTCCGCGACAGGAGGTTCTCATCGCACCCCGACAGAATCGGGCCGCCACGAAGTGCGGGCGGCCCGAGCGGCACCCAGGCGGGCACCGGTCGGAGCAACCCGACGAGGCTAGCAGCGCAGATGCGACCGCCTGCGAGCAGGCGAGGGCCGGAAACCCGGCTAGGCACCCACGGCCCTCGGCGCGTGGTGCGGCTGTGCCTCCTTGACCCGCAGGGGCAGGTAGGTGTCCGAGTCGCGGTCGTAGTGCATCAGGTGGGTTCCGTGGAAGAAGCGGCACTCCTGTTGGGTGAGGTAGCAGCCGGTCGCCAGCGCGACGATCGTGGTCATCGTCGCGACGACCACCAGCTCCCGGTCCCGGTGTCGTCTCTTGATGACCACGAGCTCGCGGGCGATCGCCGCACCGAGGCCGGCGACGTCCTCGTCGCTCAGCACCGGGTCGTCCGGAAGGCCGGGATCGAGCGTGATGCGGAACGCGCTCGTGACGCCGAGTCCCGCCCACCGTTTCGGCTCGAGCTCCTGGGCATCCGGGGCGGCGGCGATCCAGACACCGATCCGACCGTTGGGGGTCCAACTACCGAAAGTCAGGCACTCGACGACGACCGGACGTGCAGCGTGATCCAGTTCGATCAGGCTCGACGGGTCCCCGTCGCCGTCAGGTAGCTCGAGGAGTCGCAGCGTGCCCGGCAGCGGCAGCTGGGCGCCGATCGCTATTGCTACGGGCCAGGCCATGGCTGGTGCGAGGGTGTAGCCGGTATCAATCTGATCCGCGTTGACCTGAGCTTCCAGGATGTCGCTGACGTCGCGGCAGACGTCAGCGAGCTCTACAGCGCCCTGCTCGTTCGTCCGCTGGGCGAGGTCGACCCACCGGGTGACCGAACGGAGCACCATCCGCCTCCGTTCCGCCGCCGCGCGACCGGCAGCGCGGAGATCCCGCTCCTGCTCGTCGAGCACCTGGACGTGGAACAGGGTCCCGGTGGCGCGATGAACCGTGCCCCAGTACCGGAGAGCGATCAACAACAGGCCCAGCATCCCAACCAGGACAGCCGAGCGGTACCAGATCACGAGGTCGCCGTCGGCAGGGATCCTCCGGAGCAGGTCCTCGGCCACCAGGCTCACGACCGCGATGACCGCAGTGGCCATCACGACCACGACGAAGTTCGCCCGCACCAGCGGTGCGAGCGGAGAGCGGACCCGTCCACGGCGCTGGGGGTTGCGGTCTTCCATCGGCGTCCTCCTGTGGTTACAGCGACAACGCCGGGCGACCGTCGTCCGAAACGTTCTACACGCGTGAGATGATCCTCGTTACACCGAGCGGAGTGATCGACATCTCGACGTTCGTCAAACCGTACACGGCGCTGCCGCTGACCGAATCGAGCGACTGTTGCTGTCTACACAGATGAGGACCACCATCACCGCCACAAGTGCCAGGTCCGGGTCCGCGTGGACTGAGGTCCGGCGGACCGGCTTGTCAACGAACATCGCACCGTCCCAGGTACGTACAGTATGGACCAAGTGATGGTCGATAGCAGCGGTGAACTCACCGAGGTACGTTTCGCGCTGTGACGGTAAGCTGGTGCAGGCTCCAGCCCTCTGTTCGCAGGCGGCCGGGGGCATGACTCATGAGCTGCTCGACATTGACAGCACCAACAGACAGCAAGGACGCCGAGTAGCCACCACCTCACCCCAGCTCACATGGGTCGGTCTGAGTGGTTCACCGAGGGGTGACAAACGTGAGTGTCCGGTTGGTCGCGTCCAGGGTGACGACTCCGCCGTTGTGTTCGCGGAGCTGGTTCCAGGTAGCGAAACCGGTGAGGATGGCATGCTCCCAGTCGGCTGCTGTTCGTACCCCCACTTCGAAGTGAGCGGTCAAGCTGGTGATCACGTCGAGAAACTGCTGGTCGAGGCGCTGGATGCCGCGCAGGTAATCGTGCCCAGTGGCGTAGGCGAAAGCGAGTGCGGCGATGCCTTCCTCGGTGACGATGGCACGGCCGCCGTCCTCGGCGAGGTCGATCTCCGGCTGGGAGCGGCGCTTGCGGCCGAGGAGCTTGCGCGTCACGGGCGACCAGCCCAGAACGGCCGCATGGGCGAGGTGGAGCACATCGTGGAAGCGGTACCCGTCCTCGACATGCGAGGCGTCGGTGAGGGGGTCGCCACACCAGCGACCCTCCCACTGGATCTGCGCAGTGGGGCGCCCAGCCTGGTCGAGGGCCGTGACGAACTCGAGAGTTGCTGATCGCGGGAGCCGCTCGTGTTCGAGGTAGGCCTCGTCGAGGGGTTCCGTGCGGGTCGGGAGCCAGCGATCGCGGGTCTTCTCCAGGTTCGCACGCGCGATGTCGTCAAGGTCCAGCCTGTGGCTAGTGGCCAGGGCCGCGACGTACCACAGGACGTCGCCGAGCTCTTCGCGGAACTTGGCCTTCCAGGCCAGATGGGCTTCACCGTCTCGCAGCCGTTTCTTGTACTCCGTCGCGACCGAACCGGCCTCGCCGAGCAGCCCGAGTAGGTGCACCGCGACATCGGCGAGCTCGTCGCCAGCTCGCTGCACGGTTCGCGCCGCCTGCCGTTGGTACTCGATGAGCTCCATCTGAGCCTCCTGTCGGGATCATCGACACTGGATGTTGCCAAATCTGACACCTCATGTTGTATCATCAGACAGGAGCTGTCGCCAAGTCCGACAGCGATGGGAGGTGCCAGACATGGATCAGCGGGACGTCGAGGACGTCCTCATCGAGCTGCTCGCCCACGAGCAGCACCGCACTGCGGCGGAGCTGCGCGCACTGTTGGAGGAGCGCGGCGCAGACCTACCGATCAGCTCGCTGCTGACGGTGGAGATCGTTGTCGGCGTACAGGACCGGTTCGGGATTCGACTGCCGACGACCGGAGCCGACCACTACCTGCGGTCGGTGCGTGAGTTCGCGACGACGGTGCGCACACTGGCTCTCGCCGAACCCGACACCGAGAGGACACGCGGAGCATGAGCACCGAGACCGACGACTCTGGTGAGCTCGCAGCCCTTGGCCGACGGCTCCGCGAGGCGCGGGAGTACCTCAACCTGTCTCAGCAGTACGTATCGGACAAGACCGGCATCCCCCGCTCGGCGATCTCCGACATCGAACGCGGGCAGCGCAAGGTGGACAGCCTTGAGCTGAAGAAGTTCTCCAAGCTGTACGTGCACCCTGTGGACTACTTCCTCGGCTCCGAGGAGGGCGACCCCGATATGGACGCTTGGGATCGTACGGTCGTCGAGCTCACCGAGGCAGATCGTGCTGAGGTGCTGCGCTTCGCACAGTTCCTGCGATTCTCCGCCGACGCCGAACGGCGGACTGGCCGACGATGAGCACCTGGCGTTCGGCGCATCAGGTCGCGAACCTCGAACCAGCGCACTAATCCGTCAGCCTCTGAGCCGGAGTAACGATGATGACCATCAACTCAGCAACAATAATCGAGACCACACTCTCGGATGCTTGGCTGAACACTGTGTCCGCCGTGGACGCACTGCCGGGGCGCAGTGCCTTCCACCTCGTGACACGCATCACCCGCCCCAGGGATGAGTTGCCCACCGTACGCGTCGCTGCCGATGAGCTGTCCGAGCAGCTCCGCTACCCGAGCGTCGTCACGGTCGCCAACACGATCTTCCCCGAGGAGCTGGCCGATACCAGCTGCGACCATCATGAACTCGCCGAGCGCTATCGCACCATGTACTCGACGATCCGCCACCTGGCTCTCGCAAACCGACGCGGCACCTACTTCGGCCGCATCGTGGCGTATCCGACGTCCAGCGGCCAAGTACATGACCAGCTCAACGAACTCATTCAGAAGCTCCGGACCGAGATCAAGACCCGTGGTCCGAAGTCCGCCCGGTACGAGCTTGCTCTCGACACTGTGGGTGACGAAAGTCAACCATCAACGACCGTCAATGCTGGAGGTCCTGTTCGGAAAAACGACTGCTCCCTCACGGACGTACCTTGTGCCACCATTAGCCCACTGATTCACGCCCCTGGCCGAGACCGAGCGGCCATGGGGTTTCCATGCCTATCGTTCTGTTCGTTCCAGCTCGACCATGACCAGCTCCACCTGATAGCGCACTACCGCAGACAACACCTCATTGAACGCGGCTACGGTAACTATCTGGGCCTCGGCCGCCTCCTTCGGTACGTCAGCCAAGCCGCTGGTGTCGACATCGGGCAGCTCATGGTGGTCGCCGGCGTAGCGGTCGTTGACGCGGCCCGCTACCGCGTTGCCAGGCTCCTCAGCCAGGCTCGACTGGACCAAACAGTATCAACTACTCCAGCGTCCAGTGACGTGGGCGAACCGGCCTGACCTCACGTGGCGGTGTGCTGCGAGAGAACCTCGACCACGACCGGGTCCAGCACGCCAGCGCACCGCCGCGCGACCCCAATGAGCTCCGCATGTGAGGCAACCCACGCGGAATCTTCCGGCTGAACACCCTCTCCGACATCAGCATCGAGACAATAGGTCACACACGCCACGAGCTCCTCCAACGCAGCAACCGGTACTGCGGCTGCGGCAGGACCAGCGAGCGCCATCGTTCCACCTCGCACTTGATTATCAGGGCAACTTCCCGGAGACAGGCCGTTTCATGGATCGAACCGCCAGCGCCGATACGGTTACGCCATCTCCGTGACCACGTCCATGTTGATGTTCCACTTGGGTGGGAACCAGCCGACCGGAACCCGACCGGGCACCGGTCGGTAGTGCTGTTTGATCCGGTGCCGCCCGCTGTGCCCGGTGATGTCGGGGTGGACCACCCGGGCGTACTTGTCGACCTCGCAGAACAGGTTCTGGCAGTCGACCAGCTGCAACGGCCGACCCCGCAGACCGGGGAAACGCAGCCCGAGCCGGGTGAAGTGCTCCTGCTGGTGATCGGCCATGTACCGGATCACGTCGGCCTCGATGCCGTCCGCGGCCGGGCCGAAACACTTGCGGATCCCGTCGCGGGCGCCGGGTCCGGCCACGACGAACTCCATCTCGTCGTAGTCGAGCACCGCGGAGTAGTTCAGGTCGACGGCGAACTGGTAGGCGAGGAAATCCCCCATCGCCGGATAGCTCCGTAACACGTCGAAGGCTCCGCGCAGGGATCCGGCGTCGATCACCCGCTCAGCCACGCCACTGGTCATCATGAGCTCGAGCAGCCGCAGGTGGTTGGTGTGCTTGCGGGTACCGCCCAGCCGGGGTGGGGGCATCACGTACGCCGCGGAGTACAGCCGCTCACCGCGGGCGAAGGACTCCCCGAGCACCGTGTCGTAGCGCCCGAGGTCGAAGCCCGCCCAGGACGGCTCGCCGAGCTGATCGGTCAGAAGCCGCCAGGTGTCGATCCGGTTGAACAGCTTGAACAGCAGGGTCCGGAACACCACCTCGGCGGGCTCCTGGTCACCGCTGTAGGAGACGCGGCGGATCAGGAACTGGCTGACCCGGTCCGCGGCCCGATAGCAGTTGGTGAACCGGTGCCGGCCCAGCACCGGATCGGTGGTCCACGGCCCCGTCGGCCGCTGCTGCCGCGCCTCGTAGAGCTCCTGCCGCGCCGCCGCGAACGACCAGTACGTGTCGAAGACCACCGACGGCACCAGCCGGCGACCCGCCACCTGGATCTCCCCTACCTCCCGCGTCGCGGTTGCTGACCGGACGCCCAGCCCAGGCAGCTCGAACAACGCGGCATCCCGCTTCGTATCAAGATCAGCAGCATCCTGCGTCAGGGTTCGCAACGGTTCCTCCACAACAACAACTGGGCGAGTCAGCTGGAAGCGACCCGGACGACACACCGCAAGTGTGCCCTACTGTGGCACTCCAGCTCTACAGGACGCGCCGCTGCATCGCCAACAGGTCTGCATGAAGTCCTTGAGGCCCAGGCCAGAGTGGGGTGCCCGCAGGCGACGCGCCGCAGTGCGACGGCAAGTGGTCGATACTTGGCCAGTGAGGCAGCAAGGGACGACACACGAGCCCGGCGAGGGAGGCTCCTGTTCGGTAGCGGAAGCTGCTCGACGGCTGGGCGGGTGTAGCGAGCAGACGGTGCGCAACATGCTCCACGACGGCAGGCTTCAGGGTCGCCGCACTACCAGCGGCCAGCGCGCGAACATCTGGCGCGTCTACGTGGACTCCATCGACGAGTTCCGCCGGAATCACGATGATCCGGGGCGCACCCGAGCAGCAGACGCTCTGTCCGAGCGAGTAACACACATCGAACAACGACTGAGCAGACTCGAACAAGAGCGATCCTCGACTCCCACCACCGGAGCCGAGCAGCTGACGAACCTGCGGTATGCAAACCTAAGACTGATGCAGATCAGCGAAGATTACGAGCGAGTCATGAGCCAGCTACTCGCTGCCGACCAATACAGACAGGATCTGCTGTCGACCCTCGCCAAGATCGCCGCCAACTATCGTGCCGTCGTGCAACAGTTCCACCTACCCGACGTTCCACCGGACATGCTCTAAGCCCGACCGATCTCTCACGCTACGGAACCGTCGCCAGGGCGTTGCTGCGTCTGGCTGATCGTCGGAGAGGGCTACCGGCGGTCGAACTCGCCGGCGTGGACTCCGGCGACGAACGCGTCCCACTCCTGCGCGGCGTAGACGTGCGGGGCGAGCGAGCGGTCCTTGGAGTCGCGGACCGCGACGCCTCCGTCGGGCACGAGGGCCACCTCGACGCAGCCCGACGAGTTATCTCTGTCACCGCCGCTGAAGCTGCTCTTGAGCCAGCGGACACCACTGAGGTCCATCACCTGGTCGCCCTTCCCGGGGCCTACGCCCGATCGAGTGTCTCGCTCACCAGGGCCATCGTGTCAGTGGGGCTGAGCGCAAGCAACCGCAGCTTGTCGAACATCAGCTCGGCCCGCGCCACGTCCTCCTCCTTGTCGTGCTGCGTGGTCCCCATCGCGTGCTGGACGGCCACGACGTCGGGCTCCTCCAGCTCGCCGAAGCTGAGGATCGAGAACGCGCCGTCCATGCTCAGATGCATGCCGACACGGAACGGCAACACCCGCAGGGTCACCGTGTCCAGCTCGGCGGTGATCAGGAGGTGCTCCAGCTGAGGACGCCACACCGCGGGCCCACCGATCGGACGCCGCAGCACGGCCTCGTCCACGATCGCCATCAGCTCCAGTGGCGCCTCAGCCGAGGTGAGCCGGCGTTGCCGGACCATCCGAGCCGCCACGACGTCGTCGAGGTGCGCCTCGGTCCGGCGGCGCGGCGATCCGACGAAGAGCGTCCGGGTGTACTCGGGCGTCTGTAGCAGGCCAGGAACGTAGGCGGGCTCGAACGAGCGTACGGCGCTCGCCTCGGTCTCCACCGCGACGTAGCTGTCGTCACTGAGCCCGTACTCCCGCCACCCTCCCTTTCCGCGGGCCGCCCGCGTGAGGTCCTGGATGTACGCCGCCTCGTCGCCGCCGAGGTCGTAGACATCGAGCACGCCGCGCACGCTGTGGATGTCGACACCCTGCAGGGCGTTCTCGATCCGGCTCAGCTTGCTCGGCGACCACTCCAGCGTGGCCGCCGCCGTCTCCAGCGAGTACCCGGCCGACTGGCGCAGCGCCTGCAGCCTGCGCGCCAGCTGTCGCCGCCGGATCAACGATCAACGATCCACCCATGTCCCGTCCGTTCTCCGTATGCCCGATCGAACACCGATCATCGCAGACAGCACACCGGAACGAGGCCGCAGATCTCCAGGCGGATCGCCGGACCGTCGAGGTCCGGCACTATCCTCCGGCCCATGCTCATCGGGGCCCATGTGCGCGACGACGATCCGGTCGCGGCGGCCGCCGAACGGGGGGCCGAGATCGTCCAGTTCTTCCTGGCCGATCCGCAGAGCTGGCGCAAGCCCGCCGCGCATCCGCAGTCCGAGCAGCTGCGAGACGGCAAGGTCACCGTGGTGGTGCACGCGCCGTACGTGGTCAACCTGGCGTCGATGAACAACCGCATCCGCATCCCGTCACGCAAGCTGGTGGTACAGCACGCGCAGGCGGCCGCGGAGGTCGGCGCGATCGGGCTGGTGGTGCACGGCGGCCACGTCACGCAGGGGGAGGACCCTGCCGCGGGGGTGGCCAACTGGCGCAAGTTCGTCGAACGGCAGGCCGATGACGGCGGGTTCGCCGTGCCGGTGCTCATCGAGAACACCGCCGGTGGCGACAACGCGATGGCGCGGCGGTTCGACGCGCTGGCCCGGCTCTGGGACGCCGTCGGAGAGTTCGACGTCGGTTTCTGCCTCGACACCTGCCACGCGTTCGCCGCGGGCGAGGACCTCGTCGACGTCGTGGACCGCGCGAAGGCCATCACCGGCCGGATCGATCTGGTGCACCTCAACGACTCGCGCGACAAGTTCGGCTCCGCGCGCGACCGGCACGCCAACATCGGTGTCGGCACCATCGCACCCGACATGCTCGCCGCGGTGTGCGTCGCCGCCGCAGCGCCGGTCGTCGTCGAGACACCGGAGTCGGGCCAGGCCGCGGACATCGCGTTCCTGCGCGAGCGGCTAGGTTCGTGACCTCATCACCCGCCGCTTCTGGGGTCACACCGTGACCAGCACCGCCGTGGAGACCGTGCGCAGCGACCGGTCGGATCCCTCACCCTCACCCCCACCCCCACCCCCACCCGCCCCGTCGACGGGCCGAGTCGTGGCGGCCGCGCTCGTGCTGCTCACCGGCGTCATGTTGCTGCTCGGCTACGCCAACAAGGCGCGCTGCATCGGCCCGGAGTTCGACGCGGCGGGACGCAGCACGCCCGACTACGCGCAGCGGAGCAATCGCGAGGTCTGCTACTCCGACATCCAGCACCTCTGGCTGGGCCGCGAGATCGACCAGCACGTCTTTCCGTACCTGACGGGGTCGATCACGCCGGAGGGCGAGCTCGACGGCGGCACCGTGGAGTACCCGGTGCTCACCGGCCTGCTTATCTGGGCGGGCGCGCTCCTCGCCCACGACGACGGCGAGTTCCTGCTCGGATCCGCGCTGCTGATGGCCCCGTTCGGACTGCTCACCGGCTGGCTGCTCGGCCGGCTCGCCCGGTGGCGAGCCCTGGTGTGGGCACTCGGCCCGCCGCTGGTGCTCTACGCGTTCCATAACTGGGACCTGCCGGTGGTGGCCTGCGCGGTCGGCGCCGTGTATGTGGTGCACGGGTGGCGCACCGACCGCCGGTTGGCCGACCGAGCCGCGGTGGCGGCGGTGCTGCTCGGGCTCGGCTTCGCGTTCAAGCTGTATCCGGGGGCCTTCGTGCTTCCGCTCGCGCTGTACGTGCTCACCACGTCGGCGCCGGGGGAGCTAGACTGGCGCGGTGCCCTGCGCGTGCCAGCGGTCGCGGCCAGCACCGCGGTGCTGGTGAACCTGCCGTTCGCGATCGCCGGCTACGAGGGCTGGCGGGCGTCGTTCATGTTCCAGCAGCTCCGCAAGGTGGACCTGACCACCAACTCCATCTGGTACTGGGGGTTCCGGCCGCAGTCCGATCCGTCCAACGTCGCGTTCCAGTCCACGGTGAACTGGCTCTCACCCGCGCTGATACTGCTGTCCTTCGCCGTCGCCGCGGTCGTGGGCTGGCGACGCTGGCAACGCGACGGCGGCTACCCGTGGATCGGGGTCAGCGCGGCCATGCTGTGCGGGTTCCTGCTGCTGCACAAGGTGCACTCGCCGCAGTACACGCTCTGGCTGCTGCCGTTCTTCGTGCTCGTGCGGGTGCCGTGGCGGTGGATCGCCGGCTATCTGGTCGCCGACCTCGTCATGGGCATCGCCATCTTCCGCTGGCTCTACGCGCTCACCGCCGGGGTCGGTGTCGGCATCCACGAGGGCTTCGCCGCACAGGCCGTCGCGATCGGGGTATGGGGGCGGGCGGCCCTGCTCGTCGTGCTGTTCGTGGTGTTCCTCCGGGTGCCCGACACGCTCGCGGCGACAGCCGTGCAGCGGCTTTCCCCGACGGCCGAACGTCACCGCCCATGACGGGTACGTCAGCGATATATCGACACCGGACAGGTCGTCGACGATCAGCTTTCCGGACGACGGTAGGATTCCTCGGATGGCGCACTGCGCGGCGTCAGCTCCTGGATCGGTATGTGATGCTCCGCGGCGACGGACGCGATCCGCCACGACTCCATGCCCGTGACCGACAACCCACCGCCGATCTCGGCGAGCACTGTCGCACCCATACCGGTAAGCACCCTGGTCAACCCGCTGCGGCGGGGCGAGCGCACGAACACGTCACCCTGGAACCGTTCGGTCAGCTCCCGCATGGAGGTCTCCGCGATGTCCTTGCTCAGTTCGCGTATCTCGCTCATGCGAGCCATGCTGCCTCGCGCGGGAAGGGCGCACATCGGAGCAGGGTCCGGGGTTCGAGATCGGACCCAGGTCCGATCCGCTGATCGGGGGACTGCGGATACGGTGGCCGAGGTGACGGCCGAACCCGCAGGAGGCGACTGCGGCGTGTTGCCACCGTGGTTTCGACAGCGCTTGTGGCAGCTCGGCGTGATCGACCTGCTGCCAGCGGTGTGGATCACCTTGCTCGCCGTCTTCGGGACCCTCGACACCGGGCTCGGGTTCTCCGGCGGGACGGTCGTGGTGATATGGCTGGTGGCACTGGTGGGCGGCGTTCCCCTTGCGGTCCGCAGGCGCAGGCCCGTCCCGGTGCTCGGCGTCGTTCTCGCCTGGTCGGTCGTCGCCGTTGTGCTGGGCATGTCGGTCACGGCAACCGTGCTGGCCGTCGCGTTCGCGCTCTACTCGGTCGCGCTGTCGGTGGGACCGCGGGGCTCGGCCATTGCGCTCGTCGCAGCGCTACTGGGTGTCACGCTGGCGACAACGCTGACCGCGACCATGCTGGGCACCCACTTCCTCGTCGTCAACCCGAGCGCCGAGCTGTTCGCTGCCGACCTGCTTTCCGCGCTGAGCTTCTCGTGGTTCGGTATCGGCGCAGGTTGGACGCTCGGCCGCAGCGTCCGGGCGGGCCACGAGTACGCCAGCCAACTCGCCGAACACCGTGCGCAGAAGGCCGTCTCCGGGGAGCGCCTGCGGATCGCCAGGGAGATGCATGACGTGGTGGGGCACAGCATGAGCGTGATCGTGATGAAAGCCGCAGTAGCCAACCACGTGTACGACGCGCGTCCGGAGGAGAGCCGGGAAGCGCTCGGCGTCATCGAGTCCGTCAGCCGTGCGGCACTCGCCGACATCCAGCGCGTGCTCGGCTCGTTGCGCTCGGCGGGGGAGACCGACCTGGCGCCCAGCCCCGGCCTCGACGAGCTTCCTGCACTGGTCGAGAACGCCCAACTCGCCGACGTAGCGGTCCAGCTCAACTGCGGGACCGTCCCAGCACTGCCCGCGGCGGTCCAGCTCTCGGCATACCGCATCGTGCAGGAGGCGCTGACCAACGTCATCAAGCATGCAACGAGTCCAGCCCGCTGCACCGTCCGCATCACCGCCGAGCCGGGCGAGCTGCACCTGGCGGTGATCGACGACGGCGTACCGTGTCGCCCGGTCGGCGAGCCCGGACACGGCTTGATCGGCATGCGCGAGCGAGCCGCCCTGCACCACGGAACCCTGATGGCGGGTCGCCAACCCGATGGCGGGTTCGCCGTACATGCCCGCCTGCCCTACAAGACCTCGGGGTCCGCATGACTGACGCCCAGGTCCGGGTGCTGATCGCTGACGATCACGCGCTGCTGCGAGGCAGCCTGCGAGTACTCATCGAGACCGAGCCGGACCTGGTCGTCGTCGGCGAAGCGGGTACCGGAACAGAAGCCATCGACCTGGTCCAGACCCAGAGCCCCGACGTGGTGCTGATGGATGTGCGCATGCCGGGCATGGACGGCATCGAGGCCACCAGGAGAATCACCGCATGCGAGCACACCCCGAGAGTCCTGGTGCTCACCACGTTTGATCTGGACGAGTACGTGTACGCCGCGCTGCGGGCCGGGGCCAGCGGCTTCCTGCTCAAGGACACACCCCCGGCTCAGCTGTTGGACGCCGTACGGGTAGTCGCCTCCGGCGAGGCGTTGCTCGCACCCACCGTCACCCGGCGGCTGATCACCGAGTTCGTCCGACACCCGGAGCCGGCCCGACGTCCGGCCCGCACGCTGGTCGGCATCACCGACCGGGAGCGCGAGGTACTCACCCTCATCGCACGCGGACTATGTAACAGCGAGATCGAACACCATCTGCACTTGAGCCGAGGGACCGTCAAGACACACATCGGCCGGCTGCTCGCCAAGCTCGATGCCCGAGACCGGGCACAACTCGTGATCGTGGGATACGAGACCGGCCTGGTCGAAGCCACGTCGACACACCAGTAGACCGGCGCGGCCGGCACGCGGCGATTCTTGATCCTAGAAGTTGAACAACACACCGCCAGTCGCACGGACGCCAACGCACCTGTTGGAGAACTCCTGCTTGAAGCTCCGCGGTTCACCGTTCCAGGTACCTGAGGCAGCCACGATCACCGGGTTGAACTCCAATGTGCACGGTCCCGGGTCATCGGGGATGGCCTCGACCCGACCGTCGGCCTGGCCCAACTGCTCGCAGGCGACGGCCTGGTTGGGGTGCGAACCACCATCCGGCGAACAGGTCAGTGTCGCGCTGGCGATGCGCTCGCCGCTGACCGCCGAGGTGATGGACAAGTTGAACGAACCCTGTGGTTCCGTACCGTAGCCCGTACCTGTTTGCTCCTCGGTCATGAGGATCTCCCATCCTATGAGGACCATGAGAACCCGTGGGTAAGCTCCAGGCTCGACCGCTACGAAGCGAGTCGCAACCCCCTGATGGGTCACATCTTTTTCGTAACTGCGGTACTGCGATCTTCGAATGTCATTACCGATGGTGCGGTGGACGTGCCGACCGGCGCCGCAGGTCGGTGATGCGGTGACAGCGGGGGCCAGTCCGGGTCGTCCCGATCCGGGTCCTGCGGGCCCACGACGCGGACCGGGTCGGTGGCCGGGACCAGCACCGAGCGGACCACGAGCACGCACAGCAGCACGACCATCGCGTCCCGGAGCACCACCGTGGCGAGGAACCAGTCCGGCGGCAACCCTTTCGACTCGGGCGTCAGGAAGTAGAACATCCGCGGCACCCACACCAGCGCGTCGATGAGCATCCAGGCCAGCAGCAGCCGCCAGCGCGGGAGCGCGAGCACCGCCAGCGGCACCAACCACAGCGAGTACTGCGGGCTCCACACCTTGTTGACCAGCAAGAACGTCGCCAGTAGCAGGAACGCCAGCGACGCGACGCGCGGAGGCTGCGGCGCCCGCCACGCCAGGACGGCCACCCCGACACAGCACACCGCGAACAGCGCGGCGCTCACCACGTTGAGCACAGCGGGCGACTGGCCGTCGGTCAGCTGCCCGTCGAAGCCGGCCCACCCGCTGAAGTAGCTGACGACGAAGTAGAGCGAGTCGGGGTCGGCCGGGCGCGTCTGGTTGAGCGTGAAGAACTCCGACCAGCCCGTGGTGAAGGCCAGCGCGACCGGCGCGTTGAGCACGATCCAGACGGCCCCGGCGGCCCCGACCACGCGGGCAGCAGTGCCGGTGGCACGCCGGCGCAGCGCGACCAGCACCACCGGGAGGAGTAATAGCAAGGGATAGAACTTGATCGCGCCGCCGATCCCGAGCAACACCCCGGCCAGCAGCGGGCGCCGCCGGGCGAGCGCCAGCATGCCGACGGTGGCACAGGCGACAGCGAGGGTGTCGAAGTTGGTGAAGGCGTGCACGAGGACCAGTGGCGACAGCGCCACCAGCGCCGCGTCCCACGGTCGCGCCGGGCGCAGCGCGCGCACCGCCCACACGACCGCGAGCCAGGCCAGTGCCAGCCACACCGCGGAGATGTCGAAGTACACGACGACGGGCAGCGCCGAGGGCAGCACCGGCACCCGCTCGACCAGCCACAACCAGCCGTCGGCGAGCCGGGCGTTGGCGTACTGGAAGAAGCCGGTGAGCACCGGGTACTCCATGTACCGGAGCTGCTCGCCTTCGGTGCCCGCACCATCGATCCACGGATCGCGATAGGGCAGCGCCCCACTGTCGAGGCCCTCGATGCCGTAGAGCGGGACGGTGTCGGAGTAGCACATCGCGACGTACTGACGGCCGTTGCGCCAGTCCAGGGCGAGCCCGCCGTCGTCGGTGGCGTACTGCTGCAGGCACGGCGCCTTGCCCAGCCAGCTCATGGCGAGGACAGCAACCGCGACGAGCAACACCACCCGCAGCGGGGTCCAGAACGGGCTGCGACCCACCAGGGCATGTCGGCCGAGGGGACCGCCGACCATCCGGCTCGCGGTCGCCGCGAGCGGTTCGGTCCACGTCGGGACCACGCGTGCGGGTGGATCGGGCGGCCCGACCACCTGACGGACCCCGCTCACCCCACCGGACCGCGGCCCGGACCCGGGCTGGCGGCTGGGGTGCCACTGTCGCGGCCGCTGGGCCGGTCGACGCGACCTGGGAACGGGGCACTCGACTCCCTGCTTGAGGGGTCTCCACCGCCGAAGCCCCCCCGCCCGCCGCCGGGGGCACTCGAGCTCGGCGCGGACCCGCTCTGCGGCGTACTGAACGGCGCGGGCGTGCCGGAGACGTCGGGCGCCGTGCTGAGCTCGGCGACAGGTGGCTTGCCCAGGGGCTCGAACGGCGAGAACTGCTCCTTCGGCGTGCCGCGCACGGCGGCGTTCATGTACTTCTGCCAGATCGATCCCGGCAGCATCCGCCCGAAGATCGGCTGGCCCGCCGAGTTCTGGATCGGATCGCTGATGTCGCTGCCCACCCAGACCGCAGTGGACACCGATGGCGTGTAGCCGACCGTCCAGGCGTCCTTGTTCTGGTCGTCGAGCGTGGGGTGCTGCACCGTCCCGGTCTTCGCGGCGACGGGACGGCCGTCCGACAGCGCGATGCTCGACGAGGCGGCGACGTCGAGCATCGACTCCGTGACGTTGCGCGCCACCTTCTGCGGGATCGCCTGCTGCTCGTTCGCCTGCTCGTTCGCCTGCTCGGTGCGGTCATAGAGCACCCGGCCGTCGGTCGCGACGACCTTCGCCACGATATGGGGCGCGCGCCGCACGCCGTCGGCGGCGAATGTCCCGAAGGCCGACGCCATGTCGATCGGGTGGACCTCCTGGTCACCCAGCGCGATACCACCGCGCTCATCCGGGAGCAGGTCGTCCGGGATCCCGGCCCGGTGCGCGGCGTCGATGACGTTGCGCGTGCCGACGTCGAGCGCCAGTCGGTAGAAGATCGTGTTGATCGACTTCGTCATGGCGGTCTGCACGGTGCACTGGTCGCAGTCGAAGCCCTCGGAGTTGCTCACCGTGACCCCACCCTCGAACTCCTGGGGCGAGGACCCGCCGTAGGAGGAGCCGAGGCCGACCCCGCCGGAACCCTGCAGGGCAGCCGCCAGCACGAACGGTTTGAACGCCGATCCAGGCTGGCGCAGGGCCTGCGCGTAGTCCGTACCCAGGCCGTTGGCACCGCCGTAGTAGGCGAGGATCGCCCCGGTCTTCGGGTCGACCGACACCAGTGCCGTACGCAGGTTGTCCGGCTGGCCCTTCATGATCGTGGTGACGGCGTCGACGGCTGCCTTCTGGCGCTTCGGGTCGATGGTGGTGGTGACGGTGAGACCCTCTGTGTTGATCTGTTCCTCGGTGATGCCCAGCGCCCCCAGCTCGTCGCGGGCCTTGTCGTAGACGTGGTAGCGGTCGTCGTCGGGAACCCCGCCCTCCGCCGGAGGCTCGGGCAGCCAGTTGTCGGGGAACGTCAGCTGCGCGCGCTCATCTGGGGTGAGCCACCGCTGCTCGACCATGCCGTCGAGCACGACGTTCCACCGCTCCCGGGAGCTCTCCGGGTTCGTCGCCGGGTCCCGGTTGGCGGGCGACTGGATGATGCCGGCCAACATCGCGCCCTCGGACACCGTCAGGTCCTCGACGTTCTTGTCGAAGTAGGCCTTGGCCGCAGCCTGGATGCCGTACGCGCCGCGGCCGAAGTAGATGGTGTTCAGGTAGTTCTCGAGGATGGTGTCCTTGTCCTGCTGGCGGGAGATCTTCACCGCGAGGATGACCTCCTTGTACTTGCGCCAGAGGCTGAACTCGTCCTGACCGGTCGACACCTTCACATACTGCTGGGTGATCGTGGAACCGCCGCCGACACCGCCGGTCAGCTGCTTGTACGCCGCACGGCCGATGCCGATGGGGTCGAAGCCCGCGTTGGAGTAGAAGGAACGGTCCTCGGCCGCGAGCACCGCCCGCCGGACGTACTCGGGCACTCTGTCCAAGGTGATCTTGACCCGGTTGACGTTCTCGGGACGCACGATGGCCAGCGGCGCTCCGTCGGCGAGCGTGAACGTGGCCACCTGGGTGATCTCGGTGTCGCTGGAGGTCGGCGCGTCGAACAGCACCCAGCCGATCGCGAACGCCAGCAGCGGGCCGAGCACGGCCAGGCCCAGCACTGCGTAGAGCGTGCGACGCACCCGGCGCCACGCCAGCGACCGCTGTGGCGGTGTAGTCGGGGCGCCACCTGGGGCACCCGTGCGCGCCGCGGGCCGCTCGGCGACCGTGACGGCGCTGGCTCTAGCTCTGGCCACCGAGGTGGCGCCGGTCGCGTCGTGGGTGAACAGGCTCGGCTCACCGGCGGTGACCGGGGCATCTGGCCTGGCCTGCGGTGCGCCCCGAGGAGGGTCGGGATAGCGCTGCGGTGCGACATGCCGGCCCGGCGGCGGGGCCTGCTCATGGCCGGGCCCCGGGTGCGGTCGCCGTCCTGGTTCAGGCCGGCTCGAACCGGGACGAGGCGCGGGCTCGGTTCGCGGCTCGCCGGACACCGCTGCACGGCGCCCCGGGCCGGGGGGAGGGGAGGCACCGGGCGCGTGCCGACCAGGCGGGGGCCGCTGGGGGAACGCGTCGAACCGGCGGTCGCGCTGATCACTCACCGCTGCTCCGGGGGTGCGGTCGCTGGGGACGGATCACTCGGCAGCGGTCCTGCGTCGATCCGATCGGCGCCGGCTGTCGTCGGGGACATCGCCGGTACCCATGACGTAGGAGAGCACCAGATGGTTCCAGCTGCAGGTGCGGCAGACCTCCACCACGTACACGGAGAAGTCCACGTGCTGGTTCGCGAGCTGCTCGATCTCCTCGGGTTTGCGGGCCGAGCCTGCCGCATGCTTCAGCGCGTCACCGAAGATCCATGAGACCTGGGTGAGCCGTTCCTTGCGGCAGACCGGACAGGTCTGGTCACTGGGCTCACCGTGGAAGCGGGCCGCTCGGAGCAGATACGGGCTGGCGTCGCAGACGTCGGCCACCCCGACCCGACCGGAGTGGACCTCGGCGAGCAGCGCACGGCGCCGCAACGCGTAGTCGACCACCTGTCGTTGGGTGCGCACCCGGTCAGGGTACGCGGGGGATCCCGACGGCACCCCGGAACGCCTCCGTTGGCTCCCCATGAAGCGGGTGGCGTGTGACTCGACACAGCGCATAGATGTATCGTCTCGATATAGTGGGACATGATTGATGATGGACAACAGGGACGGAGGGAGGTCAGCAGTGCTGGAGCTGGCGATCCTCGGCCTGCTCCACGAGGCACCGGTGCACGGCTACGAGCTGCGCAAACGGCTCGGGCTGCGGCTCGGCGGGTTCCGGGCGTTCTCCTACGGGTCGCTCTACCCCGCGCTCCGCAGGCTCACCCGCGCCGGTTTGATCGTCGAGGACCTGCAGCAGCAGGACCCCGAGCCGACCACCTGGCCCCGGCGGAGCAGGCGCGTCTACCGGATCACCGCCGAGGGCAAGGAACGCCTCGCCGAATTGCTGTCGGAGTCGAGTCCCCAAGCCTGGGACGACGAGAGCTTCGGCGTCCATCTCGCCTTCTTCTCCCGCACCCCCGCCGAGGCCAGGATGCGCATCCTGGAGGGCCGCAGGCGGTGCGTGGAGGAGCGCCGCGAAGGTCTCCGGGCGGCGCTGGGCCGGGCCGGTGAACAGATCGACCGCTATACCCAACAGCTGCACCAGCTCGGGCTCGACGCCTGCGAGCGCGAGGTGCGGTGGCTCAACGAACTGATCGCGAACGAACGGGCCGAGCAACGCGAGCCCCCCGGCGACTGAAGCCGGTCATCACACACCGTGAGCACACCTAAGCAAGAGGAGGAGCCGGCCATGAGTCAGGTCCGTGTCGCCGTCGTCGGCGTCGGGAACTGCGCTGCGTCGCTGGTACAGGGCGTGCACTACTACGCGGACGCCGACCCGGCCACGCGCGTCCCCGGGCTGATGCACGTCGACTTCGGTGGCTATCACGTCCGGGACGTCGAGTTCGTCGCCGCCTTCGACGTGGACGCCAAGAAGGTCGGCCGGGATCTCTCCGAGGCCATCGGCGCCAGCGCGAACAACACCATCAAGATCGCCGACGTGCCACCCCTGAACGTGCCGGTGCTGCGCGGCCACACCCTCGACGGGTTGGGCCGGTTCTACCGCGAGACGATCACCGAGGCCGACGAGGAGCCGGTGGACGTCGCGCAGGCGCTGCGCGACACCCGGGCCGACGTGCTCGTGTCCTACCTGCCCGTGGGCAGCGAGGCGGCCGACCGCTTCTACGCCCAGGCCGCGCTCGACGCCGGCGTGGCGCTCGTGAACGCACTGCCGGTGTTCATCGCCTCCGACCCGGTGTGGGCGGAGCGGTTCCGCGTCGCCAACGTGCCGATCATCGGCGACGACATCAAGAGCCAGGTCGGCGCCACGATCACCCACCGGGTGCTGGCCCGGCTGTTCGAGGACCGCGGCGTGCAGCTCGACCGCACGATGCAGCTCAACGTGGGCGGGAACATGGACTTCCTGAACATGAAGGAGCTGGAGCGGCTGGAGTCGAAGAAGGTCTCCAAGACCCAGTCCGTCACCTCCCAGGTGGACCGCGACCTGGGCAAGGACAACGTGCACATCGGGCCGTCGGACTACGTCGCCTGGCTCGACGACCGCAAGTGGGCCTACGTGCGCCTGGAGGGGCGCGCGTTCGGCGACGTGCCGCTGAACCTGGAGTACAAGCTCGAGGTCTGGGACTCGCCCAACTCAGCCGGCATCATCATCGACGCCGTCCGCGCGGCGAAGATCGCCAAGGACCGCGGCATCGGCGGTCCGATCCTGTCGGCGTCGAGTTACTTCATGAAGTCCCCACCCGAGCAGTACAGCGACGACCAGGCCCGGCTGGCCGTCGAGGAGTTCATCCGCGGCGAACGGGAGCGCTGAGCGGGCGTGACCGAGCCTGACAGCCGCCCGCTCGCCCTGGTCACCGGGGCCTCGCGGGGTATCGGCGCCGCCGTGTCCCGAGCGCTCGCACCCGGGCACGACCTGCTCCTGGGCGGGCGAGACACGGCGGCGTTGGAGTCCCTCGCCGCCGACTTGCCCGGTTCCCGACCCTGGCCCGTCGACGTCACTGACGACCGGGCGGTCGCCGAGGCGACCGGCGGCATCGAGCGGCTCGACGTGCTCGTGCACTGCGCGGGCGTCGGCATCCTCGGTGCCGTCGCCGACACCACCGCGGCGACGTGGCGCCGGCAGTTCGAGGTGAACGTGGTGGCGGTGGCCGAGCTGACGCGGCTGCTGCTGCCCGCGCTGCGGGCCGCCCGCGGCCACGTCGTGCTGCTCAACTCCGGGGCCGGACGCGCCGCCCGGCCGGAGTGGGCGTCCTACGCCGCGAGCAAGTTCGCCCTGCGGGCGTTCGCCGACGCGCTGGGCGCGGAGGAGGCCGGCAACGGGGTGCGGGTCACGTCGGTGTACCCCGGCCGCGTCGACACCGACATGCAGCGCGAGGTGGTGGCGTACGAAGGTGGGGAGTACCGCGCGGAGTCGTTCCTGCGCCCCGAGTCGGTGGCCGGCGCCGTCCTACTCGCCGTCACCGCGCCCGACGACGCCACCCTCACCGAGCTCGTGCTGCGCTCGGCAGGCACCTGACAGCAGGCCCTCGACACAGCCGAGCTCGCGCCGCCAGAGTTGCCTTCAGCGTCCATGCTGCTGACCGAGGCTGGTCACCCGCGTGTGAATGTCGTACTGACGGACGCCAATTTCGCACCAGGGTACGCACCCCATATGACCGGAGCATTGTTACGATCGAGCTTGGGACCCAGCCTGGGCTGGCCAACTTACCCAGGGCGGGACCATCACCGTCCCCTTGCGACATAAGCACAAGCCATAGATCAAACACATCGCCATAGTAATTATCGATAAAAATTCAAGTAGTTTGTTACCGTTGTCAGACTCTGCATCGATATCATCCGGTCAACGAACTCGATGCCGTCCAGGTGGTCGATCTCGTGTTGAACTACCCTGGCCAAATAACCGGAGTAGTGCTCCGTAACATCTTTACCATCGGCTGCGGTGTACTCGACGGTGATGGCCTCGGCTCGGGGCACGAGACCCATGAGTCCGGGGACACTGAAGCAGCCTTCCCAGCCGGTCTCGATAGTGTCAGACTGTTCCACGATCACCGGATTTATCATCCGCAGTAGTGGGGATGTCGGACGGTCGGGGAACACATCTGTCTTTCGCACCTCGACTACGACCACCTTCACCGACGCACCGATCTGCGGAGCGGCCAACCCGGCACCGTTCAACTCACGCAGTCGATCCACCATGCGTGCCAGAAGATCCGCGACCGCCTGGACGTCATCGATAGCCTGGGTCTCGGCTTTGAGTCGTGGATCGCCGATTGTGACAACATCATCGCCGACGACGCCGGACATCCAACCCCGATCACTCTTGGCGAGATTCATCTACCTGGTCTCCGTTCTTCATTATCATCTGCATTGCAGTGTCGAGACATAGAAGTGTCTCAGCTGGTCCCTTAAGGAGAAGAAGCATACTTGCTCTTCGCTCGATCGACATTCTGCTGGAGAACGAGTCGCACTTGGCGGTACTCCGCCAGATCAATTAGACAAGAGAGACCCAGCCTTTCCTCCTGCCGCAGCAACTGCACCGAGAGGAAGCCATCCTGTATCGCCTCGCGTAACATTCGGATGGCCGCCTCAGCATCGCCCAGCTCCGCCAGAACATGGGTGAGACGGTACTTGAGGTACCCGTTGTGTGACTCGGCCTCGGTCGGCCGTACAATCGCCGCGCGGGCTCGTTCGGCGTGGCCCACACAGGCCTCGATGTTCGCCAGCCAGGACTGCACGCGCAGGTTGCGCCGTTTTCCTCGCCCCGCGCGGGCAGCGACGTGCTCGATTCCCGTCGACCAGGCATGATGCGCTGCGACCTCGTCACCACTCAGACGGTTCAGATAGCCGAGCAGGTTCCATGCCGTGACGTCATCAGGGTCCGCAGCAACAGCAGCTCTGGCGGCATAGATAGCTGAATTGACATCGCCGGAGCCGAGGTGCGCCAATGCGACCGCCCACCGTGTATTAGCATCTCGCGGATAGGCGGGCAAGTAAAGACGAGCTGCCTCCAGAGCCGATGGAAAATCACCAATCATCAGATGGTTCCAGACGAGCAACTTCAGGGCGGTGGGGTTGGTCGGATCTACTTCGAGGACCGCCAAGGTCAACGGCAGGGCAGTCTCGGCCATGCCGCTATTGTTGAGCGCGCGGGCGAACGCAAGGGTGGCGTCCAGACTGTCACAGTTCTTCTCGTAGATAGCTCGACCGAGTTCAAGCGCCCTTTCATGCCAACCCATGTCCCAGCAGATGCGAATGAGCGCGGTGTGTGCCCCGATAGAGTGAGGGTCGAGCCGCAGCACCGCATCGACGTCGCCGAGCGCCCGCTCCAATGTCGATGGCTCTGACTCCGACCCGGAAAAGTACTGCCGCCACATAGCATAGCCGCGAGCGGCTTGAGCTCGGGTAAAGCGTGGATCGATGTCCAGTGCACGGTCCAGCAAAGTCGCGGCAGCTTCGATCCGCTGTCTTTCGTTAGTGGCCAACAGCCCTTGGCCCCGCAGGTACAGCTCATAGGCTCGCTCCACGTTCGCCGGCTTGGTTTCGAGCCGAGACGGGTCACCAAGCGATGGAGCTAAGTTCATGGCCAAGGCCAGGCCCCGCCCGGCAACAGCGGCCGCGTCCAGCGGCAACAAAATGTGGCGACCGTCGATGACAACTGGAAGCTGGACACCGCTCTGAGGAGTCGGAGGGGATAAGCCATCTCCGGCCAGGCGCACCCCGTCTTGAGTCCTCCGCGACGACGTAGATGCTGCTCTCGGGGGAACTAACGCGGATAGCCTCACATCGGAACCCAGAACCTCATCACATGCTTTGGCCAGTGCTTTTGTCGGCGGCTTGAGACCGTTTTCAACCTTGGAAAGGTAGCCGGGATCGTAGTGCGCAAGCTTCGCGAACTTATTCAGCGACAGGCCGCGCTGCTCGCGAAGCCTACGCAGCTCGTCACCAAAGACCGGCTCACCCATCGAGTTCTCCCACTCTCCTCGCCGTTGCCTGGTGCCCTCCCCTGGGAGGGCACCAGGCAACTCCTGGATCGCACATAGCGTATCGCGAAGGATGCCAACCATGCCGATGAGTCCTGTAGTGACACCCCCGACCGACGGTGGATCACGTGAGAACCGACGAGAGGGGTGTTCTATGAGCTGGGGTGGGACGAGACTGACGACAACGCCGGTCGTCGGGCGGGTGCTTCTGGACCACCACCGTGACGACAGGTTCACGATCCAGGGTCATCACCACCGCTGGCGGCGGGGTCCGTATCCGCCGATCGGCCTGGGACTGCGCCATGGATGACTCCCCACTCGTCGAGTCCATCGCCCGCCAGCGCGAGCTGGTCGACCGGGTGCTCGCCGAGCACGTCGACGACGGCACCGGGCTGTGTAAGGCCTGCCCGAGCGGCGGTCTGGCCGGGTGGCAGGGGTGGCCGTGCCGGTTGTACAGCCTCGCGACC
>Ga0136617_10000018_pt1 | contig 102599 bp, 99 predicted proteins | sample AntDrymUQ3222106_2_FD_129672 | JGI IMG/M metagenome (GOLD analysis project Ga0136617, IMG submission 129672) | Polar desert sand microbial communities from Dry Valleys, Antarctica - metaG UQ322 (21.06) | ecosystem: Environmental > Terrestrial > Soil > Desert | place: Antarctica: Dry Valley...
AGCTCGAATCGCCCTTCGTCTATCAGATAGTATCCGACATGGGCTTGCCGATCGCCAAGGCCCTGGCCCGTGACGGAAAGTCCGAGTGCGGCGTTCGCTATTTCTTCTTCAGGCTTCTGGGTGCGCTTGGCGATGTGCTCTACGACGTGCCGGTAGTGGTCGCGCGTTCCGAACGTCATCATCGAGTACTGGCCGGAGAGATCCTTGCGCAGAATTCTCTCGGTGGCGCTCTGCCCCTCTACGAATTCCTTCCAGTCGAGACGGGCGATCGTGCGAAGACTGGTAATACAGTTCGATACCGTCAGCTGGGTCAGCGCTATCATCCTGTTGGAGCGCGTCACTGCCAGCTCGGCCGTCGGTCCATCCTCCGCTATCCACTGCTCCAGCCAGATGAGCGGAGTGAAGTTCACTTGATAGCCGCGGATCTGGTGAAGAAAGCGCGCGACGAACGTCGGCGTGAAAGGGGGATGGTTTTCTATGAACGCGTCGAGCTCCTGAGTGAGCGCTTCGCGGGACTTGTCGTTCGCGGCCATCACCCGCTTCGCCCACTCGTCGGCGGCTTCCACCTCCAACAGGCGAGATGCAACACGAAGCGACATCCGGCGGATGTTTTCCACGAGACCGAGCCGGAACATCGTCGGGATCGCCCACAGCTCTCCGATCTTCAGAGGCGCGATTTTCTGATACTCGCCGACGAAGAGGCTGATGTTCTCCCACGAGAGATGGCCCTCCGTATGCGCGATCAGCTCGATCGCCACGTCGTACACGCGCGGATACTCGGCGAGCATTCCCGTGGCGAGTTTTGGCAGCTCCTGGTAATAGCCGCGGGGAAGGCTCGTGCGGATTTCACGGATGTGTTCCTGAACGACGTACGAGTTGTCGAGCAGCCAGTCGCCCGCGGGGCTGATGTCGATTCCCCGCTCCGCGGCATCGCTCAGCTTATCATGAATGTCGTCCAGTACCCCGCGAGTATCATCGAGCCGGGCTAGTAACGGCCCCGCACCGCGCTGTTTTCTTGCCGGAAGCAGCTTGTGCCTGCGGGCGATTGCGCGAGCGTGCCTCGCGAGTCGTTCCGTGCCCAGCACCTCACCCCTGATCGGGGCGACGAGCTTTCTGTCCGGGCCCTGCTCACCGCGGCGGAAGAAGTCGAGCAGCCTGTTCGAAACAGGCCGGGGAGGTGTTGCCGTTGCCAAATGGTTCAGGTGTGGGTTTACGGACAGGTGCCGAGGGGCTGAGTCTGGGGCGAATGTAGTAGACGCGTGCGTCTATTGCAGATGTTGCACCCGTTTCGGTGCGCTGCCCCCGAAGAATGGCCTCGCGCGCCAGAATGTAAACGATTACATTCTGCCCAGATTGGGAAAAGAAACACCTGATTGACTTTGTCCGTCAACCCAGGGGAGATGGCAACGATCAAGGACGTAGCACGCGTAGCCTCTGTTTCGGTAGCAACTGTGTCACGTGTCTTCAGCGGTTCGGTGGCGGTTCGCGAGGAGACCCAGCGGCGCATTCGCGAAGTCGCCACCGCTCTCCGCTATTCGCCACACGGAGGCGCGCGCAGCCTCAGCACCAGCAGAACACACACGCTTGGCGTGCTCCTGCCGGATCTCTACGGTGAGTTTTTCTCTGAGGTGATTCGCGGCATCGATCTCGCCGCCAGGCGTTCGGGTTATCACATCATCGTTTCTGGATCACACAACGAGAGATGCGAGATCGAGGCGGCGATGCGCGCCATGCGGGGTCGCGTTGACGGCGTCATTGTAATGTCACCGAACATCGACGCTCAGGCGCTGATAGCGAACCTTCCCGACAGTCATCCGGTGGTGCTGCTGAATTGCACCATTCGCGGGTCGGCCTTCGACTCGGTCACCATCGATAACATGCGCGGCGCACGCGGAATGGTCCGGCACCTGATAGGGCACGGTCACAGCCGAATCGCCATCGTTACTGGCGCTGCCGGAAACAGAGACGGAAATGAGCGTCGGCGCGGTTACCACTCCGCCTTGAGCGAGGCGGGGATCAGGCGAAATCCCAGCTGGGAGATTCCCGGAGCGTTCACCGAAGACTCCGGTTTTGATGCGGCTCGCGCTTTACTCGGCCTGTCCGTGCGGCCGACAGCGATATTCGCCGCGAACGACTCTATGGCGATCGGCGTACTGAGTGCATTACGTGAGGCCGGGGTCAGCGTGCCTGACGAGATCGCCGTCGCGGGTTTCGACGACATATCCATCGCCCGTCACGTCAGTCCGCCTCTATCCACCGTCAACGTCCCGATCGCGGGACTCGGCGAGCTGGCGACGACCAGGCTGATGTCCGCGCTGCTGGAGAAGGAACGGCACGTTTCGCGTCGGGATGTGCTTCGCACCACCCTCATGATTCGCTCCTCGTGCGGCCGGGCGGGTCATGAGCATTAGCAGAGAAGCCGGCCATGCACGAATCGGTAATTGGTTCAACCACAGGAGAAACAGATGAACAACACCCTCAGTCCACGCACTTTCCTTCGAGCTCTCTTCATGGCGCTCGCGCTCTGTTCGATAGCGGGAGGCAGGCTTGCCGCTCAGACAACGAGTGGCAGCCTTCGCGGCTACATCACTGGTCCAGGCGGTGCGGCCATTTCGAACGCACAGGTCGTAGCTCGTCTTGCCGCCACGAATGAGTCTCGCGGTACGACAACCAACGCGTCCGGATTCTATTATCTCCCCGGGCTCAGGCCTGGTGTGTACGAGATAAGTATTCGAAGAGTCGGACTCCAGCCACAGACGCGCTCGCTGCAGCTGCAGATAGGCCAGACGCTCGACTTGAATGTGTCGACATCAGAGATCGCCGCGCAGCTCGAGGCAGTCCAGGTTACCGCCGAGCGCGGTCAGGAGACACAGACGTCTGAGGTGAGTACGAACATCTCGCGTGAGCAGATCAACAACCTGCCGAACTTCGAGCGGAACGTGCTGGACCTCGCGAAGCTCGTCCCCGGCATGTCTGCCCAGGCCGTGAACAACGGCGACAAGTTCTTCGCTGCCGGAGGGCAGCCGTCCGAGGCGGTCAATGTCTTCGTGGACGGCGCGACCTACAAAAACGACGTTCTCAAAGGCGGAGTCGTTGGCCAGGACGCAAGCAAGGGGAATCCGTTCCCGCAGGGGGCCATTCAGGAATTCCGCGTACTGACCCAGAACTACAAGGCGGAATATCAGAAGGCGGCCAGCGCCATCATCGTTGCCACGACCCGCAGCGGCACGAACGAGATTGAAGCGGATCTGTTTGCTTATGGAGTCGGCAAGGCCTATGTCGCGCGCGACGAATTCGCGGTTCGCAACAAGTCAGCAAGGCCGAACTACCAGCGGCTTCAGGCAGGCGGCAACATCGGTGGCCCCCTTGTCCGCGACAAACTTTTCTACTTCGGCACTTACGAAGTGAACTTCCGCGACGAGCCTGCCTACGTACGCCTCGGCGGTGACAGCTCGTTCGCCCCAGCGGCCTTGAGACAGGAGCTTGCTGGCTACACCGGACAATTTGCTCAGGAATTCAGAGAGCACCTCGGGCTCGCAAAGCTCACCTGGAACGCGTCGGAGAGAAACACGGTCGACGCGAGCTTCACTCTCCGCAAGGACGACGACTTCCGCGGTTTCGGCGGACAGACTTCGTTCGATGCCGCCGAGAATCTGGCGATCAACACCTATACGGGTGTCATCAACTACAAGCACTCGAGGGGCAGCTGGCTGAACGAGCTTCAGCTGAACTCGCAGTTCTTCACCTGGAATCCCACGGCCCGTGACTTCAGCCTGATCGGGAGAGACTATCAGGGCCTGCTGCGCGTTGGGGGGAAGGACACGGATCAGAACTTCGAGCAGAACCGCCTCTCGTTCCGGGATGACGTCACTCGCGGCGGTGTCCGGCTGGCGGGCGATCACGTCTTCAAGGCTGGTGTGGGCGTGGACTTCCTCACCTACTCCGGTACGAAGTTTTTCGTCGGTAATCCCGTTTATCGCTTCCGTCGGACACCCGAAGCGTGGAGTCAGCCATTTGAGGTGACACTTGGCTATGGCAATCCCACGATCGAGAACGACAACACCCAGTTCGGCGGATTCATTCAGGACGACTGGTCGATCGGGAAACGGCTTGTTCTCAACCTCGGACTCCGCTGGGACGCCGAGACGAACATGATCAACAACGACTACGTGACACCGCAACCGCTGGCTGACACGCTGCGCGCATTCTATGCGGCAGGCAGGCTGACCGTTGATCAGTCGCTGCCGGGCAACACTTCACGCAACGTCGAGGTCATCAGGCAGCTCGGCGGAATCGAGCGCTACCTGAGCAGCGGGACCAGCTCGCGGCCAATCTACAAGAAGGCTTTCCAGCCGCGGCTTGGCGCATCCTATGATTTGTCCGGCACCGGCAGAACAGTTCTCTTCGGTGGCGGTGGACTCTATTTCGACCGCAACTACTGGAATACGCTGTTTGACGAGCAGTTCAGACGACAGTTCAGCGTGATCAACATCGCGTTCCGCGCGAGCTGCACGGGACAGACCAATTGCGCGGTGTGGGACCCGAAGTTCTATGACCCGGCCGAGCTCCGCGCTCTGGCGGTGAGAACGGGAACGCCGGAAGTGTTCCTCGTTGCCAACGACCTGGTCCCACCGCGTACGCTTCAGATGTCCGGAGGCATCAGGCACAACCTGGCCGGATCGCTCTTCACGTTGTCGTACAATGGTCTTCGCGGAGCGAACTACATGAACTTCGTGAGAGGCAGCCCGTTCGGCGGCGGGGGGCTCCCGTATAACACCGTATTCGTCACGGACGACAGGGTAAAGACCTGGTATGACGCGATGCAGTTTCAGGTGGAGCGCCCGTTGACGAGTTATACCCGGTGGGGTGGGTCGGTGGCGTATACGCTCTCGCGATCCGAAGAACAGGGACAAAGCCAGGATCTCTTCTGGGGCTTTGACAACCGGTTTCCCACCGTTGCCGACCGGCCGCGCCTTCGCGCCCCGGGTGACCAGCGCCATTCAATCGTCGGCAACGCGATCGTGAACCTTCCGGCCGAAATCCGGTTCAGTACTATCGTCAATCTCGGATCGGGAATCGCCGTGAACGCGACGGATGCTACACTTGGCTTCCAGACCGGACAACAGAGGACCTATGTCTTCCAGCCGCCGAAACGTGCCTTCCTGGGCGTCGGAAACGTATTCGGGTTCCAGAACATGGATGTCCGGCTCGAGAAGAGCCTCACTTTCGCCTCGAGCCAGACGGCGTCAGTGCTCGTCGATGTGTTCAATGTCTTTAACAGCGACAACTTCGGGTGCTATAACACCACCATCAACCCGGGCGGCCCATCGGCCAACACGAACTACGGAAAGCCCGGATGCTCGGGTTTAGGCCGTCGGCTGCAGGTAGGATTGCGTTACGGATTCCGTCCCGTCGGTGGCAATCGGTAGACACTACACGGCACAGCGTTGAGATGACGTAGCATGAGTCGGCGCTGGCTGCGATCCAATGCAGCCAGCGCCGATTCTATCTTCGGGCGAGGTATTCCCGGCCGCCGTCCGCGGTGGTCCTACATCAGCAAGGATTTTCAATGAGCGATCTTCGGTCCCTGCTGTGGCGCGCGCTCCTACCGGTGCCGCTGCTGTTATCCGCTTGCTCAACGACGGCAACCACGCGCGCGCCTGCTCCCCAGTCGCCAGTGGCAACCGCGGGAATTACCGCGCGGCAAACCGCTTTTCTCGACACACTGGAGCAGCGGACCTTCACCTGGTTCTGGGAGAAAACGAATCCGGTCAACGGCCTCACACCTGACCGCTGGCCAACGAAGAGTTTCTCCAGTGTCGCGGCAATCGGCTTCGCTCTGACGGCGTATCCCATCGGCATCGAGCGCGGATATGTCACGCGAAGCGCCGCTGCCGACCGTGTATTGACGACGCTGCGCTTCATGTACAACGCACCACAGGGTGCGCAGCCCGCCGGCGTGACGGGTTACAAGGGGTTCTTCTACCATTTTCTCGATATGGAGACCGGGCATCGCTTCGAGCAGGTCGAGCTGTCGACCATCGATACGTCTCTCCTGCTGGCGGGCGTTCTTTTTTGTCAATCCTATTTCGCACAGACAACACCGGTCGAGGCGGCAATCCGCGCTTACGCGGACTCGCTGTACCTTCGCGTGGACTGGCAATGGATCAGGCCCAAGAACCCGCTCGTCAGCATGGGCTGGCGGCCGGAGTCCGGTTTCATCGAAGCCGATTGGCACGGACTCAACGAAGCCATCATCCTCAACGTTCTGGCGCTCGCCTCCCCGACACATCCCGTCGAGCCCGCGTCATGGACGGCTTACACGAGCACTTATCAGTGGGCGGAGTTCTACGGTCAGCCACATCTTAACTTCGCCCCCTTATTCGGCCACCAGTACTCGCACATCTGGATCGATTTCCGCGGAATACGGGATGAGTACATGCGCGGCAGGAATATCGATTACTTCGAGAACTCGATGCGCGCAACGTATTCTCAACGGGCCTACGCTGTCGCGAACCCTGGTCGGTGGAAGGACTATGGAGCGGACATCTGGGGTCTCACTGCAGTTGATGGACCCCTCGACACCGCGCTCGTAATCGGCGGACGCTCGAGACGATTCTGGACATACTCGGCACGAGGCGCGGCGGCGGGTGAGATTCGCGACGACGGAACCGTCGGTCCTACGGCTGCGGGTGGATCGGTGGCATTCACGCCGGAGATCGCAATTCCTGCCCTCGTCGCCATGCGCGAGAAGTACGGCGACAACCTTTTCTCGACATACGGATTCCTGGATTCGTTCAATCCCACATTCGATGTTGACATCAAGCCTCAGCACGGGAAAGTCGTGCGCGGTGCCGGCTGGTTTGACACTGATTATCTGGGAATCGACCAGGGCCCAATCATCGCAATGATCGAGAACTATCGCTCGGATCTCGTCTGGCGCACCATGCGAAAAAATCCTCATATCGTCCGCGGTCTGCGGCGCGCTGGTTTCAGCGGTGGATGGCTTGATCAGCAATAACCGGCACGCCGGTGCTGTGCGGTGGTCTTCGGCGAGATCTCGATCCACGGTGAACAAATTCCGGGCTGCGTCGGTTCTCGCTTTCGTAACCATCGTGGGCGCGTGCGCTGGAGCATCAGGGGATGAGACACCCACTCTCCGCCTGTGGGCGATGGGACGCGAGGGCGAAGTAGTCACTCAGCTCATTCCCGCGTTCGAGCGAGAACACCCGGGCGTGCGGGTACAGGTGCAGCAGATACCCTGGTCCGCTGCCCACGAAAAGCTTCTCACCGCCTATGTCGGTGATGCCACGCCCGACATCGCCATGCTTGGCAACACGTGGGTGCCTGAGTTCGTCGCGCTCGACGCGCTCGAGCCGCTGGACGCTCGCGTGGCGGCTTCGAGTGACGTCCGTCGCGATGATTACTTCCCGGGTATCTGGAGCACCAACGTCGTAGACGGGGTCGCTTACGGAGTGCCGTGGTACGTCGACACGCGCGTCATTTTTTATCGCACCGATCTGCTCGCGGCTGCCGGGTATCCGCAAATGCCCTCCACATGGGCGACGTGGCGCGAAGCCATGCAGCGAATCAGGTCCCGAATGAGCGACGGACAGTATCCGCTTCTCATTCCGGTTACCGAGTGGCCCCCACCGGTAATCCTCGGCCTTCAGTCGGGATCGGGACTGCTGCGCGACAATGGCCGGTATGGAGCTTTCTCGCGACCCGAATTCCGCAAGGCGTTTGACTTCTACGTTGGACTTTTCCGGGACAGTCTCGCTCCGGCATTGAGCGGCAGCGAGATCTCGAATCTCTATCAGGAGTTCGAGCGCGGGAACATCGCCATGTACATCAGCGGACCGTGGCAGATCGGAGAGTTCACAAACCGGCTGCCGAAGGGAATGCAGGACAAATGGATGACCGCTCCGCTGCCGGGAGTCGACGGACCGGGTGTTTCACTTGCCGGCGGTGCGACGCTGTCTCTCTTTCGAAGCTCCGAACACAAGAACGAGGCGTGGAAGCTCATGGAGTATCTTTCGCGCCCCGACATTCAGCTTCAGTTCTACAAGCTCACCGGTGACCTGCCCGCACGAAGAGAAGCGTGGCGTGATTCCTCGCTCGCTGAAAACCGGCACGCCCGCGCGTTTCGCGACCAGCTCGATCGTGTCGTGCCTACTCCGCAGGTCCCCGAATGGGAGCAGATCGCGACGAAGGTCTTCGAGCATGGAGAGAAGGCCGTCCGCGGCAGGGTTTCCGTCACTCAGACGCTCAACGCGCTCGACCGCGATGTGAACGGCATACTCGAGAAACGCCGGTGGCTGATGGCGCAGCGCACCACCGCCAGCCGATGACGGACGTGTGAGCACCGGACGCCTGCGCATTCCTTCCGAAGCGAATACCGCTGCGTGGTTCTTCCTCGCGCCGGCGCTCATTCTCATCGGCGTTTTCTTTTTCCTTCCAGTCGCGGCCGCGTTGCTGCTCAGCGTTACGGATTTCGACCTGTACGGGATAGCGAATCCGCGCAACGCGAGATTCGTCGGATTCCAGAATTACAGTCGCCTGCTCGGAACCTCCGAGTTCTGGAACGCTCTCCGGAACACACTGTACTTCGCACTCGTTGGTGGCCCGCTCACGATCGCCGTATCGCTGGGCGCTGCACTGCTGCTCAGCTCGAAGCTCGTGCGCTTCAAGGGACTGTTTCGGACGATCTATTTCACTCCGTTCGTTACCACACTCGTCGCTGTGGCGATCGTCTGGCGTTACCTCTACCACACACGCTACGGGCTGTTCAACTACGCGCTCGGCGGTATCGGCATCGGTCCCATCGACTGGCTTGGCGACCCACGCTGGGCGATGCCCGCGATCATCCTGATGACGGTGTGGAAAAGCTTCGGCTACAATATGCTGATCTTCATCGCTGGTCTTCAGGCAATTCCGGGCGAGCTCTACGACGCCGCGGAGATCGATGGAGCCGGTGCCTTTCGGCGATTCATCAGCATCACTCTGCCGATGCTTACACCCACCCTCGTGTTCGTGGCGGTCGTGACGATGATCGGCTACTTCCAGCTGTTCGCCGAGCCGTATGTGATGACGCAGGGTGGTCCATTGCGCAGTACGACGAGCGTAGTGCTGCTGATGTATGAGGAAGGGTTTCGCTGGTGGAGAATGGGATACGCCGCCGCCATCGCGTTCGTCTTGTTCATCGTCATCCTCGTCGCGACTCTCATCCAGTTTCGTTTTCAGAGGGACCGCACGTGACATCCGCCGTACGCCACGATCCGTTGCCCTCGATGCGCGGACGCGAGCGAGTTGTGCGCACTTTGCTCTACTCACTCCTGGTGCTCGGTGCGGTGCTGGCGCTGATGCCCATGATCTGGATGGTATCTGCCTCTCTAATGCCTTCCGGCCAGGCAAGCAGCTTTCCGCCGCGCCTGTTTCCCTCGCGAGTCACGTTCGAGCACTACGTCGCTTTGTTCACCCGCCTGAACCTCGGCAGGTACCTCCTCAACAGCGCCTTCGTCGCTTTGGTTGTTACCGCGACTTCACTCGCCATAAACTCGATGGCTGGTTACGCCTTTGCCAAGCTTCGCTTTCGCGGTAGAGACAGGCTGTTCAAGGCGTTGTCCGCCGGCCTTGTGCTGCCGGTGCAGGTGTCGATGCTGCCCTTGTTTCTTCTTCTAAAGAATCTGGGGCTCATCAACACCTACTGGGGCGTGATCATCCCTGGAATGGCAAGCATCTTCGGAATCTTTCTCGTTCGCCAGTACGCGCTCGCGATTCCGGACGAGATGCTCGATGCTGCCAGAGTCGATGGCGCATCGGAGTTTCGGATCTTCCGCTCGATCGTGGTGCCGGGAATCGTTCCGATCCTGGCAACGCTTTCCATCTGGACGTTTCTCGCTACCTGGAACGACTTCATGTGGCCACTCATCGTGCTCAGCGATGAGTCACACTACACGCTCCCGGTTGCGCTCGCCAATCTGTCGGGCGAGCACGTGCAGGATACGGAGCTGATGATGGCGGGCTCAGTGATCACGGTGATTCCCGTGATGCTGGTTTTCCTTTTCCTCCAGCGGTACTACATCCAGGGCGTGATGGCGGGGAGCGTCAAAGGTTGATTCGCCTGTCGCTGGCAGTTCTGACTCTGCAATCGATCACGGTCAACGGGATAGCAGTTCCGCTTACGCGCCCTGCTCCATCATCTGGGCGCGCTGCTGTGCCCTCTGCGTCCTCTGCGCATGCTCGGAGCGAAGCGACAATCCGCCGTTTACCTGCTTCAATAATCTTTAGGTACTGACTTGGAGTCCTCAGTCTTCCGCAATCAGGGCACCATTGCTCTTGACGATACTGGAATAGTATCGCCCGCTCTCCTTGATGGTTCTCCGCTGCGTTTCGTAGTCGACGTGGACGATTCCGAATGTCTTCGAGTAGCCGTGGCTCCATTCGAAGTTATCGAGCAGCGACCAGACGTAGTACCCGCGGACGTCCACTCCTTCCAACATGGCATCACGCATGGCCTGAACGTGTGCTCGGAGATACTCCGTTCGCAGCGGATCCTTCAGCTCACCATCAGAGTCAACCGGCGGATCGTCGAAAGCGGCACCGTTTTCCGTGATGTACAGCGGCATGTCTCCGTACCGTTCGCGCAGCCAGAGCAGAACACGCGTGAGAGCTGGCGGGTAGACCTCCCATCCCGTTTCGGTGTGAACGGAGGTCTCCTGGCGCACTCCACTCGCGCCAGTGGGAACATGGCTCTCGTCCCTTCTCGAGACACACCGCGTGTAGTAGTTGACGCCGAGAAAATCCATCGGCTCGCGAATCAGCGTCATGTCCTCAGCCGGCCACTCTCGCCACGCATCGCCGAAGATTTCCGACATTTCAGCCGGATACTCTCCAAGGAAAACCGGGTCGAGATACTGGCGATTCATGTACGCGTCGGCGCGCGCGGTCGCGGCGATGTCCTCGGCAGAATCGGACGCCGAATATTTCGGCTCGAGATTGACAACGAGTCCAATACGGCCGCTTGCTGTCGCACCGCTGGCACGGAACGCCTGTACCGCCCTGCCATGGGCACGCAGAACGTTGTGCGACACAATCGGCGGTTCGTAGAGGCTGCGATGACCGGGAGCGAGCTTCCCGTGCATGTACCCCCCATCCATTATCACCCACGGCTCGTTGATCGTTCCCCACATCGGTACCCGATCGCCAAGCGCGTCGAACACGACAGCCGCGTATTCAGCGAACCAGTTCGCGATGTCGCGGTTCAGCCATCCGCCAATGTCGTCCAGCGCAGCGGGCAGATCCCAGTGAAAGAGCGTGGCGTTGGGCTGAATTCCGTTGACCAGGAGACAGTCAATGAGTCTCGAGTAGAAATCCAATCCGGAACGATTGACGTTCCCTCGACCTTCAGGCATAACGCGACCCCACGCAATGCTGAACCTGTAGGCATTGAGGCCAAGGTCTTTCATGATTTTTACGTCTGTCTCGAACCGCCGGTAGTGATCGCAGGCGCCGTCGCCGGTATCACCGTTCGTCGTCATGCCCGGCGTATGCGAGAACCGATGCCAGATGCTCGCTCCCGCGCCGTCAGCGAGGGGGGAGCCCTCTATCTGGTAAGCCGACGTCGCGGCTCCCCACAGAAACCGCTCGGGAAATTGAAACGACTCACTCATTTCGCAGCCGGGAGACGATGGCGCGCGTAAGATTGGAGGGCATTCGAAAAATCTATCAGGACGCGAATCACGTCGCGGTGCATGGTGTTGATCTGGATGTCGCCGATGGCGAGTTCGTCGTTCTGGTTGGTCCATCCGGGTGTGGAAAGAGCACGACGCTAAGGATGATCGCCGGGCTCGAATCCATCAGCGCCGGTCGGCTTTCCATCGACGATCGCGTCGTCAATGATGTCCCTCCCAAAGACCGTGACATCGCGATGGTGTTCCAGAACTACGCGTTGTATCCACACATGACGGTTCGGGACAACCTCGCGTTCGCGCTCAAGCTGAGAGGAAGTCCGAAGTCGGAGATCGAGGCGAGAGTGAAGCAGGCGGGAGAAACTCTGGGCATCGTCGAGTTCATGGACCGTACACCGCGACAACTTTCCGGTGGCCAGCGACAGCGTGTTGCACTCGGCCGGGCGATTGTGCGTCAGCCCAAGGTGTTCCTGTTCGACGAGCCGCTGTCGAATCTCGACGCTCAGCTCCGTGTGCAGATGAGGCGGGAGATCGCCCGCCTTCATCAGGCCCTCGACGCCACGATGATATATGTAACCCACGACCAGGTCGAAGCGATGACGCTCGGAGATCGCATCGTGGTCATGAACAAGGGACATGTTCAGCAGATCGACACTCCGATGCGGCTCTACGACCATCCCCGCAACCGCTTCGTCGCCGGCTTCATCGGAAGCCCGGCGATGAACTTCATCGATGGTGTGGTTACATCGGGCGGAACGCCCACGTTCGTCGCGGATGGTGGTGCCTTCACGCTCGATATTCCGTCGTCGCTCGCGGCACGCATCGCCGGACTGGAGGGAACACAGCTGACACTTGGCATCAGGCCGGAGGATGTCTCGGTGGCGCTCGATCCCGGTCCGACGGTGTTTCTCGGTGAATCCACCATCGTGCACCCGCCCGCGACCGCGCCGGCCCGGCTCGACCTGGTGGAAGCACTCGGCAATGAGGCGTTTGTTTATGCGACCATTGGCAGCTACGCTCTGACGGCACGCGTTGCTCCGCAGCCGCTGCCTGCCACAGGCGAACCGATCACTGTCGCTTTCGATCTGGCCAAGGCCCACTTCTTTGACCGCGTTACCGGCGATCGCGTCGGCAAGGGCTGACTGAATAACGAGCTCTCACAAAAAAGCTCCCGCGATGAACTGCGGGAGCTTTTCTTTTGCCTGCCGGAAAGAGGCTACCTGCCCGAGCTCTTCCTTACCTGATCCCGATACTGCTCACTGGCATAGATCGCGATCTCGACACGGCGATTCTGCTGCTTGCCGCTTTCGTCGCCGTTGGAAGCGACCGGCTCCATCTCGCCCCTTCCGCTCGTTTGAATTCTGTTGCTTGGAACTCCCTGTGACCTAAGGTATGCCGATGCGGCATTCGACCGCCGCTGGGACAGGCTCATGTTGTAGGCATCGTCACCCTGGCTGTCCGTATGCCCGACGATCAGCAGATTTGAGTTGCCGAATTTATTCAGGCTCATCGCCAGCTCCCGAAGATTGGCTGCGGCTTCGGGGCGAATGCGGTCCGAATCGAAATCGAACAGTAATCCGGAATCGAAGGTCACCTGAATGCCTTCGCCGACTCTCTCGACCTTGGCGCCTGTTACAGACTGATCGATCTCCTTCGCCTGCTGGTCCATCTGATGCCCGATGATCGCGCCTGCTGCGCCACCAACGACAGCACCGATGATCGCTCCTTTCGCCGTCGAGCCACCAGTGTTGTTGCCGATGACACCACCGACTGCTGCGCCGGTCGTCGCACCGATCACCGCGCCGCGTTCCTTGCTGCTCATGCTTGCACAGGCGGAAAGTGCAAGCGATCCAATTACTATCATGGCGCCGAGCGCCCGTTGTCTATTCACCATTGAGTTCATCCTGTTGATCCTCCGTTGAGCTGAAACCGTGTCCGAAAAGCGGATACATGTTGTATCAGCTCCGGCGGCACGATGTTCCGCTTCAGCAGTCATTTGTCGCTGCTTTCGTCCTGGTCCGGAGTGGAACTTTCGACAGCTTCCGCCTCTTCCTTCTTGGCGGTCTCCGAGCTTTGGAATTCATGCTTCTCCTCCTGATAGATCCGCTCGTCTTCCGGACGGAACTTCTTGTCCGTGTTCATCCCGTCATGATTTACGTGAAAGTGGGATCCCTTGGGCATTGGCTCTCCTCTGAGGTTCGTGTACCACAAGTACACGAATCGTGCCTTGAATTCGCACGCAACGAAAAAAGGATGACGGCTGAACATGTCATCCTCGTGGACTTAGCGAATTGGGGTTTGCTACTGCTTTAGCGACAGATGATATCCGGCGCCGAACCGGAATGTCGTCACGTCCTTTGGCACCGAGTAGACCTGAGCCGATAGGTCAACAGAGTTGAAAATCTGCGCACTCAATCCACCAATGAGCACCGGCCGCGTGAGATCCACCTGGACTACTGTGTTGTCAGCCAGGCCTGCTCCGTCCGTAAACCCTGCTTCAAACCGCGGCCGGAGAAAGTTGACGCCGCCTCCGGCATAGAATCCGACGCGTCCGTCGTAGGCCGCAGTGCTGATGACACCCTCGACGCCAAACATTCGCGGCTTGAACGTGTCGTTCGATTCGCGTGTGCCGTAGCACGGCTCGGCCGCGGATGACTGCTGGAGTCCGTTCTCCGGACAGATGATCGGCCCCCGCACTCTCCCGATGGTTCCGTGAAGCCGCAGCATCACGTTCATCGAGTTGCCCATCTCTTCTCTCGAGATACGCTGGGTCTTCGAGAGCGCCACGCTTCCGAGATTTGGCTCCGTATCGTTGATCCGGATCGGCGCAACGTAGCTCGCCTCGATCGCGAAATGTGCAGGGAGCGCCAGTGTGATTCTGGGCCTCGCGAAGAACTGAGACAGCTCCGTGTTGACGCTGTTGTTCGCCAGACATTCTCCCGTTTGCTGGATCGCTGGATCTGCGTCCGGGACCTGTCCGCCCTCGACTCCGAGTCTCAGCGTCCACGATGGCTGATATTCCGGTGCACTCGAAGGAGAAAACGCAATCGGCGCTGCGTAGAACGCGAGCAGCTTTGCTTCGTTGCTGTCCCTTGCGGGCCTGCATTGTCCATTTCCCGTGACGGGAACAGCGAACGCCAGCGCCGAAAGTACAGTGACCCACCGCGTCATTACTTGCGCAGCTTGTCCATTGCCCTGTCGAGCATCTCCTGCACGCGGAGATATTCGTCGTTGATCGCTCTCGCCGCAGCCGGCATTTCGCTCCGCGCCTTGTCGATCGCTTCCGAGAGCCTCGTCATCGCGGCCTTCAGATCGACCTCGAGACTCTCCCAGCGCGCTTTGATCTCGTCATCCATTGCGTTAACTCCTTCTGAAGTCGGCTATCCCGGAATTGCTGAGTTCGGTGTTCATTTTTCGGTGGAAGCGGCTGGACGGTCATCCTAGATTCCGGTTCATGACGACCATTTCAATGCCCCCCGCCGACAAAATGTACCGGGCGCTCGCAAGCCGTGATAGCACGTACGACGGCGTATTCTTCGCCGCCATTCGAACGACAGGTATCTTCTGCCGTCCTACCTGTGCAGCACGAAAGCCACGCCCCGAAAATGTCGAGTTCTATCCCTCCGTTCGAGATGCGCTCGTTGCCGGATACCGGCCCTGCAAGCGGTGTGAGCCGATGAAACCCGACGGAACTGTCCCCGGTTGGATCGAGCAGTTGCTGACCCGGGTGGACGAGGATCCTACCCGACGATGGAGAGATGCTGATCTCCGTGCGGCTCAGCTCGACCCCGCGAGAGTGAGACGATGGTTTCTCCGCAACCACGGCATCACCTTTCAGGCGTATCAGCGCGCACGGCGGCTTGGACTTGCCTTGGGTCAGATCAGGGAGGGCGAGAAGTGGGAAGGTGTCGGCTACTCGCACGGCTTCGAGTCGCTGAGTGGATTTCACTCCGCCTTTACGCGCGCCTTCGATGCAACGCCTAATCACCGGCCCGACGTAGAGCCAGTCGTCATGACGCGGTTGCTCACCCCGCTGGGGCCAATGATTGCTGGCGCAACCGGCGAGGGAGTATGTCTGCTCGAGTTTGCCGACCGGCGGATGCTCGAGACGCAGGTGACGAGAATCAGAAGATGGCTCGACAGGCCGATGGTCCCCGGATCTAACTCGCATATCGAGCAACTTAAGACGGAGTTAGATAAATATTTTACCGGAGAGCTCACGGAGTTCACGGTTCCCCTTCTCCTGCCGGGAACGGAGTTCCAGGTCAAGGCCTGGCAGCAGCTGATGCGGATACCCTACGGCACCACCATCAGCTATGAACAGCAGGCCCGCGCCATCGGTCGCCCGGGTGCTCAGCGCGCAATCGGAAAAGCGAACGGCGACAACCGGCTGGCCATCATCATTCCGTGTCACCGGGTCGTGAAACAGAATGGGGAGCTGTGTGGCTATGGTGGCGGTCTGTGGCGAAAGAAGCTCCTTCTGGATCTGGAGAAGAAGCACGCGTCTCCTGAGGCGAATTCTCGGAGCTAGGCGAGTTGGCCGATAGCATCGCCAGCAGCACCGCGCCGCAGAGTATGCACGCATCGGCGACATTGAATGTCCAGAAACGACTCTCGGCCAGGCCGATGTCGATGAAGTCGACGACTCCCTGTGACGACGTTACACGGTCGGCCAGATTGCCGAGCGCTCCACCTGAAATCAGACCGAGCGCCAACGCTGGACGCCAGGCATCCTCCGCAAGCCTCCGGTAGAGCACGGCCAGTAGTCCCAGAACAGCGATCGCCGTTAGCGTGAAGCCGATTCGCGAAAACGGCCCGAGAGAAAGTCCCATCGCCGCATCCGGATTGTACGCCAGCGTGAGTCGCACATAGTCGCCGAGCACGCGGTGCGGAAGATGTGCGGGCGAGAGCTCCTGGACTGCGAGACGTTTGCTGGCGACATCCGTTGCCAGCACCACAAGCAACACCGACCAGAAAGCCGTGGACTTCCGGGACAGGCGAGGAACTGCAGCTATCTCGCCTGTCCCCTGCATGCTAACGCTTCAGAGTGTCGTCGCCTGCAGTGCTCTTCCGGATGACGATCTCCTGATCCGAGCCTGGCCTACGTATTACGACTTCCTGATCTCCCCCCAGAGGAACTGTCACTTCGTTGTCGCCCAGCTTAGGCATCATGCCCGCATCACTGAGCTGTTGGTGGCTCCGGCCTGATTCCGCCGCATCTACCGTCCGCTCGGTGGCACTGCGCCGCTGGAGTCCCTTGTCATCATAAAGATCGTGATGATAGTACTCGGCCGAACTGTCCACTGCGGCCGCTCCGTAGTACTGGCGCAGTGAGGTCTCGTAATCGCGCGTTATCGGCCCTGGGATGTACGGCGGGACACCGGCGAGGCCCTGCGCCGGCAGTCGCTCGATAAGCACGTTGTCATGGTCGTCGTCGATCCGTGCCGTGCCGATTGGAACCAGTACGTGCCTGTCGTGATCGGCGCCGAGTACGTCCTTCTTCACCTCTACGTCGACGTAGCGGACGCGCATCTCGATGGGATCCACGATCAGCTCGTCGACTTTGCCTATCGTCTTGCCGTCGACTGTCTTCACATCCCAACCGCGAATATCACTGTCACCTTCTACAACTTTGAAATTCTTGAGCTCTTCCAGTCGTACCAGCCGCTGGTCGCCGTCGTTCGTCTGTCTGTCCATTTATTCCCCCGCATGAATGTCATCAGGCCGGTCGTGGTGCACCGCTCGCTGCTTCGTCAGCTGATCTTCACGGAGTTCCAGGTGGAGGCGTCGAATCCGTCACCACACCACCGAATGTACCCGTAGTGGTCGAGTCAGGCGTCGCGGTACGCTGCGAGTAGAACCACCAGGCCAGCGCCGCTAGCAGCACCAGCAACAGGACGAGCACCAGGGGAAAACCGCGCCGTTTCTTCTCCTCGATCCGGATCTCTGCCACTTCGCCTCCTTTCCAGGTTGACCGACCAGCTCGCACCGCTACCGCGCTTTTGCATTCGCAAATGCGGTCGGAAACGATGGGAGACGCACCGTAATCGTGTGCAACGACCGTTCCGCTGGATCAGTCTCCGAGATTGATGCCGGTTGCCCTGGCGGCGAGCACTATATCGTGGGACAGGTCTACCCGCTTTTCCTCACGAAGCACCTCACTGAGCGGGACGTTCACCAGATGCGGTGACTGTAGCGCCACCATGTGACCCCAGGCTTCTTCCTCGATCGCGCGGATCGCCGCCGCTCCGAATCGCGTTGCCAGTAACCGGTCATAGCCGGTCGGCATTCCGCCACGCTGAAGGTGCCCAAGCACGAGGGACCTGCACTCCTTGCCCGTTCGCTCATGGATGTCCGTCACCAGGCGTTCCGCGACACTCCCGGCTCTGATGCTACGCCCCGAATGTGGATGATCCGGGTCAGCCTCGATATCACTTCTGGGATAGGCTCCTTCAGCAGCCACCACGATGGAAAAGTTCTGGCCGGCGCGATCCCGGGTCATGATCTTTTCGCACACGCTCCCGATGTCGTACGGCACCTCCGGAATCAGAATGACGTCCGCGGTTGCTGCCACTCCAGCGTGAAGCGCAATGAAACCCGCATCACGGCCCATCACCTCCATCACGATCACCCGATCGTGGCTCTCGGCGGTCGTGTGAAGCTTGTCCAGTGCTTCGATGGCGGTGTTGACGGCCGTGTCGAAACCGAACGTTGTGATCGTTCCGCTCACGTCGTTGTCGATCGTCTTGGGAACAGCCACGATCTTCATCCCGCGGTTCACCAGCTCGAGGGCGATCCTTAGCGTACCGTCACCACCGATTGCAACAAGAGCATCGATACCGCGATTCCGTGCATTCTCTATCACCTCGGCGCTGCGGTCGGTTTCGGTGTAGCTGCCGTCGCCGTTGCGGACCGGAAAGCACATTGGGTTGCCACGATTGGTCGTCCGCAGGACCGTACCGCCCAGGTGGGCGATTCCACTGACTGAGGAGCGGGTAAGTGGCGAGACGTCACAATCGTCCAGCAGCCCGACGAATCCGTGCTTGATTCCGATGACATCCCAACCGCGGTGGCTGGCCGAAAGGACTGCAGCCCGGATTACCGCATTCAGTCCGGGAGCATCCCCGCCGCCCGTGAGCAGACCGATTCGCATGAGAGGAATCTACAACCTCACAGAATCCCTCAACCGTCAAACCGGGGCGGGAATCTGGCGCGCGGGACTACAGGGTTTATCGTATAGCGAAATCTGATTCGCCACCGGTGATATGGAGCTTTACATGAACACACGGACAGGCCTGACTTCAGTCGTGCTCGTCGCGTCTCTGGCGACGTTCGCCGGTTTCACAGTCAGCCCGCTGATTGATGCCAATCCCTCGGCCTCTGGAGTGACTGCTTTCGTCGACGTCACCGTCATTCCGATGAACCGGCAAGGGGTTATCACCGGTCAGACAGTCGTGGTAAGAGACGGCCGCATTGTATCGGTGGGCCCGGCGTCACGAAGCACAGTTCCGGGCGATGCGGTTCGCCTGGATGGCAGGGGAAAGTTCCTGATGCCCGGGCTCGCCGAAATGCACGCGCATGTCCAGGGCCCGCAGGCTCCCAACTCTGAGGAGATGAATCGGGACATCATGTTCCTCTACGTCGCGAACGGAATCACCACCATTCGGGCAATGCTGGGAGCTCCGAATCAGCTCGCTCTGCGGCGGCAGCTCGAGCGCGGTGAAGTGCTCGGCCCTGCGATGTACGTCGCAGCCCCCTCGCTGAACGGCCAGAGCGCGTTCAACGCTGACACTGCGTCGAAACTGGTTCGGGCCTACAAGCGGGCGGGATACGACCTGCTGAAGATCCATCCGGGACTGACGCTATCCGCGTACGATGCGATTGTTCGTACTGCACGGCAGGTCGGAATCACCTGGGCAGGACACGTTTCGGTCAATGTCGGTATCGAGCACGTGCTGAACACGCGGCAGTCTACAGTGGATCACCTTGACGGGTACATCGAGGGAGCCGCATCGCCCGAGTTGAAGCGCCGCCTTGCGTCGTCGCCCACTTCGGTTTCGATGCCCGAGCTATGGAAGTCTGTGACCGACTCCAGGATCAAAGACCTCGCTCGCGACACCAGGCGCACCGGCGTATGGAATGTGCCGACGATGTTTCTGTGGGAAAGCTTCTGGACCGTCGGCGCACCCGAAGAATGGGCACGGCGGCCGGAGATGAAATACGCTCCGCCTCAGTGGGTGAACAACTGGATCAGCCAGAAACGGAATCGCATTCAGCAGGACGCTCAGAACGCCGTTACGCCTGCCGACGCGGCGTTGCACATCGAGTTGCGTCGAAAGATGCTGAAGGCCCTCGTCGATGAGGGCGCACCGTTGCTCATGGGAACAGATTCTCCTCAGATGTTCAACGTCCCCGGTTTCTCGCTTCATCGCGAGCTTGCTGTCGCGATCGAAGCTGGTCTTACACCATTCCAGGTACTCGAATCGGGGACTCGCAACGTCGGGCGCTACGTGGCGAAGGATCTCGGACAGGATGGAAACTTCGGCACTGTCACCGCGGGAAGTCGTGCCGACCTCGTTCTGCTCGACGCGAATCCGCTCGATGATGTCGCAAATCTCACAAAGCGCAGCGGGGTCATGGTGAGGGGGCGCTGGGTATCGCGCGCCGAGATAGACAGAGGACTCGAGGCACTGGCAGCGAAGTACGCTCGATAGATCAGCCTTGAGGTAAAGCCGGCTTCTCTCTCTCGGTGAGCAATCGGGTAACGAACCGCTGTCCTTCGCCGATTCGCTCGACTTCCAGCGCGGTTGCTTCTGTTGTCTGTTCCAGCTGCGACAGCCGTTCACTCAGCTCGCGCGGAAGAGTCGCCGGCGGTGCGACACCCGCTCGGCGCCAGATCCGCCGGGCAAATGCGATCGACAGTGGAAGTGCCGCTGCCAGCAGCACGAAGGGGACGATAATGAACATCTCCTCGGGTGGACCTTCACGCGGTGGTGGCGGTGGCTTTTCCACCACCGCACCGGGAACGGCAGCCGTTATCGCTACCTGCACATCAGCCGCTGATATTGTCTTGTCGAGCTCAGCGATTCGCTGGTCGATCTGTACGATTCGCTGCTCCATTCCGGTTCGGGCCGCACCAGGTACCTGGTGATCCTCGAGCTCGCGCAACAGCTGGTGCCGCGTTCGTTCGAGGTTCTCGACCTGGTCACCGAGCGCCCGTCGCGTGGCTCTCGCCGCCTCGTAGATAAGAGAAGGCGACGGCGCTCCCGGAGCAGCAGGGGCAAGTGGGGTGGCAGTGACAGCAGGTGTCGCGGTTGCCGTCGCCTGAGGCGAGGTCTGAGCTATGACCGGAGCGGTGGAAGGTGTCTGCATGACGGGCGACGGATATCCTCGGAAGATATGACCACTGAGTCCGTTACGCACTCAATAGTAGCGCGGTTTCAGGTCCCGGGCGGTGCTGTTCCCCTGCAGGCCAGGTCGCATTCGACCACGGAGAGGTGACACCCGCCGGTCAGCGAAACCCTCGTCCGCCGGTGCGGTCGTCTTGCACGAAGTGCTCACGCGCCGGCATCCGCACCATCGGCAGGGTGCGCGCATCCATCGTTGCTGTACGCGGGATCACGCGATTCTCGGCAAGCAGATACGCCACCAGTGCGTAGACCTCGTTCGGCCGCAGCGAGCCCGGTGCATCAGCGGGCATTGCGCGATGGATGTAGTCATAGAGTGTGGTCGCATACGGCCAGTAATTCCCTGGTGTCTTTACGAGCTTCACGTCATTGCCAAAGCGGAAGCTGCTGTCCGCTGACGGGCTCACGAGTTTCGGAAACGTTGCTATACCTTCGCCGAGTGCCCCATGGCAACTCGCGCAGCGCGCTGCATACAATCCCGCTCCTTTGCTGTGAGTGCCGCTGCCTGCCGGTAGACCCCTGCCCGCCGCGTTCACGTCGATGTCGATCGCCGCCAGCTGTGAAGACGTTGCCGGAGTACCGAGCTCGAAGCGGCTTGGCGCTTCGGTAGGATCCGACGCGCCAGGCGCGTCGGCCGCGATATCCACGGCGCTCTCATCGCGGTCGGCGTTGCATGAAAGCGTCACCGTGCTCAAAGACAGCACGACCATTGACTGACGCAGAACGACAGAACACACATCCATCGAGCGGATCATCAGGCTATCCTCCGAAAAACACACGCCCGTCCGCTTCTACAATCCAGCTCCTAATCGCGTTGAAGTGGTAGTCCGTACCGGTCCCCCGCGCACGGCGATAGACATCTAGCGTCGGTTGAACAGCTCCCGTTTCATCGATTGCGCGGCTCATGAGCGTTGCGGGACGACCATCCCATTTCCACATATGCTCGAATCGAACATGTGATTTTGGTAGCGCTGCGCCGAGCAACCGGGTCTCGGTCCATTTCGTTCCGCCGTCCGTGCTCACGTCCACGCGCACCACGCGACCACGTCCGCTCCAGGCGAGGCCGCGGATCGGCCACCATCCGCCCTCGCCAAGCTTGTTGGGATACGCCGGCGCGGTGATGATCGACTTCGCGTCCATCACGAAACTGAATTGTCGCGCCGTACCGTTAGGCAATGGATCCGTGTACTTCGCGGTCTCGTCACGCGACATGTTTGGCTGGTCGATGAGCTCCAGACGACGCAGCCACTTGATGCACATGTTGCCCTCGTAGCCGGGTAGCAGCAGGCGCACTGGATAGCCGTTCGGCTGCCGAAGCGGCTCGCCGTTCTGCGCATAGACGATCAGTGCATCGTCGAGCAGCTTTTCCATGGGTACGCTGCGCGACAGCACTGCGGCGTCACCACCCTCTGCGAGCGCCCACGTTGCCCCACGGCGCATGCCCACCTCTCGAAGCAGTGTCGCGACGGTGATACCAGTCCACTCGGAATTGCTGGTTAGCCCGTCAACCTGCTGCGGTGTCATCTCGCGTTTCGGAGATCGATACGCCGCTCGGCCGTTTCCCGCGCATTCGATGTAGTGCACACGCGTTACCGCCGGAAACCGCCGGAGATCCTCGAGCGTGAATGTCGTTGGCCGAGCGACAAGCCCGTGCACAGTGAGCGTGTATCGTGCCGGGTCGATGGCGGCTATCCCGTTATGATGCCGCTGGAAATGCAGGTCGGCAGGCGTGATAGTGCCCGTCAACGCCTGCAGTGGCGTGAACGAGGCGCCAGAGGTAACGCCTGTCGGCGAGAGCACCGGTTGCACGAACGCAGCGCGCATCCCGAGTGGTCCTGAGGCAGTGCCGGGCACTCGTGATGCGTCGGCCGGCACAGTAGGCGGCACGGCTAGCGGCGCGCTCGTTCCAACCGGGGTCACACCGGCCCCCTCTTGTGCCAGAAGCTTGTCAGCACCCGATCGCTGCAGCGCCGCGACACCGAGTGCGACAGCCGCCGTGCTCAACATTGCACGCCGGCTCACTCCCAAGTCGGCGGTACTCTCCATCCTATCACCGATGTCGCGGTCGCTTTCATCGGGGTTCTGCTGTCTCCCGGTATCGAACGACGACGTCATCGTCGCCCTCCCGATTGCTCGACGTCAACAGATACGGGCGCGGGCACGATGGCACTGCCTGGATTGCGCCGCGGAACGAGGCGCGCTGGCGGCCGGTATGCCTTATGACCCCGAGTGTCATAGGGCACGTCACTCGCTGCACCACCTGCTGGCCAGTCGTTCTCCTTGCCCGGCGAATCAGGACGCGGCTGCGCGTTGATGTACGCGGCTACATCGTATGCCTGCTGGTTGGTGAGCGAGCCCGGTTTGTTCTGCGGCATGAAGTGGCGAATGAACGTCGCGGCCCGTTCCTCTCGCGCCATCGATGCGCCGATGCTGTATGACTTGGGCCCCCATAGCGCCGGGAATGCGGGAGGATTTCCCTGTCCCTCCGCGCCGTGGCAGATCGCACAGGTTGTCGCGAAAAGCCGGGCACCACGGGTAGTGTCGCCAGTCATCGCGGGCATCTTCGGCATGCCCTCCCCTTTCACATGCGCACCGATTGGCACACCAGTAGATAGAAATGCGAAGTAGGCCACGATGTCCTGCATCTCGCGGCTGTTGTTCGGAAGTCGTGTACCTGCCAGACTGCGAGTGAAGCAGTAGTTGATGCGGTCTTCGATGGGAATCACTGCCGCGCTGCGATCGAGGTATTTCGGAAACCGCGCGTGAACGCCCATCAATGCCGCTGCGTCACGCCGTCGTCCGGCATCGAGGTGGCAGCTCGCGCATTGGATATTGCCGGGAGCATAGCGCGGCAGGCTGTCGGTAGTGCGGACGAAGATCGCCCGGCCTCGCCGGATGGACGCGCCTAGCGAGTCATTCGGTATCGCGGAGTCGGAGGGAGGCGCGTAGTCCAGGACTTCGCTTCGCAGGCTTGCCGCCGGTCGTCCGAGCTCCGTCTTTGTCGCAGCGTTTTTCGTATTCGGGGTCGACACCGATTTCGAACTACCGTCAGCCTCGGTCCTACATGCCAGGAATGCCGTCAGCGTTATTAGCCAAACGGATGACAGCGACAGCACGAGAGCGGCTCGTCCAGCGTCTTTGATCGTCAGTACGCGTTTTGACACTTGCAGGGCTCTATGGTTTGACCGTTCCGCTGCATGCGCTCATAATTTATGAGACCGATAGTCAGGGCCGGAATCGAACCGCTTACACGCGGATTTTGAGAGCGACAATCAGTTTGCCTGGCCCGACTCATAGTTGCAACCAGGTCGCGCTCACAACGTGTTCCGTGACAATTCCCGATGCTTCAGCATTTTCGAGAGTCTGGAGCCCCACTGCCATCTGCCTTCTGCCCGTTACTCCCGATGATCTTCACCGATAAAATCGTTTACGTTCACGAGCCGAAGACGGGCGGCACGTTCGTGACTTCGGTGCTGCTGCGGCTTCACGGAATCGAATGGACTCGTTGGACTCACCTGAGAAGTACTCTCCGTCCGAATCTCGTTTATAAGACGAGGTATGGCACGTTCACTTACAACAACAATAAGCACGGCGGTTGCAACGAAATCCCGAAGGCGCAGTGCCATAAGCCGATTCTTGCAACGATCAGAAACCCTTATGACCTTTACGTTTCGGAGTACGAATTCGGCTGGTGGAAGAGAAGCGAGTTTCTCAAATACTACCGGCGCGTTCCTGATTTCCAGCAGAATTATCCGCGTTTCCCCGATCTGTCTTTTGAAGAATATATGACCCTCACCGCCGCCGCGTTCAGCGCGAAATCCAACGACGGCGGCGTGGGATTGCAAACTGAAAAATTCGTCAGGTTCTACTTCAAGAATCCGCAGCTTGTGTTGGGCCGAATAGACGAAGAGTACATTGACGCGAAAAGGTATCGTGGTGACTTACACGATCTACACTTCGTCAGGACTGATAACCTGAACCGAGGGCTGTACGACTTTCTCATCAAGATGGAGTATCCCGAAGAGGACGTCCGCTTCATCCTCGATCTCGGCAAGATTCTTCCGCAAGGCAGGGGGAGAACAAGGGGCCAGAAGTGGCAGACTTATTACACGCCCGAACTGAGACAAAGAGTCAGACGCAGTGACCGGCTCATCTTCGCGATGTTTCCGGAATTCGACGTCTGAAGGCATCCTCGGTGCTTGTCTGAATGGCCAGGGACGGAATCGAACCGCCGACACGCGGATTTTCAGTCCGTTCGAGGGGGTGCCGTGAGACCCCTTGAGCGCGCGTAGAGCGCCTCGAGGCCACACACGAAGCGACCTGAGACGACTTGAAAGTGCATCAAGTCCCGCGACATGTCCCGCGACATGTCCCGCGACTTAGCAGCGTTCCCGATCCAGGGACCGATCGCTCTTTCTGCTATGTGCGGACGGCTCGATCTAGCCAAGTCCTACTTTGTGAAAAACGAGCTCAACCCGACTTCGAGGACACCCCTCCCCGGACGCGCACATAGCGCAATCCTGCCTGGATGGCCAGCGAGTCAGGAGGCACAAATCGAAACGCCGAACAGAAGTACTGGTTGGGCGCGCCCAGGCAGAGCATAGGAAGGCTGACACATCCCGGGGCATTGTCCAGCATACACTCTGGATCTCCGCCGTCCGTGTAACCTTCGGTCCAATCGCGCCGCGTTCCGACCGGATCCTTGGAGCCGAACTGTACCTTCCAGCGAGCGATCTTGGCCATGCGGTCTTTCGGTGGCGGCCAAGGGATGATGCCGGTGGCTGTAGAATCCGCGCGGAGCGTCAGCGTGTCACCGGAAAGTGCATAGGGAGCCACGACGAGCCACTGCCCAATGAGGCCGGCAGGCAGTCTCGGTCCATCCGGCGCGCGCTGCTCGCTGACGCGTGACGCCTCATCGCCGCATCCGATCACCAGCGACAGCCAACACAGAGACACACTTCGCATCTGTAGCCAGTTGAGGGTGAATCGACATGCTGGTGAACCTCGCTCTCCGCGTGACAGCGAGTGTCGCCCCACAACGGCAGGATATCGCTGGGCACGAACACTGAAACGGCGGGTAGCCCCTATTCAGATCCGGGGACCCAGGCCCCCACCCGACTGTCAGCCTAAGATCGGACCTGAATAGGGGCTACCCGCCAGCTTAGGAGCGAAGCTCCCAAAGGTGCTGCTCGAGTAAATGAATCTCACCAGCGAAAGGCCGCTCGCGATCCGCGACTCGCGTGAGGTGAGCAACAGCCGGGGCCAGTAGTTCCGTGGCACCGGGTGCTGGCGACTCTCTCCGGCCTGACGCCGCGTGGGCTCCGACTGTCTACACCATCCATGCTACCCATCGGTCTCGCTGCCAACTGCTTTGACGTCCACGACTGGTGTCCCGTCGATGGCTTCGATTGGCCCGATTCGCAGCCGAGCTCCCGAGATCTCACGAACGGTCACACGATGCAGTCCCAACGAACTGGGGCGATGCGCAGATCGAGTCGCGAATACGCCCGTGACGATCATTGAGCATGTGGCTCGCACATGCACTTCGAGTATCTCGCGGCTTGCGCGGTGAAGCCACGTCACGACGATGAGCTCATCACCGGCCGCAATTCCTGTGAGGACCCGGAGGTAGCGGTCATTCACGGCCAGCCAGGCATCCGGCGCGCCGTCCGTACTCTCCTGGCGAACATTGAGCTCGCCGTGCCTTCCCCGATGCGCGCGAATTCGCCGTCGCTTCCGGTCGCTGGCTGGATGCGGAGGTGTGGCGCTGCGGCGCGTGCACGCAGATGAGACGGTGTGATGTCGGCGATCCAGTCGTCGCACGCAGCGAGTGATCAGAATGAGTCGAAGTCCCTGGTCAGCATGAACTTGGTCCGCCACGCCTGATCAACTTCGTTGCACCCCGCACAGATCTCGTCCTCCCCGACGCGCTAAGCGCATACGCAATCAATGGTTATTGGAAAGAGGTCCTGCGCTGCGGAGGACCGTTTTACATGCGGAGGTACCCCGCACGACCGGCCTCTTGGAAGGGCTAGTGACTGATTAGCACGACGTCGCCGCGCCTTGGCGTTGCGCGATCCACGATTGAAGTGGAGTATCGGTTGTACGGTCGACTCGGTCAACAAGCGAGGGACCCCTCCGACACGCCGCTGTTGCCAAGCGGCTGTTGCCAATGTGAACAGACTTCGCTGCTACGTCCGACTGTCCTGTTTCCTACACCCCGCAAGGAGGGCTGGATGTCGACAATGGTGCTTCACGTCCGGAAAGCTAGTCGGTCTGCGTTTGCTCTCGCTGTCGCCGCTCTCACGCAGGGATGTTTCAAGCACACTTTGACTGACTTCACACCGAAGCGTGGTATGACGTGCGATGAAGTGCGCATCTCCGGTACGATCTACCAGATCGGCAGCCTTGCGGGAGTGTGGTTCAATGGAGTGCCAGCCTCCGCTTCGATTCGTCAGTTTCCCGCGCCGAATGGACCACGGGAAATCCTGGCCGTCGTGCCGCCCAATGCTGTAACGGGCCCGATCCGTGCCAAGATCGATGCCGGAGGTGGTATCGTCCTCGGCGTGGAAGGCACTGATCAGACGTTCGCGGAGAACTTCGTCGTCACTGGCTCTCCTTCGGATCCCGTGATCTCAGCCTTCGATGCGACACCGCTCGCCAACGGTAGCTCGACCCTGTCGTGGACGGTGCAGCTTCCGGTGACTTCGCTCTCGATCAACGGGACGAGCGTGATCGGAACCACGTCGAGGGTGGTGACTCCCACGACGACGACGACGTACACGCTGATGGCTCGAAACGCCTGTCTGGAACATAGTCAATCCGTGACCGTTACCATTGCGTCTCCACCCCCTCCGCTCAACCTCGCTCTCGCTCTCACTCCTACAAGCGTCATGGTGGAACGTGGCAAAAGCGTGAGCGTCACTGCGAAGATTGCAGCGAGTCCCAACACCGTAGCAATCAGTTGTGCAACCATCGCCGGTGTCAGCTGTTCGACCGTCAATCTTCCGACAGGCCAGACAACTACGGCACTCGTTGTAACCGCGAACGGGACGGCGCCCTTCGGCAGCGAGCTTCTCACGATATCAGCCAAGGAACTGATAGCTGGAGCTGTACCGCAAGCGCGGAAGCTCACCGTGAAGGTCGTACGTGCGACCGGCAACTTTGCAGAAGTGGCAACGAGCACTGCCATGAAGAGCAGTCCGGACATGAGGTGCACTGCCAACGAGGTGCCGGGTACGGGTACGCCGCGACCTTTCAAGGCGCTGCTGCAGTGCGGGACGAGTGCTCACGCCATTCCATATTCTGTAGGAGGAAGCATTCGCGTTGGCGGGTTTGGGTTCTCGGCGAATTCCGCCTTATTTGTGGTGACGTCATGGAACAATCCTCCTGCGTTTGGCATAGCGCAGGACGTCAGCTTCATTACCGCGGAAGTCCCTGGGGTGTTCAGCACCCTGACCACCCAACGCTTCGAGGCAAACGAGGTCACGGCGGCCGCCGCTTCCTATGTGCAGCCGCGCTTCTACCTCAGCCCCGATGCCTCGTTGGCGATCGTGACCGGGTCGAACAAGCTTGGACCGACTCGGTCCCATGTCAACGTCTATGACCTGACGACTGGCGCCTCGCTGTTTTCTCAGAACTTCAACGTCAGCTTGACTGGCGCAATGGTCGTCACACAGGCTACAAACCAAGCTGTAAGTTTTTCACTGGATGGGAGCGCGTCCGTGGTCGTGATTCCGTAGCGTGTTCAAAACTGCTAGACGGTCTGCTGCACCAATGACGAGCGCCTGAGGGTGCGCACAGCCAGCGGCTCGGCGTGCAGGTCGGCCCGTGCAGCCGCAACACTACGTGAGGCACGCTCGCACCACGCGAAGGCACTGGGTCCGGGGCTTCAGGCTCACCGTGGCCCAAGTGCAGAAATGCCGAAATGCCGAGCTTACGCGACTGTTGCCGTCGGAGATGGCTCTTCCACTTCATCAGCAGCGCGCGTCTCCACGCAGGTGCCGTGCGCCGACCGCGAGATGCCGCAAATGGTTTTTTGGCTCGTTCTCAGTTCCCAACGCCAATCGGCAAGCTGGCAGATCCGGAGACAAATGCATCCACAAACTCCCGCGCCCATGGCGAGTTGTTGAGATCTGCGATCAGATCGTACCGATCGCTTAACGCTGGTGAGTTTGCGAGCACGACATACCCGACCCCGTTCGGGCACCTTGCAACTTGTCAGCTAGACAAATGTCATCGGTGAAATGAGATTGAACAGAAGCGGCGATTGAAATTCAACACGTGTTAGTCCCGATCCGGGGTGGGGAGTACACCTCTCGTGCTTCTCCCCACCCCTGGGTCCCTGGCCATGTTGCGACTCCCCGCTTTGGTGGAGCCGCCTGTGTATGGATGGGAGCGACGCGTGCTACTTCGTCACTTGCTCGATCAGGGTTTGAAGAAGACCGACATCGCCGCGCGCCTGGGTGTCAGCCGCGGCTTGATCTACCACTGGCTCTGGACCGGGCAGCTGGACCGGGAGCTCGATGCGCTCCCCGCGCCCCGGGGCGAGTGACCGCTCCAGCGAAGCTCGCGCCGTTCGAGGCGACCATCGACGCGCGGTTCGCCACGTACCCGGAACTCAGCGCGGTGCGGCTCTACGATGAGGTCCGCGCGGCCGGCTTCGCGGGCAGATTGAGTCAGCTCAAGTGCTACGTAAGCCACGTGCGGCCGCGCCCTCCGGTCGAGCCGGTCGTGCGGTTCGAGACCCCGCCCGGCCACCAAGCACAGATGGATTTTGCCGACTTCCGCTTCCCTGGGGCAACCGCTCCGCGCTCCTCGTCGTGCTCGGCTACTCGCGCCTGCTCTGGGTGCAGTTCTACCGGCGCCAGACGATCGCGACCGTGATGCACGGGCTCGAGACTGCCTTTCTGTATCTCGGCGGCGTGCCGCGGGAGCTGTTGTTCGACCAGCTCAAGGCGGTGATCGTCGAGGACGCGCGGCCGAGCGGCGGCAAAGTGCTGGAGAATCCCGAGTTCCTGCGCTTTGCGGCGCAATGGGATTTCCGGATCCGCGCGTGCCGCCCGTATCGCGCCAAGACGAAGGGCAAGGTTGAGCGCCCGGTGCACTATCTCCGCCACAACTTCGTCTATGGGCGCGAGTTCCTCGTCGAAGCCGATCTGAACACGCAGTGCCTCGCTTGGCTCGATGGTATCGCCAATACGCGCGTGCACGGGACGACGCAGGAGCGCCCGCGCGAGCGCTTCGAGCGGGACGAGCGTGCGGTGCTCGGCCCCCTCGCGGCGCGGCCCTATCAGTCGCTGGTCATCGCGCCCGAGCGCGCGCGACGGAGTACGCCAGTGCCCAGCCTCAGAGCACGCGCGATGAAACACGCCCCCACCTCACTGCGGGATCGGGTCCGGGCGCAGCTGGCCGATCTCAAGCTTCCCGGCGCCCTCAAAGCGCTCGATGAAGTCCTCGGCGCCCTCGACGGCGGCGAGCTGCGGGGCCCCGTCGCCATCGAGCGCCTGCTCGGGGCGCAGATCGTGCTCCGCAACAATCGCCGGCTCGTCGCCGCCATGCGCACCTCGCGGCTGCCGGCGGTCAAGACGCTCGCTGACTTCGACTTCACCTTCCAGCCCTCGCTCAAGCGCGAGCAGGTCGAGAGTCTCCACACGCTCGGCTTCCTCGAGCGCCACGAGAACGTGATCCTCTTGGGGCCGCCCGGCGTGGGCAAGAGGCATCTCGCGATCAGTCTCGCGATCTCGGCGGCGCAGATCGGACGGCGCGTCTACTACGGTACCCTCGCCGATCTCATTGCGTCGCTCGAGGAAGCGCAACAGGCAGGTCGGCTCAGTCACCGCCTGAAGACGCTCGTCTTCCCCAGCCTCTTGGTCGGCGACGAGATCGGCTATCTGCCGATCAGTCGCACCGGCGCGATGCTCTTCTTCCAGCTCATGAGCCGGCGCTCCCCGCTCACGGCGGGGCGCTCAAAGCGTGCCTAACTCATTGAGTCAATCAATAGCGGCTAGGGGCAGAATCGAACCGACGAATAGAGTACCCCGCCGTTTCGCGGACAAGTCCCGCCACATGTCGCGCGACGTGGCTTTGCGGCCAATGGCCCAAAGCCTCGTAGGTCGTTGCCCTTCAAAGTGGCCAGGGGCGGAGTCGAACCGCCGACACGCGGATTTTCAGTCCTACGCTTGGCGTTGTGAGTAGTTAGTAGCAGTCGTCGTAAGATTCATAGAGTTGTCTCTATCTGTGCATTGTGAGAATGACTCCGTATCGTGCGGATTCGGCTGTATCATCAAGTTACACCCCGTTTGGGGCGAAATCTGGGCGCACTGAACTCACACCACTCTGCGTCAGAAGCTTGCACGCATCGATAGCCCTGTGTCCAGCGTGACAGCGCTGGGGTCGTCAGGGCTTGCGCGTCCTCGCCGTGACGGGCACAGTCGTCTCGACGCGTTGTCCGTCGTCATTCGTGACGACGAGTCGCATCGTCCCTAGGTCGTACTGCTTCGGCTCCCTCGCGGGCGGGACACTAAAGGTGAAGAACTTGAGGAACGGCGAGCTTCCGACGCCGAGATTTCCGTCGAGCACGAGTGACCGCTCCGGGATCGACGACGACCACTGGAGCTTCCGGCCTTTCGGGCTCATCTCGGTCAGGTTGGCGATGAACATCATCTGGATCTGATTCACGCCGGCGACCACCGATCCCACGGGGACGGCGCCTATAGTCACCGTCGGTTGGGGCGCGCGCTTAATGGGGATGCCTCCGTAGCCGATGATACCGAGCGCAGGATCGACGTTCAGCCGATCGTAGGGCAGCACCAGCATCTGAAGTGGTTGATCCTTCTTTTTCGGCAGGAAGAGGCTCGAGAGCACGGCGTCGGTGAGACGGCAGATCACGCCGACATCGGACGCGATTCGATCGAGTTGCTCTTGTTGCAATCCATCGCCGAACTGCAGCAACGACGATGTCGCGTTTACCGGAAACGCCAGCATCAGGAGTATCGCGTAAAGGCCCGCCGGTCGCGTGGCGGTCACGGAAGAGATACATCGCGGCGACTGATCGACGAGTGAGAATTTCGCCAGCACGTTGGCGGAGAACGCGATACCCGTCCACTTCGCATCCACGTGGATCTCGAGCGCATCGGGAGCGCTGAGCTTTACCTCGTGTCCGGTAATGTCGATCTCGGTCACCTGCTTCGTGACTTGCGAGATCTGGCCGTCGAGGATGCCGACGAGCGTGGCCGCGGGAATCTGGTAGGCAAACACCTCACCCTCCGCGATCGCCGGGGGAGCATCGAACGCACCTGGCCACACCTCGTGATTCAGCCACACCCCGATGACTTCCTGCCCGTTCGACATGCACCGCGAGGCGGCATTCACGTTGCGCAACAACCCGGCGAGCGGCGTGCCGCTCGCCGCGGCGGCGATCTTGGCCGGCACTTCCTGGCTCAGCGATTCGCGCAATTCGTTCGCGCGCGCGCGGCGTACTGAATCGGCGTCGAGACCGGCGGCGATGGGGGCATTATCCACGAGCTCGAAACAGAGACGGCTGCTGAAGAACACATCCGGCCCCTGCACTCCCGGAATCTTGCCCAATCCAATCCATGAGTTCGCGGGCCACATCGCAGTTCCACTTCTCGAGATGGTAAACACCTTGCCACTAGGAATGTCCGTGACGAACACACGCGCGTCTCCCGCGTTGTTAGTCGTCAGCGAGACGTTGGCGAACTCGGTCATGCGTTCGTCGGAGGGCAACACGGTCCAGAGTTGCGGCCAGCTGCCGTCCGCGTTCTGCGTCATGTGCACAACTGAGACGCCGCTCGAGATCCCCGCGATCTGCGCCGCACCGGACCTGTTCGTCGAGGTCGCGATCTCGCCGAGCGCGATGAACGGATGATTGGAGAGAACCGCCCAGGGCGTCCAATCGCCGAACCGCGGCAGCACCGTGGACTTGGGATCGTGGCGCGGCGACGGCAATCTAGAACGGGGATTGGCCGGCGGATCTGGCCGGCGCGTCCTCGGACCCTCGGGTTTAGTCGGTAATCCCGAAAGCATGGTGTTCCGAATCGAGTCCGTGTTCGTGAGCGGCAGTGAGCGGCCGTAAAGTGCGCCACGGTCGCCGATGCCGAGCAGCCAGAGTTTACGGTCCTTGCCGAGCACTAACTGGATGCCTGAAATGCCAGCCGGCGGAACGAGCGGCCAGTCGCCCCAGTCCACTTGGGGAGAATTGCCGACCTGTTGGGCGAGGTACACGCTTCCATCAGTGCCGGTGGCCGCGAGCGTCATCCGGCCATCGCCATCCTGGCTCAATTCGATCCGCGCCAGCTTCTCTCCTCCAATGGGCTGCCACGCTGACCAATCTTCCACGCGGGGTTGGGGCGCACTGTTTAGCGAGTGCATCGTCCGCAAATCCCCCGAGCCGCCAATCGCCACGACGCGAATGCGACCAGCCTGATCCGTCGCGACCGCGACGCGTCGCAGGTCAGTCCCCGTTCGGAGCGTGGCGTCACTCCACGCGCTTCCCGCGGCGTTTTGCGCGCGAATCACCACCTCGCCCTGATCCACACCGACGAGAAACAACCGTCCGGACGCGCGCTGTACGCGTAGATCGCTGAAGTTGCCCACGATGTTCTCCGTCCAATCCGACCATCCACCGGTAGGCAGCTCCCATCGGTGATAGACGTGTCCGTTCGTTCCCAGTCCGAACACTTCGGCGCGGCGGTCCTGATTGGCCGCACTGACGATCGCGATGACCTTGACGTCTTCCGAACCGTCGTGCCGCTCTGGAGTGCCACGCGATGGCCGTGCGGCTCCAGCGGAGAGGAGAAGTACAGGCGCGAGCGCCGCGCGCCCGATAGTCCGCAACCATGATGCTGCACGCATGACGAGCTCCAGGATTTGAGAGGTCTCGCATGGCGAACGTCCGCCGCACCGATGCGGCCGATTCGATCGCTACCAGAATTTGCGGGGAAACTGCCCGCCAGAGGGGTTTTCCGCTAGCTCAGCGCAGGCAGCGCTCGGATCGAAGTTCACGGCGAGGCCTATCACCAGCTCACGCCAACTAATTCCTTCGCCACTTGCGGCGGCAGCAAGACCTGTTCAGAGCTTCCCCAGTTCCAACGCGCGCCAACTGAACAATGACTTTAGGCGTTGTTGTCCGAACTTCGAACTAGTAGCCGTAGTTCATCAACCTGACGTGGCGGCCTCGTCCGGTGTAGCATTGCGTGGCAGTTCGGACACACGGGAACGAGGTCAATGAGCGGATCTACTGTGTAGCCCGCTCCTACGCTTGCCAGCGGTTTCTTGTGATGCACGTGGATGAACGCCTTTCCGAGCGGTCCATATCGCTCCTCAAAGGAGAGGTCGCACACTGCACACCGACACCCGTAATGTTTCAAGCACGCCGCGCGGGCGCGCGGGTCGCGTTCATAAACATTTACCAGTACCTGCGTCACCGTGCCTTCGTCGAACCGCTCGCCCGCTTGTAGCTCATTGGGGAAGATGCTGTTGGTCCACGCGAATGGTGCCGCGTTCGTGGTGAAAACATCCCCCAAGAGGTCCCACGCTCCAATGGCAAAAGGAACTGATGAACTGGTCTGGTGGGGTTCCTGTTCTTGTCTCAGCGATTCTCAATCAACTGGCAAACGACACTGACGCTGGACGGAGCAAGTCCAAAGTAGACGTTGATAGCGTCGCCGCAGAAATGCTGAGGAACCCCCCAACTTATCTTTAGGATCTCTGGGAAGACTGCAGCCTCGAGCTGCGCAGCGACATCGCGGCACTTGCACCCCGTGACGGGGTGCCACTCGTTGATCTGTCTGTTGCACGCCAACGCGCCCTCGATGTGCGGGGATATGGTACGGTATCCGGCAATCGAATGTGGGCGGCCTGCCGCCTGATAGTTTCGTTCGCAGTCCAACAAGGGCTAGCAGTGGCCGACCTCATGAGGTTGTTCGGTAGTCGACCTGCTTACGAGGCCAACGTGCGCGGGGTTCTTGAACTTCGACTCGATCAGATCGCCCAGCCAGGGGTTGACGGGGAGCTACTGAGTTACGTCAAGACGGCCGTGCGCGACATGCTGCACACACCGGACTTGGCACTGAAGTGGGTACCGAGTATGGCGAGCAGGGCTCTCGCAGTGATTTGGGCCGCAGAGCTAGGCCAAGACCAGAAACTCCCGGAAGCTTGGATTCGGGAATGGAAGGATCAGTGGCGAGACGACCGCCGCCTCCCGACACAACAAGGCAAGCAGTGCAAGGCACTGCGTCTTGCCACCGGAGGCAACGACATCCGTCCACTCGCAAAGTTCGTCACGAAGCCCACGGCACTCTTGGTCGATGCGCTGCAGTCAGTCGGTGATTTCGGGCAGCACCGGGAGGACTTTCGGGAGACCGCGGTGACTGTCGGATATGCGGCTGGAGTTGTGATGACGGCCATCGAGCTGGTCGACAGCCTGAGTCGCGACCTTGCCCGCGAGGCGCGGGCCTGCTGAGTGTGCAATCACGACATTCCGCTTCTACGATGCCGGCTGTGGTGATCGCGAGGTGATTGCTAGAACCAAAACAACCTCGTCCCACTGGCTGAGGTTGTTCTCGTAGGTTCTTACGCACCAATGTTGGATTTAAATCGGGACGGCGGCATTTGAACGCGTGACCCCCTGGATTCCATTCGGGGTCGTCCGCACAGAGTTTTCTCAAGTTGGGGCGAATTCCGGGCGAAAAACGCCAATGGCGGGCATCTTTGGATGCCCGCCATTTTCCTATCCCGTTGGCCCATCAGTATTTCACGAAAATGGCCAGGGACGGAATCGAACCGCCGACACGCGGATTTTCAGTCCGCTGCTCTACCAACTGAGCTACCTGGCCGGTATCTCTGCGCCGTGGTTCCGACGCGGTCGCAATGTAATTGTGCGCTAACGACGCAGGAACCCCTGGCCCGGGTCCACCGCCCGGTACAAGTCGTGCGTTGCCGTCTCTGACATTAGAGACGGCAAGTCGCCGCTCTCCGATGGCGCACCAACCAACCGTACTGGAGAACCAATGAGCAAGCTGCTGCGCGGAATCGCCGCTGGTTACGGCGCCAGAAAACTCACGGGCGGCTGCGGCTGCTTCGGCATTATAGTCTTCATCATCCTCTGGTTCCTTCTCGGAAAGATCGGGATCTTCCAGTAGCATTACGATAATGGATTGGATTTCAGATCCGCAGGCATGGATTGCGTTCGCGACTCTCACCGCCCTGGAGATCGTCCTCGGCGTTGACAACGTCGTCTTCATCTCGATCCTCGCAGGTAAGCTTCCCGTAGATCAGCGCGACAAGGCCCGCCGCCTCGGGCTCGGACTCGCAATGTTCATCAGGATCCTCCTGCTGCTCTCCATCTCATGGGTAGTGAGGCTGACAGAGCCACTGTTCACCGTCGTCGGACAGGCACTCTCCGGCCGGGACCTCATTCTTCTCCTCGGCGGGCTCTTTCTGCTCGGCAAGAGCACCCATGAGATGCACGGCCTGCTCGAGGACGACACCGGACATTCTTCATCGCGCGTCGCTGCTTCGTTCGGAGCAGTGATCGTGCAGATCCTCCTCCTGGACATCATCTTCTCGCTCGACTCTGTCATCACCGCCGTCGGGATGGTGGATGACATCAGCGTGATGGTCGCCGCTGTGGTCGTGGCCGTCGGCTTCATGTTCGCGTTTTCCGGCACGATCAGCCATTTCGTGGAGAAGCATCCGACTGTGAAGATGCTCGCCCTCAGCTTCCTCCTTCTGATCGGCTTTACACTCGTAGCCGAAGGATTCGAGTTTCACATCCCGAAGGGCTACATCTACTTCGCGATGGCGTTCTCGCTGCTGGTCGAGGTTCTCAATATCCGGTTGCGGAAAGCCCGAACGCCCCCGGTCAGTCTCCACTCGTCGTATGTAGCGGAACCGCCTGCTTCGAGCCCCACTGTGCAGTAATTACCGACTTGATCCCACCACGCAGGTTGAAGTCCCCGACAACGCGCATCCACCTGGGGCTCACCACCGACACGAGATCGTCGAGGATTCGGTTCACCGCGCGCTCGTAGAAAATCCCGTCGTTGCGAAAGCTCCAGAGGTAGAGCTTGAGACTCTTGAGCTCGACGCAGCTCGCGGCCGGAACATAAGTAATCCTGATCGTCCCGAAATCAGGCGCGCCGCCCTGTAGCGCTTCAAGATCTGTCGCATCGGATTCAATCCCGCCAACCGGACACAGCGACGTGAACTCGGTGCAGTCCATGTGTATCTCGTAATCTCTGTCCGCGTAGGGATTCGCGAACGCCTCCAGCAGCTCAGGCTTTGGCATTGTCGATATCTGGAGGTGTATTCTCGAAGTTTTCGCGGGGGCGTTACGAAGCACTCTGCGTCTTCTGCGTCTTCTGCGTCTTCTGCGTCTTCTGCGTCTCTGGTATCTCTGTGTCCGTAGCGCTCTAAATCTCTTCCTTCCTCAGTTTGCGAGACATTTCCTCCAGCACCAGCAGCTCTTCACTCGTCAGGCTGTCGATGCCATGCTTCGAAATCTTGTCGAGGACCAGATCGAGCCGCTCGCTGGACTTCTTGTCGGAGTCGTCACTGGCTTTTGGAAGCAGCACCGGCCGCACAGGCTTGGCGACGACCGCGTTGCTCTTCGCTACAACCTCATCGATGCCCTCCGTTCTCTCTCCGCGATCGCGACTCCTCGGACGGGCGCGAGGCACCGCGCGGAACGCATCCTCGGGCTCGTCGGGTACGGGCGACACCCAGCGCCTGAAATTGTCGAGCCCCCCGAACGCCGATACGCGCAGAAATATCCAGCCAAACGCAAGTCCGCCAAGGTGCGCGAACCATCCGATACCCGAGCCTCCGCGAGTCGAGGAGATGCCCATGGCGAGGTTGATCAGCGCCAGCCACACGACGAGCCAGCGCGTTTTCATCGGTATGACACCGAATAGATAGACTTCCTCATCCGGCCACCGCAGCGCATATGCAAGCAGCACCCCGATCACGGCGGCGGATGCGCCGACAAGCCCTGCATTTCCTTCGAGAAGGAGATGTGCTACCGCTCCACCGATACCGCACCAGAGATAGAAATAGACGAAGCTTTTCGCGCCCCACAAACCTTCGATTCGGGGGCCGAACATCCATAGCGCCAGCATGTTGAACGCGAGATGCCACAGCCCCCCATGCACGAACATGTACGAGACAAGCGTCCACCACTCGGCCGGGAACCGCTCGCCGGAAAGACCGAGTGCTGCAAAGACGCCTTCGGCTCCGAACAGCGTGACCTGGAGAAAGTAGATGCCCACGTTCGCCGCGATCAGCCATTGGACGGCTGGCGTCATTCTGGATTGCGGGGACGGCTCGTACAACGCTTCGGACATAGAACCTGCTTACAACGGGGGAATCCTTCTATAACACAAACAGTGCCCGACGGTTCCTCACTTTTCCGTCAGCCGCACAATCTCCTCACACAAGTCGGCAAATGACATTCCCATCGCCGCGGCACCCTGCGGTATCAGACTGAGCTCCGTCATTCCAGGCAACGTGTTCGCCTCGAGACAATAAAGCTCCCCATCTCCACCTTCATGATCAGGCGGAGCCAGCCGAAAATCAATCCGTGCGTAGCCCCTCAGTTTGAGCGACCGGAATGCCGCCAGCGATTGCGACTGAGCCAATGCCGTTTCCGTCGGCGAAAGCCTGGCGGGAAATTCCTCCCGGGCCATCCCTGCCGTGTATTTGCACTCGTAGTCGTAGATCTCGTGAACCGGTATGATCTCGCCAACCGGAGTTGCCCGCTCGCCAAGTACTCCGACGGTAAGCTCCCGGCCGGCGATGAATCTTTCGATCATCACCTCGTCATCATAGCGCCACGCTTCGTCGATCGCTGCCTGTAGCTGCCCGGCTTCCTTCACCACAGTGAGTCCAACCGTCGAACCCTGCTTCGATGGCTTCACGACAACCGGGAATCCCAGCTGACGCTCGACATCCTCAACTGACACCGGGGCCATCAACCAATCAGCGGTCTGAACACCGGCTGAACGGAAGAGCTTCTTCGAGAGATCCTTATCCATTGCAAGAGCACTGGAGAGATGCCCGGTGCCTGTATATCTGACGTGAGCCATGTCCAGCAGCGCCTGGAGGGTTCCATCCTCGCCCTGTCCGCCGTGCAGTCCCAGAAAGACCACATCGGCGCTGGAGATCTCAGGATACGTCTCGAGCGCCGGAAGGAATGATCCCCCAGTAGTCTTCTCGAGCGCCTCCAGCGATGGAGGCGCAGTGCCTACCCCACGGGCAGAAAGTTCCTTCTCCGTCTCCGGGCTGATGATTCCGCGAGAAGGGTCAAAGGGAGTGACATCGTGACCGCGTGACCGCAGCGCCTCCACAATCCTTATTCCCGACGCAAGCGAGACGTCCCGTTCCGCCGATGCACCGCCCATCAACACCGTGATCTTCAACAGCGCGCACTCCTACCGTGTCATCATGTAATGCAGCATGTCCGAACGGGTGACGATTCCCTGTACCGTTCCGTTGCTGCGCACCAGCACTGCGGGGTTTGCCTTGGATAGCAGCTTGACGACGCTGTCTACCGGCTGGTCTGCTGCTACCATCGGAAATGGCGATTCCATCACGTCGCTGATTGTAGCGTCGAGGAGCTTCGTATTTTCGAGACTCTTCTGCGATAGCGACCAGTCGCTCACCGAGCCGACGCAATTCTGTCCGTCCATGACTGGTAGCTGAGACACGTCATGCAGGCTCATCAGCCCGAGCGCCTGTCTCACAGTCGAACCGGGAGCGGTGCTCACAACCGCCGGCATCTCGCTCTCCTTCCGCCCGAGTACGTGCATGAGCGTGACACGAGTAGAGTCGAGCATCTGGTTCTCCCGCATCCACTCGTCGTTGTATACCTTCGAGAGATACCGCTCGCCGGTGTCGCAGAGCAAGGTGACAACAAACGCATTCGGATCATCCACCTGACGCGCCACTCTTAGCGCCACGTGCGCGATCAGTCCCGAGGATCCTCCGACGAACAGACCTTCTTCGCGCGTCAACCGCCGCGCCATTGCGAACGAGACCTTGTCGCTCACCGTCTCGAAGTCGTCGATGACGCTCATGTCGAGCGTGCCGGGAATCTTGTCCTGCCCTATGCCCTCGATCTTGTAGGGCACACCCTCCCCGATCTTCTTGCCGTCAGTACGCCAGTAGTCCGCCAGGATCGATCCAACTGGATCTCCGGCGATGATCCGGATCTGCGGATTCCTCTCCTTGAGATAGCGGCCCGCACCGGTGATCGTGCCACCTGTGCCGGCGGCTGCAACGAGATGAGTGATGCGCCCCTCACTCTGTTCCCACAGCTCGGGCCCCATGACGTCATAGTGAGCCTGCGGATTCGCATCGTTGTAGAACTGATCAGCAAGGATTGAATTCGGTGTTTCCTTCGCTATCCGCTTTGCCATCATCACGTAACTGTCGGGATGATCGGGCGGCACCGCGGTCGGCGTCACGATCACTTCAGCGCCGAATGCCTTCAGCAGTCTCACTTTCTCCTGCGACATCTTGTCCGGCATCGTGAAGATGCACTTGTAGCCACGGAGCGCTGCGGCAATGGCCAGCGCAGTTCCCGTATTGCCGCTTGTGCCCTCGACAATCGTGCCGCCGGGCTTGAGCAATCCTTCCCTTTCTGCCCGCTCGATGATCGGAAGCGCAATCCGGTCTTTCAGCGAGCCGCCTGGATTGAAAAACTCGGCTTTGCCATACACGGGCGTGCGAATTCCCCGGGTTACCGAGTTCAGCCGGATGAGAGGTGTCCACGCAATCGTCTCCAGCACGTTGTCGTACGGGCGACGATTGCGCTCTACAAACGCCATTAGCGCCTCGCGCCGGAAGTCTGTCCCTGGGTACCGGGCTTCCGGAGAACGGAATCTCCAGGAAGCGGTGGCGCATCGGGGTGACGGAAGTAGACGGGAAAGAGAATCGAAACAGGAACCGCCGCTCCGCGCGTCTTGGCGGGGATGAACCGCAGATCCGTCGAGCCTCTTACCGCAGCCGAATCGAGCGAGGCGTGTCCCGAGCTTTCAGCAACGTGCGTCGATTCGCTCACCACCCGGCCATCTCTGTCGATGAACACTCGAAGAGTGACGTTCGCCTGAACTTTCCTGGCGTAGAGAGCCGAGGGATACCGGAACGGAAGGTCCTTGTTCAGCATGCTTGGCAGCACGTCCGGGCGAGGTCCTACTTCGGAAGTCGTCCCCGTGGAGCTCTCTCCCTTGCTGCAACCGGCCGCGGAAACTGAAAGCACTAGAATCGCCGCTGCACCGGCCCTGATATACATCACGATAATCTACCCCTGCCGTGCACGTGCCACGAGACGATTGACGAGCATCAACGCGTCCAGCGGTGTCATGTTGTCCGGGTCGAGCTGCGCGAGCTCGTCCACGATGGGATGATGCGCCGCACCGAATAGTCCGAGCTGTTCTGCCACGGCTCTCTCGGTGACTTGCCGCTCCGCACCGTTGACCTTCATGGCTTTCCGCCGGCCACCTTCCAGCGCGGAAACGATCTGATCTCCCTCCAGCAATGACAACAGCACCCTTGCTCTCTCCAAAACAGTTGTCGGCAGACCAGCGAGACGCCCCACCTCTATTCCGTACGATCGATCTGCCCCTCCCGCAACCAGCCGGTGCATGAACAGCACCTGATCCCCGGCTTCTTTCACTTCGACACTATAGTTGCATGCTGCTACTAATTCGTCCGGAAGCTGCGTCAGCTCGTGATAGTGCGTCGCGAACACCGTCTTGCACCTCACTTCGTCGTGCAGATACTCGCTCACTGACCACGCGATCGAAACGCCATCGTAAGTCGATGTGCCTCGCCCGATCTCGTCGAGAAGAACGAGGCTGCGCCGCGTCGCTGTGTGGAGAATCGCGCTCGTCTCCGACATCTCCACCATGAAAGTAGACTGGCCCCGAACGAGATTGTCGCTGGCACCCACGCGCGTGAACAATCGGTCCACGACGCCTATCTCCGCGCTGGAAGCAGGAACGAAGCTCCCGATCTGCGCCATCAATACGATCAGTCCGATCTGCCGGAGAATTGTGGATTTTCCCGACATGTTCGGCCCGGTGAGTATCACCATTCGCGCGGACTCAGGCAGCCGTACATCGTTGGGAATGAACTTTTCCCGCGGCATCATTCGCTCGACAACGGGGTGCCTGCCGGCGGCGATGTGAAGATCGAATCCCTCGGTAATCACCGGCCGCGTATAGCTCTCTCGCTCCGCCACCTCAGCCAGCGTCGACAGGACGTCCGCCTCAGCCACGAGCTGTGCGGTGCACTGTAGTCGCCCGATCTGTGCGCCGATCCTCCCACGCAGTGCCTCGAACAGCTCACGTTCACGCTCTTCGATCCGCTCTGCGGCCGTCAAAACCTTTTCCTCGTACTCCTTGAGAGCCGGTGTCACGAAACGTTCGGCACCAGTCAACGTCTGGCGCCGCTGGTAGTCAGCCGGAACGAGGTGCGAGTTACTGTTCGTGATCTCGATGAAGTAACCGAAAACACGGTTGTATCCGACCTTGAGCGAATTGATGCCTGTTCGGGTCCGCTCGTCCATCTGGATTCGAGCTATGCCGTCTTTCCCGCCGTCGCGGAGCAGCCGGAGATCGTCGAGCTCCCTGTCTATACCCGCCTTGATACAGCTCTCTTCACCCATCGCCACCGGCGGTCGCTCCACAAGTATCTTCGCTATCTCAGCAGACAGATCGGCGCATCCATCCCATCGTTTCATCAGCGACGCCAGAGGCCGGTCATCGCCAGTCGATATCGATTCCAGCGACGCATGCACATCCGGCAACCGTGCGATCGAGTCGCCAAGCGCACGCAGATCACGGGGATTCCCGCGGGCTGCGGCCATCTTGCTCGCCAATCGCTCTATATCGCGTACTCCATCGAGTGCATCACGAAGAGATTGTCGCCCGAGTGAATCGTTCGCCACGACCTGAACTGCATCCAGCCGCGCATTGATCCCCTCGCGGTTTGTCAGCGGAGAGAGAATCCATTGACGCAGCAGGCGAGACCCCATGGGCGTCAGTGTCCTGTCGAGCACCGATAGCAGCGTCCCCCCCGTGTCTCCACCCCGCAGCGATTCGACAAGCTCCAGATTGCGTCTCGTCATCTCGTCCAGCGGCATTATTCCGCCGACACGCTCCACGACCGGCCGAGCGAGATGCGGGACACCGCCGGGCTGGAGCTCGTGCATGTAGCGCATCAATGCTCCGGCGGCTGCAAGAGCGGGACTGTCCTGGTCGCCAAGCCCCAGTCCCTCCACGGATGCGACTTCGTATTGCTTCGCCAGGTCGGTCGACGCCATCTCGGCGTCGAATTCCCATACTTCCCGCTCGGTTATCAGCGCGCCTTCATTCCCGGTCTGCAGAACCAGCCGTGCTGTAGTCGCAGCGTTCCTTGCGACGAGGATCTCGCGGGGAGACAACCGCGAGAGAATCGCATCGGTGTCTTCGCTCGCGGATATGATGAGACGGAATTCGCCGGTCGACAGATCCGCCGCGGCAATTCCAGTCAGGTCTCCCGCTACATGGATCGCGCAAAGAAAGTTGTTTCGCGTTCCGTCGAGGATGTCGTCAGCGAATGCCGCACCGGGAGTAATCGTCTCTACGACTTCCCGGCGTACGACGCCTTTTGCCTGGCGCGGATCCTCCGTCTGCTCGCAGATGGAAACTCGATATCCCTGCCGTACCAGTCGCTTCAGATATTCGCCGGCTGCCTTTACTGGCACGCCGGCCAGTGGGACGTTGGCTGCTCCACCGTTATTGCGCGACGTCAGCGTCAGCCCGAGAACGCGGGAAGCAACCTCGGCGTCTTCGTAGAACATCTCATAGAACTCACCCATTCGGAAAAAGAGGATCGCGTTCTGATGACGATCCTTTATCTCCCGGTACTGCTGCATCAACGGAGTTGAAGTTGATGTCGGACGGTTCACTGAGCTTCGGCCTGTACCACGAATCCTGTTATCTGTTTTGATTTCAGCGAGCGTTGTACCGCGACTGCTTCAGATTGTGTGCGGTAATGTCCGATCCGGACCCGAAAAGGAGCGCTCCTCCCCGTAACTCGCGTATCATAGCCGCGCTTTCTCAACCTCTCTGCCATTGCTTCGGCCTGAGTCTTCCGGTTGTAGGCGGCGACCTGCACCGAATAACCCGTACCGGCAGGACTCGTCGTTTTGTCTAATCTGGTATCCGGGCTGGCAGCCGGTTCAGGAATGACCGGCTCGACCATTGTTGGCGTTGCATCACGCGGTCGTGGTGAAGGCCGCATCGGGGGTTTGGCCGCAGGGCCCGCAGCCGACGTAACAACTCTCGATGCAGTGTCGGCGGGAACACGCGTCGCCGTGTCGATCACCGACGATGCGGTACTGCGACTACCTGCAGTCGGGTCAGGCGTGATCGGAACTGATGTGCTCCCGACTGGCACTCCTGCAGTACGCGGAGGAAGCATACCGGGATCGCCGGATGGATTGGGCGACGGTGAAGTACCTGCAATCACGACCCCTGCACAGCGCTGATTCAGGTAGGTGATCTGGTTGCGGAGCTCCGCATCATTCTGATTTACACGGGTGAGTGCGTCAGATGTCGCCACACAACCGCCCTGAATGTCATTCTTTTCGAATAGCGCTCGTGCCATCCAGTAACCCGCTCGCGCACGTGAAGGGCTCTGGGGATGCTCGAGCGCCAGACGGTTGAAGTGGCGAATCGCTGCATCGTAGTTGGTGCGCGCAATTTCGAGCTGGCCGAGACGGATGAGAGCATCGGCTACGCGGGGAGAGGTCGGATGATCTGCGACAATCCGCTTGTAGTCTGTCTCCGCCTCCTCAGCAGTGGCGGCAAGCACTGCACGCCAGTAGACACCTTCGACATACTCGCTGGATCCCGGAGGAGCTGCCTCGATCATGGAATCCACCAGAGCTCTTCCCGCAGTTGCATTCCCGTCATTGACCATCGCCTGCGCTTTCCTGTACACGGGATTGATCCCGGTAATGCCCTGCGCGGAAATAGTTGCGGGGACCAGCAAAATCATCAAACAACGCCAGAATATTCTCTGCATATGCGACTCAACTGGAAGGATGCGGCTCCAATGCCGCAAGATAAGGCGCTGTGCCAAACGCCCAAAGAGAAATCTCGTCAGTCGTAAATTGCCGGACGCTGCGGATCGATGCCTTGCTCCTTGCACCGTGCGAAATAGATCTCGAGCGATTGAGAAAAATGCTTGTAGAGCTGCCGTGATGATCTCGCCGTGAAGTTCACCACGTCTGTGATGTCCAGCACCTTGCCGTGAAACATGCCGGATGGATCCTGCTCCACGCGCGCACGATAGCCTTCGAATTCAATGATCCTGGGAATCATCTCGCCCAGCCCGAATGAGAAGAGCTTTCCTTCACGTTACGGACCCCGCTGCGGCGGTCACCGACCGACATGGAGAAAATCAGCGTAGCAAGCACCTGCTCCTCGGATGAGAATCGACTGTCTTTCAACGCAAGATCTGCGTCCAGCAGTGCATCAGTTGCCTGGTCCAGGGATGCTGCGTTCCACTTCTCGACTGCGCGAGTCCAGGCTGAGACTGCCGATCCCCACGAACGTCCCGTGAAGGGCGACCCACTCTCCTTGAGAAGTGTGTAGTACTCACCGGCCAGCTTGTTCCGCGACAATCCCTGCGTCATTCGTGCCCTGCCCCACGCAAGCGCGATTGTCTGAGTGCCGAGTGCCATCACGATCTGAACTGCACTGGTCTTCGGCTGTGCAAGAACATGCGGCAGCAGCTCCAGCGCTCGCGAGAAATTCTGCATGGCTACCTGGTCGAGATAATCCGCCATCGTCTCACCTCGTCTTACACCAACGACCGCTGCGACCGCTGCCTCGTTGATCTCGCCGCCATTCACGTAGCTGGCAAGCTTGTCGAGCTCCGCCGCCAGCTGGTGCAGATCGGTACCGACGGCAGTCTGGAGAAGCTCGGCGGCTTCTGTTGTTATCTGACTCTGCAGCTCGGTCGACGCGTAGTTGGCGATCCACTGCGGTACCCGGTCGCCACTCAACCGGGCGAACTCGAGCACTGTCGCTTTCTCGGCAAGCTCTCGGTCGGTCTTTCCGCCTGTCGTTTCCACCAGGATCAGTACCGTCTCTGGTGCTGCGTGATCGAGATATCTGTCCAGGACTTTTCGCGCGTCTTTTTTCAGATTGCCGGCTTCTCGGATTACGATGACCCTGCGGTCAGCCATCAACGGCAGCGCCAGCAACGCGGCATCTAATGCCTTGCCGTCCATATCCTGTGCACGTCGTACGTCGAGATTGAAGTCGCGCGTGGCAGGCTCGATGATCGCCGCGATAAGCTGCCTCATCGCATCCTCTTTCTGGAACTCGTCTTCACCGCAGACGTAATAGGCGCCTGCGAAGGCGCCTTTCTTTATTGCATCACGGAGTGTCTTGAGGGCGGACATCGGCTAATAATACTGTCCTCGGCAGTTCTGGCTGGGTGCGACTAACGGGTATCGCGGACGAGGGTCAGATCGACTGACGCAAAATGAACCGGTGCCTGTTCCGCAAACATTGCGGCGGTCCAGATTGGAAGGCCTGCCGGGCCGGCGGTGACCATCTCGGGTCCAGGGGCAGTCATCGCAACCGGCGACGATTCGGGGAGAGAGGCTACTACCGGCGGGAGCATGAGAGGCCGGGAAGAGTCGACCTGCCGGAGAGAAATCGCGATGTAGCCCAGCATCACCACACTCGTCACTGCAACTGCTGTCGCAAACCTGCGTGACCGTCCTGCATGTGCTGCGGCGGCCGTATCGGCTGCTTTCACTTCCTCGAGTCGTCGGTGAAGCCGCTCCGAGAAATCGGCGGAGGGCTCGATCCGGGGCAGGTTGCGAAACGCCAGGAGCGACCGGCGTATGATCGCATCCTGGCGCGCACAGCTTTCACATTCGTTCAGATGCATCTGAAGCCCGACAATCTCAATTCCCGAGAGCGTATCGTCTACGAAGGCAAAATGCTTTTCCCTGAATTCCCGACAGTCCATGGGCTCGTTGCTGAGGGTTCGGATACGAGTACCCGCAGAGCCGACACTGGTTCCCGAACCCTCAACCCTAGCACCTAATCCATATAGGGCGCAACGATCTCCGCAAAGGAATTCCTGGCCCTGTTCAGCCTCGACTTTACCGTGCCCAGGTTACAGTCCGTGATTTCAGCGATCTCCTCGTACGACTTGCCTTCCAGCTCACGGAGCACGAACACGTGCCGGTGGTGCTCAGGCAGCTTTGCCACCGATTCCTCGACGATTTCCCGCAGATGCCGTTTGCGGTACATGTCATCGGGTCGCGACGTGCTGTCCTCGAACTGGAGAGGCCGGTCATCCTCCTGCCAGTTTTTCTGAACCGTCTGAAAAAGCACGAGCGGATTTCGTGAACGATTCCGCAGCTCGTTCTTCGCCAGATTGGATGCAATCGTGTATGCCCAGGTCGAGAACTTCTTCGAACGATCGAACCTGTGAAGATGCCGGTAAACGCGGATGAATACTTCCTGAACGAGATCCTCCGCCTTTTCCCGATCCCCAATCGTCCGGTAAACAAAGTTCAGAAGCCGGGTCTGGTACCGCTCCACGAGCTCCGAAAAAGCTCTTTCCTCTCCACCAAGGAAGGCGGTGACGACTGCCGAATCGTCCATCGCCCGCAACTGCTCCCTGATGGTCGCTCCCTGCATCGGCACTGCTTGCTTACGAGCGATACTAGTCATTGCTGCAACCCCCGAGAATTTGATTTCTGACAAAAAAGAGACCCAGTCCAGCCCTCCTGGTTTTGGGGAACCTTTTCAGATCACTGCTAATGCAGAGCACATGCCGATCTGGCCCAACGAGATAATGCGTTGATGTTAATGGACTTAGGTGTCGGCGAAGGCTCGCACTGTCCAGTCGTGAACCATCGTCGTGTCCTGTTTTTCGGACACTGTTATCGAATGGTTCTACGAGTGTTTGATGCTTTTCGGTTCTACAGGGTTGTATCGCGGATCGCCTGAGTGAGCAGCAGGGCGACGATGGTCTTCGCGTCCTCTATCTCTCCGGATCGTATCATCTGTACCGCAAGGGAGAGTCGGACGCGGTGCACAGCCAGAATTTCATCCGACTCGAGGGTCGCCACGCCGGATGACAGACCCGTTGCCGCAAACAGATGAATCCTCTCATCTGTGAAGCCGGGCGTCGTGAAGATCGTCGTCAGGGCTTCGAGCCGAACCGCGTCGTACCCGGTCTCCTCGCGGAGCTCTCTACGTGCACAATCTTCGGGTGATTCCTGCGGATCGAGCCGGCCTGCGGGGATCTCATAGATGTAGCCTTCGGCGGCATACCGGTACTGTCTGATCAACAGCACTTCCGGATCAGTACCGGGCAAATCATCGAACAGCGGAACGACCGCACTCGCGCCGGAATGACGAATCATTTCAAGATCACCCGTATTCCCGTTCGGAAACCGGACGGTGTCCACGTCGAGTGAGATCACACGACCGGTATAAACCCTCCTGGAAGAAAGCCGCCCGGGATTTTCGGTGGGATCATCGGTCATCGAGATACGTTCAGGGTTCCGCGGTTTCCCGGGTAGACAGAGGTCCAATCCCAATGGATTCGACCTGTGGGCTGACGAGAGATGGATCGCCGACAACCAGAATCTGCAGCTCATCCATGTTTACATACTTCTGCGCAGCACGCAGCACTCCGGCGGTTGTGACACTTCGAATTTTGCCTCGGTAGGTGTCGTAATAGTCCTCCGGCAGCCCGAATGTGACCATGTTGGCTAGAGCTGACGCTATCGACGACGTCGTCTCGTACCGAATCGGGAACACTCCATCCAGATAGCTCGTGGCCAGTGTCAGCTCGTCCTCCGGTATCTCCTCCTGCTGCATTCTTTCGATCTCGCTTATCGTCTCCGTAATCGCCGCCCCCGTGACCTCACTCTGCACCGCGGTGGAGATTACAAAAGGGCCTGATCCCCGACGCCAGTCGAAGTATGATGAGGCCCCGTAAGTGTACCCGTGCGCTTCGCGAAGATTGAGGTTGATGCGCGAAGAGAACAGCCCTCCCAGCACCGAGTTCATCACCACAATGTCGAAGTAATCCTGATTCGTCCTTGGCACCCCGACGTGACCCAGCCGCAATTCGGACTGGGCCGCATCCTCTTTCGGGACAACCCGTGAAGCACGTGTCCTGCGCGCCTGTTCGTCGACCCGTATCTCACCTCTCTCGCGCCTTCCCTCCCAGGTGCCGAGAGATCGGTCAACAAGCCCGGCTCCTTCGTCCACGCCTATATCGCCGGTGAGTATTATGGTGACCGCATCGGGAGCGAAGATTCGTTGATAGAAATCCACTACATGCGATTGCGATATGCCCGATATCGAGGCGGTGCTGCCTACCACTGGTTCACGGTATCTCGAACCATCTGCATAGATGAACCGGGAGAATTCCTCGTCAGCCAGTCCCCTTGGCTCGGACAGAATCTGCATTCTTTCCGCAAGCCTCTCTGCACGAAGACGCTCTACTTCGCCTTCCGGAAATTTCGGCAGCGTCAAAACCTCACCGAATAACTCAAAGGCTCTTGGGAGGTGATCCTTCAGAAGCGTCATGCTGGCTACTGTGGTATCCCAGTCGGCTCCGGTCTCGAGAGACGTGCCAAGCTCTTCGAATGCCATGGCGAGATGAAGCCCGTCACGGTTGCTCGTGCCCTCCCTCAAGGCCTGAGCCGTCAGCTCAGCGACGCCTCTCTTGTCGGAAGCCTCGTCAACCGCACCCCCGTCGATCACGGCCAGTACGCTTACGACTGGCAGTTTTCGCACGGGGGCCACGATAACGTTTATTCCATTCCCGAGGATCACACGCTCGAACCGGGGAAAACGGTAGTCCCTCGAGGGTCCTGAAACGGGACGAATGGCGACAGTCATGACGCCACCGCTTCGACAAGCTCCGGACCCACCTCTCGTACGTCATCCTTCCGGGGGACATAGAGGAGAACGATGCGGTGTTCGGGGCCGAGGTGCGTCCGTATGAAGCTGTTTACACGATCATCTGTGACAGCTGCGTACTTCTTCGCCTGTTCGTTCAGCAGACGTGGATCGCCAAGCAGTGTGGCGAACATCGACAACCTGTCCGCGCGCTCGCTTGCTGACTGCAGCGCGGTGATAAGATCCGTTTGAATCAACGCCACGGCACGCTGGATCTCATTGTGAGTCACGCCTTCGGTGACAATGGTGTCGATTTCACGTTGTACCTCGAGCTCCAGGGTCTCGGGAGTGGTCTCCGGCCGCGCGGTCACGTCCACGATCAGCAGATCGGTACCTTTTGACAGATCGAACGTGAACGCGGATACGTCCGCTGCGATCTGCCGCTCGCGAACGAGGGACCGGTAGAGCCGACTGCCCCGACGCATGCCAAGCACCGCCGCACAGACGCTGGCGGCATAGTACTCGTCACTGCCGAACACCGGCGAGCGAAACGCCACGTAGAGCCGGGGAAGGCTGACGTCGTCTTCCACCACAGATCTTGGAGGCTCGTCGAATGTGAGCGGCAGCTCCATGGCTGGCAGCGCTGGTTTGCCATTCCCCCGGGCTATCCCTCCGAAGTACTGCTCCACCAGCCTGCGAGCCTCTTCGGGCTCGAAGTCACCCGCTATTGAAAGAACGGCATTGTCAGGCGTGTAATAGGTGGCGAAGAACTGCGCGATGTCCTCGAGCGACGCATCTGACAGATCCTCCATCGATCCGATCAGAGAGTGGTGAAATGGATGCGATTCCGGAAATGCCAGTGCAGGAAGCTTCTCCCACCAGGTTCCATAGGGCTGGTTGTCCACCGACCATCGTCGCTCGTTTTTTACCACGTCGCGTTGAGTGTCGAGCTTCTTCTGCGTCATCGCGGGCAGGAGAGCCCCCATTCGATCTGCTTCCAGCCAGAGCGCCAGAGCCAGCTGGTTGGACGGCACGGTCTCGAAGTAATTGGTGCGTTCGAGCCAGGTTGACCCATTGAGAGTGCCACCTGCTCGCTGCACGAGCTCGAAGTGCTCATTGGCCCCGACATGTTCCGAGCCCTGAAACAGCATGTGCTCGAACAGGTGTGCAAAGCCGGTTCGGCCCGGGCGTTCATTCGCAGATCCGACATGATACCAGAGATTGACAGCGACAATCGGCGCCGTCTTGTCCTGGGACAGTGTTACCAGCAGTCCGTTATCCAGCCTGAACGTTTCGATGGGTATTTGCATTCACATAGATTGGTGAGGTGCCGAGTCAGAGTAACCCAATAGTGCAATGGTCTCAATCGTTCCCGGACGGGTGATGCGAGCGGTTGTCATGCTGGTTCTTGCCTTGTCTGGTTTCGCATTCTTTTTCGTAGCGCTTATCTGGACTTTTCAGGAGCGCATCGCGTTCCAGCCGCAGTCACCCCCGTTTCCCTCACATGGACTGACTGCACGTCTGGAATACCGGGCAGCCGACGGCCAGCCGCTATTTGCGTACCTCGTTGGAGCACAACCCGAGACCGGCATGCGGTTGCTGATTGCCTTTCACGGAAACGCCGATCTTGCGGTGCGGCAGATCGAATGGGCTCACGAAATAGTAGAGCGCACCGGCTGGTCAGTGCTGCTTCCCGAGTATCGAGGATACATGGGTTTGCCAGGCCGGCCGGGGTATGAATCGTCGCGACTGGACGCTACGGCGGCGTATGCTTTCGCCCACGATTCCCTGCGAGTCTCCAATCGTGACATGGCCTTCTTTGGCCATTCCATGGGAACTGCAATCGCTGCCGAGCTCGCGGAGCGGCATCCGCCTGTCGCTCTTCTGCTTCAGTCGCCATTTACGTCTGCTCGAGCCATGGCGAGGTTAATGGGATCACGGGCGATGGAGTTGACTTGGACGCTGGTTTCCCGCCTTCATTATGACACTGTCGCCTTAGTGGCTCGATTGGACACGCCAGTATGGGTCGCTCACGGTGACGATGACCGGTTGATCCCCGCAGGCATGGGCAAGGCAATTTTCGATAGCGCCAAGGTCAAAGGCGAGCTTTTGATGGTTCGCGGCGCAGGCCACAACGACGTCCAGTACAACGGAGGGGAATCCTACTGGCAGTGGATTTCCAGTGCCCTCACGTCACGCTCGGCAACTGCACCCGCCAGCACCCCAAGATAGGAGAAGCCCGGGAGTCTCTCCGGGCCTTCGTCTATCTCTCCTGATGATCGGCGATTTACTGCGATATCGGCTTCCCGAAAAAATCGCGCAATGATATCGGGCCCACGTTGATGGCCTTCAATCCCTGCTCGATGTTCTTTCTGTCGCCGACAATCACGATCGCCAGGGACCCCGGATTGATATACTGCCGTGCCACCCGCTGTACGTCTGCCTGCGTGACCGCTTCCACGTTCTGGACGTAGTTGTTGTAGTAGTCGAGGGGCAGGCTATACAGAGCCACCGGGATAAGCGCCTGAGCAATCTGCTGCGTCGTCTCGAAGTCGCTAGGCAGTCCAAGCTGCATATAGCGCTTCGCCTTCGACAGCTCCGACGCCGCCACTGCCTCGCGTATTGCGTTCAGCTCCTTCATGAATTCGATCAGACCCGAATCGGTCTTTGCCGCCACGACTTCTGCAGATGCCGTGAAAGGTCCCGCGGCACGTCTCATCTCAAACCCCGATCGCGCACCATAAGTGTACCCATGGGTTTCACGCAGGTTCTGCATCAGTCTGCTGGTGAATGAACCGCCAAGGATCGTGTTCATCACGCTGAGCGCGAAATAATCCTTGGTCGATCGCGGCACCCCGATCGAGCCGATCCTGAACGACGACTGCGGTGCCCCCGGCTTGTCGATCAGGTAGACCGTAGTTAATCCTGATTTCGGTGCATCGGTGAACGAAAAAGGCGCGACCGCCCCCCGCTGCCAACCACTGAACAGCGCACGCACTTTCGCCTCTATCTGCGCCGGATTGACGTCACCGACAATGATCAGGGTTGCGTTGTTCGGATGAAAATTCGACCGATAGAACCCCTGAAGGTCGGCGGTCGACAGCGTCGTGACCGAACCCTCCGTGCCGATCAGAGATCTGCCATAGGGGTGCTCTCCTCCGTAAAGAATTGCGGAATAGGCCTGGTTGGCGATGGCTGTGGGACGGTCCTTGAGCTGAAGCAGGCTGGTAAGTCTGTCCTTTCGAATTCGCTCGAATTCCGCCTGTGGGAACGCTGGTCGGAGAGCGACGTCAGCCAACAACGCCAATGCGCTGTCCATCTGGGATGTGGGAGTGTGCAGCGTTACTGTCGAAGCGTAGGTCCGGAAGAAATTACTGACGTCTTCGACCGAAGCGGCGTCGAGATCAGCGAGTGATCCGATCACCGGCCAAGAATAGGGATGAGTTTTCGGATAGAGCGCAGCGAGTATCACCTCGTCCGCTCGACCATAGGGAACGTTGTCTACACCCTGACGGCGCCTTGTCCATCGTCGGCAGCAGAAAGCCCATCCGGTCCGCGTCCAGCCACATCTTCGTGAAGGATCACCTCCAGCCCGTTTGGGAGCATGTACTTCTCGAACCTGATCTTCGGTACGGCCTGGGCCTCAGCCCAGCCGGCAGCTATACCAGCGCCGGTTACTAAGTAGCACATAGCTAATAATAAAGCTCGCCTCACAATTTCCTCTCGAACAGGAAGGTCAGTGGTGCTTTCACCGATTCGCCGAGCATGTAGCGCCACCGCTTCTCGCGGTTGGGCGAGATCGGGCTCGTTTGTGTTGGTGAGGTATAGGGAGTAAGTCCGAACCGTTTGCCTAGTATAGACAGTCTCAACATATGAAAAGGATCGCTTACCAGAATTGCCGTTTTGCTGGGCCGGCCGTTGAGCAGGCGCGAGACAGCCAGCATGGACTCGCTCGTAGTTCTGCCGTCGTTCTCGAGCATGATGACGCCGTCGGGAACTCCCTGTTTTCTTGCATACGCCCTGCTTACCGCAGCCTCACTCGTCGTGTCGCCGGGGCCGCTCCCTCCGGTAACTATTAGCACCTTCCCCATTCCGCGGTTCCAAAGGCTGATGGCGTGATCGAGACGGGCGCGAAGCACGGGGGATGGACGGCCGTCGTATTGAGCGGCACCAAGCACCACTATCGATTCCGCTGGACGAGCCTGATCCATGGAGCTCCACAGCAGAACCGCACCCATCCATCCAGCCCAGATTACGAGCACCGTAAGAATGATGCTGGCGATGATTCGACCGACGAAACGCCCCGCCCGAGCCATCCGTAGAAGCTACCTAGAAGGAAACGCGCGCGTATGGCTCCGGACAACTGACGGAATAACCCTTTGCGACGAGAGTAGTCCGGTAGGTGTCCTGCACCTCCGGTTCTCCGTGAACCAGCCACACCGGACCAAGGCGTGGTGATTCCGCTTTGACTGCATCAAGCCAGGCAGTGAGCTCGTTCCGGTCCGCATGCGCACTATAGCCGTTGATGACCTCTACCTGCGCTCTCAACGGTACCTCCTCACCGAAGACTTTCAGCATCGGCGTCTTCTCTACGATGCGCCTGCCGAGCGTGTGCTCAGCTTGAAAGCCGACAATCAGAATCGTGTTCCGCGGGTCGCTTGCTCCCTGAGCGAGATGATGGAGAATGCGCCCGGCCTCTACCATTCCTGACGCCGCGATGATGACCATCGGCCCCTTTGCCATGCTGATCGCCTTGGACTCTTCAACGTCACGAGTGAATCGAACCAGCGGAAAGTCGAACAGCTCCTTCACTCGACGCACGAGGTCTTCGGACTGATCGAATGTCTCCGGGTGCATCTGGAACACCGTTGTGGCATCGATTGCCAGAGGGCTGTCGACATAAATCGGAATGGATGGTATCGCACCTTCCTTCACCAGAGAATGCAGACTGTATATCAGCTCCTGGGTCCGGCCTACCGCGAACGCCGGAATCAGAACTCTGCCTCCTCTCGTCGCCGTCGCCCGAATTACCTCCGCGAGACGAGCCCGGGCTCCATCCACCGAGTCGTGATCCCTGTTGCCGTATGTCGACTCCACGATTACGGCATCGGCGCCTGTGGGCGGGACAGGATCGCGGATGATGGAGAGTCCTGAGCGTCCGACATCCCCGGAGAAAATCAGGCGACGGGTGACGGATCCTTCAGTGCAATCGAGAATAACCGACGCCGATCCCAGAATGTGTCCGGCGTCGACATATGTCCCCTGTACCCCTGGTACGATATCGAAAGGCTTGTTGTACGGCACGCCTACCATCAGTTCCATAGTTCGCGTGGCGTGCCTCATTCCATAAAGGGGCTCCACAAAAAGCTTCTTCTTCCGCGCGAGGAACTCCGCATCCTTCTCCTGAATGTGTGCGGAGTCGGCGAGCATGACAGCACTGAGATCACGGGTGGCTGCGGTAGCCCAGATCGTCCGGCTGTAGCCTTGTGCGACCAGAAAGGGCAAACGCCCAGAATGATCAATGTGAGCGTGCGAGAGAACGACCGCATCGAGCTCCGCAATTGGAACCGGCAGAGCCTTGTTCTTCTCGGCCGATTCACTGCGGCGGCCCTGAAACATCCCACAGTCGAGCGCAACGGTTTTTCCGTTGACGTGCAACAGGTGGCACGAGCCCGTGACCTCGCGGGCTGCTCCAACAAAGGTGATTTCCATGTGTCAGCCTTCGGCTGTTGCGCTACGCTGGAATAGAATCGTCAGCCGCTGTTCATCCTGCGACATCAGTGCAGGCTCCCACCCCCCCCTGCTTCGCTCGTTGAGCAGATCAGTCAGAGTGTCTTCGTCTTCGCGCGTATGACGGGTGAGCTTGACCACTACGGCCTGATATTCTTTCATGCAGAGGGAAGACGATGATATGTCGGTACCACGGGGGATTCCCTATCTTCACCGTGGTTTTTCAGCGGCAACTCCGCGGGCGGATGCAAAATGATTGAACAGACAGCCGAGTATCCAACGCTCACAATTATCCGGCATCCACTCGTTCAGCACAAGCTGACCATACTCCGGAACCGTGACACTCCGACCAAGATTTTCAAGGAGCTGGTAGACGAGATCGCGATGCTGATGGCCTACGAAGCCACTATAGATCTGACCGTCGAGCCGCTGGAAGTCGACACCCCTTTGGAACGCACGACCGGACGGCACATCAGTGGAAAAAAACTGACACTCGTCCCGATACTGAGAGCGGGACTGGGCATGGTGGAGGGTATTCTGAGGCTCGTGCCAGCCGCTCGGGTAGGGCACATCGGGCTCTATCGCGACCACGACACGCTCAAGCCGGTCGATTACTACTTCAAAGTGCCGGGCGACGTCGCCGAGAGAGATTTTTTCGTACTCGATCCGATGCTCGCTACGGGAGGAAGTGCTTCAGCGGCTGTAGCATCTCTCAAGCGGGCAGGTGCGACACGAATACGGTTTCTTTGTCTGGTGGCGGCACCTCAGGGCGTCCGATGCCTCGCGGAGGCACATCCTGATATTCAGATCTACTGCGCCGAGCTGGACCGCGAGCTCAACAGTCAGGGCTATATCCTCCCGGGCCTCGGTGATGCAGGCGACCGCCTTTTCGGGACGCGCTAGCTCTTCAGTTCTGTCCGCAGTGGCAACTCGGATTGGCCTCTGCTTCGGTCATTCCCCCAACCACTAGCTCTGCGATCTCTGCGATCTCTGCGATCTTGCGTGTTCTGCGTCGGCGTAGCCGCTCTGCGCCCTCGTAGTTCACCCGAACCATTCCCTTGGATCAGTTCGCTGCTGCTCCGCGGCTGCCAGAATCCATCGCTGTGAAGAATCCTCCCTCACTTCGTCCGAAACCCGATCAAACCAGTCGCGCGCTTTGCAAAGATCGCCTACCCGTCGCCACAGCTCCCCAACAAGATAGGTGAGGACCGCCCGCTCCTCCTCTGCGACTCCATCGTAGCGCGCAAGAGCACGCTCGAACATCCAGGCCGCATGGCGCCGGAAGTATCGCTCAGCTTCGACGTCACCCTCATCAACACAACACCAGGCGGCCCGAAGCAGAAGGTCAGCTATCTGTCTCTCCTCGGTGCTCTGCCATTGGGCAACCTTCGCTGCTGCTTCGTATTTGCCTGAGCCGGTTGCCGGGATCGGTACGCGAGGAGCCAGTTCACTGAGTACATGCTCCCTGAGCAGCGGGCTCACTTCACCCTCGCGATTGAAATCTCTTTCCGCGCCCGAGTAACCACATTCGCCACACATGTGGACGAGGTACGCGAGTGGTTGTGTTCCTGCCGCCCGCTCATGAAAGTCCGTGCGCTTGCCGCCAAACGCGTTGGTCGTAACTACTGCCTGGGAGTGAAAACTATTCCCACAGACAGGGCAGCTCAGCTCTATCTGACGCAATGTCGTCATTGTGCCTCTCCGTACAACTCTCCGACGCCAGAGGAATTTCTATGCCAGCTTTTTGTTTACGAAACGAAGCATCATCGCCCTTGTTGGAAATTTCTGGTCAGCGTATTTTCTCGCATCCTGAAAGCGCGCTGCGCTCAGTTCCCACATTGCGACCTGGTAGTGATGCTGATCAACCTACTGCCTGACTTCTTCGCAGTACTAAACAGCACGGATCGCATCGCGGCTTATCTCCGCTACTTCGACACCCACCGCACTCTCCTCAAGGCCTACTGGGCGAACTATGTCGTAGAGCCCGAGAGTCCCCATTTCTCCGAAGTGGTCAAGTCTGCAGCGCTTGCCGGCAGGAATGATCTCCGCACAATGCTCGAACGCATTGACGTGGTGTCTCTCGCACGCGATGCGGAAGACCAGTGCCGCAACATTCTCGACATCGACTCGAACATCGACGTCGTATTGATGGTAGGAGTCGGTGCTGCGAACGCCGGTGAGCTTGTCGTCGAAGGCAAGGGAGTCGCATTCGTCTGCCTCGAGCACTTTACTAGCATCGCGAACCCCGAAACTCGCGGGCTTGGGCTGGATCCAGAGCTGATTCCACTCTGGCTCTCACATGAGATCACTCATGGCGTTCGCTACACTTCGCCGGGCAGCCGCAGCGAGATGAAATCGATTATCAATGACATGGATGGCTACTACTCCTACTGGGAAACCGGCAAGCGAGCGACGTTGCGCGAGCTCCTCATCAACGAGGGACTCGCTGTCCAAGTGTCACGTCTCGTAAGTCCGGGGCACGCAGCCTGGGAGTACTTCGGTTATGACCGAAGAGAGTACGCCCGAATTCGGGAGATGGGACCAGTGGTTGCTCGCTCCCTGATTGGCAACTTCGACAAAACCGGACTCGGCCTTCGCCTCAAGTATCTGTCCGACGGGATGAGCGAGGAAGCTCGTCGCATCGGCGACTACATCGTGCCCGAGAGGTGCGGATACTTCATCGGCGCCAAGATGGTGGAGCACGCAATTGCCATGAAGGGGCCCGCGTGGGCTGTGCGAGCCAGCGCGGCAGACATTGCATCGGTTACCGGTGAAACAGCCGCTACTGCCTAGCCCGTCTCTACTTCCCCACACAAAACGTACTGAACACACGGTCCAGCACATCCTCGGTGCTGACCGCGCCGATCAGTCCTTCCAGAGCAATTGCTGCAGACCGCAAATGCACAGCTGCTACCGGCGACGGAAGCCGTTCTTCCATCCACGCCTTGCTGAAGGCAATCATCTCGTCTCTCGCCTCCCGTATTCCCCGAATGTGCCGAATTCGAGTGAGGATCGGATATTCCGACAGAGGCAGCGCACCTGCGGATGAGGTCAGCAGTTGATCGACACGGGCGAGAAGTCGATCGAGACCCTCCCCAGTTTCGGCGCTGACCTGTATCACCGTTTCGACTTCAGGAAAAGCTTCCGAAGCCTCTGAGCTATCCGTAATCAGGTCTGACTTCGTTCTCACGGCAATCAAGGACCCTGATGTCTTTCCCTGAAGAGCCGCAATCGTACGCACCAATGCAGCCTCATCATCCGCACAGGCAAGCACGATGTGAGCAGCACCGAGGTAGCGCTCACTCACCTCGATGCCAATTCGCTCGATAGTGTCGACGGTCTCACGAATACCGGCGGTATCCACGAGACGCAGCGGCCACTGTCCTGTGTCAATAAGCGCTTCGATCGCGTCTCGCGTCGTTCCTGGAACGTCAGTCACAATGGCACGCGACTGACCGAGCAGTGAGTTGAACAGCGACGATTTGCCGACATTGGGCTCGCCGGCGATCACGACAACTGCGCCCTCCCGCACGATCTCACCAATCGGAATCGTTCCGAGCAGTGCCTCCAGTGACGAGACAACCTGAGCTACGCCGCCGATTATCCTGTCTCTCGAGATCGGTCCGTCGTCTTCTTCGGGAAAGTCTATGTCGTAGGCGATCAGCGATTCGAGAGTGATGACATCCTCGCGCAACCCGGAGATCCGGCGGGAAAGTCCACCATCCAGCTGACCCAGGGCGGACCGATGCATCGCCGACGAGCTGGCATCGATCAGATCCCCGACGGCCTCGGCCTGAGTGATGTCGAGTTTTCCGTTGAGAACCGCTCTGCGAGTGAACTCGCCCGGGAAGGCGGAACGCGCACCCGACGCGATCAGCGCGGCAATGACCCGGGCCGGCACGTAGTGACCGCCATGGCTCGAGATCTCGACAACATCCTCGCCGGTAAACGACCGCGGACCCAGAAAGACACTTACCAGAGCCTGATCGAGTAGAGTGCCGGTGTCGCGATCACGTATCTCGCACAGCTCCAATACCCTCGGTAGAATTGGCCATGGAACGACATGGAGAGCCGAAATCTCAAGAGCGCGTGGTCCGCTCATTCTCACCACCGCGATTGCGCCACGTCCGGCAGGCGTTGCCAGCGCGACGATGGTATCCGACCCGCCGGCAAGACTTGCCGACATGGCCGGCTTCTGCATCAGCTGGATTCCGCCGGTAGCTCGAACGACATCCCGGGTTCCAGAATTTTTACATCGGCTTTTCGAGCGTGCCCGGGAAGCTGGATTCTCAGCCTGTCGATCGCATCATGGGCCTTCGACGTCACATGGTCGAACGTTCCCCAGTGGTACGGAATGAAATACCTCGCATCGAGACGCTCGAACAGTGTGAGTGCATCGGTACTGGTGAGATGACCCTTTCTGAACCCCGGCTTCCACCACGGAGCATGTCCTATTGGAAGGAGGGCAATGTCGAGGCGCCGCGAAGCAGTAATCAAATGGCGTTCGATCATGTCGTTACTGTCCGACGTTAGAGCGGTATCACCGGCGAAGAAGCAGGAGACCATTTTAGTATCAAAAAGATACATATTGGCATCTGCGCGCCATCGATCCACACCATATCGATGGCCCCTGTGCGTGGCTGCTGCCGCCCTTATCTCGACAGCACCATTATCGATGGCTTCGCCTGGGGCAATTCCTCGAGCACCAGTATATCCTTTCCGCTGTAGCCATCTGGCGATCACTGGCGGAGCGTATATCGGGACTCCCTCTGCCAGTCCATCCAACGAATCAAAAGACATGTGATCGGCATGAGCATGCGTAACGAACACTGCGTCTACACGCGGCAGCTTGTCGAGGGCAACGCCGGGGGCACTGACACGCGGCAGAAATCTGCCCAGGCTGGCATCAAAGTTCGGGTCAGTCAGAAAGATCCGGTCGCCTAGCTCAATTAGTAGCGTTGCGTGACCAACGTACGTAATCCGCACTTAGGCTATGCCATCGCTTTAGGTTGGACGCCGCATTTTTGCCCGCTCCCTTGCAAGCAGCCACTGTTGTGGCAGGGCAGCGATGTTTTGCGCCGTATAGTACACGTTCAACCCCGACGCCATGTTCGCCAGGACGAACGTCATCATCACCGGGAACATGTAGCCCATCATCTTCGCCTGCGGATTCGGCGGCGCATTGCGAAGCCCGATCCAGGACAACACGTACATCGAGGCGCCCATGAGCACAGGAAGGATGTAGAAGGGATCCTTGATGGAGATATCCGTCAGCCACATAAAGGGAACGCCCCGAAATTCTATCGTGTTCTGAAACACGAAGAACAGAGCGATCAATACGGGCATCGGTATCAGCGCGGGAAGACAGCCGGATAATCCGGTGAATGGACTTGCGCCGGCTTCCTTGTACACCTTCATCATTTCCTCGCGCTGCTTCTCCGGCTTGTCCTTGTACTTCTTCTGCACGTCAGCTAGTCGCGGCTGGATCTCCTGCATCTTGAGGCTCGAGCGCATGGCGCTCTGGTTGAGCGGCCACAGGGCAATTCGAACAAGGATACCAAATATCACCAGTACCCATCCGTAGCTCAGCTTCAGGTTCTGATGCATCCAGAGCAGCAGCCGGATACACAGTGCCGCAATGGGATTCACCACTCCCTGCAGGAAGCTCCAGCCGTAAGGATTTACATTGTCGAAATCACGCCCAACGGCCAGCAGTTCCGTCGATTGCTGAGGTCCGGCATATACATCAAAGTCGAAGGTCCCCTTGGGCATTGCCTTGATCACCGTTGCCGATGCGTTCGTAGCAATTTTCGACGTACGCGCGCCACCAGTTAAGGTCATCTCCTCGAATGCCGAACCTGGCGGGTTAATGAGGCCTATGACGAAGTACTTGTTCCTCACTGCGGCCCATGTCAGCGGTCCCTTTTCCAGTCTGCTCTCACCTGGGTCAAGTTTCCCAAACGCAAGTCCGCGAGCATTGTCCCGTGACGGCTTGAAGGAATAAGCCAGCGTCTGAAGATCACCCAGTGTATCGGATTCAGCCGGTGGCAAGGTTGCCGGTAGCTCTGCCATGAGATAGACGGGGCCCATAGCACCGTCTACTCTGCCATTCACTCTCATGACATACTGATCCGAAATCAGCTCATAGCCTATCGAGATACCCAGGCCATTCAGCATCGCCGTGTAAACCAGCCCTTCTCCCTTAGCGTTTTTTGTCTGATTGAGCTGAAACGGAACAGTGCTCAATGGAATCGTATCCCCCTGAGTCACAAGAGAGTATTTGATCAATGAGCGGCCCGAATTTCTGAGCTCCACGCTTCCGCCCGAGGGGGCGAGATTCCGGTATTCCCGCATTGTAGCGGAGACTGGCGCCGCGCCGATATTACTGAACTGATAGGTAGCCCGCTTCGTAGTAACGACTGTCAGTTCTGGTTTCGCATCAGCGGCACCTGACAGCTGTCTAGCGGAATCTGGCAGCAGTGGAGTACTCGAGACGGCGCCTACAGGATTTTCAGAACTAGCCCGCTGTGACACAACAGGAGCTGCTGGACTTCCGGCGTCGGGCGGCGTCACTGTGATCTTCTGCTCTGGCTTTGTCACTTCGGTACGACGGGAACTGGGGAAAAGGATCGGAGTGACCGCAACTACGAGAGCAGTCAGCAGGAGTGCAAGAGAGAGTCGTTTGTCCATTTAGGGGACCGGGTCGTATCCACCCGGCCGGAAGGGATGACAACGCGCGATCCGACGGACCGCCAGCCAGCTACCTGATGCTACGCCATACTTTTCAATGGCCTCGATAGCATATCCGGAGCAGGTTGGATAATAACGGCACGAGGCAGGAAACAGGGGTGATAGCCACTGCTGATAGCCACGTATTGCAAGGACTACCGGGTTCCTCATCTGTCCGTGCCCTGTTCCTCGAGCCACATACAGATCTCCATCACTTCATCACTGAGCTGTTTGAACTGCACACCGTACGCAGTTGGTAAAGACCGAATTACTACATCTGCTGCGACTGAAATGGGCAAGATTTGCGTCCGGGCAAGCTCCCGGAGATGTCTTTTCAATCGATTGCGCTCAACGATCGAGTGACCATGCTTTGCAACCACTATCCCCAGTCTCATAGCAGAGAGCAGGGAGTCGGTGGCACGAACATCCAGATGTTCGGTGCGCAGTCGTCTCCCTGCTCTCCTCACTCGGTCCAGATCTACTGCCCGAGTCAGTCTCTGACTACGGGAATACCTGACCTTATTACGCTCCGGCGTACTTACTTGGTAACCTGACCGTAAGCTGTTTCCTGCCCTTTTTACGCCGGCGACTCAATACCTCTCGCCCCCATCGGGTCGACATCCGCTCCCGAAAACCATGGGAACGGATACGGCGCTTATTCCGGGGACGGTAAGTTGGCTTACCCATTAATACTCCAAATAACCGATTGAACTGCTGGAACCAAAACAGTCCTAAAACTAATTCCCGCTAGGAGATACATCAAGTCATATCGCGTAGTCCGATATGACGCTGGTTGACTTTTCCACAATGTTCGGCTACGGTTGCGTCCCCTTTATGTCACTCACTCCCGCCGAAGCCTGGAAGCGTCTTCTCGACCGAGCTCGCCAAGATATTCCTGAACAGACATTTCGAACATGGCTCGAGCCAACTGAAGCTCTCAGCATTGACGGCAATGTGATCTCTGTCGGGGTTCCAGATCAGTTTGCAGCAGACTGGAATGAGTCAAAACACGCAGACCTATTCGCCAGCTACGCTGCTATTGCGCTAGGCCATCCCATGAAAGTGGTATTCAGGGTTCATGAAGAGCGAAAGAAACGCTCGCAGATGGATTTTTTCGTGGCACCGCCTGCAATTACAGCACCATCAAGGCGTCATCAAGCTGCCAGTCAAGGCCACCTTAGCGATAGATACACCTTCGAACATTTCGTTATTGGCAAATCCAATGAACTCGCCGCCGCTGCAGCTCATGCTGTAGCACAAGCCCCTGGAAAAGTCTATAACCCCCTTTTCATCTACGGTGCCACCGGACTGGGGAAAACTCACCTCATGCAGGCAATAGCACACGGAATAATCGAGAAGAATCCCCATATCCGTACTACGTATGTAGGCACCGAACAATTCACCAACGATCTGGTAAGCTCTATCCATAATCGATTAATGCCAGCTTTTCGGCAGCAGTACAGAGAAACGGACCTGCTACTCGTTGACGACGTTCACTTTCTAAAAGGCAAGGAAGCTACACAAGAGGAGTTTTTCCACACATTCAATGCTCTGTATGAGGCTGGCCGACAAATAGTCCTTACAAGCGATCGCCCGCCAGCCGAGATACCAGGGCTTGAGGCACGTATTATCAGCCGCTTTCAGTGGGGAATGGTTGCCGATGTCGAGCTACCTGATTTTGAGCATCGTGTAGCTATCCTGAAACAAAAAGCACAGATCGACCATCTCGAGCACACAATTCCCGATGACGTCATAAGACTCATCGCCGACAATGTCCGCTCAAACGTTCGAGAGCTCGAAGGCTCCATCATCAAGCTTCTCGCCTACGCATCCCTGAAGCATGAGGATATCTCTGTAGACGTCGCCAAAGAGGCATTACGAGACAAGCTCCGATCTACAGAGGACTTAGGTACTGGTCACCAGACACTTACTGTAGCAATAATACAACTACATGTGGCAAAAGAGTGGGGAGTTACAACCGAGGGTCTCAGATCTAAGATTCGAACCAAGACTCTCACATTGCCACGACAGATCGCCATGTATCTCACCAGGCAACTACTTGGTCTCCAACTAATGGAAATCGGCAGTGCTTTTGGCGGTCGTGACCACTCAACTGTCATCCATAGCATCGACAAAATCACCAATGCAGTAACTACTGATCCAGCTTTCAGAAATCGCGTGGAAAAGCTCCGCTCAATGTTGGAAACACTTCCGCAGTAACGAATTCTCTCTTCTGGCATTGTTGATTCCTGCTATCGCTCATTCTCAAATCAACAAACTATCCACAAGAGCTTCGATAGCGGAAGTCTCAACTACCCAATAACTTCCGACATTCATAAACATCTCCATCTTGGCTACTACCACTACGACTTTGTATTTACTAAAGAGCTGTTATAGTAAGCCTCGAGAAGCTGTCCACACACAGGAAGACTAGATGCGGCTTACAATCTCGCGTGAGAAGCTTCAGGAAGGGTTGAGTGCAGTTGCTGCGAGTATTCCTGGTAAGACTACTCTTCCTGTGCTGGCTAATATCCTGGTGGAGACGACTGATCGCGGAATCAAGTTGTCAGGAACGGATCTCGACATTGCTGTCAGTACAGAAGTGGCAGCAGACATTGAGAGTCCAGGTGCGGTTACAATTCCGGCGAAGAAGCTTTCGGAGATTGCACGAGAACTGCCACCAGCTCCAGTGCGAATGGCTGCTGTTGGTGAGCAGAGGATTACACTTGAGTGTGGAAGAGCAAGGTTCAAGTTGCTTGGTCTCCCAAGAGACGAGTTTCCTACGTTTCCCTCTGTAAAGTTTGATGAAAGCTGGAGAATCAGATCTGGAGATCTCCAGAAACTGATCTCCCATACGGCGTTTGCAGTATCGACTGAAGAAAGCCGGCCGATTTTGAATGGAGTTTTGTGGGAGCTGCGAGCTGACCGAATGAGTATGGTCGCGACTAATGGACATCGGCTTGCAAAAATGGATGTCCCGATTTCTCCAGAGAGTGGAGCACCATCGAGTGATCTGATTGTGCCACCGAAGGCATTAGAACAGGTACGTCGGCTCTTTCCAGCGGAAGAAGAGCTGGAGATAGGACGGGGAGAAAATCACATCGGCTTCAGGTCTCCTTTTACAGCAGTATTCACTCGGCTAATAGAAGGGCCGTATCCTAATTACGACCAGGTGATTCCGCGGGATAATGATCGAGTTGCCATAGTGGATAAAACTGCTCTGGTTGGAGCGTTAAAGCGGATGTCTGTGGTTGCTTCGGATCAGACGCATAGAATAAGGCTGTCGTTCAACTCAGGCATGTTGAAATTCAGTGTACAGACCCCAGACTTGGGTGAAGCTCAGGATGAGCTTCCTATTCGCTATACTGGCGATCAGCTGGATATAGGCTTCAATGCCGCTTATCTGTTGGAGATCCTTCGGTATATACCGACCGATGAGGTGAAGCTGACGTTCAAGGCGCCAGAAAGAGCTGCGACCTTGGAACCCGAAGGCTGGTCAGACTCTGGAACGTATTTATGTCTTGTAATGCCATTGAGATTAGTGGATTAGAAAGCTCAGACCGATGTAGCTGGCTATTTACTATTTGATCTCAAATTTTGTCTGGTGATCTGAACGAACTGTAGGTCTTGGCCAGAAGATCTGACTGTAATACTGCTTCGGGATTCATTCTCTGAGGCCATAGTACTTCCTGTAACTGGATCGAGGTGAAGCTTTCCTGATCCCGAGCCAAAGCCCTTGATGAAAATTCGATGTTGTCCCTGAGCTCCGTCGCCATTTACGGAAATTCTGTCAGTTCGCTCGATGAGAACTACTTGTTTTTCTAGAGAGCTGACTTCGCCGATTACTCTGTAAGTGTGTACAGTACTGACCTGCACTGGGAGTGATCCATGACAAGCAATTGTTGATGTACTGTCCGACCATGTTTTCCCTTTGGATAGTTCAGACGGCCTGAGAAAGACTAGATTTTGGATACTGGTGATGATGGATGATGCTGGGTTTTGACATGGAACTCCGGCTGCAGACTGAGCATTAGTCTCGACAAACACCACACCCTGATTAACCGTTCCCTTGAAAGGCAGAGGAAGACTGATTAACCCAGTGTCACTGGATCCAATTCGGCTTCCGCCATCTATCGATAGTTCTTCTACTGTTCCAGCAATTGCTGCTGGAATCTCAGTAGTGTTGATAGCTGCAGTGAAGCGGACTTTCGTGGATACGGTATCGCGAATGATTCCAGAGTCCGATGTAGCCTCCAGACTGGTATGGCTGATGGAGGTGTAGGAACGGAAGGTTGGATCTGGTCTGAATGACCATGAGGTCTTCGAAGCGGACAACGCGGGAGTCTCAGCTGGTTGTGGACTGGCATCTCTTTCAGGTTGAGGTGCAGAGCTTGGAGATGGAGATGGAGCTGCGCAAGCCACAATTGCTGGAAGTGAAAGGATAAATCGGCGGCAGTTGATCATAGTCCGGAAGATAGGGAAGAAAAGCTTCTGAAGAGCCACAGCCCTCAACTGGGCTTCAGCAGAGGGCTGTGGCGGGCAATCAGTCTATAAGCCGGGTTCTGTCCGATATTGTGATCGGGACGGTCATTTCTCTTGGAGCAGGATCACTCCTGCTCTCCAGCAGCCTACCCGCGGCGTCTTGATCGAGGTGGGTACTCTCGCCGCTTATTTGGCCTTGCTCCAGCCGGGGTTTGCCGAGCCGTTCATGTTACCACGAACGCGGTGGGCTCTTACCCCTCCTTTTCACCCTTACCGCTGGCTTCCCAGCGGCGGTTTGTTTTCTGTGGCGCTATCCGTCGTGAAGAAGTTGCTCCTTCATGCCCAGGTATTACCTGGCGGCCTACCCACTGGAGCCCGGACTTTCCTCGATTTAGTATCAAAATCATACTAAAGCGCGACCGTCCGACTGATTGCCACGTTCAAATATATACCCTCTGCGCGCGACACACGTCCGAATAGCTGAGGGCTCCTCCCCTTATATAGCGCTGACGTGAGACTGACGCATCCGCTTTATCATGACTTTACGAGTAAGCGTCAACTCATTCTTCGGAGGGTCCGCTCATGTCGCAACCATCCAAACCCGTTTCGAAGCTGATGCCGGTTTCAACGATGCTCACTCCGGGAGAAAGACTCCGTGTGGATGCTGCGGCTGAAGGACTGTACGCCGCGCTGCATCGTGAATCACTTGAGGAAGTTGTAGCTGACCTGAGAGAGCGGAGAGCCGGCGCTGTCCTGATCTCGATCGCTAGTTATGGGCTTCAGCATAGTGCCCGTATGGCAGCGATGGTGCGCGAATTTCCACGGATTCCGGCAATGGCACTGCTTACGGAGACACAGTATTCAACTCCGCAGAATGTGCTGGCGCTGGGACAACTTGGAGTCCGGATCCTCATTGATGCACGCCAACCGTCCGGATGGCAGACGCTTCGGGATATACTGGCTGCGGAAAAGTCCAGCGATCTACAACGTACTGCGTTAGGCCAACTGAGTAATGATCTCAGTGGTGCGCCAGGTGATTGCTGGCGCTTCTTCGAGCTCCTCTTCAGTCACACTCCGCAGATCCAGACAGTTCGACAGCTAGCCCGGCAACTGAACATTCTCCCCAGTACTTTGATGAGCCGCTTTTTCCGTGCTCATCTTCCACCGCCTAAGCGTTACCTCGCCTTGGCGCGGCTTATCCGGGCTGCAAAGCTGTTCGAAAATCCCGGACTATCAGTAGCGAGCGTAGCGAACTATCTGGATTACTCTTCTCCCCAAAGTTTTGGGCGACATGTCAGGACGATGATGGGTATGTCGCCGGTGGCTTTCAGGGAGGCCTATGATGGTGCCGGAATGCTTCAGTATTTCAGGCAGGAACTCGTTCTGCCGTATTTGGGGATCCTATGCACATTCAGACCTGCGGCGACCTCTCCTGGTTGGATCACTCGTCAACGAAATCATGAGAGGAAACACGGGACCAGAGAATGACACCGCGAGATCCTGACTATAGCGGGTCTGTAACATCCAGGTTGCCCAGTAGCTCCCGGATTGTTGTCAAACAGGCGACATCATATCCTGCTCGCCGAATTGCTGTTTCTCCTCCCTCTTCGCGATTGACGACTGACAATACACCGATGACGGTACCATCTGTCTGCTCGATAGCGCGGATCGCCTGCAGGGCTGAGTTGCCTGTGGTAATCACGTCCTCGATTACCACTACATGATCACCCGGTTTGTATGGACCTTCGATGAGATTCCCGGTACCGTGGTTTTTTGCTTCCTTTCTCACGGTGAAGCCACGAAGAGGGTGTCCTGAGCTTGCACTCGCATAACTGATCGCATATGACACCGGATCAGCGCCAAGTGTGAGGCCTCCGATTGAATCGGGGTTCCATCCCTTGTCCCTGAACGTTGCCAACGCCGCAGGCCCTATGATTGCCATCCCTTCCGGACTCATGGTAGTCAGTCTCGCATCGACATACACAGCCGACGTTTTGCCCGAGGCCAGAATAAAATGACCGGTTTTGACGGAGCGTTCTCTGAGTAGCTGTACGAGAGTATCGTGGTTGGTTATTGGCATTCCGGGGTGGTGATACGTATCATGGCAGAATCGCGTCTCTCGAGCTGTCAGGGGTTGGATGGAACCGCTCGTCTATCTGTTTGTCGGGGCTATCGTTCTGGGACTTGCCCTCGTTCTGCAACATGAGCGTCGTCAGGCTGCTCGTCTAGTCGAACGATCGAAAGAACTGGAACGCCTAAGTGGCGAGCTGCTCCGTGCAAACCGGATGAAGAATGACTTTCTTGCCAACGTGTCGCACGAGCTGCGGACGCCGCTGAACGCGATAGTCGGCTTTGTCGACTTATTGCGAGAAGGGGTGTACGGAGAACTCTCGCCCCGTCAGGTCAAGCCCGTCGAACGCATTGAAGCATCGGCGAATCATCTACGCCACCTGGTCGATCAGATTCTGGATCTCGCGAAAATGGCTGCCGGTCGGCTCGACGTGCATGCGGAAACGCTTGATGTCAGGCCTTTCATTCTGGATGTGGCGAGTGAGGTTGAATCGCTGTTGAATGAAAAAGGATTGACCCTTTCACTTGTCATGGGCAGTGGACTTCCGAGAATACGAACGGACCCCACGCATTTTCGGCAGATCCTCATGAATCTCCTCGGAAACGCGATCAAGTACACGGAAACCGGGAACGTTGTAATCCGTACACGAGCTCACTCAGATGATAATGCCCGTCTGGATGGACTCCCTGACTCTATCAGTAAAATTGAGGAGCGTACCTGGTTGTCAGTGCAGGTAATTGACTCTGGTGTCGGCATTGCCACGGGCGATCAGGAGCGTGTCTTCGAGGAATTCGAGCAGCTTACACCCGGGCCGCGAACAGATCCTCCAAGCCAGGGTACCGGACTTGGACTTGCGATTTCGCGACGGCTTGCTCGGCTTTTAGGCGGCGAGGTGACACTTGTCAGCGAGCTTGGAAAGGGCTCGACCTTTACTTTCTGGCTTCCCGTTGAAGTATCGAGCTCAGGAACCGCGACGCAGAATTCCTCGCATCCTCGCTAGAATCCCCGTGTCGTCGCTCGATGTCGGTTCAGGCTCTGCTGCTGCTGGAGTGGAGACAGCCTGTTGAAAAGCCATGGTGAAAGCCATTACATCGGGGTATCTGCTAGCGGGTTCCTTGGAGAGAGCTTTCATGACGACACGCTCGAGAGCCGGGCTGAATTTCAGCTTCTCCTTTGCTGCATTGAGTGATATCGGCGGAAGGGTCAGAAGCTGCGTGAACATTTCGCGTGGAGCTTTGGCCGTGTACGGCAGACATCTGGTGAGCAGATAATACGACATAGTCGCGAGACTGTACTGATCGGCAGCCGGGCTGACTATCTCCCCCGATAGGGCTTCGGGGGCGATGTACATGAGTGATCCGACGAAGAAACCCGCGCGCGTAAGCCGTTCATCTGCCGGAAGCTGTACATCCGTCGCAATTCCGAAATCCAGCAGCTTTATCTGGCGTGTCTCGCCATCGTACATCACGTTTTCGGGTTTCAGGTCCCGATGGATGATTTTCGCCGTGTGAGCCGCGTGCACAGCAGCCCCGATCTGCGTGATGATAGCTGCGGTTTCCTCGGATGAGAGAGGCGCATTCTGCTTTGCGTACTTTTCGAGCAGCTCACCCGGAGCCCATTCGATTGCCAGGAAATGAATGCCGGTGTCCGATTCTCCGATCTCGATGGTGCGAACAACGTTGGGGTGGAGAACACGAGTTCCGTATTGTGCTTCTCTGACAAATCTTGCAACCGCTGTGCGGTCCTGTCGGAGCTTCTCTCTCAGAACTTTGAGCGCGACAGTGCCATGGCTGGGATGGACAGCCCTGTACACCGCCGATGTACCGCCCTCGCCTACCTCACTCTGTATCGTATACCCGGCTATCTTTGAGCCGACCAAGCTTTGATGGGACACCCGGGCGAAAGTAACAGAAACCGATTTACGGTGATAGGGTACACCAGGTGATGAGTGTTAATCCACAGGACGGCCTTCGCCTATCCGTGTCTTGCCTTGACAGGTATCTGAAGCATGAGCGTTAAATCAACGGGGTTGTACGGTGTTCTGGGTCTGGCATTGGTTAGCGCGGCCTGTACGAGCCAGCGGCCGAGTGGAACGGGCAGATCTCCCTCGCCGCTTTCGATTAGTGGCCCGGAGGCTCCCCGGGATGCCAATCTCATCTACAACGAAATGGGCCTGATCGCGACCGGGAATCCCCTTCCCTTCGTGGGCAAGATCGCCTACTTCGCCTCGGCCTCTCCGGATACGACGATGATGCTGGCCAGCATCTCGATTCCAAACCGTGTTCTCAGTTTTGTGCGAGATGGTGACTCGTACCGTGCTCCCTATGAGGTGCGGCTCCGGTTGACACAGGGCGGAACCGAGGTGAAGACGGTCGATGCGATGGAGATCGTGCGTGTCGCGACATTCAAGGAAGTCAACCGTACCGACGAGAGCGTGATCTTCCAGCATTATTTGAAAGTTCGCCCGGGCAACTACAACATCTCGTTCATGGTGCGGGATGCCGGGAGCAATCGGAGTGCTACACAGGCTGGTGACGTCACCATTCCTCAATTCCGTCCGGGACACCTCTCTACGCCAATACTGGTCTATGAGGCCAACCAGAGGGCTGCGCTGGACTCCATGCCCCGCATACTGCCGAGCCCGCGGTCCAGTGCCGTGTTCGGTCAGGACAGCTCCATCTCAGTCTATCTGGAGGGCTATGGCCAGCAGTCCCGGCTGCCGGTTGCCTTTGTCGTGCAGAACGACAAGGGTGTAGTGACCCTGCGTGACACGATCGTGCTTCAGCGTAAGGGAAACCTGCTCAGCGGCGCTGTCATGATTCCGATTTCGAAGGTCAGTATCGGAATCGCCAACGTTACCTTCACGCGCGCCGATGCGACTGACACGGTCCGGACTCCTGTCTTTGTCAGTTTCGGAAACGACATTCCGTTGATGTCCTTCGAGGACCTTCTGTCCCAGCTTCGCTACTATGCGTCTCCAGAGCGTATTCGCGCGTTGCGGGATACTCCTTCAGAACAGCGTGGAGTTGCCTGGGCCGCGTTCCTGCGAGCGAGCGATCCAGCTCCTGCGTCGCCCGAACACGAAGGTCTTCAGACCTATTTTGCCAGACTTCAGCAAGTTAATCAGCGTTTTCGTGAGGATGGAGCCGGGCGTTCGGGATGGCTGTCGGATCGCGGGAAAGTCTATGTAGCGCTTGGCGAGCCGGATCAGGCCTATGAGCAGACTACAAACACGCCGCTGTCGAGAACTTCTGTTTCCGGCCGCGGGAGGCTGCACTACTGGGAATACGGCCAGTACCGCGTCAGGCTTGTTTTCTATGACGAAACAGGTATTGGCCGCTGGCGGCTCACGCCAGCGAGTGAGGCCGAATTTCAGAATCTGAACGCACGTCTTCTGGTGCGGTAACGGCGTCGTGCACACGCATTATTAGCGACTTGACAAAAATCCGGTGTGATTCTACATAGGCGCGCATTCGAATCACATGGCGGAGGCGATCATGCCCAGGGGAAAAGTGAAGTGGTTCAATGACGCCGAGGGATATGGCTTCATCGAACAGGAAAGCGGAGACGACGTATTCGTTCATTTCTCCGTAACAGGCCTAGTCCGTCCAATCCGTTCTGGAAAAACCCGGAGTACTGCAGAGGTTCGCGACCTCGCCCTCGTCCGACGCTGAACGGATGGGGGCGCTTGGTATATTGAGGGATGCAGCTTCCAGAATCTCCCAGACTCTTTCTCGTCGACGGCTACGCGCTGATCTATCGCGCGTTCTACGCATTAATCTCACGTCCTCTTACCACGAGTAAGGGCGAGAACACTTCGGCCGTGTGGGGTGTTGCCAACTTCCTCCAAAGGCTTATCCAGACGCACAAGCCTGACTATCTCGCCTGGGTCCATGACTCCGGATCGTCGTTTCGGCATGAGAAGTACCCGGCGTACAAGGCCACGCGGGAAAAACTCACTGAGGAGCTACAGGCGGACTTCGACAGGGGCATGAACAGGATCTGTCAGCTGCTGGATGTCCACAGGATTCCGATCATCTCACTGCCGGGGTATGAGGCGGATGATGTGATTGGAACGATGGTGGTGAAGGGGATCGAGAGTAACCTGAACGTCATCGTCGTTTCCGGTGACAAGGACTTTCAGCAGCTGATACGACAGGGAGTCTGGCTTCTGAATCCCGGGAGAGGAGGCCCAGCAGGCGTAGAGGAACACTGGGTAGGTGTCGAGAATGCCAGTGAGCGACTGGGCGTGCCACCGGAACACGTCACGGATTATCTCGCACTGGTGGGTGACTCATCGGATAACGTTCCAGGCGTCAGAGGCATCGGCGACAAGACGGCTACTGAGCTTGTAAGGCAGTACGGAAGCCTGGAATCAATTCTGGAACACGCTGCGGAGATTCCCAAGAAGCGTCCGCGCGAAGCATTGCTGGAGTTTGCAGATAACGCCCGGCTTTCGAAGGAATTAGTAACTATACGCGATAATCTCCCGGTGGTGTTCGACGTCAATGCAATGCGAATTCAGCAGCCGGATCAGACGCGATTGCGTGACCTGTATGTCGAGCTGGAATTTCACTCACTTGCCAAAGGGCTGGGAACAGCCACGCCTCAACCCGCTGCCGAAAAGGCGAAGGTTTCCTACGCTACGATCGACAGCGTTGAAGCGATGCTCCAGCTCGTTGTCAGAGCAAGGCAGGCTGAAGCTATCTGTGTCGATACCGAGACAATCATCGATGGGGATAGCCCCCTGGCCGTTGATCCGCTGCGGTCTACACTGGTCTCCGTTTCTATCGCTACCGGGCCGGGGGAGGCCTATTACTTTCCCTTCCGGCATGTTCGGCAGCGCGGAATACAGGGAGAGCTGCTGATCGATGCACCAGGTGATCGCTCAGCTACGGATGGAGCGGCAGATCGCGGTCTGGTTCGAGGAGGCGATGAGCCCCTTCCAAAACGCGGCGGAGTCAAGACGACGGCGTCCAGCATCGCGGGGAAGCTTCTCGCGGAGCGCAAAGAGCAGTCGGGCAGCGACTCCGTGACAAATCTTCCTCCGATCAACTCGCCGGAAATGATGCCGTTCCGGGAATTGCTCGAGGACCCGACGGTCAAGAAAACAGCGCATAACGCCAAGTACGATGTCCTTGTTCTCCGGCGTGCCGGGATCACGCTACGGGGACTGGATTTCGATACGATGCTCGCGAGTTACGTGCTCGATCCGAACCGCAGGTCACATGGGCTGGATGTCCTCGCGCTGGAATTTCTCGATCACTCGCTCATGTCGTATGCGGACCTTTGTGGTAAGGGAAAGTCGGCAGTTCCATTCGACGAATGTCCTGTCGATGCTGCTCGCGACTACTCGTGTGAGGAGGCCGACATTACGCTCCGCCTGCGCGCGATCTTCGATCCGCAGATCGACAGCGTGGAAGTGCGGACGCTTCTGGAGAATATCGAGCTGCCCCTCGTCCACGTTCTTGCCGAGATTGAATCGACAGGGATCTCGATCGATCTACCATGGTTTCGGTCCCTCAAGGAGAGGTTTCGCGGTGAGCGCGAAGCAGTCGAAAGAGAGATCTATGCGACTGCCGGGGAAGAGTTCAACATCAACTCGAACCCGAAACTGAGAGACATTCTCTTCGTCAAGCTGGGTCTCCCAACCCTGAAGAAGACGAGCACCGGCCCTTCCACCGATGCGAGCGTGTTGCGAGAGCTCGCTGATGCGGGTCACGTTCTCCCGACGCTCCTGATGGAGTATCGGGAGCTGGCGAAGCTGGAGAGTACCTACCTGGATGCTCTGCCGGAGATGGTGAATCCGCACACCGGCCGGCTTCACACGTCGTTCAATCAGACGGTGGCAGCCACGGGTCGTCTTTCATCGAGTGACCCGAATCTTCAGAACATTCCCATTAGACGAGAGCTTGGCAGAGATATCAGACGTGGGTTCATTCCGCGTCGGGGCTGGGTATTGATGTCGGCCGATTATTCGCAGATCGAATTGCGTCTTCTGGCTCACCTCTCGGGCGACCCCGCATTCGTTGAGGCATTCAAGGCGGGCGGGGACATTCACCGTCAAACCGCGGCAATCATCTTCGACGCTTCACTCGAGAACGTGACCTCGGAGATGCGGGCCCGGGCGAAGACAATCAATTTCGCAACTATCTACGGGCAGGGCCCGCACGCGCTTTCCCGTCAGCTGAAGATCGAGCATGCGGAGGCAAAGGAATTTATCCGGCGCTACTTCGAGCGATTTGTCGGGATAAGGCAGTATCTGGACTCCATGGTGGAGTTTGCTCGTCAGCACGGCTACGTCCAGACAATCTTTGGTCGCCGACGATACATACCCGAGCTCAGAGAACGGAACTTCAATATCCGCGCATTCGGCGAGCGCACTGCCGCAAACTCCCCTATCCAGGGCTCGGCAGCTGATCTCATCAAAATTGCAATGATCCGGATCGACAGGTCGCTACGGTCAAGAGGACTACCGGGAAAAATGCTGCTGCAGGTTCACGATGAGCTGGTGTTTGAATCTCCACCGGAAGGGGTCGCTGATCTCGAATCTGTGGTGCGATACGAGATGGAGCACGCTGCGGAGCTCTCCGTACCATTGGTTGTAGATGTAGGGACGGGTGCCAACTGGGTAGAGACCAAGTAATCAGTTCAACCTGATGCTGTTTAGTATCCGCATAATACTAATTTAGTATCCTAGCGCTCACATTTCGCAAGGGCACTATCTGGTATCAGGCCCTGTGGGCCGCGGATGATTGCTGAACGCCGCCCAGTATGCGCCCAACGGAAGCGTGAGCACGTATCCCGCTGCCCACCATTTGTTGGTCATGAGCGCCACAATCGTGAACTGCGCAGCATACGAAACGAGAATGAGAATCAAGCTGAAGATGATTGTGAGCATTGCCGGGTCGTCCGGATTGCGACTTCGGCCGATTGCAAGATCCCTGGCGATGTTGATGAGGTAGCGGTGCGTGAACTCGCCCCACGCTGCGATCGGTGAGACAAAGGGGCGAGTCATCGCGCTGCGCCCGATAGCCGTACGGTCCGGCGAGGGCCGGGGAGTCTTGAGAGACACGTCAGAAAGCCTTTCGGCAATCTGGCGGGTGAGCTGTTCGACTGTGATGTCCCCGGCCGTCTCCATTGAAATTGGCTCACCAATCTCCGCCATAACCGATGTGCCGGGGTTTCCCTTGTCCTCGAAGTTGAGACCCAGCGGGATGATCCTAAGACCACGTATCCCTCGATTGTCTCTTGCGGCCAGTGCAATTCGTGCGATTCCTGTTTTGAGGGGTGCGAGCTCCGGCTCGCTGTGGCTCTTGCCCTCGGGGAAAATCAGGACGGTCGCACCTTTCCCGAGAATATCGAGAATCTTCTCGAATGCCGCTGTGTTCCTTGTGGCGTCTACTTTTCCCGCGGCGTTTCGCTTCACCTCATCGCCAACTCTTCGAAGAGGAACTACTCCGAGCAGTTGAAACAGCCAGCCGATGACCGGGTTTTCGACTAGTGTGGCCTTTGCGGTGATCGTCAGTCTCCGGGGTACGATCCAACCCGCGATGAGGCAATCCACGAGGGCGTTGTGGTGACTGGCCGCAAGGAGAATGGGTCCCTCCGCCGGGATTCGGTTGCGCCCGATGACCTCGATACTGGAGTAGAACCAGTACAGCGCGACACCGGTGAACCATCTGACCAGCCGGTAGATCATGGCCCTCGCCCCGTAGCGGGATAGCCTGAAGCTCGCGATGGTACGCTGATGGTTGCTGATGAACGCTGCGCCCTATGTAGCACCGGTGCACCTGTTTCTCGGGTTGCTGCGTACGCCTTTCGGACTGATAGTTGCGCACGAAACATTAACGGACACAGGTCACGATCAGCTGTACGACGACCATAACATCTATAGAGATGAGCTTTCGCCAGTCAACCCGAGTCGTTGGCATTGTCCTCTCATTCCTCAGTGGCTGTAGTGGCGAGCGCGCGCCGACTCCTGTCGATTCTGCAGCGGTAACGCCAGGACCTGCTGCTCCTGTGGTGGCACCCGCGATCAATCCAGGATGGAATGCAGCAGCAGGACCCGTGTTGGTCTTGCCTCCGGCAGAGGGTTCCACCGTGGCACCTGTCATTCTGCCGGAAGTAACCGATAGCATTCTGGCTGCGTCAACGTCTTTCTCCCTCGATTCGCTGATCAGCATACCTGTGGAGCTCTTCAATCGACAGGGAAAGGTCGGCGAGTCGACACTTGGTGCAATGGTGCAGAGAACAGCGACGGACCTCTGTCCGTCGTGGCCGCAGGTGTCGCTTGCCGGAAAATTGCCGGTGGCCTGGAAGGTGGGATTCGTGAAAGGGCGGATGACCGGGATTCCGCTTGATTCTCTCGAGCGCATGAGTGTCTCGGATTCGGCAGCGGTCACCCAGGAAATCGTGCGACTTGTCTCACAATTGCCGGGCACTTCCGATCCTGTCTTTCAGGGATTGCCGTTTTCGGTTCCCCGGGTTTTCAGATTTGTGATCGGTCCAACGTCGGTGCTTGTCGCGAATGTCATTCGTAAGATCAATCAGGAAGCAAACCCGCTCGAGGAGCACGTCCTTCTGATTGCCGAACGGCGGGGAGGACTGGCTGGAGCCTATCGCCAGGTTTTCCACTCTCGTGCAACCGGGCTCGAAGACGTTGTGCAGACCAATGAGGTGCTGGCCGGATTTCAGATTGTAGAAACCGGACGGAGTGAAGTCGCCATCAACATGGAGCGTGAGGACGGCGGAAGGATTGCCATGCTTGAAAGAGGCGGAGCCGGGGAATGGAAGATACGATGGCGAAGTGCATATGCCGGCTGCTGAGGCTCGTCATTCGTCGACGCCATTAGCGCTTGGCTGTTATGCGGTGATGAGCTACACTCGCTTCCAACGTCCAAGACTTGCCGGGGCAGAAACTTTCCCCGCGACACCTGCCAGAGCAAGCAAAGTAACTACGTATGGCAGGCCAAGAAAAATCTGATAGGGTATTGCCCAGCCCATAGCCTGAAAGAGGTACTGTAGTGCACTTGCAGCCGCGAAGGTCAAAGCAGCGGCAGCAACTCCGATGGGATGCCATCGTCCCAGAACCACAATTGCAATCGCAATAAAGCCGCGACCAGCCGACATTCCTTCCGCGAATGTTCCAGCCTGCGCGATCACCAGCACACCGCCTGCAATACCTCCCATGAAACCGCCGAACAGCACTGCCAGCAGCTGAACCTTTGTCGAAGAAATACCGGCAGCTGTTGCAGCACGTGGACTTTCCCCGACGGCGCGAAGGGCCAGTCCCGCATGGGTGCGATACATCCACCACCATAGCGCCGGAATGACGACGTACAACAAGTATGTAATGGGAGGTTGCGCGAACAGAGCCTGGCCGATCACGGGAATGCCTGAAAGCCCCGGGATTTCCCTGCTTGCCATCGTGGGAATAGTCAATCCTGCGCCGGTCACGCTGAAGAACTGACGATACAATGTCGCGGTCAGACCAAGAGCAAGAAGGCTGACAGCGGTTCCGGCAATGATCTGGTCCGCTCTCAGACGAACCGCAAAAAGCGCAAAGATCGCTGCCATCGTGAATCCCGAGATGCCGGCAACTGCGTAACCGCTCCAGATCCCTCCAATTCCCGCGCCCACGAATGCGCCGAACGCACCGGCGATGATCGCTCCTTCAAGGCCGATGTTAATGACGCCCGCTCTCTCTGCGACTGTTTCACCAATTGCCGCGAACGCAAGTGGCGTCGCGGTTCTGATAGTTCCCTCGAGAAATGTCTCCAGCGTGCTCACGCGAAACCTCGTCGCCACGTCGGCAGGAGCGCGGCTCCCCTCGTCTTGCCGACGCCGAGTACAACTAGAATCAGCAGGGCTTCAATGAGTGAGGCGGTGGACGACGGAATGCCGAACTCTCTCTGAAGAGCGGTGGCGCCAGTTTCCAGAATTCCGAAAAAGATGCCCGAGCCAATCACGGCTAATGGCCGCAGTCCGGCGATAAGTGCTACGGCGATCGCAGTGTAACCGTAGCCCGGCGAGATATTCTCGTAGAGCGCGAAAGTTACGCCGCCTACTTCAACTGAGCCTGCGAGCCCGGCAAGTGCACCGCTCAGCAGAAATACCCGATAGGACGTTCGCTCCACGTTGATATTTCCGGCACTGGCTGCCGCCCGCCGCCCTGCCCCGACTGCCCTCACGCGAAATCCCATTGTCGTATAGCGATAGGTCCACGCCAGAACACAGGCGAGCACTACGGCAATGACGAATCCCAAGTGCAAACGAGTGCCACGGGCAATTATCGGTAGCTGCAGAATGTCGGAAAGCGATTCAGTCTGAGGATAAATCCCAGTGGGTTCCTGTAATGGTCCCCGCACCAGGAATGAAACCGCATGAATGGCGATAAAGTTGAGCATGATCGTGCTGATGATTTCGAGAACGGCAAACCTTCTTCGTAACTCCGCGGCAATCCCGGCCCAGATACCGCCAGCAACGGCACCAGCGAGCAGCAGCAATGGAATTGAAATGACACTCGGGATTGCACCTAGCCTTGTGCCAACTGCCGCACTTGCAGCCGCTCCGACAAGAAGCTGACCTTCAGCTCCGATGTTGAACACTCCTGCCCGAAAGGCCAATGCGACCGCAAGGCCAGTGAGGATGAGAGGTGTTGCTCTCACCAGCGCATCACCGAGTAGGATGTACTCGATCATCACGGCCGAGTTGTCTTTGTGGCCAGCAAAACCTCTCCAATGCGCTCTCGTTCCGGGTTCACGGAGGTGATTGTTCCGGACTGTATCACGAGAACCCGATCTGCCAGCTCCACGAGCTCATCGAGATCGCTTGAGTAGAAGACCACAGCGGTCCCGGCATCCCGCGCAGCTCGAATTTTCGAATGGATGGCAGTAGCTGCATTCACATCGAGACCTTGCGTCGGATTCTCGAGGACAAGCGCTGCGGGATGACCGCTGAGCTCCCTCCCCAGCACGAAACGCTGTTGATTGCCCCCTGAAAGCTCGGCGGCAGTAGTCTGGACATCGGGGGTGCGTACATCAAAGCTGTCAACGATGGACTGAGCTAGTTGTCGTATTTGCGTCCAGTCGATCAGGCCACGACCAGATCCGGCGCTTCGAAGTGCCACGTTCTCTGTAAGGGTAAACGTGGGGATCAGTGCGTCGTCATGTCGGTTTTCGGGTACGAACCCGATGACCTCCGGGAGTGATACCTCTCCAGCATCCGGTTGTATTCTGCCCGACAGGACTCTCAGGAATCCGGCAGCAGCTCCCTCCAATGCTGCGACTCCGACGATTTCTCCGGCGTGAACCTCTGTACTGGCGTTGTTGATTACGATCGTGCCGCGCTCATCACGGATTGACACTCTCCTCATACTGATGACCGATCTCGATCCCGTCACTGTCGCGACACGTGGGCGTCGGTTCACCGCTGGCAAGGAGGTACCGAGCGTTGCCTCCGATAAAGAGGCAACTGAGGAGTCTCGAGTATGAGCCGTCATGACAAAAGATCCGCTTCGAAGAACAGTGACTTCGTCGGCGTTATCGATGGCGTCCCGGAGCTTGTGCGTGATCAGAACGACGCTTCCGCCATCACTCGCAAATGCTCTCAGCTGGGAAAAAAGTTCCTGGACATCGAGAGAAGCGAGCGCAGTTGTGGGCTCGTCGAGAATCAGAATTCGCGCATTGTGTGAAAAACTTCTGATGATCTCGAGCTTCTGCCGTTCGGCGTTGCTGAGTTTCGAGACGCCGGCGGCCGGATCAAGCCACAATCCTGTTCGTCTGGATACTTCTTCGAGTCGTGCTGCAATTTTTTCGAAGCTGTAACTCCCCCTTCCTCCGAGTGCGACATTCTCAGCGACGGATAAAGCGGGAATCAGCGAAAACTCCTGGTGTACCATTCCCAGTCCCGCCTCTATGGCCTGAAGCGGAGAGCGGAAATTCATTGCCTTCCCATCGATGAGGATCGTGCCGGCATCCGGTGACATCAAGCCGAATGCGATTCTCATCAAGGTCGTCTTGCCTGCTCCGTTCTCTCCAAGCAAGGCATGTACGGTTCCTTTTTTCACGGTCAGGGACGCATTGTCAAGCGCTCTGACTGCGCCGAAGTGTTTTGTAATTGCGCGAAGCTCGAGGGCCGGAGCCGTGGACCCGACTACTGCATCCACGCTTTCTTCCGTGTTCTCCTCAAAGACCGGTTGGTGCGTGAATCATCGTCCAGTCGAGTTTAAAACGGTCAGCGAGATGTTGGGCGAGGGCGCTTACACCGAGGGTTTCCGTGGCGTAATGACCGGCGTAAATGATCACTATGCCAACCTCGGCCGCCTCAATCGCTGTCCAATGCGGGCCTTCTCCAACCAGCAGGGTGTCGATCCCCTGCTCGACCGCCTCTTTCAGCGTGTCTGCAGAAGCGCCTGCTCCAGTGCAAATGGCCCACCTCAGAGTTTTGCGTTCAGCCGGGAATGCAGTCGCTACTGCATCTCCGCCATGTTTGCGTGCGAAACTTCGTGCTTGGGAAAGGAGCTCGGCCGTGTTGACATTCGATTCACCGCTGACCCCGATCGATACGGATTCGAAGTGTGCGAATCGTCCCGACGTATCGAGGCCCATTGCCTCTGCAAGGAGAATGTTGTTGCCGAAGTGAGCGTGCTTGTCGAGCGGAAGATGAGACGAGTAAACGGCGATGTCATGCTCGATGAGTGTACGGAGCCGCTCGTACATCGGACCTGTAAACGGTTTCGCTCCGCCCCATAACATGCCGTGGTGGACGATCAGAAGGTCGGCCTTTGCAGCGACAGCTCCTGCGATACTCCGTCCGGAGAAATCGACAGCTGCCGCAACCTTGCTCACGTTACCGCCATTGGCCATTTGCAGGCCGTTACATGCTCCAGGGAAATCAGGTGTGTGACTTGTTTCCAGAATGTCGTCCAGATACGCGACGATTTCCGCGGTGGTCGTCACTGGGAGCCTCCTGACAACATCGAATCGGGCAGCAGCGGCGACTTGAAGGTTCCTGCGGTCATTGCCCGGCTTGCGGAATCGACTGTCATCCGGACACTCTCGGGAATTGTTTTCTCCAGCTGCGGGTTCGTCACCCACCGTACGACGCCGTCGTCCAACCCAAGCGAGAAGACTTTTCCCGTGAAACCGATTTCTCGCGCCGTGCGTGCGATGAGGAGGAAGGCACGGGGCAAATCGATTACGACACTCCCGAGGGTTTGAGCGGGTGCGATTGAGTTCTGGTCTGCATTCGATCCAATAACCCATACGTTTTTCGCTTCCCGTACGGCTTGAAACACTCCGAGACCTGCAGCATCTGCATTCTGGAAGATGATATCGACGTTTCGTGAGATCAGAGCGATCGCCTGTTCCTTTCCGGCACTGATATCGTCCCAGTTTCCGATGTAGGAGACGATCACCTTGATTTTGGGATTCACCGCTCGTGCTCCCTGCTCGAATGCAGCGAAGCTGCGCTTGACTGGTGGCAGCTCGGTCCCTCCGATTACGCCGAGTATATTGGTTCTTGTCATTCGCGCGGCGACCAGTCCAGCGAGATATGATGCTTCCTCAAAGGCGAAGCTCACTCCAGCGATATTCCGGGCTGTTCTGGTTCCAGACGTTGTTACGTAGACGGTGCGGGGATAACCAGGGGCGACTCGAGCAGCAGCGTCTTGAAACTCGAAACCGTGTCCAAAAACTATATCGAAGCCTTGGGCTCCGTATTGCCGGAAGTTCTCCTCGAACTCTGCGGGTGTTCGGGTCTGAATGTGACTGATCCGAGCGCCCAGGCTGTCTCGAATCCGGAGAAGCCCGTCGTATGCTCCGCCATTCCAGGACTTGTCGGAGATTGGACCGGGCGTCAGAAGGGCTACCTTCAGCTGTCTAGCGCCAGTTGCCGGTGTCTCGGGTTTAGCCGAACATGCCCCCAACGTGAATGCGACAGACAGCGCAAGCGGTGTGGAAAACCTTTTCGGGAAGCCTGTCGCCCTTGTCATAACCCTATGTAGCACAATAACCTACATCCAGTGTTGAAATCACTGTGGATTATTTGTGAGTCCCATTAAATCGACTACTCGGTCAAGATCTTCCGGAGAGTAGAACTCCACTGTAATGGTTCCGCGGTTGTCGGTACGGAGTGAGATGGTCACATCCGTTTGCAGCCGTTTTCTGAGGGCTTGTTCGAGGCTGCGTACTTCGGGGGGTCGTGTGTCGGCCTTTTTTGGGCGTCCCCGTGTGGGACTCTTGCCACCCGGCGCGGATTCTCGGACTCTCCTCTCGACCTCTCTGGCGCTTAAACCCTTTGCGATTATTTCCTTCGCGAGAGCATTGATTCGAATCGGGTCTTCAAGGCCGAGTAGAGGGCGGGCCTGTCCGGCGGTGAGTTGGCCGTCCTGGAGAAGTTTCCTGACGCCTGCAGGCAGATTCAAAGTTCTCAGAACGTTGGCAACTGTCGATCGATCCTTGCCAACCATCGTGGCTACGGTCTGCTGCGTGTAACCAAAGTCCCGAATCAGCTGATCATATCCTTCGGCTTCCTCGATCGGGTTAAGATCTGAGCGTTGAAGATTTTCTACCAGAGCGAGTGTGAGAATCTCCTGATCACTGAGATCCTTGATAATGGCCGGGATAGTTGGCCATCCCAGGTTAGCAGCTGCGCGGAGTCGTCTTTCACCGGCGATCAGCTCGTATCCGGTTCCTTTCGGGCTGGGTCGGACCGTTATGGGCTGAAGAAGCCCTGACGATTGAAGACTTTCCTGCAGCTCCGAGAGTTCTGCGGGTTTAAAGCTCTTGCGTGGTTGAAACGGGTTGCTGCTGATCTGGTCGAGACCGATCTCCCGGAACGGGGATTCCTCTGAATACGTTTCCTTCGGGAGTGATGGGGCATTGAACAGAGCATCGAGGCCGCGCCCCAGTCGCCGAGCTGATTTTTCAGGAGGCATTCTGACCAATCCTTGGTTGGGATCGAACAATTAGCTCGCGTGCCAGGCTCATGTATGCCCTGGCTCCTATCGAGCCAACATCGTATACAATTATTGGCTTGGCAAAACTCGGAGCTTCGGCGAGTCTCACGTTACGAGGAATCACGGTATTGAACACGATGTCACCAAAATATTCGCGTGCGTCGGCTGCAACCTGGCGCGAGAGGTTGAGTCGGGCGTCGTACATTGTCAGCAGAACACCCGCGATAGTCAGGCTCTCATTCACACTGTGCTGAATTCGGTGGACGGTATTCAGTAGCTGGGACAAACCTTCGAGAGCATAGTACTCGCACTGGAGGGGGATCAGAACGGCATCTGCCGCTCCCAGCATATTGAGGGTAAGCAGCCCGAGCGACGGAGGGCAGTCGATAAGAACGAAATCGTATGTGTCTCTTACCGGTGCCAGCGCTTCGCGCATCGCTCCCGTCCGGTTTTCCCGGTCTACGAGGTCAACTTCGGCGCCGGCAAGATCAGGAGTCGCAGGAATAACGTCCAGCTGTGCGAACTGAACTGCCGACCTGACCACCTCTCGGACATCGATGGCCTTGATCAACAGCTCGTAGAGAGTGTGTCCGCTTTCTGCTACGACCCCCGTGCCACTTGTTGAATTTCCTTGTGGATCGCCATCGATAAGGAGTGTGCGATGTTCCGCAGCGGCGAGGCTCGCGGCAAGGTTTACCGCGGTCGTTGTTTTCCCTACGCCGCCTTTCTGGTTAGCGATCGCAATGACTCGTCCCACCTTGCTCCGTGAATTCAGTCGGGAGAATTTATCGCGCCGATTCCGCTCGTGGCAGGGCTTATCGACGTGTCACGTGAAAAATCCTATCGCGGTGATCCGACAAAACGCCATCGAGTGCTTACATCCACGGCTAGTGTCTGGTCTCCAGGATTGATCGGTGTGGCGGTCTGATCGGCGATTGCCGCCCTTGCCTGTAACATTTCCATTGGTCTGGGCGGTGGTGGCAGGTAAGCCCCGATACCAATCTCGAGAAGCTCTCCCAGTGTTCCACCCGCTGCCCGGGCTGCTGCTTCAGCCTCGGAGCGAGCCTTCTGAATGGCAAGCCCGATGGCCTCTCGACGCGCGGCATCTGTATTCGACGAGTAAAAGTTGAGAGAGGTGACCATGTTCGCGCCCTTGCCCAAAGCAGCGTCAATCACCGGTCCAACCAACGACAGCGTCCTTACCTCGACCAACACTGTATTCGTCACGTTGTATCCGCTTATCACGGGCTCTCGATTCGGCTGATAGCGTTGTTCGGGATACACGTTGTATCCGATCGTGGAGATGTCTCCAGCAGCTACGCCAAGAGCGCGAATGGCGTCGATGACCCCCTTCTGCTTGCGGGCGTTTTCATTCGAAGCAGCCGCCGCCGTCGGGGCCTTGGTCTGGACGCTTATGTGTATGGTTACTCTGTCTGGTGGAACTTTCAGCTCACCTCTTGCTATAACGGAAATAGAGGGAATTGTCGCCATTGTGGCGGTGTTCTGCGCTATCAATGGCGGTGAAAAGCCCATGATTGACGCACAAAACAATATCCTGACTTTTCTCATTCTCTCGTCCGGTTGTTGATGATGTCGGAACTAAGACGTCCGCCAAGTCGCTACTTGCACACTCATCGTCAGGCACTGGCCTGAAGGTCATCGAGCTTCCTGATCTCGTGAAGTCTACCGACATCCATACCAAGGATCCCATCCTTCGCACTGCGCCGGAAAATGCTTTCGAACTCGGCGTTCCAGACTATCTCGTCGGCTTTGTAAGACGAGCGCGAATGTACTGTCTGTGATGATGTGTCGTCCGTGCCGGATAGCAGTATCAGCAACTCGGCGTGGCTGCGGTTGAGCTCCTCACGTGTCCATCCCGCGAGCGGACTCTCGTTGTCAATCGGATGGACGATCGTCCAGCTGAGCGGGAAGAAGGTTACTCGCGTGCGTTCCAGCTTGAGATCATGGAATTTCCTCACGGTGCCGTTTTCCGATGGCTCAAGGCGGCTCATGATCACCTTCGCTTCGACTTCGATGATCTGGCCGGTTCGCGCATTCGCGATTCTGAACTCCAGTGCTGTTCCTCCACGGTAAGGGGCGACAACCGCCTGATGGCTGTAAAGAATCTTTGCCGTCGGCCTGGAAAATCGGGCGAATACCATCCCGGTGGCGAGAGCTACTCCGACGATGTTCATCAATGCCTCGAGTGTCATCAGAATATTCGCTGGGATACTTGCTGGCGAAATCTGTCCGTAACCGATCGTGGCGAAGGTCTGCACGCTGAAGAAAAACGCACGCGCGAATTCCCCTCCCAGCGTTTCCGGAGGCGGTCCCTGAAGAGCAAGAGGCCCGCACAGGAGATAGGCGAATGCGAAGAGCGAGTTGATCGCTAGATAGAAAACAGCGAGAAATCCCAGGAAACGCGGCCACGATACGGAAAGCGACCAGTGGTAAATACTGAGCGCACGAAATGGATCCAGACCATAACGACTGACGTTGAAGGTGCCGTCCCGATTTATCAGACGCTTTTGGCTGCCGGTCGCTGTCTCTGACCCGAACCCGAGGTCCTTTGACGGGTCTTCGCCCTGGCGCTGGACGGCGGGCAGATCGATGAAAGTGGAGGAAGTCACGTCTGGTGAGGCCTCACGCTGGAGAATGTAAAAAAATGGGCTCGAAAGGAATTACAGGCCAGACTCTGAAACGGCACACAGTCCGATCGCCTTCGGTCGTAAATTCGCACAATGCATCCTGCAGGCACCGATACAGCGCGTGCAACAGTCCTGATCGTAATCTCTGCCGCGAGCTTCGGATCTCTCAGCGCGCTGTCACTGCTTACGACTCGGGCGGGACTGCCCCTGATTCCGGCGATGTTGTGGCGCTATCTGCTTGCGGCCGGTTTTCTCTACGTTCTGAAACGGCGCGAAGATGGTGCCCCCGTCCGGCGTGGGAAGATATGGCATCTGGCACTAATCGGTGCTCTCGCTCAAGCGTCGATTACGTATCTATCACTGCTGGCGCTTGACTACCTACCTGTTGCTCCGCTGGCGTTCCTGTTCTACACCTACCCTGCCTGGCTTGCGATTACATCCGCCCTGAGAGGCAAGGAAAAACTCACCCAGCCTCGCGTTGTCGCGTTGGCGGTTGCCATGATAGGAATCTCCGTGATGGTAGGAGCCCCGTCGGTGCAATCTCTCAATCCACTCGGAGTGCTGATCGCACTCGGCACAGCCGTACTCTATTCGCTCTACCTTCCGGCAATCCACAGCGCCCAGGAAGGAGTTCCGCCGATGGCGTCTACTTCTCTCTTGTGTCGGGAGTCGCGGCCGGCTTTCTGGTGGCGAGTTTAATCACGGGACAGCTGCAGGCTCCATCGACTCCGAGAGTCTGGGGTTATGTATTCCTGATGTCCAGCGTCTGTACTATCGTCGCATTCTGTACGCTCCTAGCTGGCCTTCGCAGAGTCGGCCCTGTGCGTACGGGAATCATTGCGACGGTGGAACCGTTTTTCACCGCGCCGTTCGGAATGGCTTTGCTTGGTGAGCAGTTGACTGGCGGAACTCTTATCGGAGGTGCCCTGATTGCGACTGCCGTAATCCTTTTGCAATGGCATAGTGGCCGAAGCAGAGAGTCAGAAACTGTTTAGACCAAAGTTTAGACCAAAGTTTCCAGTCGTCGTCCTTTCTCGATTTCGATGACGAGATTTTGAATATCACTGGGGCTGACGCCGGGTATACGCGTTGCCTGTGCAAGAGTTGCTGGCTGGATCGATTCCAGCTTTTGCCGTGCTTCGATTGAAAGCGAATTCATGGATGAATACGGCAGCCCAGCCGGAATGCGAAAGTCACCCATCTGACGCATCCGCTCTGCCTGAGATCTCTCTCTCTCGAAGTAGCCCGCATACTTTATCTCCAGCTCGGCAGATAGCATCGCGTCGGCGGACACGGCCAGCTCTGTTCCGGCAGCCTGGAACAGAGCATTCAGGGCAATGCCATGCCGGCGTGCCAGCTCCACAATCCTGACGGTATGCGCGATGGCCGTGCTGTCAGCTGCATTGAGAAGTGGTGCTGCCTGGGTGGGAGTGATGCTCGTTTCGGCAGCGACGGTGTGGACGAGATCCTCTTCACGCATCCTGCGCTCAATGATTGCCTTCTCTGTCGCGTCGTAGATTCCGAGAGGCATGCCGATGTTCGCAAGGCGGCCAAGTGCGTTGTCCTGTCTGACGGTCAGGCGGAACTCCGATCGCGACGTGAACAGGCGATAAGGCTCATCGACTCCGCAGGTCACCAAGTCATCGACGAGAACGCCGATGTAGGACGTTTCCCGGCCTAGCACAAGCGGGTCACGCCCCAGTGTCGCCAGCGCCGCACTCACTCCTGCAACCACTCCCTGGCCCGCGGCTTCCTCATAGCCAGTCGTACCGTTAATCTGACCGGCGAAATACAGCCCGCGAATGGCTTTCACCTGCAATGAGGAGTCGAGCTGTGTGGGCGGGTAGTAGTCGTACTCGATTGCGTAGCCCGCCCGATTCATTCTCGCTGATTCGAGACCCGGTATCGTCTGGAGAATCTCGAGCTGCACAGCTGCCGGCAGTGACGTCGACAGGCCATTCACATACAGCTCCGCGGTATCATGCCCCTCCGGCTCGAGGAAGATCTGATGCCGCTCGGCTTCAGGAAATCTGACGATCTTGTCTTCAACCGAAGGGCAGTAGCGTGGCCCGCGTGCTGTAATGACTCCACCGTACATGGCGGAACGCTCGATGTTGCGCTCGATGATTTTTCGTGCTTTCCCATCGATATGCCCAATCCAGCATGGAAGCTGATCCGGATGCCGCAGGCTGGCTCCAGTTCTTCGGGCATCCGGCCAGAAATGCGACCAAGAATAGTCGAACTGCTCCAGCTCGCTCTCCTGTCGCTGGAGCTTCGAGTAATCAACTGATCGTCCATCGATGCGCGGGGGCGTTCCGGTCTTGAACCGCGCGACAGTCAGCTCCGCCTGTTCGAGCTGCTCCGCGAGGTGGGTGGCTGAAGACTCCCCTGCTCTGCCGCCCGCCAGGCTCGTCTCGGTCCCGATGTGGATGCGTCCCCGCAGGAAAGTCCCAGTCGTGATGATTACTGCACGCGCACTGAACCTTCGGCCTTCCAGTGTCTCGAGCCCGTTCACGGTGTGAGCGCCGTGAATGATCAGTCGTGCCACCGTTCCCTGGATGGTGTGAATCCCAGGGTGTTGCTCGATCAGTGACCGTACCGCTCGTCTGTACAGTCCGCGATCGCACTGGGCGCGAGGCGCCCACACAGCCGGCCCCTTGCTCCGGTTGAGCATCCGGAACTGAATAGTAGAGAGGTCGGTTGCACGGCCCATGATCCCGCCGAGTGCGTCGACTTCCCGTACTACTGTTCCCTTCGCTACGCCACCGATGGCCGGATTGCAGGACATCTGACCGATGGTCTCCAGCGAGCTCGTGACGAGTCCGACGTTCATGCCCATGCGGGCGGCGGCTACTGCCGCCTCGGTCCCGGCGTGCCCCGCGCCAACGACGAGAACGTCAAAATCAGCTTCGTACGAACTTGATCTCGGAGTTTCAGGCATGCATTCAAGCTAATGTCGACCAGCTGATTTTCAGCGGCGCCCCACATACACCAATCGAGAGCCAATGCCTCTTCATGTCCCCTCCGGGCTTCCATCCGTCTTCATCAGAAAGCCGGCTTTCGAGCGCGAAGGACTCCTCCGCAGCGACCTCGACCAGCGGTTCAACTTCACCGATGCAGAATTTCGCGTCGAAGCAGATCTCGTAGCCCTCGGACCTTTGCCGTCCGACGACATGATCGGTGAAATCGTCGAGTTTCTGGAGGCAAAAGGTCTCTCATATCACGACGATTTCTTCGAGCTAAGCGGCAACTGGCCGGAATGGCTCCGGCTCTACGCGATGTAGGGTTCGCTGGTCTAGAGCCGCTGTTCCACCACTGACCAGAGCTCCACACGAGCGATGCCATCCTCGACATCTTCGATCACCACTTCGGTGCCTTCTGGAATGATGGAGTCGTCCGCACTACGGGCTTCGATGATTCGTGTCGTATCAAATGCCGTGTAGGTAATTTCTCCGGGATTTTCCGCGGTGATGGTACGTGTCACCGTTGCGATCTGACCATAGATATGCTCGTCTGCACTATCACCGATACCGGCCGCTGGCCGAAGCGCCCACTTCGCCATCAGCACTATCATCCCGCTGAGGGCCGCCGCCCCGATCGCGGACGACAGTACGACAATCCAGAGCCATGAGAGTGCGGAGTGTGTCGTGAACAGATACCCGGTCAATCCGAACCCCATCGCGAGTGCGGCAGCGGTAGGAGGATTGAATACCGGTGACGAGCGGATGGAATTTCTTCTCCGCCACCGTTCGACTCCGAGCAACATCGCATGTACTGCGAGTGCGAGGCCGGCCAGAAATACGATGAGATACACCAGTCGCCAGATCATTTCACGCACCCAGATGACGCTTGAACCACGCTATTGTCGCCGGCCATGCCTGCTGCGCAGCGAGAAGATTCGCGCCATTCGCTCCACTCTGCTGTCGAAGGAAACCATGTCCCGCTCCCTCGTAGATGTGGTGAGTGTAAGTCTTCCGCAAAGCCTTCATGGCCGAGTCAGCTGGAGGAATCGTCGCGTTCACGCGCGCATCGTTACCGCCGTAGAGGCCGAGCACGGGTGCTTTAACGGAGGCCAGAGTCGCGGCAGCTGGCGAAGCTCCGTAGTAGACCACTGATGCTCCGACATTTGAGGAATGAACCGCATGCTGAAACGAAGCCGACCCACCCCAGCAGAAACCGACGACACCGTATCGCGGTTCCGCAGCCGGAAGCGCCATTGCGTACTGTGCGGCCGCGGTGATCTGGCGCTGAACGAACTCGGACTCGAGGGTACGGATGGTAGTGCTGATGGCACGTGTGCGAACGCTGTCGGGACCTGCCGGAATCTGCTTCATCGTCAGGAAGTCGGGGGCTATGGCGATGAAGCCATCAGCCGCGAGTTGATCCGCAACCCCGCGCACCCAGTCGGAGAGGCCGAAGATTTCGTGGACGACGATTACCACCGGGGCCTTCGTTTTCCGCTCCGGATAAACTACCCACGCGCGAAGGCTGTCGGACCCCGACCTGATCATCACGTACTCTCCGTGGCGTGACGAAGCGCTGAGGCGGGCGGTAGCGGTTTCGGCGCCTGCGGGGGTTGCGGCGCCTGCTTGTATCGCGGCTGATCCGGCTGGATCTGAAGCGTGGCTCTCGGGCGAGTGGTCGTCGGCCGAACTCGAGCTCGAGCGAGTGGTAGTGCAGCCGGCAATTGCGCCGGCCATGATGACAACTGCTATTCCCTTGCCAATCGTCTGACGCATAGTGAGAAACACCTCCATTCAGTTCTGTGGCGAAGCAGCCGCTAGCTGTTCTGCAAGAAAATCACCGACGCGGCGCTCAATATAGTAGATGGGATTGAATGGATTCCGTCCCCCCACGAATCCGGCGTGCCCGCCGTGCGGCGGGAAGTCCAGATGCAGCGCAGGATTTTTCCTTGCCACGTCCCGGACTTCATCGAGTACTGGTGGAGGAAGAAACGGGTCATCGACCGCGCTTAATAGTAGCGTATTGACTTTAATTCTGGCGAGCCACCCCAATGAGCTGGATCGAGCGTAGTAGTCGTCGGCGTTCTCGAATCCATGGACGGGCGCGGTGAGCCGGTTATCGAAGTCGTGCATCGTTCTAATGGAGCCGAGATGTCGCAAGTCGACAAGGTCGGGAAAGTTTTGGAGCTTTGCCCTCGCTTTCCGGCTGAGGGAGCGGATAAAGTGTCGCTGGTAAACACGGGAGAAGCCGCGATCGATGTAGTGTGCGCCGCGGCTCAGATCGAACGGAACGGACACAGCGGCGGCTGCGACAAGTCGCGGATCCACCGGATGGCCTGCTTCCCCCAGAAACTTCAGCAGAACATTGCCACCAAGCGATACGCCGGCGAGCAACAGTGGTGATTCGCGCACCTCAATCAGAATCGTCTCGAGGGCGAACGCGAGGTCCGTGGTTTCTCCGGAGTGGTAGAAGCGGCGTGTCCGATTCATCTCTGGTCCACAGGACCGGAAAATGAGCACGCTTGCTCCCCATCTTCTTCGCTTCGCTTCTCCAAGCAGCGACTGCAGGTAATGAGAGCGAATCGTACCTTCGAGTCCGTGTAGAAGCACGAGGCGCGGAGCGCCGGGCGCAGCGTCGATGTGATGAATGTCGAGGAAGTCACCGTCCGGTGTGTCCAGGCGCTGAACACGAGTCGCATGGAGAGGCTGCCGCCGGAAAAACTTGCCCCACAGGGTCTGCGCATGAGGTCCAGGCAGCCACCATGCCGCCGAGAACGGTGGTACGCTCATATTTCGGGACTCATGCACGAGCACGGCGTGGGTAGACAGTCGGGCATCATTCCAAGTAAGCGTTTCAATCTCACCAGGTGCAATGGAAGTCCAGATATTCGGTGTGCGAAAGGACGCGGATACGCGAAAAGCTCTGCGGTTCTTTTCGGAAAGGAGAATCAAGACTCACTTCGTCGATCTCGATCAACGACCGGCGTCGCTGGGCGAGCTCCGGCGTTTCGCACAGAAGTTCGGCGTCGGAGCGCTGATCGACTCAGCATCCCAGGCATTCCAGGACCTTGGATTGCGACACGCACGGATGTCGGACGAGAGCTGGCTCGACAAACTGGTAGATAAGCCAGCGTTGCTGCTGATACCGCTCGTTCGCACCGAAAATCAACTGACAGTCGGTCTCAATGAGGCGACATGGAAAGTCTGGTGTGGCAGGTAGCATCAATGCCGCTTGGCACTGGAAGCTGGCCGGGGTAGCTTGCCGAATGCCGACCTGCGACAGGACCGAACGTGGCGCTTAAAGTTCTCGTTACCGATGAGATAGACGCTGACGGAGTAGCGTTGCTGGCGGCCGAGCCGCAGATCACGGTGGATGAAGTTCCGACACTGCCGGCGGAAGAGCTTCTGGCGCGCATTCACCAGTACGATGCAATCGTCGGTCGGAGTGCGACGCGCATGTCCGCTGAGCTGCTGGAGCGTGCCTCCAAGCTGAGAGTCATTGGCCGTGCCGGGGTCGGTGTCGATAACATCGCGCTCGACGTAGCGACGAAGCTCGGCATCGCGGTGATAAATGCACCTGCGGGGAATACGATCGCGGTGGCGGAATTGTTCTTTGGAGTCGTTATCGGCATGCTGCGGCACCTGCCGCGCGCGGACGCTTCAATGCGCCAGGGATTGTGGGACCGGTCCGATCTTCTCGGATCGGAGCTAAAAGGGCGAACCCTTGGCATAGTAGGGCTAGGTCGAATCGGAGGGGAGATCGCCACTCGTGCAGCAGCCTTCGGGATGGAAGTGCTGGCATACGATCCGTACATATCGCAAGGGAGGTTTCAGACGCTGCACGCGCGCCGCGTCGAATCTCTCGATAGCATGCTGGAAGTGACTGACATTCTGACGCTTCATACTCCGCTCACCGATGAAACGCGGGGGATGATCGGGAAACGGGAGCTGGCGAGGCTCAAGCCGGGCGCGGTGGTGGTCAACATGGCACGGGGCGGAATCGTGGATGAGGAAGCTCTCGCTGGAGCCCTGGCGAGTGGACATCTTCGTGGCGGTGCGGTCGATGCGTTCTCCAGGGAGCCGCTATCTGCCGACCATGCCCTGCGGAAAGTCGCGAATCTGTTTCTGACTCCGCATATCGGAGCCTCGACTGCGGAAGCGCAGCGGAACGTCGCTGTGGATGTCTGCATAGCAGTGCGCGATGCGCTCATCAGCGGCGAGCTCTTTCGGTCGATAAACGCGGCTGCGGTGGAAGGCGGAGAATGGAAAAAGGTTCAACCCGCACTCCTTCTCACGCAGAGAGCGGCCGCTGTCGGCAGAGCCATCCTCGCGAGTCAGGACACGCGAGAGATACAGAGAGTGGACGTGCGTCTTGGCCCCGCGCTCCTCGGCGCGTCGAGCGCAATCCTTGCCGCTGCGGCGATGGGCGTTCTCGAAGGCGCGATGGATCGAGAGCGCCTCAACTTCATCAACGCAAGAGCACTTGCTACGGCAAGGGGCGTCGAGCTGTCGGTGGTCGAAACGAGCAGCCTTGAAAATCCTGATGCGATAGAGGTGCGTCTGAGCGGCGGCATGCGTGAGATTGCCGTTGCCGGTATCGCTCCAACGAATGGCGTACCAAGACTGACGCGAGTGGGGTCGTTCCATGTGGATATTCAGCCACGAGGGACGCTTCTCATCCTGACCAACAGGGATGTCCCAGGAGTGATTGGACGTGTGGGAACGCTGCTTGGCGAGGCTGGCGTCAACATCGCCGAGTATCACCAGGCGCGGCTGGCGCAGGGTGGGCAGGCGCTGGCCGCAGTGTCGGTGGACGGCCAGATCGGAGAGGAAATTCGCAACTCACTACTCTCGCTGCCGGACGTGATGTCGGCCGCTGTGGTCTGCTTCGACAACGTGTGAGCAGCGAACTCTCCATCGATCCCGAGATAAGACAAGCGTATAGCAGTGATGCCTCGGGACTCGTGATGGTCCCCGATGCCATCGCCCGTCCGGAATCGCTTGAAGAGCTGCAGGCGGTGCTGAAAGAGGCTTCGTCGTCGGGAAAGCCAATCACTCCCGCAGGGGCACAGACCAGCACGACGGCCGCATCGATCACCGGACACGGCGTTCTCGTGTCGACGAGAGGCCTCGGCCGAATACTGGACATCGATCGCTCACAACTCACCATGCGTGTCGAATGCGGCGCATTGCTCGGGGACGTGAAGCGTGCCGCAGCAGCGGAGGGAATGCTCTTCCCTCCCGATCCGACGAGTGAGAATGAGTCTACCATTGGCGGTGCAATCGCATGTAACGCATCAGGTGCACGCTCGCTGAGATACGGTGCAACGCGTGGCCATATCCGGGCTCTCAAAGTGGCGCTGGCTTCCGGCGAACTCCTGGAGCTCAAGCGCACCGTCCTCGAAAAGAACACTGTCGGCTATGCACTGGCGCACGATCCCGTGGACTGGTTTATCGGCAGCGAGGGCACGCTCGGGGTAGTCGTCGAGGCGGAATTGGCATTGGTGCCAATGCCGGCAGAAGTCACCGGCATCGCGTTTCCATTCGCGACGGAGGAAGCCGCGGTGAATTTCATCCTGGCGGCGCGCGAATCACGCGTCGTAACTCCGCAATGCATCGAATATTTCGACTTGCTCGCAGTCACCATTGCGAAATCGGCCGATGAACGAGTGGGCTGGGCGTCCGAGGCGGCTGCAATGGTCTATGTGGAGCAGGAAACGGCGGAGGACGACGCAGTGCTGGACCGATGGATCGAACTGGGAGAGCAGTTCACCGCGGGGAGTGATGTACGCGTATTCCAGGGAGACGCGGAACTTCGTCTAGCCAGGCGAATCAGACATGCCGTTCCATCCATCATGAATGAACGAGGCTCAGCGTATCGCGCGACTGGAGGGCGCAAGGTGTCGACTGACTGGGCGGTTCCCTACCGTCGATTCGGCGCAGCCCTGGGAATTGCGCGCGAAGTGGCTGAACGACACGGTATCGAACAGCCGGTGATCTACGGGCACGCCGGCAACGGGCACCCGCATCAGAACTTTCTCGCACGCGACGAGGCGGAGCTTGCTGCAATAGACCGGGTGATCGAGGAAACGCTTCATCGGATCATCGAGATGGGGGGTACCGTCGCCGCCGAGCATGGCATCGGCAAGCTCAAACGAAAGTGGCTGCCGCTGCAGATGAGCGCCGTACAGATCGGCGTAATGCGTGCCGTAAAACGCGAGCTCGACCCGCTTGGAATCATGGCGCCCGGCAACATTCTGTGAAAGATATCCGCGCCATCATTATGGACGTCGATTCCACGATCACGACAATCGAAGGAATAGACTGGTTGGCAGGGCGACGGGGTGCGGAAGTAACGAGCTTCGTTTCAGGGCTGACCGACCTCGCAATGTCAGGCAAGGCAACACTGGAGGAGGTTTTCTCGCGCCGCCTCGACGCCGTGCGCCCGTCTCGCGCAGATGTCGACCAGCTTGCAGACGCCTACCTCGGCTCCATTTCCACGGGTGCCGCGGAAGTGATCGGCGCGCTGAAAGCAGCGGGCATTCGTCCAGTCATGGTAAGCGGGGGAATACTGAACGCCGTCCTGCCGCTGGCGAAGCACCTCGGCGTTCCGGATGCGGATGTACACGCTGTCGAACTCTTGTTCGACTCCGCGGGGGAGTTTGTCCGTCACGATGCAACGTCACCGTTGACTCGCCAGCACGGCAAGCGGACAGTTGCCGAGACACTCGCGCTACCACGGCGTATAGCTGCAGTCGGTGACGGGATGACCGACCTGGAGATGAGGCCCGCGGTAGATTGGTTCATCGCGTTTACAGGCGTGGTGACGCGTGCAGAGGTCGTCCGGAGCGCGGACGCATCGGTCGCGAGCTTTCACGAACTACAGGAGCTGGTACTGGGATGAGAGAAAGCGGGTTTGGCACGTTCTTCGTGCCCGGTCCCACGGAAGTTCGGAGAGAAGTTCTCGAAGCGATGACGAAGCCGATGATCCCGCACCGAAGCACCGCATTCGAATCTCTGTTCGCCACGCTTCAATCGAGCCTGAAAGGAATTTTTCAGACGTCGCGTCCGGTCTATGTGACCAGCTCCTCGGCGACCGGATTGATGGAGGCCGCTGTCCGGTGTGTTCCCCCGGGACGAATTCTCTGCTTGGTGAACGGGGCGTTTTCGGAGCGGTTCGCTCGTATTGCGGAGCAGTGCGGGCGCGATATCGATCGGTATGAGGTAGCGTGGGGAGACGTCCACGAACCGCTGGTACTGAGGGAATTCCTGGCACGCAGCAAATACCGGGCAATCACGGTTGTTCATTCCGAGACGTCGACAGGCGCGCTGAACCCAATTCGTTCGATATCGGACGCCGCTCATGAGGCGGGAGTTCTTTGTCTGATCGACAGCGTCAGCGGAGTCGGTGGGGCTGAGCTCCGATTCGATGAGTGGGGATTGGACTACGTCTTGACGGGATCTCAAAAAGCGCTGGCTCTCCCACCGGGACTGGCTTTCGCCGTCGCCTCTCCGGAGATGGTGAGCCTCGCGCACCAGGCTCCCGCGCGCGGTGTGTATTTCGACATCGTCGAGATGGAGGAGTATCTCCAGCAGGGCCAGGTGCCGTCCACTCCTTCAATTTCTCTTTTTTACGCCCTCGAGATGCAGCTGCAGTCGATTGAGGCGGAGGGGATCGAGACCCGGTGGGGGCGACACGGAAAAATGGCAGCTCTTACCCAGGAATGGCTCGCAACGATGAATCGCGGAGGCCACGGCTGGCGCAACATTGCACCCGTTGGGTCGCAATCTCCGACCGTGTCCACGATCCAGCTGCCGGAGTCCATTCCCGGATCTGCCTTTGTCGAAGCAGTTGCTGCCCTCGGAATTCGCGTTGGCGGGGGTTACGGGAAGCTGCGTGACACGACATTCCGGATCGGCCATATGGGCGATCATGATGTCTCCACGGTAGGGCGCTGTCTCGATGCCTGTGAGAGAGCGTCTGCGGTTTGACCCAGATCTCGGTATCGGGCGCCGGAATCCAGTTTGGAGCTACGACTCTGTTCCGCGACATCACTTTCACCGTTGCAAAAGGGGAGAGGTGGGGAGTCGTCGGCAGGAACGGAACGGGAAAGACAACTCTCTTCAAGCTGATTACCGGACAGCAGCGTCCAACCTTCGGCGTGATCTCCAAGCAGCCGGGTTTGCGTGTGTCGCTGCTGGAACAGCATCGTGATTTCGGCGAGGCAGACACTGTCTGGGCTGCAGCAGCCGGCCAGTTCTCCGATCTGCTCGTTCTCGAACAATCACTCGGCGAACAAAGCATGCAGATCGGCGAGATGGGAGAAGCGTCAACGCCGGCGATGCTCGCGCGCTACGACCGGGACCTCGAGCGATTCGAAAGAGAGGGGGGATACACATTTGCGCCACGTGTCGATGCGGTACTGCACGGACTGGGCTTCGATCCGGTCGAGGCTCGCACGCGCCCGCTGACTCAGCTCAGCGGAGGTGAAAGAGGACGGGTTGGCCTCGCCAGGCAGCTCGTGAGTCCCGCTGAAGTCCTCCTTCTCGATGAGCCGACGAACCATCTGGATCTCGATACCACTCAGTGGCTCGAGAACTATCTCCGCAGCACCGACAAAACGATCCTGCTCGTCAGTCACGATCGCGCCTTTCTCGCAAATGTCGTGGACCATGTTCTTCACTTCGAGGGCGAGTCCGCCTTCGCCTACTCGGGGTCGTACGTGTCGTTCGTCAGGCAGCGTGAGGAGAAACGACTTTCGCAGCAAAGAGCTTTCGACAAACAGCAAAGGTTCGTTTCCGACCAGGAGGACTACGTCAGGCGAAACCTCGCCGGCCAGAATTCACGGCAGGCGAAAGGCCGGAGAAAGCTGCTGTCACGTCTTCCGCGCCTGAGTCCCCCTGTCGGCAGTGACGGCGCGATGGGCCTGAGACTGGAGATTGCCGATCGGGGCGGCGATCAGGTCGTCGTCGCCAAAGAAGCGAGCATCGGAATCGACGAGCGTGTGCTCATCGAGGATTTCACGGCCTCCGTCAAACGAGGAGAGATCCTCGGACTACTCGGGCCCAACGGAACAGGTAAGTCGACCCTGCTACGGTCGCTGGGCGGCGACCGCGAGATATTAGCCGGCGAGCTGCGGTTGGGTGGGTCGATACGAGCCGCATACTATCGACAGGATCTGAGCCAGGTTCCTATGGACCGACCCATTTACGAGGTGATTGCGGATCTTCGGCCGCTCTGGGAAAGGCGGCAGGTGCAAAGTCACCTGGCGCGGTTCGGCTTTTCGGGGGACGAGGTTCAGCGAAGTGCTTCGACGATGTCCGGCGGTGAGCGTGCGCGCGTCGCGCTGGCGATGATCGTACTGGCCAAAGCCAATCTCCTGATCCTTGACGAGCCTACCAATCACCTCGACGTCGAATCCATTGAAGCCCTGGAAGATGCCCTCGAGGTGTATGACGGAACGGTCATCCTGGTGAGTCACGACCGGGAGCTGTTGCGGGCACTGGTCGATCGCGTATGGGTGCTGCACGAGCGGCGCATTACTGATTTCGCGGGATCATTCGGTGAGTGGGAGATCGCCAGCAGCGAAAGGGCCCACGCCGCCGCCGTGAATGCAGCGGAGGAGGAAGCACTGCGCCGGGTTCACGAGAAGCAGAAAACCAAACGAAAAGCGGACAAGCGTGACAGGAACAGGGAAACGGCGCGCAATGCGAGACTCAAGGCGGAAGAAGCCGAGCGCAAAGTCACGAATCTGGAGTCGCGCATAGTGGCGCTCACCGCACTTCTCGCCGAGCCTGATTTGTACACGACGATCGATGGAAAGCGGAGAGCATCCGAGAGTGGCAGAGAGCTCGAGGTTCTGAAACGCAAACTGGATGATGCGCTGGATGATTGGACGACGGCGACGCAGAAAGTGGAGGAAGTGGCTGGCCAGGGGACCCAAAAGCCTTCTCGCTAAAACTCTCCGATGAAGCCGATTTCCGTCTCGAGCCGCGCGCCGAATTTTTCTTCCACGGCTTTCTGCGCAATCACTATCAGCTCGCGGACATCACGGGCAGTGGCTTTTCCCAGGTTGACCATGATGTTGGCATGAATGTGCGAGATCTGCGCTCCACCCTGCCGGTGGCCCTTCAGGCCGCATTGGTCGATCAACCGGCCGGCGCCCATCCCTTCGATCTTCTTGAAGATCGAACCGGCGCTCGGGTGGAACTGGAGCCATGGATGCCGTGCGCCTCGCCAGCTCAGGTTCTCCTGCATGACGCGATGCATCGCCGCCGTATCCCCCGGCAACAGCTGGAAGGTGACGGCCAGTGCCGTGTCTCGGCGCGTGTGCAGGATGCTGGTGTCGTAACCGAATTCCATGTGATCCTTGCCGACTGTCTGCCGATGTCCCTCTTCGGTCAGGAGCTCGCATGACTCGAACACGTCGGCGATGAACATCGTCTTTTTTCGTTCGGGTTCAGGCTCGAGGAAGTGAAGGTTCTGCCAGACGGCTCCCCCGATCGTGCTGGGAATTCCCACGTAGTGCTCCAACCCTGACCACCCGCGTTCGACTGCTTCCGGAATCATGTCGGCTACTACCGCTCCGCTTTCGACCCACAGCTTTCCATCGTCGGAGAATCGGAAATGACTCGACTCGTTTCTGATCACAAGCCCTCGAAAACCCTTATCGCCCACAAGAATGTTGGCGCCGAGGCCGAGGACGAAGTACTCGACACCGATACTCCGTGCGGCAGTGACGGCGTTCGCGAGGTCGTCAGCGGAAGCCGTGCGGTAAAAGAGATCGGCGGGACCGCCAATGCGAAACGTGGTGTATGGAGCAACCAGCTCGTCTCGGCTAAGCTGTGACTCGTTGAGCCGAGCGGCTAGTTTTTGGTAAGCGTCAATCATCGAGGCCCTTGTTGACCAGCATGTCCCAAAGAAATCGCACCCGTGTCCGGCTCGCCACTCTGTTCGCTCTCCTTGGATCGCTCGTTCTTCCGAACTCGGTTCAGGCGCAGCGCGCGGAGCTCGAAAAGATCATCAAGCGGAAGGTGCTTGCCAACGGACTAGAAGTCATTGTCGTCGAGAATCATGGCGTGCCACTGGCGACGATCGAAGTGAACGTGAAGAACGGATCATTCACGCAGACGCCTGAGTTTGCGGGTCTGGCGCATATGTACGAGCACATGTTCTTTCGTTCGAATTCGAAATTTCCGGATCCGGAGTCGTTCGTCGGTCATGCCGGCGATCTGGGTGCGGTCTTCAACGGCACGACGAGCGAAGAGCGAGTGAACTACTACCTGACGGTGTCGGCCGACAGTACCGCTGCCGGCGTGCGGTTTCTGGCGGCGGCCCTCAAGGCTCCGCTGTTCAGGCAGGATGAGCTCGAGAGAGAACGGCAGGTGGTAATCGGCGAGTATGACAGAAACGAGTCCAGTCCCTTTTTCCAGCTTACCCGTGAAATGGACAAGCGGCTCTATCCCGACAACTTCAGCCGCAAGAACGTGATCGGCGACAGGCGTGTCATACTCACCACGACGCCCGAGAAGATGCGGACGATTCAGCGGAAGTATTACGTGCCTAACAACTCGGTGCTGATCGTGTCCGGCGACGTCAATCCGGAGGCAGTGTTCGCCATCGCGGAAAGGGAGCTGGGCAATTGGGCGAGAGGGGCTGATCCGTTTATCGCGGATCCCGTCCCGGCGATTCCGATATTGACCAAGAATGAGGGTGTAATTGTCGAGGCAGGCGTCGGTGCCGTAACGGTGTTCGTACAGTGGCAAGGTCCCAGTGTCGGGAAGGATCCAGTCGCCACTTACTCAGCAGACGTATTCTCCGATGTGCTCAACGACCCCGGCTCGAAACTTCAGCAACGGCTGGTCGACACCGGTTTGTGGCAGGGGCTGGTGGTGAACTATTACACGCTCAACCAGGTAGGCCCGATCACCATCAGCGGACAGACATCACCCGAGAACCTCCGCAAAGCGATCGGTGCTCTCGAGGCCGAGATTCAGAAGTTTGACGATCCCGGGTACTTCGATTCGGATGAGCTCGAAGCCGTAAAGGCGCATCGTGCAGTTACGTCAGCTTTCGATCGCGAGCGGGCATCCGGCTTTGCCCATACACTTGGCTTCTGGTGGAGTGTTGCGAGCCTCGAGTACTACATGGGATATGTAGACAACATGGCAAAGCAGTCGTTAGGCGATCTGCGCGCCTACGCCACCCGGTACATAGTCGGGAAGCCACACATAACCGGTGTGCTCATCGCGCCCGAGGTGAGGCAGCAGCTGAAGCTCACGATCGATGAGCTTGCCCGGGGTGCCAACTGATGCTGCTGGCAATCGTCACTGTGCTGACCACCATGACGTCGAGCTTCGAGGTCGACGGCATTCGCGTGATTCTGCGCGAAAGCACTGCCAATAATGTCGTCGCGGCCAATCTCTATTTCCTCGGCGGAGCGCGGCAGGTAACCGCTGCGAATGCGGGAATAGAGCCCCTGCTTTTTGAGGTTTCTGAGCGGGGAACAAGGAAATACCCGAAGGCTGTGCTTCGTCGGAAAATGTCCCGGCTGGGAAGCGAGATAGATACGGAAGCGTCGGATGACTGGACGATGTTCGGCATCCGCGCGACTACCGCGGTGTTCGATTCGACGTGGGCCATCTTTTCCGACCGGATCATGCAGCCGACGCTCGATCCAGGTGAGGTGGCACTGGTGAAGTCCCAGCTACTATCGGGGATCCGCCAGCGTCGGGACGATCCGGATGCTTTGGCGGAGTATCTGGCGGACAGCATCGCGTTCTCGGGCCATCCTTACGGGATTCCGGTAACGGGGACCGAAGCGTCGGTGTCCGCCATTGACGCGAAAGCTTTGCGTGACTATCGCGACAGTCACCTGATAAAATCCAGAATGATGCTCGTGGTGGTCGGCAATGTCGACCGCGCACGCGTCGAGCGCCTGGTGCGCGGCACG